>ERZ773035.1719-NODE-1719-length-15331-cov-4.149843_pt1 | contig 15331 bp, 13 predicted proteins | sample MGYA00511487_ERZ773035 | MGnify/ENA primary metagenome ERZ773035 (study PRJEB29015, sample SAMEA2737985) | human oral metagenome | biome: human oral; feature: human-associated habitat; material: dental | place: China | collected 2024 ...
ACATATGATGTAGTCCCATCACAACTGTGATTGGATAGAGAGCACCCATTGCTAGTGCACCGATAGGATTTGCAACCAATACCGTAGCAGCCGATAATACCCAAGTTTCCAGCGTTGCAAAGATAGGACCAATTATCATAAATGTAGCTAAAGCAGTAACGATAACGGTTGTTAATGGTGTTACGAATAAATCGATCATCTCTGGTACGATCTTATGTAACTTAATTTCAATCTTGCTCATTAGCCAAACGGAAATAACAACTGGGATAACATGGCCTTGATAACCTAATTGATTTACTTGTCCTAACGTATAACCAAAGAGGTTGATGCCTTTGCCGAATAGATACCATACCCCATATCCATCCGCAGCGCTCCATCCGTTTGTAAGTGCTGGGTGAACCATCATAAGTCCGATGACTGCTCCTAAGAAGATATTTCCACCAAATACGTGGGCTGCAGATACTGCAACAAGTACAGGTAAGAAGGCAAAGGAGGTATTTGAAGCCATGTCTAAGAAGGCATACCAATCTGTTGAGGCAAAGGATGGAATCGCTTTACCTAGTGCTTCAACAAGTCCCATCATCAAACCTGCTGCAACGATTGCTGGTAGGATAGGTACGAATACATCACCTAGAGTTTTAATTAGCTGTTTCCACCATGGCATTTGGGAAGCTGCTGCTGCTTTGACGTCTTCTTTACTGCCGCCCGTAACACCACTGATGGCAATAAATTCATCATAAACCTTATTTACAGTACCAGTCCCAATAATGATTTGTAGTTGTCCACTAGAATTAAATACACCTTGCACGCCTTGCACGTTTTCTAATGTTTTTACGTCAACTTTGCTGTTGTCCGCAATGACCAAACGTAAGCGTGTGGCACAGTGTGCAGCACTGATGATATTATCTTTACCACCAAGGGTCGCAAAGATTTCTTCTGCACATTTTCTATAATTCAGTTCCATAAATGAGCTCCCTTCTTTTATAGCCTTATAGCTTGATTTCATTTTACAATAAAAGTGGCAAATATATAGTATGACAAATTAAAAAGAGAGTAGTTTTTGTGTCTTGGTGAAATAATAAAAATCATGCTCGGTAATTTACGAACATGATTTTTAAATAGATTACTGAATACAATGCTGTACAAGAATGTAAGGTAAATCTGTTTTATTCTTGTATTTACAATGTAATTAATTTGTGCCAATTGATACGGTTTCTGGTAATGTTGATCCACCGTCAATCACAATTTGAGAACCGGTTAGATAGCTGGATTCATCGCTACCTAAGAAGGCAAATAACTCACCTACTTCAGTAGGTTTTGCAAGACGCTTCATTGGTACTCCAGCTGCGATGCCTTGAATTGCAGATTCTGGATCTTCTGGGCTGGATTCTACTGCCATCTTTTCAACCATAGGTGTACGAGCATATCCGAGTTGTGAACAATTCACACGGATATTGCGGGTTGCATATTCAACTGCAAGGCACTTTGTAAGGCCTACCAAAGCAGCTTTCGTCATAGCATACGCTGCTTCACCAGGATCTGCAACAATATCGCCTGTAACGGATGATGCAATTACGATACTACCTTTTCCTTGTTTTAACATATATGGAATAACAGCCTGACATGTATTCCAAACACCTTTGATATTTACATCAATGTGAAAATCTCGCATTTCATCTGTAAATTCTTCGAATGGTGCTAAGCGGCATACGCCGGCATTACAACATGCAATATTGATTTCTCCAAATGTTTCAATACCTTTCTTTGCGGCAGAAATCATCTCATCTTTGTGTGCAACATTCGCAACAACAGAAATGATATCTGCGTGATATGTATCACGTAGTTTTTGTGCTGTCTTTTCAACATCAGGGTTTAAATCTACCATGATTAGTTTAGCCCCGTATTGTGCATAAACTGTACTAATTCCTTCACCCAAACCTACGGCTGCGCCGGTGATTAATGCTACCTTTCCTTCTAATTTTTTCATGATTTCCTCCATAACAAAATATATAGTTAGTATAAAACTGAGTGGAAGCTACTACCCATATGATAACACGGAGAAGATAGAAAAAATAATAAATTTGTGAAAATGTTGACAAGATTGCATGAAGTACTAAAATAATAAGTGAGTGGAAACTATCAAATCTTATTATTTTGATTAAGAAAAGAGGGGTAGTATGTCCGAAAGAAAAAAAGATAGTGGTTTGCAAAAAAGTTTGCAATTGATTTTTGTTTACACTGTTGCGACTGGCTCGATTTTCACATGGGTGAGTTATTGGGATTCCGTGTTTTTTGGCTACTGTGGTTCCGGAACATGGCTTGCTTTTGGCTTGATGACTTTAGCCATTTTACCAACAGCTCTAGTGTATTCTGAGCTAGCACCATTGTTTCATACATCGGGTGGTGAGTTAATCTATAATACTGTTGGAATGAATAAGCATGTTGGTTTCTTTGCATCATGGCTTATCATGGCTGCTTGGATTGCTGTTCCACCTGCAGTTGTCATGGCAATCGCTACTTGGGTAAGTCGAACATTTGGTTTAGTGTTAAGCTTTAACGCCATTATGATAATTGGCATATGTATTCTTGTTTTGGTTTTTATATTGTCTTTACAAGATGTAAATGTATTGGTGAAAGCACAAGCAGTATGTTTGTTTGTCAATATTGTTTCAACACTGATTACTGGGGTACTCATTCTGTTTTCGGGGCATTGGAGTTTTTCTAATATCGTAAATGGTCTATCACAGACAACGATTGATTCAACCTTTGGAATACCGGGGTGGATTATTGGGATGGCATTATTAATTACTCCGTATTTTGGTTTTGAAACAGTTCCTCAGATGGTTGAAGAGGGCGATTTCCCGATTAAGGATACGAAAAAGGCAATTTGTGGTTCCGTAATAACATGTGGCTTAATTTATGTATTCTTCTATTTCTGTGTAGCTGGTTTGGATACATTCCAGAATTTAACTGCTGGCACTGCAAGTGATGGTTTCCTTACAATCGTAAATATGGAAAGAACACTTGGATGGACGGTGTGGCCAGTGCTTTATGGATTCTTCTCGGTATTCATGGGCTTAGGAGCATCCATTATGGGATTCTGGATGTCGACAGTCAGAATGTTATATTCAATGTCGGAAAAGAATTTCTTGCCAGCTTCATTTAAAAAGTTGAATAAGCATAAACAACCAATTTTGCCAAATGTATTCTTGCTTGCGATTAGTTTGATTTTCATATTTTTGATGAACGCAACAACATTTATGAATGATTTCTTTAATTTAATGTCTTTTGGATGTGCATGTGCATATGCATTAACGATGATTTCTGCTACTAGAATTAGAAAGAAACATCCTACATGGAAGAGTCCAAATGCATTAAAACATGGGAATGTAATTACGTATCTTGCAATGATAATTATGTTGTTGATTGCATTCTTCTGTACACTGGGACAAGGCATTGGATCATGGTTATCATTTGGTGTATATCTTGGGGTTGGTGTTCTGCTTTGGCTATATATGGTTTTGATTCGTTGGAAGAAATCAAGAGTTATCATTGAGACAATCGATGGCATCGAAGAGTATTAGACAGTTGTAGAAGGAAGAAGTATTTGCGTTAAATGTATATAAAAAGGGCTATATGTCTTAAGTAAATTTACTTAATCATTGTAGCCCTTTTTAAATAGCTGATTTTTTGCCTATTTTATTTCGAATAAAGAGTATGCATGCATAGATTACTTGGTATTATTATCTAAGACTTCAATGATTTTTTCTGCAATCGCATGAATGACAGGAACTGCAACAGAGTTGCCAAATTGTTTATATGCTTGTGTATCACTTACTGGAATAATGAAGTTTTCAGGAAATCCTTGTAGACGTTTTGCCTCAAGTGGTGTAAGTTTTCTTGGATTTTTACCTTTTTGCTCAATCAATATTTCGCTACCATCTTTATAGTAACGAGCTGAAATTGTATTTGTGTAAGGACTGCGCTTGTTGAAAAGTGAATAGCTCACTTTTTGTAGTATGCGCTCTGTTCTAGATTTAGTGCAAGTGCACCATAAATTCCTGCTCTATTTCCAAGCTTTGCTTGATGAATCTGTACGCCATCAAAGCCTGGAATAATATATTTTTGAAATACTCGTTTAATGTTGTTAAATACATATTCCTGCTCCAGAATACCACCGCCAAGAATGAATAAAGGTACGTTATATACATGTGCTAAGGAACATAAACCAATCGCAATCTGCTCAATCCATGCATCTAAAACAGCCTTGATAGTAGGATCATCCAAGTGGCAAAATAAAGATCTACCATTTGTAATGCATGGATTAAATTTTTGTGCATTTTGAATTAATGCTGTTGTGGATGCAAGAGATTCATAGCTACCATCCCATGGCTGATGGATTGTTGATGATTGCAATATTATACCACCTAGCATCACACCTGCTGATTTACCTACACCATAGTATGGTTGACCACTTAGGTATACACCTCCACCAATACCAGTACCATAGGTTAGACAGATGAAGTCTTTATAGCCTTTGCCTGCGCCGTATTGGTTTTCACCGCGGGCAGCGGCATATACATCATTTTCAACTGTGACTTTGACATGGAATTCATCTTCGAATATCTTCTTTACTTGCATACCTGTATAACCTGGCATGTTTTCATTTGCGTAGTGGATAGAACCATCATTGTTATTCACTTGTCCACAGGTACTAATGCCGATACCATCGCATGGCATGTATTGCTTAATAAAAGTAATACAGCGGTCAATCACAGTTTTTGCGCCTTGTTTGGCAAGTGTTGGGATTTCTGCTTCTTGGACAAGTACTTCATCTTTGAAGATACCAACTTTGATGTTTGTACCGCCAATATCTAGAGTAATAATCTTACGCATCAAGAGCCGCCTTGAACTTCTTGGTAATTTCAAGTGGTCTTGTGATTGCGGAACCTACGACAACTGCATGGACACCAATATCCATCGCATGACGGCATTGTTCAGGGGTGGAGATGTTTCCTTCCGCAATAACAGGCTTACCACACTGTTCTACAAGTGTCTTAATCATTCTGTATGGAGGTAAGCTGCAGCCCTTTGTGTATTCTGTATAGCCTGCCATAGTTGTGCCGATTAAGTCAAAACCAATTTCTGCCGCATGCATACCTTCTTCAATGTTGGAACAATCTGCCATGAATAGCTGATCTGGATATTTTTCGCGGACTGCCTTGAAGAAGGTATCTAGATCTAACTGACCAGGACGTGTACGCTTTGTGGCATCCATTGCGATGACTTCAACACCGATTTCTACTAACGCATCGATTTCTTTCATCGTTGGTGTAATGTAGACATCTGGTGCGTCCTCATAATCAATCTTGATGATACCGATAACTGGTAAGTCAACAGTCTTTTTAATCTCTAGAATATCTTCTACGCTATTGGCGCGGATTCCTTTAGAACCTCCTAAATATGCCGCATAAGCCATTCTGGACATGATATAACTACTGTGTAATGGCTCACTAGGTAATGCTTGGCAAGAGACAATCAATTGTCCCTTGATTGCGTCTAGAATTTGTTTATTTTTTTCGTTCATATGTTTTAACTCCTATTAATTTCATTGTATACACTTCAAAGAGTATTTGACAATCTGTTCTTTTTGGGGCATAACTAAAAACAATACAAGGATGGAAAATTATGCAAACAAAAATTCAATATGGCTCAAGAGAGATAAAGGTTTTAAAGACCTATGATACTGTCATTGTCGGTGGAGGTAGTGCGGGTAGTTCTGCGGGTTATACTTCAGCGAAGAATGGCTTTTCAACTTTAATCATTGATAAGGCAATTCGTCTTGGTGGTAGTGCAACGAATGCACTTGTGACACCGATGATGCGTTCTTTTACAAATCATCACCAGAATTTCTACGATCTTGAAAATGAGATGAAGAAGTATGGCGAAACACGTGACCAACACGGAACTGCACAAAGATGGTTCTCCGCAGAAGCAATGGCAGATGCGTGGGAAAGTCTTTATACAAGCTGTGGAGGTGAGCTACTCTACGATGCGTCTGTATGTGATGTAATTCTAGAAGAACAAAAAATTAAGTATGTTATCGCAAATACGATTGAAGGCTTAGTAGCGATTGGCGGAAGACAGTTTGTGGATGCTAGCGGTGATGCTGTGCTATCGCGCTTATCTGGTGTAGAAGTATTGTGTGGTGATGAAGAGGGAAATAACCAGATTACTTCATTACGTTTTGAAGTAGGTGGTATCGATATTGAAAAATATCGTGAGTATGTATTCTCACTGGATGATACATACAGTATTCATCGTATTAAGGGTGACCAGTTTGAATCGGCGATGGTAGCTGGCAAGAATTTTGCGATGGAGCCACTATTCCGAAAGGGTGTAGAAGCAGGCATTCTGATTCCACAGGACTTACACTACTTCCAAAACTTTACAATTCCTGATAAGACAGGAGTGATGTCATTTAACTGCCCACACTTAGTGGATTTAAAGAACAATACACATGCGTTAGAACGTTCTGCTGCTATCGTATATGGTCACCAGTGCATTCGTCGTCTCGTTCGTTTCTTGAAGGAAATGATGCCTGGTTTTGAAAACTGTTATTTGGTACAGGTTGCGAGTATGCTAGGTGTACGTGAGTCATGGCAGATCGTAGGTAAGCTTTTGATGCATGAAGAAGATTACCCAAGAAAGGCTAGATACAAAGATGCAGTTGCGCGTGGAGATTGGTATATTGATGTTCATTCCGCAAATAAGAGCTTGGTACATCAGATTTCCTATCAACCAGGTGATTATTATGAGATTCCATATCGTGCAATGATCACAAACGAAGTTGAAAACCTCGTTGTGGCAGGTAGATGTATCTCTACAACATTCTTGATGCAGGCAAGTGTCAGAATCATTCCTACCTGTATTGACATGGGTGAAGCAGCAGGTATGGCTACAGTACTCGCTAACCAAAGTGGTACTCCACTCAATGCGTTAGATGGAAAAGATATCGCAGAAAAACTGGGTGAATATCGCTAATCAAAATGAAGTACTCTTTCGTTAGAGTACTTTTTAAATGCAATAATAGAAAGCGTTTACAAATTTGTGTTGCAATTCTTGAAAACTAGGTGTATTTTAGAAGTGCGATTTATTTCGGAGTCCGAATTAAAGGAGATTGCATGGGTAAAAAAGGGTTAAAAGACATTAAAAATCAGAATACGAATTTAGTCATGCAGCAGATCATGCAAGCAAGGAGTATTTCGCGTATTGAGCTTGCACAGGAAACTGGCTTATCACCAAGTACAGTCAGTTCAATTGTCGCAGATTTGCTAGGCAAAGGTGTCATTGTGGAAACAGGCACACAGACAGTTGAAAAGGGTAGAAGTCGTAAAGACTTATCTATCGCAGCAGATTTTGGCAGTGTTGCAGTATTTGAAATCAGTCGGCGCTCAGTCTTCTTCTGTTTATTCGATATGTGCTTGGAAACTCTTATCTCAACATGCATTAGTAAACAGAGAGTAACTGGTAACGATTTGTTTGAATTGCTAGTAGAGACCGTAAATACACACGCAGATCAAAACATCCGCGGAATTGGTTTATTACTACAGGATGATGTACAGCTTAGTGATTTGAATACTATCTACGATACAGGATACGCATCTGCGACAATCAGTTTACAGGGCGCACTCAGTAGTCAACTACATATCCCTGTTAGTGAAGAAACATGCAGTAGCTTTACAATCACCAATGCATTCAATGAAAAAACACTGCATGAAAAAGTAAACTGTGCGCATGTGATGTTAGGCGAGAAAGTATTTACAATGGTTACGATTGATGGACAGAAAGTTCCACTACGCTCAGAATTCTGTAAAGAACTACTCTCAGAAAACACGGGCACAAAGGAAGTAAATCAATTACTCAACACGCTATGTATGATGTTCGATATTGAAAAAATATTCATGATGGGTATAGATCTTCAGTTCTATCAAAAACTAAAGCTCCAGAATAAACATGTGGAACTGATACAGGTCCACACTGAAAATACAGATACTTTATCACCACGTATGGCAGAGAAAGTAAGAAATGAATTGTTATTTATTTAGGAACTAACGGCAACAGTCGGGTTCATATAGGAAAGGGGAATTTGAATATGCTTCAAGGTATTTTAATTATTTTAGCCTTTGTTATTATCGTAGCATTGATGATGACAAAAAAGATTCCTACATTACTAGCGTTACCTTTAATGGCAGTTGTAATCTGCTTGATTGCTGGTGTTCCAGCAATTGGTGTAAACGCTGATGGTGTAGCAATCGGATGGTTGCAGGCAGTTCTAGAAGCTGGAACTGTCCGTATGGGTGCGGCTATCATGGCGGTTATTTTCGGTTCATGGTTAGGTCAATTAATGAATAAAACAGGTATTACAGAAAACATCATTAAGAAATCCGCCGAATTAGGTGGCGATAAGCCATTAGTAGTAACACTGATTCTCTGTGTTGCGGTAGCATTACTCTTCACAACATTAAATGGGCTTGGTTCCATCATCATGGTTGGTTCTATCGTATTACCAATCTTGATCTCTATCGGTGTTCCAGCTTTATCAGCAGCATCAATCTTCTTAATGTCATTCATAACAGGTTTAACATTCAATATCGCTAACTGGAAGATGTTTGCAGGTATCTTCTCACTTGAAATCGATAAGATTCGTAACTTTGAGATTTACCTCATGATAGCTACAGCAGTGGCTACATTAATCTTGATCTTCGTTGAATTCAAGAAGAACGGTATCAAGTTTGCATTCTCAGCTCCAGCAAAGCAAGAAGCGAAGGCAACACAGCTAACTGGTGTTAGAGGTGGACTAGCAATGCTTACACCATTAATCCCAATCGCACTTGTTGCAGGTCTTAAGGTTCCAGTTTGTCCTGCATTCATGGTTGGTATTGCATGGGCATTGATTTTCACATCAACATCTTTTGCAAAGGCTATGAACACACTTACAAAGACATGCTACGACGGCATCACAGATGCTGGTCCAGCAGTAATCTTAATGGTAGGTATCGGTATCCTTTATTTAGCAGTTACACACCCAATGGTAAAAGAAGTTCTCAATCCATTCTTATTAGCTGTAACACCTAAGTCTAAGGTTGCATACATTCTATTCTTCTCACTGTTAGCGCCATTAGCACTTTACCGTGGCCCAATGAACTTATTCGGTTTAGGTTCTGGTATCGCAGCGTTAATTATTGGTTTAGGAACATTATCTCCACTAGCAGTTATGGGTGCATTCTTATCTGCTGAACGTATCCAGGGTTGTGGTGACCCAACAAATACACAGAACGTTTGGACAGCAAACTTCTGTGAAGTAGATGTCAACAGCATTACACGTAAATTACTACCTTACCTATGGGTAATCGCAGTATTTGGCGTAGTATTATCAGCCGTATTATTTTTCAAATAAATAAAACTGAAGGGTGCTTATTCTTTAAGTACCCTCAGTTATTTAAAATGAGTACAAGATTAACTTGTGTTGATTTTAGATAGTCATTTGAGGAGGGTATATGAAAGTTCGTATAGGTATTGACGTTGGTGGTACATTTACAGATGCGGTTGCAATTAACAACGAAACATATGAGTTGATTGGAACAGTTAAGATTCCTACAACACACTTTGCACCAGAGGGTGTAGCTGCAGGTATCGTTCAAGTATTACATAAAATCATGGAGGAATATAGCATCAAACCTGATGATGTTGTATTTATTGCTCATGGTACAACGCAGGCAACAAATGCCTTACTAGAAGGTGACGTTGTAAAGGTGGGTGTTGTAACACTTGGTAAAGGTTTACAAGGTGCAAAATCAAAGAGTGATACAGCAATTGACAACATTGAATTAGCAAAAGGAAAGTATCTCTACTCTGAAAATGAGTTTGTAGATACATCAGATACATCCAAGATTGATGAGGCAATTATTGCAGCGATTAAGTCCCTACAAGAAAAGGGATGTCAAAGTATTGTAGCAGCTGAAGCGTTCTCTGTAGATGATCCAACAAATGAAAATTTGGTAATCAAGCATTGTACAGAGCAGAATGTTCCATCAACTGCCACAAACGATATTTCTAAGTTATATGGCTTAAAGATTCGAACACGTACAGCAATTGTAAACGCTAGTATCATGCCTAAAATGTTAGAAGCTGCCACAATGACAGATGAATCTATCAAGAAGGCAAGCATCAAGAATCCACTGATGGTTATGCGTTGTGATGGTGGTGTTATGACGGTTGATGAAGTTAGAAATCGTCCAATCCTAACAATTCTATCCGGACCAGCAGCTGGTGTTGCGGGTGCTTTGATGTATGAGAAATTAACAGATGGTATCTTCTTTGAAGTCGGTGGAACATCAACTGATATTTCATGCGTAAAAGATGGTAAGGTTATGATTAAGTACGCTGAAGTTGGTGGACATAAGACATACTTAAACTCTCTTGATGTACGTACCGTAGGTATCGGTGGTGGATCAATGGTAGAAATCAAAGATGGTAAGGCTGTTAACATCGGACCAAGATCTGCCCATATTGCAAACCTTGAATACGAAGTATATACAGACCCAAGTTTGATTGTTGAGCCTGTATTAAAGACAATCCAACCAATGAATGGTGACCCTGAGTATGCATACATTGAATGCGGTAATGGTACAAAGGTATCCTTAACAATGGCAGGTGCCGCAAACATTGCAGGTTATGTGCATCCAGAAGACTATGCATATGGTAATGTAGAGGCTGCACGTAAAGCATGGCAACCACTCGCAGATAACATGGGCTTATCTGTGGAAGAAACAGCGAAAACGGTAATGGCATACGCAGCTGAAAAGAATGGTAAGGTAGTCAAAGACTTAATGCATGACTATCAGATGGATCCACGTACAACACTATTCGTTGGAGGTGGAGGAGGTGCAGCTAGCGTTGTACCACATCTAGCCGAAACAATGAATCATCAATTCAAGATTGCAAAGAACGCTCCAGTTATCTCGACTATCGGTGTCGCACTAGCGATGGTTCGTGATATGGTGGAACGTTCCGTATCCAACCCGACAGAAGAAGATATCATCAGTGTACGTCGTGAAGCAGAGCTAAAGGCAATTCAAAATGGCGCATCACCAGATACAGTCGAAGTTTCTGTCGAAGTTGATACACAACGTAACATCATTCGTGCAATCGCAGTAGGTGCTACAGAACTACGTAGTAAAGACCGTCTAAAGAAACAACTAACAACAGAAGAGTTACTTGATTCAGTTGCACATAATTTAAATGTTGATAAATCAACATTAGAGATTTCTGCAGAAAACGGCAGTATGTACGCAGTACAAGCAACCATCACAGAAAAGAAACTCTTTGGTCTTGTTAAGAAGACAACAAAACCACTACGTCTCATTGATGATGAAGGTGTTATCCGTCTACAGAAGAAAAATGCATGGTCACGTCAATCTTCAGCCGCAAGCTGGCAAGCAGATGTTGACTGGATGATTGAAGAACTAACAGAATATAACGATGGCGGCGCAAACTTACCAAATCTATATATTGTGTTAGGGAAGCGTGTCATCGACCTATCTGGTCTACAGAATGCAGAACAAATTAAGTCAATTGGTGGTGTTGAGTTAAGTGGTATCGCAGCAGACACAAAACTGATCGTGATTGCGACAAAGAGAGTGGATGGCTAATATGCTAGGATTTGCATATCCTTTCCCAACCAAAGATCTTGCATATCAAGAACTTACGTATGATTATTGTTATAACAAGATTAAGAAAGAAGATAAGCAGCGTATTGTAGATGAGGCTTGGAAAAAAGGTGAGGAAACCGCAAAGGAAGTATTCGCAAAGTTTAATGGTAGTTATGACTTCCGCAAGATTTGCGTGGAATCAGGCCTACAGTTAAATGATAAAGATACCGACTACGTTGTCGGTAATCAGAGATACTTTAGTGATTATGTATCCGGAACCAATCAGATTAACCTCTACCTAAAGTCTATTGCAAAGTGGGCAGAGGAGAATCAGTTATCTATGGATAATGCAATCAATCTCATCCTTAGCCATGAATATTTTCACTTCATGGAGATGAATGTGATAGGACAACTGAGTAAATCCTACGAAGTGCCAATGTTAGTGATTGGTAAATTTAAACTAGGTAAAACAGGCATCCATGCATTATCCGAAATCGGAGCACATGGTTTTGCCCATCAGTATTATCTTCTAGCAACTAAATGATAAGGAGGCATTATCGATATTGTGATAATGCCTTTATTCGTCTTTATCAAATGGACACTTAATATTATTTGATTTGGACCAGTCTATGATTACTTCTTTTAATTCATCATATTTACTTATATGCTGATTACCGATAGACCGAGCCTGAACAATCGCATGATTAAATACTTCGATTGACGCAATAAACTCACTATTTTGTTTTATGACAACGACACCACTATCACAATCGCCCCAACTTTGTAAGCAGTTATGTAGTGCTTCTCCGGCGTAAAAACACTCGGCTGTATTGTTTAATGTAATAAATTGATAGCCACGAATAGTAGCATTTACATTACTAGATAATCGATGAATCAAAGGCAGTGAATATGGTGTTGAAATCATATCGTTAAAGAAGCAAAAACCTTTCTTCCATTTCTTTTGTTCAGACTTTTGTTCGATATGGTTTAGTGAACAGTAATTAATAACGTAATTTTGAAAATCGTACCAACTAAAGTTAGTTGAAGAAAATTTATGTGATAGTACAGAAGCACCCTTTACCTTACAACAGTCTCGAAAGAAGATATGTGTATTAGGGTGACGATGAAACAACATCAAGATATCAAATATATATTTACTAGCTAGGATATTACAGAATATATTTATATCATGAATTGTATTGTATAAAACAGCACATTCATGGAGATAAAATAGTAAACCCTGATTTTTAAAAATAAGTGTTCGTATCGATTTCTTCTTTGAAAATGTAAAAGACATAAGATACTCTAATGCAGTCTTTTGGTTATGTAATCTTTTGAAATTTGTGAAGTGTTTATGGAACATATATGTAGTTTTTTGGTATGGTATAGCCATATAAAACGATGCATCAAACCCTACAAAGCGAGTGAAAAATACATAGTTTTCTAATGTGTTTGAGAAATCTGTAGGTACAATAGTTTTTGCGATATTTTGCATACTTTCTTTTATTGTTTGTTTTATGATATCGAATCGATTGAACCATTCTTTTAGAACACAATTTGATAGAGCAGTAGGTTTATTTGTTATGTCGAGTATATATAATGGCTTGTCATCTCGCCCTATATAACATATGCATGAATGCCCATTATGAATATTGAATTCAACTTTTTCATACGCAGGAACATTTAATATGTAATTTAAGTCAGCTAGATAAGATCCATGTTTTTTGACATGTAGAATATCAATTTCATGTAGAATCGTTACCTTATGTTTCTCTTGTTTAATAGTAATGGTAGTTTTCTGATGTTTATCATTTGATTCTTTATGACAATAAGGACAAGTGAAACGATGTATCTCTAACGATTGAAATGTTGTTTCTATCTCTTCTTCGTTTGAAAGTACAACGGTTAATTCTTGATTAGACCAATCACATATTAGATTTACTTGTGATTGATTCGGATTATAGATACACCGAATTGGATGTAAATATCCACAATATGGACATACAACATACGCACTAATTAGTGTGAGTGATTGATCGTTGTGATATATGATAGCAAAATCTTTAATATTCTCACTACAGTATAAATTATTTAACTCATCGATAGATGCAAAGTTTTCTCTTTGTATACGTATCTGATAATCATTAGTTACACTAATAGTTTTATATTTTGGTTTCATAACTAGCACCTCCAATGGTACCCTAATCATAAAGAAAACCCCTGTACATAAATCTGTATAGGGGATGCTATTTTTAGGGGGAGTGCCTATTTAATGTTTTCGAACTCAGTTTTACAGTAGGTAGTTAATTTACTATTAATGTCATGCAGTACTTTTGAAATTTCAGTAAGTGATATTCCATCTAGATTTCTAATTGGTATATATAGCAAGTTTCTTTCTACACTTCCTTTGCGGCTTTCTTTTTTTAAAAAAACTTTATTATCATCTATCTTGTATTCCGCAATGTAACCCTGTAATTTATTGAAAATATTCTGCCTACATTTATCATTATTTTCGTTGTTTGGGGAAGTAGAGTATTTGTTTAAGTTTTTGTCGTAATAGCGTAGTGCGAGATATGGGTAAATCTCTTTATTCATAGTAGCATTATCAATACGCCAGAATAAAGCATATTTTTCATGCTCATCTTTTTTGTGTGGAAGAATGTTAGTTTCAAATTGTTTTTCCCAAAAACGATATTGTGTCCATTTAGTACCATCTTTATTAGATCCAGAATAAATCCGAGATTTAAAAATTATCTTATCATTTTTTGAACTTTCCGAGGAGTTTCGATTTTCATCACATTCTACAAAAATTTTTTTGAGAAAACAGTATTGTGCATATTGGTCTTGGAATATATTTTTGTATCCAAGCTCAGTATTTGTAGATTCGTAATTATCTACATATTGATTTTTTTTAAAATTATCTATTATTTCATTTTGGAAATCATTAATTCCATGTAAATATTCATAGTAATCTAAATATATATTGGAATTAATAGTAGAGATTGTTTGATTTGATACTTCGTGGAAAAGGTCAAGAAATTTGAGTAATTTATCAAGGTTAATTGTGGTATTGACTTTATTTTTCATGTCTAAATCATCGGAATACATAATTCCCGTTTTTACATATGGATATTCTCGCTGGATAAATCTTTGTAAGGTTTATTTTCAGTCTCATTTGACTTCTTTAAAGTTGGTGGTAAATTCTGTTTGTACATTGCTATTTGGTCACTGTGTTCAGAAGTATGAGTTTTATCCTCGATGATTAATGCATGTGTCTTTCCTTCGCTTTTAAATAATACAAGTATATCGATAATCCCTTTTTTATTGCCTTTGGAATTATTTTCCTTTTTTACAACAAATTGTTTTTTGATGTGAACATCTGTATATTCGACTTTTTTATTATCACTGAGAAATAAATCAAGCATTGCCTTTCCATATTTATAATATGGATCGTCTGTGTCGTCCTTTACAGCCAACCAATTTAAACTCCAGCAGAAGAAGGCATCTTGGGATAGTTCTGATGTTGCGAAGCTAAATAGGTTGTTTGTTTTAGGTTTATTGTTAGTCATAGTATTTTCCTCCGTTTTGACTATTATTGTGTTTTACTTGTGAAGTAT
>ERZ773035.1720-NODE-1720-length-15329-cov-14.972240_pt1 | contig 15329 bp, 7 predicted proteins | sample MGYA00511487_ERZ773035 | MGnify/ENA primary metagenome ERZ773035 (study PRJEB29015, sample SAMEA2737985) | human oral metagenome | biome: human oral; feature: human-associated habitat; material: dental | place: China | collected 2024 ...
CACCAGTACTGCAGGGTCCGCAGGCGGTCATCGGGAGCAGGGGCCGTTCTCATACGGGGATTCTGCCCTGCGGACCCGACCCGGGGGGACGATTCACGCGGGTCGAGCGCGCCGGACTGCATGATGATCAGCCCGGGAGGGTGAGACGCGCCGCTCATAGCCGCCCACCGATGCCAGCCACCAGGCCGTGGTCGCCGTCCAGGAGTCGAGAATGGATGATCGTCGGGTCGCCTCCCGACTCAATATCGGCGCGCACCTGGCTGATGAGCACGACTTCCAGTACATCGTCACCATGAAATCGAACCGGCTTGAATTCGTCGCACGAAAAAGATTCGACTGCCGCGACTACGACATCGACCCGGTCCTGACCGAAAAGGTTGAGTCGGGCGGACTCTTCGGATTCCGCTTCGTGTATTCCTCATAAACAGGCGCTACCTTTTCCTGCCGACCCGCTCGTATATCCCGACGTCCTCCAGGGCGCGCATCTGGTCCTCAACTGCGCGGGCGAGAAGCGGATCGTCGATCCGCAGGCCCAGTTCGACGTTGCGCTCCTCTGCGCTCAAGGAGAGATTGGCGCTTGTCACAACGAGGATCTGGTGGTCGACGACGAGGAATTTGGCGTGGTTGCGCACGCGCCAGCCTTTGTCATCGACGGCCGGGCGTAGGACGACGGCCCGCTCGAGGCGCCGTGCGGCTTGGAGTGTTGAGAGCACATGGGGCTGCGGTCCGAGCCCATGGTCGGCGACGTCGGCATCCATATACAGGCGCACGCTCACCTCAGGTCGGGAGGACACCTTCGTCATCGCCGCCCACAGTCCCGATGACGGAGCCAGGTTATAAGTCGAGATCGTCACCGAGTGATACGCACCCTCGACCAGGCGTCCAAGGGCAGCCGTAACACTGCCGCTGAGCCCTGCTCCGCGAGCGCGCTCAGGCATCGTCCACACGGGTGTCGTCTCGCGTTCACGTTCCCGAGCCGCCTCAATCGTCCGCAGGACGAGCACCGATGTCTCTCGTATCCGTGATCCGACGCCCGCCGCCTCCATCAAGGGCCGCAGCACCCGACGCCGCCCGGCATCAACCGCTCCGAGAGCCTGGGTGAGGGTCCGCCCTGAGCCAAGAGCCCGTGCAAACATCCCTGCCTCCCGAGCGCTCAGTTCCGCGGCGAGCGCGGTCACGGCGTCCTCATCCATGCTGGTCCTCACTGTGCCCGGTCACGGGTCCTGCTGTCCCACGAAAATGACGTCCTCACTCACGCGGATCCCCGAAGAAGGCGAGATAGGCGAAGGGTTCCCCGCAGTACTCCCCGGGCAGTGGCACGGCGAAACGGCGGTCGAGGAAACGATTAGCCCTCTCGCACGATGTCTCCGAGACCATAGTGCAGCAGTGGCAGGCGGCCCCGTGGAGGAAGTCCTCGGGATCGTGCGGAATGCGCCGGGAGCACACGGGGTCTGAGGAGCAGCGCATCATGCCAGCGAGTGCGGTCCTCATGATCTCCCGGAGCCGATGCGGCTCGCTCAAGCTCACCAGCCCCCCGAGGGTTCCGTCGGAGTCTGAGGCAGTCGTCATGATGAGTAGCCCGGCGGCCGGGTCGCGTTGCTCCATGTCGTCCTCGGCCTCGCGCCGGGGCCAGGCGTAGATCCGCTCACTCAGGCTCGCTGCGGCGTATCCGGAGGACATGGCCATCTGGCGGAGAAGAGCGTGGGCGAACGTGTGCACCAGCCAGTACCTGGGCGGCGCCATCCGCGCGAGATGGTTATCGGCAGCAGCCGTCTCCGACAGACGGTTATCGTAGTTGCGGCGATGCGCCTCTACATGGGCCTTCCACAGCGCGGAGTCCGCGACCTTCTCCTCCCACTGGTGCACCCGCTCCTCGTCGAGCTCAAGGAAGACCCCCTCCCCGCGATCCACTGTAGCGGGCACCCATTGCGGCATGCGATTGCGGCACAGAGGGACGAGGCGCGCTCCGGCGTCAGCCACTCGCTCAACCTCGTCCACCCGGGTGAACCCGAGGATGGCGTTGACCCTGCGGAGCCGATCGACGGCGAGTACCCGGGTCAGGCCATCCATGCTCGTCCTGCCCAGGGGACGCGGAGAGACAATGAGTCCCGAGTCGGGGTCCTCGTGCCGGGACTCGGGCGGCTCCTGCTGAAGGTAGCGCCACTCGGGGACGAGCAGGTCGATGGGGTCCCAGCGCCTCTGGGCCGACTGCGGCTCGACGGCGGCCGGCGCGAGCGCGCGATCAAGCACGGCCACAAGATCCTCATCGCTCAAATCCGCCAGACGGTTAGGAATATCAATATCGGCCCTGATGAGCCTGCGAAGAAAGGGCAGGGCATTCCGGTAGTCGGCAAGATCATCGACTCCGCTCAGAAGTTCCGCATCACTCCGCCGCTGCGCTTCGAGATCGAGCCGTGGCATATCGACGATCGACTGGAGAACCGGGAACCACAGATTGGAGGCGCCCACCAGCATGAGCCGGACCTCAGCGGCACATCCGTTCGGCGTAAATCCACCGAGATGTGGAAGCCGCCCGCGACACTGAGGGAGCTTGGCGCGACCCACATCTCCCTGAGCCTCGCTCATGCCGCGCCGAGCACCGCAGGAGCGGCAGTGGACGATGGCACTGGCGCCCCGGCCGACGCTGGCATCGGTCATGGCCAGGCGGGGTCTCTCCGCTTTCGGGCAGCGCCCGCCCTCGTGAACCCACCAGTCGTAGGGGAACTCATCGACGTGCCCGTCGGGGCAGACCAGGAGGTATCGAGCGGGCACGCACAGGGGCGCGCTCCTACCACGGCGCGGTTTTCGTGCACCCGTGGCGGCAGTATGCGCCGTACGCCGCCCGGAGCAGCCCTCATGGCGGATGACGGCCTCGTCGCTGCGGAAACGATGCGTGTTGGAGTACCCCTCGACGAGCTCGCGCAGAGGGGCGAGCAGATCGCATCCGGTGCAGCGCAGCCACTGCGGGAAGATCCGCGCCGGGATCCCGAGATCGTTCCCCTCGCGGGAGTAGGGCGAGGCGGTCTCCTGGTGCGGGAAGGGGCGCAGCTCGCTCACCTGGTGCCCGAGCCAGAGTCGGACGGTATCGAGAAGTCTCGGCGCCTGGATCTTTGGAACATGCTGACGGCGTTCCCAAATACGGTCCCAATCGTCCAGACCCGTGGGCATGACCGTGAAGTGCGGCAGGTCGATGATCGAACCAGGTCCGTTGGTGTAGAGGAGGGAGGACGGGCGAGCGGTGCCCACCTTGGCGTAGTTCTTCCGAGCCTGCCTCTCATCGAGGGCGTCGCCGTCACCGAGCGGGTCGACGTCCTGTCCCTGGGCGCGCAGGTCCGCCTGGCGCTCCGTGTGGTTGCTCGGCGTGCGTCTCACTGCTGGTCCTCCTTCGGGCTCTGGGCCTCCCAGTGCGGGGCGTCGTCGGGCTCTGTCCAGGCGAGCCTGGCCGGGTCCGGGGAGACCAGCAGGTTGATCTCGGGCTGGACCTCCCGCATGGAGTTGGCGACGACGAAGGGAGCCCCGTCCGCGCTCCTCCGGCCGCCGGACTCGGCGCTGCGAATGAGCGCCCGGTAAGGCGGGCTCCCAGCCGACGAGGGCATCTTCTCGTAGGAGAGGAACTCACGGTCCTGACGGACTCGCCGGGCGAGCTGCTGCCATGTCCTGAGTTCTCCGAGCAGACGGATGCGCGCGTCCTTGGCGGATTCCTCGTCCCCCGCCTGCGCCGCGCGCTCGGTCATCATCGCCACGAGCCGATCGAGCGCCGCCTCCTGCTCGTCGGTCATCCACGCATTCCGCTCAGGGTTGAGTCCATTGGGAACGCTGCCCTGAGTGACCCTGGTGGCGGCGACGAGAGCCCCGGGCAGACCCCGTTCCAGAGATGTGGAGGACAGCGGTGTGACGGACAGGGGCTCGACGCGGGCGTAGAAGGTCTCGTGATAGTGGTGGAACTGCTCGAAGTGGGCGAGATCGCGAGGGCGCACCCAGTTGCACAGGGTGACGACGAGTCCCGGACGGCTCGGGTCACGGCCGACGCGCGAGGAGGCCTGGATGTACTCGGCGGTGTTCTTGGGCTGGCCGACGACGAGCATGAGTCCGAGCCGCGAGACATCGACTCCCACCTGGAGCATGGAGGTCGCCAGGATGATGTCGTAGGGCGAGCGGTCCCGCGAGGGCGGCTGCTTCCCGGAGCGGCGGGCCTGGCCCGCGCGGGTTCTCGCCGCAGTCGTGTCGTGCTCGACGTCGAAGGGCAGGGCCATATCCTCCAGGGTGCGGGTGATGTCGGCCGAGGCGATGCGGCTGGTGAGCTCGCCGAGGGTGAGGGTGCCGAAAGTGGTGCCGCGACGCCTGGGCAGGCTGGATGCGGGCAGGCCCTTGGTGACGGCGGTCTGAATGTCGTCCTGGACGTAGCGGGCCATGCCGGCGAGTTCGCGGGTCGCCGAGTAATAGCCGACGAGGGTCATGTACGGGTCGGCGGCCGGGGTGTGGTCCGGTTCGGGAGCCTCGTCCCGGTCGAGGAGCAGTTGACCGGCGGCGAGCAGCACCTGGGCCACCTGGATCTCCGCGTTGGTCATGCGCACACCGGTGGGGGCGAGTCCCAGGTAGAGGCGGCCGGGGTTGTCGGGTGCAGGGGCCTGCTCGTGAGAGAAGAAGGTATCGGAGGCGTCAAGAACCTGGGGCGGGAAAACGGTGATGTGGCGTCCGTAGAGGCCGCGGGCCTGGTCGCGGGCGTTGCGGACGGTGGCGGAGGAACCGACGAGGAGCGGGCGGACGGGGAGGATCCGGCCGTCGTGGCCGGTCATGCGCCAGGTGGTCATGGCGTCGACGGCGACCTCGAAGAGACCGATGGTGGTGCCGAGCGCCCCGGTGATGAGGTGGAGCTCGTCCTGGATGACGAGGTCGGGCGGGCGCAGCCGGGTGGTGGGACGGATGGCGGCGGCGGGCATGCCGGCTTCCTTCCTGTGACCGGTGATGGTGGTGCAACCGAAGGCGTCGATGGTGCGGTCGTGAGCGGGATGGGGCAGGTAACCGTGGCGCTCGCAGCGTCGCCCGACGTAGCCGAAGAGGGAGGCGGCCTGGCCCTCGCGGGCGAGGCGGGCGAGCTTGTCGACGGTGGCGATGACGAAGGCGGGCACGAGCCTGTAGATCTCCTCATCCGTGGTGAGGACGGGGATGCCGTCTCCGACCCGGCCGCCCTCGGAGAATGGGCAGGCGGCGAGCGGGTCGGAGCAGCGCACGTAGATGCGGCCAGCCCTGGTGTCGGACTTGACGCAGCTGGGATCGATCGTCCTGCCGCACCAGGGGCAGCGGCCAAGCTGGAGAACGGTGAGGCGGTATCCAGCACCGCCCTGCTCGTTGACGCGGGCGATCTCGGTGGCGGCCTCCTCAACGCGCTTGGGTGAGACCGCAGTGCCGACCCACAGGCCGATACGGAAGGGCTCGTCGCCCCAGGTGGTGGGGTCCTCACGGCGGGCGAGCTCGGCGGCGCAGATGAGGGTGGTGGCGCGCTGGAATTGCTGGGAGGTGAGCAGGCGCAGAGTGTAGCGCATGAGGACGGTGACACCGGCGGCGCCGTCAAGGGGCCCGTCAGGTGTGTCAACTCGCCCCTGAAGACGGCGGGCGGCCATGGCGTAGGCGGCGAGTCCCAGGTAGGCCTCAGTCTTGCCACCGCCGGTGGGGAAGAAGAGGAGTTCGAGGGTGGACATGTCGCCGCTGGGGCCGCCGGAGCGGCGTTCCAAAGTTGGTTCGGTCAGGGCGTGGATCTGCATGAGAATGAAGGCAAGCTGGAAGACGCGCCAGTGGTGAGGAAACCGGCCAGCTAAGGCTTCGGCTCGGGCATCGGCGACGGGGATCTCGGGATGTCGGTGACGGATATCGGCGATCTGGGAGTGGATGCGCTGGTCGGCCATGACGCGGTTCATGAAGGCGAAGCAGCGGCGGGCCTCGGCTCCCGACCGGGTGTCGGCCACGAGGAGGTCAATGCCGTCGGCGAGCTGGTCGGCGACCTGACGGGCCTCCTCGACGGGTTCTTCGGCCACCTTCGCCAGGTGCTCCGGGAGTCGTGCGCGATGCCGCTCCTGCTCGTCGAGCCAGGCGGTGTAGGCGGTGGCGATGGGCCGCAGCCCGGTTTCCAACTGGGCGGGTGTGGCGGTGGCGAGGTGGGTCATGTCGAGTTCGGCGCCCTCAAGGCTGCGGGCGGTGACGGGTGGGGTTTCGACGAGGGGCAGCCAGTCGGTGCGCACGCTCGTGGCTCGGCGAGTGCCAGGGGCCCGGCTCCAGGTCGCGGAGCAGGTGCGTCCGACGGCGAACTCGAGGCGGTCGCGGTACTGGAGGGCGAGGCGCTGGTCCTCGATGTCTTGGTCGGCCAAGAGTTCCGGGGCGGTGGTGACGTCGCGGACGGGGAGGAAGGCGCCCGCTCCGTCGGCATCGACGGCCAGTGAGGTTTGGAAGAGCCAGTCCTCAACGGGGATCCGCCGCGGCGCGACCCGGTCGTTGCACAGGGCGATCTCGACGAGGAGGCGGTCGGCATCCTGGTAGGCATCGGCCCGGAGGATGACGTGTCCGCGGAGCACGTAGTCCCTCGTCCGGCCCGGGACGAGATCGGCGAGACGGATGCGGATGGGGAGTTCGGCGGGCGTGCGCCGGTAGCGGGTGTGTGCGATGCGGCCCTCGGCCTCGGCGCGCTCACGCTCGGCCTGGGTGGGGCGCTCGGGGTGGTAGGTGGCCCAGGAGGCGTGGACGGTGACGGAGTCGATGCCAGCGGGGACCTGGAAGCGCAGACCCATGGAGGCGGGGATCATGAGGCCACGACGCTGCGGGTCATCATCCTTGCCGTCGCTGGCGTCCTCGTCGATGCCGGAGCCTGCCTCGTCTTCTCCGACGACGGGCACACCGGTGGAGACTCCGGCATCGAGATCGTCGACGTCAATGGCGTCGGGATCGTCGGTCCCGGGATCGGTGCGATTGAGGCGAGTGGGGGCAATGCGGCCGACGAGGTAACGGGCCACTGGTGAGACGTCGAGAACCTCCTCGTCTCCATCGTGAGGACCCAGGAGCTCGCGGCGCAGGATGTCGACGAGATTGGCACGCGCGGTGACCGAGGTGCCGTCGGGCTCGTGGGCGAGTTCGTAGGGCGGGCGGGGCGACGGCGTGGGGTCGGGCATGGTGGTAGTCATGCGCGATTCCTTCTGGCGGAGCGGGAGGCCGACTCGGCGGCGCGGCGGTGGTTCTCCTCCAGGAGTCGATCGAGGAGCTCGACGCGAGCGATCGGGGAGATGGTCCAACGGGTTGTCTTGCGGTAGGTGTGGAAGCCGTGGTCGAGGGGGATGTCGTCCCAACCGTAGGCGGCGGCGACAATGCGATCGAGTTCGCGGTGAATCTCCCGCATGCGGTCGACATCCAGGTCCGTGTCCCTGGCCAGGCCGGGGTCGTTGACGAGGTTGTAGAGCCTGGTGAGGCCGAGGCTGCGGCGCAGCATGATCTCCCGTCGCTCGGTGTCGAGGGTCCTGCCGATGGCGTCGAGGGCCTCGGAGGACTCGGGCCGCGGGAAGGTCTCGAAGACGGTCGTCGGAGTGTAGGTTGGGTCTCCGGTACGCGTAGTCCCATATTTGATGGCCCAACACTGATGAAGCGAGGATGACAAAATCGCCTGTGTAGCGTATGAGTTTTTCGCGAACACCACCAATTTATCATCGAAGACCTGATTACAAGGCACACGCGCTGGCATGACGGTTCCGCTCACTCTCGCGATCACCAGCACCTCATCGAGCCCGGCGATCATTTTCCTCATCGAGGGAGCCCATGCCGCAAAACGCCACCAGTACTGACGACGGTGTTTCATCTTGACAACGTCGCGTTGCGGCTTGACGTCCTTAAGGACTCGCGCAAACGGTTCATGATAACTTGAGGCTTCTTCACGCGAGCACATACCAAAATCAATAACCCACCGAGAGGCAGAACAGTCAGGACGGGAGTTGAGATCCTTGCCATTGAGGTAGGGAAAGAGGACCTCCACATTCCTCGGATCCTTCTCGATCCACGCCACCGCCTCGTCAGGATCAAGAATGAAGCCCTTACCCAGAACGATGCAACCTTGGAAGGCCACGTCTGCATTCTCAGTCAATCGTTCCGGGTTCCCCTCGACACGTCCCACGGGATCCAGGAGCGTCGAGATGCGGCGCACGAGCACCCCGTCGCAGACGATCTCACTTTGTGCATTCACCTCGCCCTTCGTCCCCCATACGGCGGAGTACTCCAGGTGGGCACTGTCAGCGGGCCAGGACTCGGACCGGATGGCCCGGGTGATGGTAAATCCCCGCTCCGTCATGCGGTCAAGCCCCACCTCGCGGGTTCTGCCTTGAGCCGCGCTGTTGGTGGCAATGAGGCCAAGCATCCCCGTGGGTCGCAGGAGGGTAAAGGCCCGAAGGAAGAAATAGACAACAAGATCCGCAGGACCTTTCGCCCCGTCACCTATGACGTTGACGTACCAGTCGCGCACGTTCTGCCCCATAGCGCCGGTAAGTTTCTGCCCGCCGAGGAAGGGCGGATTCCCCACGATGGCGTCGAATCCGCCGCGGTTCATGACATCGGGGAAGACGAGGGGCCAGTGAAGGCACGTCCAGCGCTGGTAGTCGGTCGCCACCGTCGGGCTCAGTCCCCGCTCGATAATGGCGTTGAGCATGGCGCCATCGGGCTTCTCAACCCGAAGGCATCGCTCCACCGCCACCATGAGGTCCTCGTAGGCCTCGTTGAGCCTCCTCCCTGGTCCGCCGCCGAGTTCGAGGCCCGCGGCGATGACGCCGTCGGCCACGCGCCGGGCCAGGGCGGTGCGGTCGTCGATGCGTGCGAGACACTTCGCCTTGGCGCGGGTAGAGCGCTGTGGGTCGTTCTCCGACACCGGCTCGCTGAGCAGACGAAGTTCAGTCTCCGTGTCCTTCGCCAGGTCTGCGAGCGCCAGCCCGTCCACGGCGTGGGCGCCATCGTCGATGTCGAAGAGCCCCTGCCCGTCGGCCTGCGCGGGAGTGATGTGGAGGCGCTCGACCTGCCTCAGGTCAGTGACCCCCAGGAGGGAGTTGCCGACTCTCACCTTGTGGTCGACGAAGGAGAAGGGCAGGTCCGGATCCAGCGAGACGAGCCATAGGGAGAGTTTGCACATCTCGATGGCCATGGGGTTGATGTCCACCCCGTACAGGCAGGAGGCCACCACCTCCCGCAGCGCCCGGTGCCTCAGGGCTGCCGGGCTCTCCTCGGCGAGCCCTTCCTCCTGCCAGGCCTCGACGAGACGTTCGGCCAGGTACCGGGCCGCGGCCACGAGGAAAGCGCCCGATCCGCAGGCGATGTCCGCGACCTTCAACTGGAGTAGCTCTCCGGCTGGCAGCAGCCGCCACCGACTGCGCTCTGACGTCTGGTACGGACCTGGCTGATAGACGAGGGGCTCCAGGGCATGGATCACCACATCCTCCGCCAGGGAGCGCGGCGTGTAGTGGGCGCCCGCGTTCTTCCGGGATGGCGTCTCCACCACGATGAGGTCGCCGGGCTGGAAGACGGTGGGGCGCCCGCGCAGGTCGTGGCGGATCGCGCCGATCCACGGTTTCAGGCTCGCGCGCAGCGCCTGGTCTCCGCGACTGACCTGGATGAGGGCGCGCTCGGCGTCCTCCGGGGCATCCCCGGCGGCGAGGGCCTTGGCCAACTTGCTCGAAGACACAAGCTTCTTCTCGAGGGAGGGCTGGTCCGCCTTGACCCAGGCCAGGATCGCCGCCGCCAGGGAGGCGTCATCGGTGTGCTCCTCGGCCAGATCGTCAAGGACTCGCAAGGGGACCTCCGGTTCGTTGCCCTCTTTGCCGATGAGCCCCAGAATCGTCTCGTCGGCCCGACGGCAGGTGTAGCCCAGCAGGCCCTCGTAGACGTAGCCGATCTGCTCCACATCGATGTCGCGGAAGGAGATGCGACGGGCCTCGTGTCCCGCGGTGCGGGCGACCTGCACAGCGCGCAGGACGTGCAGCATGACCCGGTCGGGGATGCTGATCGTGAGGGTGCCGCGGGCAGTCGTCGCCGTGAGGAAGGGGAAGCGGGAGGCGTCGAAGAGGGAGCCGCCGTAGGCCGGCAGGCGCGTGTCCTCGAAGTTCGCCCCCTCGGCCAGGGCCCGGGATGTGGCCAGGAGGCGGTGCCAGGCGCGAGCCGTGTTCTCCAGGGACTCCTCCCCCTCGGCGCGTTCGCGTTCCTCCAGGGCCTCCAGCACCCCGGCCATGCCGTAGCCCCGCTGGAAGAGGGCCGTGCCGGGCAGGAGGTCGCGCTCCTCGGCGAAGAGCAGGAAGACGACGCGCATCATGACAGTGACGGCGGCGTCGTAGACCTCGCCGGCGTCATCGGGCAGCGGATCGGCCCCCTCGTGCCGGACGGTCGCGCGCCCGGCCTCGGAGAAGGCGGCCACGAGCAGCTCGACGGCCCGGCGCACCTGGACGCCGAGGGCCTCGGTGATCTCCTCCGCCGCGAGGACCGACTCGGCGAAGAGGGAGGGAAGACGGTCCTTCTCCTCGCCTCCCAGCAGACGTCGGATGCTCAGCAACTCGATGAGGGCGTCTCTAGTCTCGGGCTCCTCGACCCAGGTGAGGGCATCGACGATCCCCGAGGCGAGCATCGTGCCGGGTGCGGCCGAGACGAGGGCCCACCAGCGCCCGTCGGTGACCACTCCGATGGTGCAGGCCGAGTCGGGGGCGCGCAGCATCGACTCCATGCGGTCGATCGGGCTCGCCGCCCAGGAACCGGGCAGGATCTCGCGCAGATCGTCCACCGGGTCGATCACGAGCACGAGTACACCCACACGCCCCTCGACCGCGAGCGCACTGGTCGGGGTCACCTGCTCACGTCCGTCCGGGGAGGCGGCGGCGTAGGCGGCGCTCAGGGCCCCGGTGGCCGGGTTGCTGTACTCGCCCCAGCCGAGGACGTCCCGCAGGACGGTGCCCACCCAGGTGTCGCGGGCCTCGCGGTATGCGGGGAGGGCATCCACTACTGCTGCTGCATCCGCGGCGGCCGACCGGCCCGCGGCCTCGCGCGCCTGCTGGTATGCGTCCCAGGCCCTGTCAAAGGCGGGCTTGGCGTCGCGCAGAGCCTCGCGGGCGCGGGGGGCGGAGGCGGGGATGCCATCGGGGTAGACGCGGTTGAGGGCCGGCAGGGCGAGGAAGGGGCCGTCGGCGTCCACGAGGGCGAGCCAGGCCCGGTGCATGCGAGCGGGCTCGGAGGCCGGGGATCGCCTGCGTGTGGGACTCATGCGGTGCGCTCCTCATCATCCGTGGCCTGCCAGGCTGCGGCGTCGGCCTCGCTCACGGCGAAGACGAGGACCACGCCGGAGACGTAGTGCCGCACGTCGCGGTACCGCTCCTCGATACCCGCGACCTCGCGCGCCTCCTCCTCGTCCAGGGTGTCCAGGCGCTGACGCATCTGGGCGATATCGCGTGTGTACTGACGTCGCTCGTCATCGCCCCATAGGGACAGCTGAGCCCCTAGCTCCGTCTGCGCCGCCTCCAGGTGGGCCAGGGTCTCGCGCAGGTTCCGGCGAAAAGCCGTGAAGATCTCGTGAGCGCGGGCGACGTCCGCTCGGCGTCGCCCATCAAGGTCTCGCGCCACAGCCTCCTGCTGGCGCTCCGCCCGATGCTCAGTAGCCGTTTGCAGGCGGGAGCGCAGGCGGCCGCCGTCAGCCCGCCAGAGCACGGCCAGGCGCTCACGCACGTCGAGACCGGCCAAAGTTAGATCCTCTGGTTCAAGAGCCGAGTCCAGGATTCTCTCATCCTTGCCCTCGGCGAGCTTGTTGCCGTGCAGGCGGATGCCGGTGACGAAGACCTCTTCGTGCAGGCGCAGCCCGCCGCGACCAACGAGAACCAGGCGGGACACCGCGGCCGCGCAGGTCTCGGTCAACCCCGGCACGACGATCGCCGTCACCCGGCTGAGCCCGGCGTCGGAGGACACGAGGCCCGCGCGCAGGGTTCGTGAGGCCTTGCGCATGAGGAGATGGCCGAGGTGTATCGGAACGATCTCCTCGGACGCGGCGAGCACGTCCTCCACACCGTCAAGATCTTCCAGGGCCTGGAAGGTGATGGAACGATAGTGACCCGGAGTCAGGCGAGTATCAAGGCCCCGCAGGGCCGGTTGCCAGGCCGCGGACAGACCGGGGACCTCGAAGACGGGGGCGTCGGTCAGCTCCGAGCCGCACTCGCGCAGACGCGGCTGACCAGTGAAGGACAGCGCCTCGTCCAGGACCCGCCGCTGAGCCTGCGGAGTGAGATGAAGGGAGATCTTGCGCTCGTCGTACTCCGCGGCCAGTCGGGTGAGCCTGCGGTTGAGGTCGAGGGAGCCGGCCATCACCCGGTTGACGGCGTCCTCGCTGCCGGTACGACCGCGGCGTCGCCCCGTGCGGCGCAGGAAGCGGTTACTGATCTCCTCATCCGTCAGCGGGTTGACCTCCCCGAGATCCTGCTCCTGGCGGGCGACCTTCCGACCGATACGGCTGAGGAAGTCCAGGTCCCCGCGCAGGAGGCTCTGGGCGGGCGCCCCGGCGTCGGGCCTCAGGAAGAAGACCTCCGGCGGGTAATGCTGACCGTAGCGGTCAATCCGGCCGATGCGCTGCTCCAGGCGGGAGGGGTTGAAGGGGACGTCGAAGCAGACCAGACGGTGGCAGTAGGACTGCAGGTCGATGCCCTCGCCAGCGGCGTCGGTGGCGAGCAGGACGCGCACCGGGTCCTTGGCCGGAGAGGCGGTGAAAGCGTCCCTCACGGCCTCACGGGACTCGGTGTCGGTCGAGCCCTGAATGACGGCGAGGCGGCCGTCACCGTAGCCGCGCGACTCCAGAACCCGCTGCAGCCAGCTGAGCGTGTCCGCGTACTCGGTGAAGACGACGACGCGCTCATTCGTCCACGTGCGCCCATCCGGGCGACAGATCGCGTTGAGGAAGGCGATGAGCGCCTCAAGGCGGGCGTTCGGACGGTCCTCCAGGTCCTCGGCCCAGGCGAGGATCGTCTCGAGGTCCTCGGTGCTCGCCGCCGAGAGCGGGTCGTCGCGCTTGGCACGACGCAGCAGTTCGAACTCGGGCTGGGCCTGGCGTCCCTCCTCCTCGTCCGACTGGCCGGAGCCCATGACCTCCACGTAGTAGTCATCGTCCTCGTCGTCCCACTCGCCTCCGAGGGCCGTGGCCGCGAGGTAGCCGCGCATCGTCCGGGCGAAGGCCCAGGGGCTGGACAGGAAGCGCTTCTTGAGCAGGAGGGCCGCGATGCCGAGGCTGCCACGGCGTCCCTGTGCGCGGGCCGAGGCGTCCAGGAGCTCGCACAGACGGGAGAAGGCAGACTCCTCCTGAGCGTCGGGGGTGTAGCCCAGGATGTCGATGCGGCGGCGTTGGAAACCAGTCCCGTCGATCTGGGTCTTGAGCCTGCGGACCGAGACCTCCGCCAAGGCCGTTGGGTCAATCTCCGCGCCGCGGGAGAAGCGGTGCGGATCGATCATCTGCAGCAGAGCCGTGAAGGACTCGGTGTAACCGTTGTGAGGTGTGGCGGAGAGGAACAGGCGGTGCTCGCACTGCTCGGCCAACTCTCGCACCGCGGTGGTCCGCTTGGAATCCACGGCGTAGCCGCGGCCCCGACCGGTCGCCGTCGGAGCCGCCGGTGCCACGTGGTGGGCCTCGTCCACGACGAGGACGTCGAAGGCGTAACGACGGGCCGAGGTCGATCTGCGCGCCTCGGCCAGGACATCGCGCAGCAGACGCTGAGCGCGCACGCTCGGCAGCCAGGACATTGACACGATGACCCGCGGGTAAAGACGGAAGGGGTTCGCTGCCAGACCCGAGGAGCGGCGGGTCTGGGCGAGCTGCTCGGAGTCGACGATGACGAAGTCTAGGCCGAACTTCTCCCGCATCTCCTGCTGCCACTTCAGGCGCAGACCCGCCGGGCAGACGATGATAACCGAGCGGGCCCGGTGGCGCAGGAGGAGCTCCTGGATGACCAGACCCGCCTCGATCGTCTTGCCCAGGCCGACATCGTCCGCCAGGAGAAGATTCGCGCGCGGCGACTCCAGGGCACGGCGCAGCGGCTCGAGCTGGTAGGGCTCCAGGCGCGCCCCGGAGCGGAAGGGCGCCTGGTACTCCCGCGGATTCGCAGAGGTGACCGCACCCCAGCGGACGGCATCGACGAGCGCACCGATCGTGTTCGGGTCGTCGAAGGAGGCGGCGCGGACCGTCTCGGGCAGGCCCTCGTCAGGCAGGACGGTGTGCCCGTACTCCAGTTCCCAGACGACGTCGAGCTCCTCCCCCATGCGGTCCTCCTCCAGGGACTGTAGGGAGACGACGTGCTCGATTCGTGGACGGGAGTCATCCGGAGCGCTGCGCGGCAGACCCTGCTCGATGACGTCAGTGACCGCCCAGGTGGAGCCGCGGACTTCGACCACCTGCCCGGGCTCCGGGAGAGCTGGCACCACGACGGGTGCCCGAGCAGCGGTCGCCGTTGACGTCATAAGGTAGTCCCTCCGTGCTGCTGTACCGCTGGAGCGCGGCATTCGGCGCCAGGTTACTCGAAAGACCGCGGATCCCCCCACGACACTTGCGGTCGCGTCCAGGACCACAATGGAAGAGCAGCGCTCCTGCCCCGCCTCGCCGCCGCCGGCATCCCCCGCGGGGACGACGGCGCCGAGGTCGCCGACGGGGTCATGACCGACCTGTCATGGCAGGATCGACGCGTCGCCGTCGTCGCCGACCCGATGGAGGGCGACGTCGAGGCCCTCGCCGCCGCCGACTGGCGCGTCGTCGTCCCCGGGGACGACCCCGAACAGACCATTGCCGAGATCGCCGCGCTCCTGGAAGGATACTGACATGCCCGCCGCGATCGTCTGGCCCAGCAGCAAGGTCAAGGACGCCACCGCCAGGGACTCCTCGCTCAGGGCGAAGATCGGCCCCTTCATCACCAAGCTCAGCACCATGACCGCGAGTACCGGCCTGCACCTGGAGCACATCAGGGGCGCCGCCGACCGGCGCGTGCGCACCGCCCGCGTCACCGACTTCTACCGGGCGGTCCTGTTCGCGCTGGACGCGGGCGGCGAACCCGTCTACGTCATCCACGGCATCTGGCCGCACGACGAGGCCAACAGGATCGCCGAGTCCGTCACCGTCGGCATCAACCCCTACAACGGGGCCGCCGAGGTCACCCGCATCCAGGACGCCATCCAGCAGGACGCCGACGCCGTCGAGCGGGCGCGGAGCGAGGCCCGGGCCGAACTCGCCGCCGCCAAGCGCGAGGCCGAGGAGCTCGCCCGCGAGGCCGCCCGCATCCAGACCGCCAACGCCGAGGCGCGCCGCCGGAACG
>ERZ773035.1721-NODE-1721-length-15323-cov-5.256746_pt1 | contig 15323 bp, 9 predicted proteins | sample MGYA00511487_ERZ773035 | MGnify/ENA primary metagenome ERZ773035 (study PRJEB29015, sample SAMEA2737985) | human oral metagenome | biome: human oral; feature: human-associated habitat; material: dental | place: China | collected 2024 ...
CAAAGATATGGGTTATACCTATATCCGCACCCGTAACGGCGACGTTTTTGACGCTAAATTTAAATCCGCTCTTTGCATCTTGAGCGCTTTTTTGCTCGGTTTTTTTACTTTTTTTCGCGGCGCTTTTTTCTGCCGTTTTTTGAGATTTGGCAGGTTTTTTCGCGCTTTCGGTTTTGCTTTTTGTATTTGTTTTTTTAGCGGCTGTTTTTTCGCCGTTTAGTCCAAGCTCACTAATAGCGCTAAGCTCGCCGTTTTCTTTTATATCGGTTGCAAATTTAGGCTTATTTATACTTACGCTTTCGATGCGAAGCGCAGTTTTGGCTAGATCAAAATCCGCGTCCTTCACGCCGATTTCAGCGACGGCGGCGATCTCTTTATTTTTAGTTTTTAGCACGATTTTTTGAGCTTTTATCTCGCCGATAGAAGCAGTGCTGGCGTTATTTTCCAGCGTAAATTTAGGCGCGTTTATAACGAGCTTTTCTAGGCTTGCCGCACTGTTTTTACCGACCGGGGCGGAGGCGACGTTAAGCGTCAAATTTTTTAGGCCAGCTGCGATATTTTGCCCTTTTATTTTAGCATCCAGCTCGCTTGCGTTCGCGTCTTTTAGCTTTATCTCGCCGACGCTTTTTTCGGTTAAATTTATCCCGCTAACGCCCAGGGCTTTGAGCGCTGCGGAGGCGTTTATATCGCCCTTTTCGTTTATATCGGCCTTAAGCGCGACGCCGCTTAAATTTAGACTGTTTAAATTTGCCTGCGCCTCGCCTTTAAAGCTCGTGTTTTTAAATTTTATCTCGCTAATATCGGCCGCAAAGCTTCTTTTTTCGCTAACGTCGGCATTTACCTCGATGGCAGGTAGATCAAGCTCCTCTAGGCTCAAATTTTGCCCATCAAGTTGCGCTTCAAACGACTTTAAATTTAAAGTGGCGTTTTTTAATGCAGCCTTGATAACGCCGCCGTCCGCGCTTAGTTCGTAGCTAGTTTTTGCGTTTATGAGCGCGCCGTTTATGCGCAGATCTTGCGTGTCGATGAAGCTAAGAGCGACGGGGCGGACGTTAAAGTCCTTTAGGCTAAGCTCGCCGTAAACTCGAAGCGGCGCAAGGTCGATGCCGCCCTGCCAGTCTAGCTTTTGCGCTAGCGTGGAGTTTGCGTCGAAAACGTGCTTACCCGCGCTATTTTGCTCGGTGTTTATACCCGAGATTTCGTAGTTTATACCCTCAAATTTGGCGCTAAAGGGCTGTTTTAAACTCTCGTCCGAGTAGGTAAACGAACCGCCGATTATCTTTGTGCTGTTTAGAGCGAAATTTATGCTGCTAGTTTCGTTATTTTCGGTGCTAGTAGCGTTTGACTCGCCTAAAAACGTAGCTAAATTTAGCGTGCCGTTTTTATCTCTAGCGATATTTACGCTTGGGCTTTCAAGGCGCAAAATATCGACCTCCGCGAGCTTTTTAAAGAGCGAAAAAGGCTTAAGCTTGACGTCGATTTGCTCCGCGCTAAAAAGCGGCGCGGTCGTGTTTAGCTCGGGGTGCGTGACGTTTAGTTCGAAGGTAAAGGGGTTAAATTTAGCCTCCGCCACGCTAAGGCTCGCGTTCATATCCTTTAGCTTTGCGGGCAAGGTATTTTTTAGCGCGTAAGGAACACCTAAAAAGCCCGCGAGCGTATAGATGAGCAACAAGCCCGCAAGCGAGCCTAGGATAATAAGAGCGATTTTTTTACTTTTTTGCATAAATTTGCCTTGATTTTTTTGGCGAATTTTACAAGGATTTTGATTAAAGAGCGGTTATTTTGGCAAATTAACACGAAAAATTAGCGCCGTTTCTTAGAAAATTAAAGCCGATATTTGATGCAAATAAACAAAAATCAAATACGGCGCAAGATCTCTTTTTGACAAAACTTGGCACCCGTAAACTGCGGAGATAATTTAAAATCTAGTCGATAAAATAGCGATTTTACTGTAAAATTCGGAATCAAATTTGTTAAACTGGGGAGCAAAAATGTTTCAGGCTTTCAGAATTTACGATTTTATAAAAGGCGATGAAAATAGCGATTTTTACGGCGTATTCGTCGATAGACTCTATCCTCGCGGAGTGAAAAAGGAGATATTTTGCTCGTTTTTATGGCTAAAGTCGGTTACTCCGTCAAACGAGCTTAGGTCTTGGTTTCATGAGGACAAAGAGGCTAGATTTGAGGAATTTAAAGTTAAATTTAAGACCGAACTAGCCGACAAAGAGGCGACGGCGGGACTGAACGAGCTAAAAACTCTAGAAAAAAAGCACGGCAAAATCGCTCTATTAACCGCGACTAAAGATATAAATTTAAGCCACGTTGCGGTACTTTTAGAACTACTCAGGAAGTAAAATTTAATTTACCTTTTATTTTTCATATTTTTTCGCTATAATCCCCCAACTTTTTAAATCGATTTTAAGTTTATAGCATCTAGTTAAATTTATAAATATCATTAAAATTAAGATTTGCGATTTAATCGCTAAAGCCGAAAGATAAGTGTATCTTTTGCTGCGTTTAGATTTGAGCGATCATAATTTCGGTGCAGTAAATTTTATCCTAAAACTAGACCCGATTAGGCGTCGCAATCTACCCGCGAATTAAGCCTAGTTGGGCTTAATTTTTAAACTCGTAAATCGTATTTAAAACGTTAAACCTATAACCGTAACTAAACAAGGAGTCCTCAATGGCAGTAACACAAGCGCAAGTAGCACAGCTTTACGTAGCGTTATTTAACCGCGCACCAGAAGGCGCCGGCTTTAACGCATGGGTAAACGCGGGGGCAAACAGTACGATAGCTAAGATGGCTAACGATATGCTATCTTCCCCGGCGGCCCTAGCCTATTTTAACGGCAGCATAGATCACGATAGAGATTTCGTAGAGATGCTCTATAAAAATATCTTAGGTAAAGACTATTCTCAGGACCCGGACGGTATTAACGCCTGGGTAAAACACATTCAACTAGGTAACTCCAGAGGAGATACGGTAGCTAAGTTATTTGAAGTAGCTACTTCTGCTATAGCAAAAGCAGCAGACCCGGTAGCCGCTAAGGTATTTGAAAATAAAACGGCCGTCTCTCAGTATATGGCCGAGAAGATAGCAGATATTCCAGCCGATCAAACCGGAGCATACGACTACTCTTTATTCCAAGAGATAATAGCGACTACGAACAACACTAACCTAGACGAGCAAAAAGCAAGAATAGACGCTCTTATAGCTCCTACTATCCACAATCTTTCAGCAGACGCTAACGACGTAAGCGGAACAGGCAAATCAGACGTATTTAACGGAGCAGTATCTGCTACCGTAGGACAAACTACGTTTAAAGCTACCGATAAGCTAGACGGCAAGGGCGGAAACGATACTTTAAACCTAGATCTATACACTAACTTCTACGGAATGACTAACGGAACCGGAGAGGTTAAAAATATAGAGAATCTAAATTTGACCAACAAGACCAACGGCGATTTAAGATTTGATACTAAATATATCCACAACCTAGAAACCATCACCTTAAACGGCGAGAATAAGGTAGACGTTATTAACCCGGAGAACAAAGTAAAACTTTTAGTCAACGATCTAAAACTAAGCGGAAACGGCGATACGGGAAGATTAAATCTAATCTATAATACCGACGTACTAGCCGGAAGCAATGATGACCAAGAGATCGTCGTAAATAATGTAAACATGGATAAAGACGCTAGAATAAACATAACTACCGTTAACGGAGACCATATAGAGGCTCTAACCATTAACGCCGTAGGAGGAGCTAGCAAGCTAACTAATTTTACATCAAATACGATTAGACAACCAGATCAAACCGCAAGCATAAAGACTATGCATATAAAAGGAACGGCTGATCTAACGGTAGATACTACGAGCGGGCTATATAGCTTTGACGCTACCGAATATAAAGGCAATAAACTAATCGCAAACGTAAAAGCCAACGGATACGTTCAAAGCATAAAAGGCAGCGGACAAGACGACGTATTTAACGTAACCGGAGCCAGCGGAAGAATCATACCTATCGACGGAGGAGCCGGCAAGGATACGGTAAACTTCATAGACGCTATAAACGGAAACCAGCACGTAGAGATGACGGGAGTGGAGGAGTTAAATATCAAAGCGACCGCAGCCGTGCTAGACTTTTCTAGAGCCCAGGAAATAGATACTCTAGGCGTAAGCGGAACTAACCCTACGGTATCTGTTTTAAACTCTAAGATAAAAACGGTAAACGTAAATGCTATGGGAACAGCTAAAATAACGACGAACGGTAGTCCTGATATGGAGCGGGTAAATATTACTGGTGGAAGCAGAGTGGAGGTCGTAAATAACGGCTCTCGGAAATTAAATACCATAATAAATACGCAAACGGCAACCACCGATTTAAACATAAAGTCAAATAGTCTAAAAGAAGCCACTATCACTCTAGAAAAAGTAGGACATACAGGAGTCGTCAGGCAGACATTGGACGATATAAGTTCTCTTGAAACCTTAAAGGTAGTAAATAAAAGCTCCAACTTTATAGACACATACATAAACAATGTGGTTACTAGCGGATCAAATTCTACAAATGCTCTAAATTTAAAAACTATAGATGTCGAAGCTTCTGGTAGCTTTTATGTAAGCAATAAATTAAGCGGTATTAGCAAAATAAATTTAAAAGCTAACGGTAAAGAAACTGATTTTGTGTTAAATGTTCAAATAGGAGAGAAAACTTATGCCCCAAATCCTTATCAAGGAACCCAAGATATCATAATAAATGCAGAAAATTTTAAAAATCTAAACATAGCTAGAGGGGCTAAAATATATACATCCAGAGACATTAATTTAACATCAGTCACCGATAAAACGGATGCGATCGTCGCCTACGGACAAATAGGTGAAAGCGATAATTATAAGGCAAATGACGTTATCGTAAACGCTACTGGACAAAAAACTCTAATGATGAATAATATCTATGCTGTGGGCAACATAAATTTAACGACCAAATTTACGCAGGAAGGCTCTGTAGCAAACTACACTGCCGGAAATATGTACACAACCGGCGACATAACCATATATCATACCTCAAATTCGGATATAACCGACGGCGTGATAAATTTCCTATCACACGCCCAGGCAAGAAATTTTACCGTAAATGCAAGCGGATATAAAGAACTAAATATAAACAACAGTACAAACCAAAGAATAACCGCGACGGGTGACATGACGTTTAACTTAAAAGCTAGCGTAGCAGGAAGTATCGCAGACATAGGACATACCCTTCCTTTTGATAATAACAATGCGCCTATAAAAGCCAAGAGCCTAACGATAAACGCCGCTGCAGACGACGGCATAACAGACGCCGTTTTAAAGCTGGGCGACTACTGGGGTGATGTGGGCGAAGGCGGCAACATAAATATAACTGCCGTAAATCAAAAAACCGTAAGTCTAGGCTGGCTAAGAGGACTAAATAGCGGCTATGATAACAAAAAGAGCGACGTAAATATAAATTTAAGTACAAATATACAAGATAGCGACGTAACCATAGGTTATAACATACCGTCCTATCCATACACTAAAGGCATAGGTCATAATGGAAGCCAGATGGTGAAAAACGTAAATTTAAAAGCACACGGACAAAAGACATTTAAGGCCGAAGCCATCATGGCCGCTAAAGAGACAAAAATAAACATAAATGGTAGCGGATTGGATTCTACGGCAGAATTTAATAGAATTATCAGTCGCGAAGGCATTACTATAAAAGCAGACAACTTAAAAGAGCTAAAAACCGGATCTATATTGGCATCTCAAGGCAATATAAATATAAGCACCGGAAGTTTTGACGCTATGCAATATGCAGAATTTAACTCTGGCTCAAATAGTGTTCATATGGCTGGAGTGAATATAAATTTGGACATCTCAAATGTCATAGAACCCGTAAACAGCCGCGTATCGCAACCAGGGCAACATTGGGATAAAGCTCTATATTTAAGTGCAGGTAAAGCGCTTAATATCAAAGCCTACGTCGGAGATGACGTAACAAAGATATACGCCAGACTCGGTGCCGCAGAAAAGAATGCGACGGCCGACATCGTAAACGTAAAAGGAACGATAATGGGGGGATGGTCAATATCGCCAAACAATAAAACTGAAACCATGACAATAAAAGGCGGCATAACCAATCCCGCAAGTATCCTAGCTATAGACGGCGGCGTAAATCATAACTCAAATCTAACGGTAGACTTAAGCTACATGCCTAAACTAAAATCAATCGATCTAAGCGGCTACAACAATGCAAGCGGTACGAACAAAATAATTATCCGATCGACCGAACTAGAAATATCGTCAATCAAAGGTTCGTCTACTCAAGACGACATAAGTATCGTCTATGCCGCAAATACCAAACTAAAGACCGTAGATACCGGTGCAGGCGACGACGAGGTAACCTTTGGCGGAAATACTACTCAAACCCACGACGTCACCGTCAACCTAGGCGAAGGAAACGATACTATCACTACTGCGGCATTAACCGCTAATAAGAAATTCCAAATCAGCGGCGGAGCGGGTAACGATACGTTTAACCTAGGAGCTTCTACGACAGACGCTAGCGCTAGCAAATACATAACGATAACCGACACAAATAGAGGCGATAAGATAAGCTTAGGTAGCGCAGGCGCGGCTACGTTACAAAAAATAACTCTAAACGTAGACGGCAGAGCCGATCTAAAAACGGCTATAAACGATGCGCTAGGTAGTCTAAGCTCTACAGCGGCAAATACTATCTATGCGGTATACTACGGTAACGATACGTATCTAGTAAGAGACGCTAACAGCAATAAGGCCTTAGACGCTAACGATAACTTAGTTAAACTAGCAGGTATCTCAAATTTTGACTTGTTAAACGCTAACTCGGTAACCGAGGGCGGAGTAAACTATATAGAGATAACTAACGCGTAATCTTAAGTGGGGCGGAGTTTTTCCGCTCCCTACGCTATACGACTAACGATTATCAACTCTATAGCCAAATTTACGCAAACATATCTAAATGTAACTCTTTTTAGTAAATTTAAGCCTACCTACTAACCGAGCAATAATCTTTCGCGGTTAGTCTCTTAACGAGCATACAAATCAGTAAAACTAATTTTTACTCCACGAGGCCATAAGAGCACTTTTTCCACAAACCAAACCATACGCAAAGCGATTTCCGATTTTAAAAAAGGCAAATTTAGATCGTGAGTACTGGGCTCCTAAAACTCGATTATTTATAAATTTAAGTGCATAAAAAATGTCGCCAAACAGTAAAATTTGAAGTTAAATTTGTAGATTTCGCCGAAACGCCGCTACCGCAAACGCCTCGGCAAGAGAGTCAAATTCGACCGCCCGAAGCGATCAAATTCAAGATAAAATTTACAGGATAAATCCGCTGCCGATAACCAGCTCGCCTCTGTAAAATACCGCCAGTTGCCCGCTAGCCACGCCAAATGCGCTCTGCTTTAGCTCGATCTGGGCGGTGCCGCCCTCTAGCACCTTTACGCGCGCGTTTAGCCCGATACTGCGGTAGCGAACCTTGACGTCGCAGTCAAACTCGCTCTCATCCACAAACAAATTTAGGCTATTTACCGCGATCTTACCGCGCTCGAGCTCCTCTTTACTACCCACTACGATGCGATTATTTGTCGCGTCGATAGCGAGTACAAAGTGTGGCTCGTGCGCCCCAAACACCTCAAATCCGCGCCTCTTGCCGATCGTGTAGTGCATGTAGCCGTTGTGTCGCCCGATCACCTTGCCGGCACTATCGACCACGTCGCCGGGCAGATCCGTCTCATAGTGTTTATTTAGCACCTCGATATAGGTGTCCTCGACGAAGCATATCTCGCTGCTCTCGGCCTGCTCGCCGTATTCGCGAAAGTTCGGTAGAGATTTCGCCAGCTCTTTTATGTCCTTTTTAAATTTATCCCCGAGCGGGAAAATCATATCGGCGATTATCTCTTTTTGCACCTGCGCGACGAAGTAGCTCTGGTCTTTGCTAGGATCGGCGGCGACTCTGATAAAGCCGTCTTGCACGCGTATATAGTGGCCTGTAGCGAGCTTTTCACAGCCGATACTTTTGGCAAATTTTAGTAGTTCGCCGAATTTTATAAAGTGGTTACAAAGCGCGCATGGATTTGGCGTCTTACCCTCCTTATAGGAGCTAACAAACGGCGTATAGACGTATCTGTCAAACTGTTCTTGCAAATCAAGCACGTGATAAGTGATACCCAGATACCCGCACGCACGGGCAACTTTATCGATATTTTTTTCATGATATCCGGGCTTTTTGTGTAGTTTCATATAGCAGCCCACGACCTCGTGACCCGCCTCTAGCAGCATTTTGGCGCTCATGGTGGAGTCGACGCCGCCGCTCATGGCCATTAGTATTTTCATTTTTCTTCCTATTGTGAGGGCTTGTCTTTTTAGCGCTTTTTACGGAGTTTGTAAATTTTCGGCTCGATGAACTATGTGTTCTATCTACGCCGAAAATTTACCGCACAGCCGCAAAAATCACCTAAAAATACCGCACCCTAAAGTTTTGTATTTTAAATTCAGCTTTAAAATTTACAAATCTCACCCTAGCCCCACAATAAGGCAAATTCGTATAAATTCGGTGCGATTATATAAAAATTAGCTTAATGTGCTATAAATTTGTAAATCTAGGTTCGCAAGCAGGGTCAGCATTTATCTTTGCTTTGCTTTAAATTTTATGCGCCGAGACGATGTAGAATTTGCAAACGGCGATGACGCGGTTAAATTTACCGAATTTGACGCAAAGGGCAAACATATCGGCAAATCCGCTTAAAAAAATACAAACCAAACCGCGCGAACAAATTTGCAAAAATCAAAATTTAACGCCGAACGCTAGATAAATGCAGCCGGCAAATTTGCCGAGCGAATTTAACTAACCCTCAAGCCTTGCAGTATTTTAGAGCTTTAAATTTTCGCGTACCGTATGCGCCATCGTAGCGGCAAAAACAGCGGAAGTTAAAATCGGCAATTGACGCGAGCGGCGTCAAATTTGAGGAGCGGTATAGCCGCGAATCACGATAAAAATCTGGCAAAAAGCGTAAAAGCGATCCCGTCAAGCTTCGCCAAATCCTCAAAATTCGAACAATTTTAGCAAACCGGCTTAGTTTAATACTCCCAAAATTTCGTCCCGCACGGCGTCTAGATCATCGCTGATCGTATAAAGCGAAAGATCCTCCTCGCTGACGGCTTTTTCGCGTATCAGCGTGGTTTTGATGAAATCATCGAGCTTGCTCCAAAACTCGCTGCCGATGAGGAAAATTTTAGCTTTTTTGGCGCCGATTTGCGCGAGCACTAGGATCTCAAACAGCTCATCAAGCGTCCCAAAGCCGCCCGGAAACACCAAAAACGCGCTCGAGCGCTCGATAAGAGCGAATTTGCGAGCGGATAGGTTAGAAAAAATAAAGCTGGTCGTGGCGTATTTGTTCGTCACTTGCTCAAACGGAAGCACGATATTTAGCCCCACAGACGGACTTTTGCCGCTCTCGTACGCGCCCTTGTTCACGGCTTCCATCACGCCAGGTCCTCCGCCGCTAATCACGGCAAAACCGCCGTCGGCAAGCTCTTTTGCGAGACTAAAGGCCATTTTACAGTATTTACTATTTTCGTCAAATCTGGCCGAACCGAAAAACGTAACGCTAGGATTTTTATAAGTCGCAAAATCCCTAAATTTAGCCAGATCGTTTAAGATTTCATCCATCGTCTCTCTTTTTAGTTTAAATTTACGCGCTAGAACCGTAAACCGCTACCGAATTTACCGCGCAAGCATAAAAGCGATGATAGCTAAAACGGATTTAAAAATAGATGACGCGCGATTAAATTTGAGATTAATTTTAGGTAGATTTCAAATTTGCAAAGCTATCAAAGCGGTTTGATTTTGCTCAAATTTGCCGGCAATTTTAGCGCTAAACGGCGCAAACTCGTAAAGCAAACCCATTTTAAAAGCACAAAACCGCCGCCTTAACCTTTAGCGCAAATTTATGCGGTGGTTTCTAAAAATGCGGCAGCTTGCAAATTTAGGCCTCTAAATTTGCGCACGATTTCGTACTAAATTTGGCCGAATACGACTTGGTTTTAAAAAGCGCCACAAGGCGGAATTCGTCCAATTTTAGCCCTTAACGTAGCTGCTCGAGGCGCTCTTTTTTCGTACCGATCTGAGTGATCTGGATTCCGAAGTTGCCGTCCACGATGACGACCTCGCCTAGGGCTACGACCTTGTCGCTGATCAAAATCTCAAGCGGGTCGTTTGCGAGCTGATTTAGCTCGATGACCGAGCCTATGTCCATCGTGAGCACGTCTTTTAGTAGCATTCTTTTTGAGCCGATACGTACGTGAAGCGGCAGGCGCACATCCATTATGAGCCCGATATTTCGCATTTCCTCGATGCTTAGATCGCCTTTTGCGGGGGTTGCTTGCTGGGCTGGTTCTTTGTGATCTTTATTTAAAAATTTCACCAATGCAAAATCAAGCACTACGGCGATTTGCTCGCTGACGTCTCCGATTTTAACGGAATAGACGTATATTTTTTCAAACGCGTTCAAATCAAAATTTGCGCTCTCGTCGAGGAAATTTACTTTCGCGACCTCGAAATTTAGCTTCGGCATGCCTTTTTGCGCGCCAAGGCTCGTAGAAAACGCGCCCATGATATTTGAAAACACCTCTTTAGCGGCATCCAGCTCGTCCTCGTTTAGATTTTCGTTGCGCGAGATCTCTTCTTCTCCGAGCATCCACTCGCCGATCGCGCTCATCAGTACCGGCGTGGCTACTAGTATCATCTTTGCCGTCGTATCGCCGCTAACGGCTATGTTTGCAACGGCTAGAGGCGGCTTTATGCCTTCTTGCTTAGGAGCGTCGTATTCGTTTCTCTCACCTATCTCGGGCGTCCTACCCGTTAGCCCTTCGACCGTAGCCTTTACCTCGTTTACGAAAATTTTAAAAAAATCATTCATTGTTTTCATCCTCGCCTAATATATCGTCGTCTTCGTACTCATCCTCGTGCTCTGTGCTCATGAGTTTTGCCCTGCGCTCTTCTTCGTACTGCTCGAGGATATTTTTGATCTCGTCTTTGTCGCTTCTGATTAGCTCTTCTATACGGATAGATTTTCTAAATCTATATAGCCCGACCTCAGCCAAAAACACCTCTTTTTTATCGATCGTTACGATAGCTTTGTCGTTTGCCGAGCGGTCAAGGCGCAGTATGTCGCCCTCTTTTAAATTTAAAAACTCATTGACGCTAACGATACTTTTACCCAGTATCGCCTCATATAGCACCTCGGCGCGTCCTATTAGCGTTTTTAACTCTTTGTTTCGGCTCTTTTTCGCGCTCGTTTCGCCTAGCATTATGTCGCGGTTGGCTAGACGGCTTAAGATCGGCTCGAGGTAGATGACCGGATAGCAGATATTTATCATGCCGCTTGAGTTGCCTACGATGATCTCCATGACGACCATTATCACGATCTCGTTTTGGCTTACGATTTGCACGACGTTTGGGCTACTTTCTTTAGCCTCGACGTTTGGGTACATATCGGTGATCATCGACCAGCTCTCTTTTAGGCGCTGCATCATCATCCTTAGGATCGCATCGAGCAAATTTACCTCGATATCAGTTAGCTCCCTGCTGGTCTCAAAGCCCTCGCCGTTACCGCCTAACAAGCGATCTATCATAGGAAACGCGATGCTCGGGTTTATCTCCAAAACGCAGTTGCCGTCAAGCGGCTTGATCGAAAAGACGTTAAAGCTAGTGGGACTTGGCAAACTCATCAAAAACTCGCCGTAGGTCATCTGATCGACGCTATGCAGGCGGATCTCCACGATACTTCTCATAACGCTTGAAATTTGAGAAGCCAAATTCCTCGCAAGCTTGTCGTGTATGCCCTTTATCGCGCGCAGTTGTTCCTTGCTGACGCGGTTTGGGCGTTTAAAATCGTAAATTATTACCTGCTGCTGTTCTTCTTTTTTTGATTTTTCGCCGATAGATTCGCTAGCATCGTCGTCGTCCACGACTTCTAGTAGCGCGTCTATCTCTTCTTGACTTAAAATGTCCGCCATTATTTACCCTCAAGCTTTTTTCTTATTTTTTCCATCAAACGCTTATGTATCTGTGAGATCCTACTCTCGGTAATCTGCAAAATTTCGCTGATCTCCTTTAAACTCAGCTCTTCGTAATAATAAAGCTGTACGATGAGCTGATCGCGCTCCTCAAATTCATTTAAAATTTGAGTTATCTTTTCTATCAAATCCTCTTTTTCGACCCGTTCTAGCGTATTCTCCTCGCTCATTAGCTCCATTTGATCGTCGATGTTTAGGACGGCGACGACGGCGCTCACGTTTCTTGCTTCGCTTACTTTTTCTACTTCGATACCTAGCTTTCCTGCGATATATACATCGTCCGGTTCGCACTCAAATTTATTAAAATACTCATTTACTAAAGCTTCGATAGACTTTACCAAAGTACGGTCCGAGCGGCTAACCACGTCAAGCCCGCGTAAAAAATCAAGCATCGCGCCGTAAACTCGCTTTTGCGCATAACCCCAAAACGAGTCGTTTTGCTCTTTGTCGTATTTTCTGGAGAGCTTTACCATCTCCTCCAGCCCAGCGCCGATCAGGTCGCTAACGTCGATATGAGCGGGCAAACGCTCCTTTAGCCTAAAAGCCATCGCGCGAAGAGCCGGCGTATAGGCTAGCACGACCTCGTCTTGTTCTTTTTTTAAATTTGAGGCATAAGGATTATGCGGCTTTTGCATTTCTTTCGCCATTTTTACCTAGCGCTTGTTTTATTAGGATATTTTCGCTAGCTAGCTTACTTAATATATTATCTATACGCTTTTCTCTAAGAGCTAGTTCTCCGATGAGATAATCGGCCGTTTGCTCGTATTGCTCTTTATCAAATCTCTTTTTAAGAGATAATCTTACGTCGATATAGTTCATTATGATAACGTGAATCACGAGATAAAAGAAAAACGTAATCACGAAAGTATAAAGCAACATCTGTATCGGGTCGCTTAACTTTAACGCCGAAAAAACGACTCCCGTAAAAAATCCGCAAACAGTAAAAAATGCTATAAAATTTTCCGCTTTCAAAACTAAATCCTAAATTTAAAATTGCTCAATCATGCGCCTAAAAAAGGCGCTAAAGCTATTGACTTGACCATCTTTAAGCACTTTTTGTTCCAATCTTGAAATAAGTCTTTGAGCTATCTGATTTAACTCCAAGCTCGGCAGGCAAAATTCGCTATCGTCGGTAAATAGCGTGCGCTGTTTTATACTCTTTGAGACGTTTTTATCCTCGCTAATAGCGCCTAAAAACTCCAAATTTAACGGATTTTCGATATTTGCCTTGGCTACTTTTTGAATATGCTCAAATATCCTCATTGCCTCTTTTTCGTTTTTCACCATGTTAAAAACCATCAAAAGATTGTCTTTATCTTTTGAAGTGATTTTTATAACGGCATAGGCGTCCGTTATCGCTGCAGGATCGGGCATAGTAACCACCACAACCTCGTCTGCAGCCTCTAAAAATAGCCGCGTGTTTCCGCCTATACCGGCGCCCGTATCGATGATGATAAAATCAAGCCCGTCAAGGTTCGCCGATTCGGCAAAAAACTGCTCGCATAAAAATTGATTGTTAAATTTTAGTATTTCCTCACCGCTTTCGCCAGGAATCAATGTCAAATTCGGCTTTATCTCGATCAAAATATCTTTTAAGGAACATTCGCCTTTTAGTACGTGGAGCAAATTTTTATTAACGCGCACGTTTAAGATGACATCTAAATTCGCTAGCCCGATATCCGCGTCAAAAAGAGCGACTCTATACCCGCTTTTGGCCAAGACGTTAGCCAAATTTGCACTTATGGTGCTTTTACCTACTCCGCCCTTGCCGCTAGTTACAGCAATAAAATACGTAGTTTTTGCCTTGACTTGGGCGGCCACTATGCCTTTTAGTTTCTCGGCCTGATTACTCATTATGTTCCTTGCTAAATCCCTCTAATACGCAGCTTACTAAAAATTCGCTCTTTGCCACCAAGATATCGTCCGGTACTTCCTGTCCGACGGAGAAAAAACTAACAGGCTTATTCGTCTCGTAAACAAGAGAAAATACGTTGCCAAAAATCTTCGTCTCGTCAAATTTGGTGATAATCAGGGTATCGATGTCAAGAAAGCTAAAACCGTTGTAAATTTCAAGCATATCTTCGATCTTTGCCCCGGCCGATAGCACCAGATGCACGTCTATATGCGTATCCGTACTTTTTATAAACTTTTCTAGCCTTGATAGCTTTTCTTTATCGTACTGCGAGCTGCCCGTGGTGTCTATAAGGATAACCTCGCAGTGATTTAGCTGCTTTAGTGCGTTTTTAAAATCATCAACTTCGATAACGTCAAGGATCGGTAGCTTCATCATCTTTGCGTATTGAAACAGCTGCTCGACCGCCCCGATACGGTAGGTATCAAGCGTGATGATGCCCGTTTTTGCACGCTTACCGTCTCCATAAGCAAATCTTGCAGCAAGTTTAGCTAGAGTCGTAGTTTTACCAACTCCGGTCGGCCCAACCAGCATCATTATCTTTTGTTTTCTATCGTCCTCTTCGCTCCTGCACGGCAGCATCTTTCTAAGCAGCGAGCTAAAATATCTCCTAACCGCAGTCGGATTAGCCTTCATCTGAGGCGACATATTTTCCACGGTTATTTTCATTATCTGCTCTAGGTGTTCCTCTTTCATGCCGCTATTTTTGGCGTCTTTGTAGATACCGGCAAACTCGGGCGGTATGCTTAGGTTGTTTCTAGCACCCGCTCGCTCCTCCCAGAACATATCGGCTATCATATTTACTTTTTCGCTTAGTGCGCTCACCTGCCTTGCGACATCGTCTATCTTTTTATCGTAGTTTTGATCTTGGCGGCTTGGCATAGTTTCTATATTTGCTATTTGGCTTATCTCCTTTGCGGCTTTTGAGATGTTTAGGAGTATGTCTTCGCCGCTATTTTGAACGGTTTTATAGTTTTGATTTTGCGAGGCTGAGCTCGTGGAGTTTTGGCTAAAATTTGCCGCAGCTAAAGCGCTTTGAGCTTCGACTTCAAAAAGCTCGCGCTCGTCTAAAATAATCTTTTGCGGTCTTTCCTCTTTTGCTACCTGAGCGCGCAAAAAGTCCTCGTAGCCCTTTAAATTTTGCTTTTGCGGCTGATTTTTTTTCTGCTCGCTCGCATCCTCTTCGACGCTGACTAAAATTTCATAAAGCGGCTTTTTGTTTATCGTCTTTGGCTGAATTTGCTTCGTCGTTACCAA
>ERZ773035.1723-NODE-1723-length-15292-cov-32.986743_pt1 | contig 15292 bp, 9 predicted proteins | sample MGYA00511487_ERZ773035 | MGnify/ENA primary metagenome ERZ773035 (study PRJEB29015, sample SAMEA2737985) | human oral metagenome | biome: human oral; feature: human-associated habitat; material: dental | place: China | collected 2024 ...
GGTACTCGTAGAGATCCACCTTATTCCCTCCGTTGAACGTGGTGTGGTCAGCGCAATAATTCTACCGTGCAACCGGCACAAACGCGCCATTTCCTGACATTATGAAGGCTTGTCAACCCCTTGACCCGAGCGCACTGTTCCTTTGACGTTGCTTTGCGTTGCGAGTCGTGTTGATGGGGTCGGTGGCGTCGTTGGCGCGGGTTGTCGAGCTCGTTGGGGCAGGCAGGGCGTTCCCACTGCCCCGCATGATCACTCCCACGGCGACGAGGCCAGCTCTCACGACTCGACTCAGCCTTATGCGGGTCCCACCAATGCGCACGTTAACCCGCGAAAACGCACATGGGCCCTCTATTTCGCACGCGGGCCCGCTAATACGAGCCTGGGCAGCCCCGCCCACGCTCTCAATAGCGGGTTTGCGTGCGGTATCGCGGGTTACCGCTCGTAATAGCGGGTTCACGTGCGACCAACACACCATGCCAGACATCGTTGCGCCCAAAACGCAGACCACTTCGCCACTAGCAGCCCGTTGTCGGCGTTTTTCACCGAGGTGGTCCGCGTTTTGGGCGCCACACGACCTTGAACCGCGGCCGCGCCGCCACCAAACGGGGGGGAATTGCATCATAAGAGCCACGACACGCCGGCAGCGTGCTCCAAATGGCGCACCCCCCACCGCTACCAGTGTCGAGCGCGCTGCAGGGGCGGGGGGCCAGGTCCAATAAGAGAAACCACATGGCGCCCGGAACACCCGTGGGGCCACAAACAGACCGAGCAGCGCTGGGAATTAGCCGGGAAACGCTACGAAATTTTCTCCATCGGCGCCATGCGCACAAGGAGGCGCTTCTCGCCCAGGCCGAAGCGAATCCTGGCGACGGTGCGCGGCCCCTCGCCCTCGATGCCGGTGACGGTGCCGGTGCCCAGGGTGGCGTGCTTGATGCGGTCCCCGACCTTGAGGGCAAGGACGGGCTTGTCCTCGGCGGGCTTGGCGGCGGGGGTCACGCCCATGCGTGTCACCTTGCGAACCCCCGCGGGCTGGGCGGAGGCGCCGCCGCGCCCGGAACCGAAGGCACCCGTGTCGGTATCGCCCCACGGGTCGCGCCCCTCGCGGCTGCGCGAACGCCCGTAGGAACCAGAGCCATAAGAAGCGGAACCATACGATCCGGACCCGTAGGATCCGCCGTAGGAGGCTCGCATGCGCTCCCCCGACGTGGCCGCGCGGCGCACGTCGAGCAGTTCGGCGGGGATGTCGTCGAGGAACCGCGAGGGTGGCATTTCCTGCGGCGTCCCCCAGGCGCTGCGCACGGCCGCGCGCGTGAGGTAGAGGCGTTCGCGCGCACGCGTGATCGCCACGTACGCCAGGCGGCGCTCCTCCTCCAGCTCACTCTCATCCCCGAGGCTGCGCTGGTGCGGGAAGGTGCCATCCTCCATGCCGGTGACGAAAACGACCGGGAATTCGAGGCCCTTGGCGGTGTGCACGGTCATGAGGGTGACTTGCCCGCCGCGCTCGCCCTCCGTGGGCACCTGGTCCGAGTCTGCGACGAGAGCGACACGCTCGAGAAAGTCCGCGAGGGTCCCGCCGGGCGCGTCGGCCGCGAAGGCACCGGCGACCGAGTGCAGTTCCGCCAGGTTTTCCACGCGCGAGGCGTCCTGCGGGTCTTCGCTGCGGCGCAGTTCGGCGAGGTAGCCGGTGCGGTCCAGGACTTCCTCCAGGATGTCGGCCTGGGACGCCCCCCGTGCCTCAGCGGCACGCAGGGTTTCGATGAGTCCCCAAAAGGCGGCCGCCGACTTGGCCGCACGCGGTGTAATGCCCAGGACCTCGGGAGCCGTCTCAGGAGCACTCTCGGCAGGCGACGAGGCCGGGACCGCAGCCGCGCTCTCATCCACACCGTCACGAGCACCGGGGTTCTCCCCCGCCGCTCCATCCGAGGAAACGGGAGCCGAAGAATCAGCCGAGGCCTCGTCCGGGGACGTGGAACGAGCGAGCGCGTCGAGGTCGATCCCCTCGCCTTCACCCGCGGGGCAGCCGGCGCGCAGCCACAGGTGACGCAGGGCTGCACCAAAGGAGATGCCGTAGTGGGCGGCGTGCGCGGCGATGGCCTCCTCGGCTTTGGCACCGATGCCGCGCTTGGGGACGTTGAGGATGCGGCGGGCTGCGACGGTGTCGTCGGGGTTGGAGATGAGCTGCAAGTACGCCAGCGCGTCCTTGATTTCGCGGCGCTCGTAGAAGCGCGTGCCACCGACGACGCGGTACGGGATACCCTGGCGCACGAGGAGTTCCTCAAGCGCACGTGACTGCGCGTTCGTGCGGTAGAAGACCGCGATGTCGCCCCATTCGACGCCGGAGTCCGCGAGGCGGTCGATCTCGCCGACGACGAATCGCGCCTCGTCGTGCTCAGAATCGGCGGCATCCAGCGTGATGAGTGCGCCGTCGCCCGAGGCCGTCCACAGGTTTTTCGCGCGGCGCCCCGTGTTGCGGGCGATGACGGCGTTCGCGGCAGACAGGATGTTCTGCGTCGAGCGGTAGTTCTGCTCCAGCAGAATCGTGCGAGCGCCCGTGAAGTCGCGCTCGAATTCCTCGATGTTGCGGATCGTCGCGCCTCGGAACGCGTAGATCGATTGGTCCGAGTCGCCCACGACCGTCAGCTCCGCGGGGGCCACCCCATCGGTTCCATCCCCCACGAGGGCGCGCACGAGGACGTACTGCGCGTGGTTGGTGTCCTGGTACTCGTCCACGAGGATGTGGCGGAATCGCCGGTGGTAGTGCTCGGCGATCAGCGGGTTGTCGCGCAACAACTCGACCGTGCGCATGATGAGGTCGTCGAAGTCCAGCGCGTTCGAGGCGCGCATGCGCTTGTCGTACTCGATGTAGGCGTCGGCGACGATGCGCGAGACCGGGTCCTTGCCCGCCGTCTCCGCGTAGCGCGCCGGGCCGATCAGCTCGTTCTTCGCGTCCGAAATGCGCGCCGCCACCATCTTTGGCGTGAAGCGCTTGATGTCCACGTCCATGGCCTTGAGGACCATTTGGATGAGGCGCTGGGAATCCTGCGCGTCGTAGATCGTGAACGAGGAGGACAGGCCCGCCGCCTCGTGCTCGTAGCGCAGCAGGCGCACGCACGCCGAGTGGAAGGTCGACACCCACATGCGACGCGCGTCGTCGCCCACGAGGGCGCCCGCGCGCTCGCGCATCTCGGCCGCCGCCTTGTTCGTGAAGGTGATCGCCAGGATCTCCCCAGCCCGCGCGCGGCCCGTGGCCAGCAGGTAGGCGATGCGATGCGTCAGCACGCGGGTCTTACCGGAGCCCGCGCCCGCCAGGATCAGCAGCGGCGAGCCCGCGTGGGTGACGGCCTCACGCTGGCGGTCGTTGAGGCCGCGCGTCAGCGACTCGGGATCCACGCTCGGACGCGAGGGGCGCTCCCAGCCGGACGAAAAACCACCCGAAGACGCGGGAGGCTCCCACGCCGACGGCGCGCCCGACGCCCCACCCGGCACGGCGGTCTCCGGCCACGCATCGGAGCCCAAGGCGTCCTCCACATCAAAGGCGGGCACCTCCGGCGGCACGTAGTCGTCCTGAAAACCCCCATCGGGGCCGATCAGGAAACCAAGGTCAGGCAAAGAAGTCGCGTCACTCATCGCCTCCAAGGGTAAACCGCCCCACCCTCACCTGCGACCCCCGCCCCGGGTGGCGCCAACCACGAAAGGCGGCTCGCGACGAGGCCGGGGCCTCCCCGCGCTCACACGCGACAGAAAGCCCCGGCCTCGTCGAAGCGATTACTTCTTGCGGTACAGCGACTTCGTCGCGTACACCGGCTCGGTCGTCACCTGGATGCCGAGGGAACGGAAGATGCCCTCGTCCACAGGGCCCAGGATGACCGACTCGTGCACGTCGCAGTCGCGCAGCGCGCTGAGCTTATCCAGGGCGCGGCGCGCGTTGTCGTCGCCGTTGGCGCTCACCGCGAGCGCAATGAGGACCTCGTCGGTGTGCAGGCGCGGGTTGCGCGAGCCCAGGTCGCGGGTCTTGAGGCGCTGGATCGGCTCGATCGACTGGGGAGCCAGCAGCTGGATCTCGTCGGGCAGCCCCGCGAGCTTCTTGAGCGCGTTGAGCAGCATCGCCGAGGAGCAGCCCAGCAGGGCCGACGTCTTACCCGTGACGATCTGGCCGTCGGGCAGCTCGATCGCTGCGGCCGGCTCGCCCGTCGCCTCGGCCAGCTCGAGGGCCGGACGCACGACCGGGCGATCCATGCGCCCCACACCCACACGGCTCATCAGCAGGGAGATGCGCGACGACTGCACGGGCTCGCTCATCTCCTTCTTCTCGGTCACGAGCGCCTTGTAGTAGCGGCGAATGATCTCCTGACGCGAAGCCTCCGCACATGCCTCGTCGTCGACGATGCAGTGGCCCGCCATGTTGACGCCCATGTCCGTGGGGCTCTTGTAGGGCGAGGAGCCGAGGATCTTCTCGAACAGGCGGTTCAGGACGGGGAAGATTTCCACGTCGCGGTTGTAGTTGACCGTCTTGATCCCGTACGCCTCCAGGTGGAAGGGATCGATCATGTTGACGTCGTCGAGGTCGGCCGTGGCGGCCTCGTAGGCGATGTTCACCGGGTGATCCAGCGCAATGTTCCAGATCGGGAAGGTCTCCCACTTCGCATACCCCGACTCGATCCCGCGCTTGTGGTCGTGGTAGAGCTGCGACAGGCAGGTCGCCATCTTGCCGGAACCCGGGCCGGGGGCCGTCATGACGATCAGGTCACGGGTGGTCTCCACGTATTCGTTCGCGCCGTAGCCCTCATCGGAGACGATGCGCTCGACGTCCGAGGGGTAGCCGGGGATCGGGAAGTGCCGGTAGACGCGGATGCCGAGCTTCTCGAAGCGTTCCTTGACCTCGGCGGCCGCCTTGTTGTCGTCCGTCCACTGGGTGATGACGACGGATCCGACGTACAAGCCGCGCTCACGGAACTCGTCGATCTGACGCAGAACCTCGTCGTCGTAGGTGGTGCCCATGTCGGCGCGCACCTTGCGGCGCGCGAAGTCCTTGGCGTTGACGGCGACGATGATCTCGACATCGTCCGCCAGTTCGCGCAGCATGCGCACCTTGTTATCGGGGGTAAAACCGGGCAGAACGCGCGAGGCGTGCATGTCGTCGATCAGCTTGCCGCCAAACTCCAGGTAGAGCTTGCCGCTGAATTCGCTGCGTCGCTGGGCGATGTGTCGAGACTGCATCTCGACGTACTGATCACTGTCAAAACCGATGCGGTGCATGCATCCTCCGAGGTCGCGGAAATAGGAGAGGCCGTCCGTGCGGGGCGGGCAGGCGCTGTCGCGCCCTCGGGGTTCCATTGTAAGGGCGGGGGTGCACCACACTGCGGATGGGGCACGCGAAAGGGGTCCGACCTCACACGATGTGGCGCTGCATCGCCCAGCGCGTGAGCTCGTTGCGGTTGGAGAGCTGGAGCTTGCGCAGGACCGCGCTCACGTGGGTTTCGACGGTCTTGATGGAGATGAAGAGGTCGTGGGCGACTTCCTTGTAGGTGTAGCCGCGCGCGATGAGGCGCATGACCTCCTGCTCGCGCGCCGAGAGCAGGTCCAGTTCGCTGTCGGTTGTGGAGACCTCGCCGGTGCCGAAGGCATCCAGGACGAAGCCGGCCAGACGCGGGCTGAAGGCGGCGTCCCCCGCGGCGACGCGTCCGATGGCTTCGACGAGGTCCGGGGTGGAGATCGACTTGGTGACGTACCCTCGGGCGCCCGCTCGGATGACCTGGACGACGTCCTCGGCGGCGTCGGAGACGGACAACGCCAGGAAGTGCAGGCCCTCAATGTCGCGGCAGGAGCTGGCCACTTCCGCCCCGCCTCCGCCGTTTCCGCCGGGCAGGTGCACGTCGAGGAGGGCCACGTCCGGGGTGAGCGCACGGCAGGCCGCGATGGCACCCTCGACGTCGGAGGCGTCCCCAACGACCTCGAGGTCGGCCCCGGAATTCTCGAGCTCGGCGCGCACGCCTGCACGCACCATGGGGTGATCGTCGATGACGAGGATGCGGATGGTCACTGTGTCCTCCCGGTCGGGGCTGTTTGTTCCAGGATATCGGAGCGCGGCACGCTCAGAGCAATTTCGGTGCCGCGGGCGAGACGCCTAACCGTGGCGCTCCCCCCGGCTCGGCGCATGCGCCCGACGATAGAGTCGCGCACGCCGTGGCGGTCGGCCGCGATGGTGGCGGGGTCGAATCCCTCACCGTTGTCCTTGATGAAGGCCTCGATGGCTCGGGGGCGCACTTCGACGTAGACGGAGACAGGCGGGGCGCCATGGCGCACAGCGTTTTGGCAGGCCTCGGCCAGGGCTGCGACGAGCGCGAGCTCACCGGGACCCGGGCACATATCTCCCACGACGACGACGCTGATCGGCACGCCGTAGCGACTTTCGACGCCGACGACGGCCTCCGTGACGGCCGCTTCGAGGGAATCGGCGGCTTGGGCGTGTCCCGTGTAGAGCCACGCGCGCAGTTCGCGTTCCTCGGTGAGCGCGATGGCGCGCACGCGGGCCGGGTCCTCGGCGGAGGCGCGGATCAGAGTGAGGGCCTGGAGCACGGAGTCGTGCAGGTGAGCGGCGATGTCGGCGCGCTCGGCTTCTCGCACGCGCTGGGCCTGGGCCTGCGACAAGTCTTTCGTGGTGCGCAGCCACAGGGGCATGAAAGCGAAGAGGACACCCGCCACCAGAGCAGCCCCGATGAGACCGCCACGCAGCAGGATGACGGGCGGATTATCGCGCGAGGCGACCATGACAACACCGAGGCTGAGCAGCACGATCCCACCGAAGACAGCCCCGATGAAGCGCAACGACCGCCAGGAACTCACGTTGCGGCTCTGGCTCCACACGAGCGCAATGCCCGACATAATCGAGACGATGGCCCCCATGTCGCGCCAGTCCAGCGTGTTCGTCGCGTTCAGGATCGTGCCGACGATCGCGGCCACGATCAGGGCCACGCCGACGACGATCAAGCGATTGCGCGACACCTGGGCGGCGCGTTCCTCACGCAGTCGGACGAGGCCGGGGCTGAGCGAATCCGTCCCGCTAGCCTCGGGGGAATCCTCGGGGACCGTCACCCACAGCCACAGGTAGACGCCGATGCCGACGCCGAACCCCGCCAGGCAGACGAACAAGACACGCACGAGCGCGACCGACAACCGCAGGTGTACGGCCAGACCCGAGCACACGCCGCCCAGCCAGGGGGCCGACATGTCCGGGCTCGAGGCGGTCGCGCGCACGAGCGGGGGCCTGCTGGGAGGCGCCGGAATCGGCGGAGTCCACCCCGGACGGGGGGAATTCACGGGTCTGGTCACACTCCCATTGTGGCATGCCACGGGGTGTCCCCCCGGGATACCCCCAGCACAATCAGGGGTCATTCAGGGGGTCCCCTACTGTCGCGCTCCCCCCGTTCTTTGGTTGAGTAGTGGTATCGATCCACGCCGCGTGGATCCCATCGAGAGGAAGTGCATGATGAGTTGGTCGAACGGTACAACGGATCCGAGTGCTCAGTACCAGCAGCGCCCGCCCCGCAGTGGTTTCTTCGACTCCATCCGAGGCTCCGGGTGGTACCGCGCGAAGCCCCGCGTTCTCGGAGGCGTCTGCTCGGGAATCTCCGCCCACCAGGGGTGGGACCTGTCGCTCGTGCGCGTCCTCGTGGTGGTCACTGCGTTCTTCATGCCGCTCGTTGTCCCCGCCTACGGGCTGGCCTGGCTGCTCCTGCCCGAAGCTGAGGACGGCCGTATTCACGTCGAGGAGGCTATCGAGGGACGCTTCGACATCGCCGTCATCGGCGGCGCTCTGATGATTCTCGCCGCCCTGTCCTCGATGTTCTCCGATGTCGGTGTCTTCGGCATCATGGGGATCGGCTGGTTCAAGATCATCATCGTGGCACTGTCCTTCTCGGCCATCGCGGCCGCTCTCGTGGGCCTGTCGCTCTCTCGCAACCGGAACGCGGGCCAACAGCGCCCCTCCTACGGGGCCGCCCACTACGAGGCTCCACGAAACAACGCCCCGTCGGCTGCTCCCACCCCGAACGCGGCGGGCGCCTCCGTCCCTTTTGCGCCAGCTTCCCCGGCTGCTGACGGCACGGGGGAACCGGATCCGGGCATGAAGCCCGAGCAGGGTCCCGCAGGTTTCCCCGCGTACGGCGTTCCGTGCGATTTCCAGTCCTCCCCCGCCGGCGCCGCCAGCCCGCAGGCCGGACCGCGTCCGGCCGCCGCTACCGCCTCCGTGCCCCACCCCGGCTGGACGCCTCCCGCGAGCGCGCCCACGCCTCGTCGATGGAACGCTCCGCCCGCGCCGACGCATCGTCCCCGCACAGTTTCCGGCCGCGCGAACCTGGCGATCACGGGCCTGCTGGTGCTCATCACGGCTGCCGTTTTCGCTGGACTGTACTGGGCGGATAAGGGTCTCGCGATCCCCCTCATCACTGGCGAAACGGTCGATCAGACGATCGCCCGCATCATCACCATTGGTGGCGGCGTGTGCCTGCTTGTCGTCGGGCTCTCCCTGGCGATTGCTGCCCTGCGCGACCGCAGCGCGGGATGGCTCACCGCCCTGTCGGTCATCGGCATCATCATGGCGTTTCCCACTGCGGCCATCGGCACCCAGGCCGCCCGCCCGACCGATTTCCACATCAACGTTCACCCCGGGGGCATCAACACGGAGACGACGCGCGACTGGACGGTCGACAGAGTCAGCGGGGGAAACCCGGCCGGCACCACGGTACTCGACCTGACTGGAGCTCCCGTCGGCACTACGAAGACAATCGTCGTCGACTGGGAGGCCTGGAGCAGGCTGACCATTCAGGTGGCGGAGGGCCAGCCCGTCCAGATCGTGTGCCAGTCCGATATCGAGACTCTCTCCACCAACATGGACGGCAACGGCTGGGCGTCCGCGCTGAACAACTGCGCGGGGGCGACCGCTACTTCCCCCTCCTGGGGGAAGCCCTCCCTGGGCGGCATCACCGTCCTCATCACCGATAGCGCGGGGCTCGACACGCTGACGGTCCTGCAGACACCCGATTCCTCGGGAACATGGGGCTCCAAGCCGACCACGACGCCCTCGGCTACCCCGTCGGCAACGCCCTCGGCGACTCCGAGTACCTCTCCATCTCCCACCCCTACCGGCTCCCAGTCGGGTAACTGAGGAAGGACCACGACCATGACCACCTCGAGCGACGACCTCACCACCGAGCTGCCCGAATTCGACGCAACGACACCGCTGCCGACGATCCCAGGGCCGACTGTCGGCGTCGGCGCGGACACGACGACACAGCTGCCGACCTCCTCCCCGGATCTGTCCTCGGACCCCCTGGCGGCCTTCCGCGAAGCACCGACTGCCCAGATGCCCACCGATCCCTTTCGCTCAGACGCTGGGACTGCGAGCCAGGCGAGCGCATCGGGCGCGCAGGGGCCACATGCGCAGGCGGGCTCTCCTGTCGGCTCCGTAGGGGCGGGCGGGCGCACCGCCTTCGACCCGGCCTCCACGGGTGAGTCCATCCCCCAGGGGCACGAGGCCGGGGCTCCTCATCGCCGTCAGGAGCCCCTGGGTGCTCCCGGCGCAGCGGCGGGCCCGGCTGCGAGCGCTCACACCACGTGGAGCGCGCCGGCAGGCCCCGTCGATGTACGCTCGCTGCCCGAGGCACCCAGTAGGGGCGTGCGCGTCGGTTCCTTCGTGTGGGCGCTCCTCGTATGCATGGTGGGGGTTTTCCTCATCGCCGAGGCCTACGTGACGAACTTTAATCTGCCGATCCTCGGGATCAGCTCGATCGCAGCGCTGGGCGTGATCTTGATTCTCACCGCACTCTTTTCTGGACGTTCCAAGAAGAACCGGAAGGCGGACACCCCGTCGGTGTCATCGAATCCGGCGGACGCGATCCGCAGGGACTGAAGCGGCGTCTGGCAACGCACGCACAAACGGGGTGGGCCCGGGAACCAAGCGGTTCCCGGGCCCACCCCGCTATGTGTCAGAAGCGTCGAATCACAGCAGATCCAGCATCGCCGGAGCCACCAGCTTCAAGACGTTCTCACGGCCTTCCTTCGCGTTAGGCGCATCCACCGCGTAGGCAGCCATCTGCTGGCAGGTCGCCAGGTCGTGCATACGCAGGGCAGCGCGCACGGCATTAACCTTCGAGGGTGCCATCGACAGGGAGGCAACACCCAGGCCCGTGAGGACCAGGGCCAGCAGCGGGTCACCGCCGGCCTCGCCACACACGCCGATCGGCTTGCCCGTCGCACGACCGCCGTTGCAGGCGGTGCGGATCATCTCGAGGACCGCAGGCTGCCACGGATCCAGGAGTGCCGCCAGGTTGCCGTCCAGGCGGTCGGCAGCCATCGTGTACTGCGTCAGGTCGTTCGTGCCGATGGACGCGAAGTCCACGATCGACAGGAGCTGCTCGGCACGCAGGGCGGCCGCGGGCACCTCGATCATGATGCCGACCTTGGGCAGGCCGTAGCCGCGCGCCTTGTCGGCGAACCACTTGGCCTCGTCAGCGGTCGAGACCATGGGGGCCATGACCCACAGCTCCGCGCCCGTCGCCTTGTGAGCGGCGGCCAGCGCCTGCAGCTGCGTATCAATGAGGTCCTCGCGCACCTGGCACAGGCGCAGGCCGCGCACACCCAGGGCCGGGTTCTCCTCGGCGCCCAGATCCGCGAAGCTCAGCGGCTTATCGGCACCCGCGTCGAGGGTACGCACGACCACGCGACGCGATCCGAAAGACTGCAGGACCTTCGTGTAGGTGTCGGTCTGTTCCTCCAGCGTCGGGGCCTCCGAACGCTCCAGGAACAGGAACTCCGTGCGGAATAGGCCAGAACCCTCGAGGTCAAACTTCGAGGCCTTCATCGCATCGTCAACCGTGCCGATATTGGCCAGGAGCTTCACGCGGTAGCCGTCGTAAGTCGCGCCTTCACCGGTCGAACCCGCCAGAGCCAAGGAGCGGCGGCGTGAGCGTTCCTTGAGCAGGTCCACCTCGTCGTCGGTGGGGGCGACGATCACCTCGCCGACGCCGCCATCAAGGGCGAGCATGGTGCCTTCGGTAATCTCCATGATGCCCGCGGCCTTCACGATCGCGGGAATACCCAGCTGGGCAGCCAGGATCGCCGTGTGCGACGTGGGGCCGCCGACCTCGGTGATGATGCCGAGGACGGTCTCCGGATCCAGCGTCGCAGTCTCGGCGGGAGCCAGATCGTGGGCCACGAGAACGACGGGGCCATCGAAGGCCGGAACGCCGGGCTCAGGCAGGCCGCGAAGCTCACTGATCGCGCGATCGCGCACGTCGTAGAGGTCGGTCGCACGCTCGGCCATGTAGCCGCCCAGACCGCGCAGCATCTGCGCGTAGTCCTCAACCGCATCATGGACAGCCTGGGTGATACCCAGCCCCTTCTTCAGCTTCTTGTCAACAGCCTTGGCCAGGCCGCGGTCACCCGCGAGCTGGGCGGTGGCCTTCAGGATCGCCTTCGTCTCCTCCGGCGCATTCGCGGCGCGCTCTGTCAGGCGAGCGGAAACCGCAGCGAGTGCCTCGCGGACACGCGCGCCGTCGGCGGCAGCGTCAACGCTGCCCGGCTCCGTCGTGTCAACACCGGGGGCGGGTTGGACGATCGCCGCGGGGGCTGCTGCGGTACCGGCGGAGACGCCGATGCCGTGCAGGACGTCGTGCGTCGCCATCAGTTCACTCCTGGTCGAGGTCGCGCGAGAGCAGCTCAACGAGCGAGTCGAGGACCGCACCCGCGGAATCGTCCTCGGTGGACAGCGTGACGACGTCGCCGTGCTTGGCGCCCAGGGTCATGATTTCGAGGAGCGACGCAGCGTCAGCTTCCTCTCCACCCAGAGAGATGGTCACGTCGACGCCGGAGTCGTCAACGGCCTCGGCGAGAATGTTTGCAGGACGCGCGTGGAGGCCAACGGAGGAACCAATTGCAACGGTGCGGGAAATCATGGTTGTTCCTTTCAAGTGCGGGTATGTCCATCGTGAGACACAGGTGCCCGTAGTGCCCATGGTATCGGGCTGGCATACCCGCGCAAAACCCGATATCACCGACCGTGACATGGGATACATCACCCTCATAAATGCCGATAAACCATGGAATGAACGCCTCGCGCGCTCCCGCGTGACAACACCCTCGCGTGATGCTCGGCCCCGGCCGCGCCGACGTGACGCACGGCTTCCTCCCAGGTGACCAACTACAATGGAGAAATACCGAGGGAAGGAAAGGAAACCCCGCATGAGTTCGCGCGAACCCACGCTGGCCGACGTCGCCGAGCTGGCCGGAGTGAGCCTGACGACCGTCTCGCGCGTCCTCAACAACCGCGGATACCTGTCGGAGAAGACAAAAAAGAACGTCGCCGACGCGATCAAGACGCTGGGCTATCGCCCTAATTCCCTGGCGCGTGCCCTGCACGGCAAGCGCACGCAGACGGTAGGCCTCATCGTTCCTGCCGTGTCCCTCCCATTCTTCGGAGAGCTGGCCGTCGAGGTCGAAAACGCCCTCGCCGACGCCGGATATCGCATCCTTATCTGCAATTCCATGGGCCGGGCGGACCGCGAGCGCGAATACCTGTCGCTGCTCGTGGGCAACCGCGTCGACGGAATCATCTCAGGCGCCCACAACGAGGGCCTGGGCGAATACGACACGATCCGCATGCCGCTGGTGACGATCGACCGCGAGCTAAGCCCGTCCATTCCGAACGTGCGCTGCGCGAACGAAGAGGCGGGCGCCATGGCGACGCGCGCTCTCATCGAGGGCGGGTGCCGCTATCCGCTGCTGCTCACCTCGCGTTCGGGTCCGCGTAACCTGCGCGAGGCCGGCTACCGCACCGAGGTGACGCGCGCAGGACTGACCCCGCGCGCGGTCACCGTGCCCTTCGATACGCCGACGCCGCAACGTTTCGCGATGGTGCGCGACGCCCTGGATGAGGCCCGCACCGCCGCTCCCATCGACGGCGTTTTCGCGACCGACGACCTGGCAGCAGCCGAGGTCCTCGAGTGGGCGCGCACGCGCGAGCTGTCTGTCCCAACGGATCTGTCGGTCATCGGCTTCGATGGCACGGAGACGATGCGCCGCGCTCTGCCCCACCTTGCAACAATCCGCCAACCCATCGCGGCGATCGCGCAGGAGGCGGTGACGATCCTCCTCGATCAGATCGAGGGCAAGGCGCCGCGTCCCTCATCCGACGAGGCCGGGGCACCCCACGCTCAGACGGTCGAGTTCCCGGGAACGCTGATTCCGGGGCGCTCGCTGGTGGTGTGAGAGCACCTGCCAGCTGGGCTTTCAGCGCTCACCGCTGGCCCGGATGGTTTTCCTGTCCCGAAAGGGCCCGACAGATCCGCACGCGGATAGGTTATTAAGCTATCCGCATCGTCATAACCTATCCGCGTGTTCGGCCGCCATTTGCGAGCAGGCCCCCGTCCGCAGGTTCAGCCATTTGCTGCGAGCAGATAGCTACCCACGAGCGCACATCGACACACTCGGTACAAAACTCCCCCAACACGCCCCCGCCAGCAGCCCACCCGGTACAAAACTCTCCCAGCGCCCCCGTTCTACAGCGGTTCCGCGAAAAAGTTCGCCCAGCACACCTAAAAACGGCGTTTTTCGCCTCTTTCGCGCCTGCAGGGCGAATTCTTTCGCGCTCACACCCACATCAGGCCGAGCAGGGCGAACTTATTCGCGCAGAGGACTTGACCGGACGCGATGACGGGGCGACTTTGAAACCGCCAACACCTTTGTTCACCATCGACAGGCCTCGCAGCAGCCACAGACTGTACGGTCGACACCAGCAGCGCAAGAACGCGAACTCCCCGCGACGAGTGCCACCACAACGAAACGCGCATCCGACACCACCGGCACGACAGACGGGTGGGCGGCACCAGCAGTGCGCTGGTGCCGCCCACCCGTTATGTCAGGAGTGACTCCCGGAAGGCTCAGGCTTCCTTGGGGGCCACGTCGAGCAGCGCGTCGCCGCGCTGGATCTCGCCGCTGGCGACCGGAGTCACCGCGCCGAGCTTCTTCTTGTTTGTCACGACGACGGGCGTGATGGTCTCGTAGCCAGCCTCGCGGATCACGTCGAGGTCGACCTCGGCGAGCACGTCGCCGCGGCGCACGACGTCGCCCTTGGCGACGCGGGGCATGAAGCCCTTGCCGTCCAGCTTGACGGTGTCCATACCAACGTGAATGAGGACCTGGACGCCGGAGGCGGACTTGAGGCCGTAGGCGTGGCCGGTCGGGAACGCGACGGTCACGGTGCCATCGAAGGGCGCCACGACGAGGCCGTCGGCGGGCTCGATGCCGATGCCGGGGCCGAGCATGCCCTTGGCGAAGGACTCGTCCTTGACCTGCTCGAGCGGAATCGCCGTACCCGCGAGAGGCGAGGTGACGGAGAGGTCAGCCACTGCCTCGTGGCTGAAAGACGGGGCGGGCACGGGAGCAGCGGCAGCCGGGGCGGAGGAAGCGGCAGGCGCACCAGCGGCGGCAGGAGCAGCAGCCGCAGCGGCCACGGGAGCGGCAGTCTTGGCGGCGGGCGCGCGGCCCTCCATGTCGGCCTTTCCGCGCGTCATGGCGTAGGCGAAGGTGAAGCCGAAGGAGAGAACGAAGACGAGGACCTCGAGGGCCAGGTACGCGGGGATCGACTTCGGCATGATCGACACGAAGCCGACGAAGCCTGCGGCGCCGAGGGCCTGACCGCGCACGTTCAGCAGGGCGACGCCCGCGGAGCCGATGGCCGAGGCGCCCATGGCGATGAAGAAGGGCCAACGCAGGCGCAGGTTGACACCGAAGATCGCGGGTTCGGTGATGCCGAAGACAGCGGAAACGCCACCGGCTCCGGCCAGGCCCTTGAGTTTGGCATCGCGGGTCTTAAAGAAGACGGCCAGGGCCGCCGCGCCCTGCGCGACGTTCGCCATGGAGGCGATCGGGAAGATAAAGTCGCCGACGCCACCGTTGGCGGGCAGCAGCGGAATCTCGATCGCCGGGAAGGACTGGTGCAGGCCGGTGACGACGATCGCGCTGTAGAAGAAGCCGAAGATCAGGCCGCCGAAGAGGCCGAGCGACGTGTAGAGCCAGTTGATGCCGTAGGTCAGGTAGTTGGACAGCTCGCGGGTGACGGGACCGACGACCACGAATGCCAAGAAGCCGGTGATGAGCAGCGTGATGAGCGGGGTGAGCAGGAAGTCCGCCGTCCCTTTGAGGACCTTGTGCAGGTTCTTCTCGATGAGGCACATGATCCAGGTGACGACCAGGGTGGGGATGACCATCGCCTGGTAGCCGACCTTCGTGACCTCCA
>ERZ773035.1724-NODE-1724-length-15292-cov-13.160399_pt1 | contig 15292 bp, 9 predicted proteins | sample MGYA00511487_ERZ773035 | MGnify/ENA primary metagenome ERZ773035 (study PRJEB29015, sample SAMEA2737985) | human oral metagenome | biome: human oral; feature: human-associated habitat; material: dental | place: China | collected 2024 ...
GGAATCTGGTTGAAGACTTTAGACACCGTTCCGAGAGATACGCCGGCTTCTTTTGCCACGTCTTTCATGGTGGGCGCCGTGCCTTTTCTTTTCATAGAGAGTTGTCCTTTCGAGACAATTAATTTCATGAACATTATCTCATAAGTTCATGAAAGTTCACACACAAAAAAACGCACAAAAAACGAGCGCCTCTTTTGTGCAATAGGGAAAAGCTTGGGAAGTCGGAACTTTTACGTTGACAGAGGACAGAAGAAGCATCTAGAATCAGGGGGAAGGATGTGTAACGTTTCACGCAAATCGGAGGAGAAGCACTGCGATTCATCGCAAGCAAAGGATGAAAGTAAGTGAAACGTTATACACAAATGGAAAGGAGGGGCAGCATGGCATCCAAAACATCTGCCGCAGTCAAGGGAGCCGGGGGCGGTAGAAACTTGGGGCGCAGAATCGGGGACTACTGGCAATTATACGCGCTATTGTTGATTCCGGTCGCACTCACACTCGTTTATAAGTATATCCCGATGTACGGCATACAAATTGCGTTCCGGGATTACAAGGCGAGTTCGGGCATTGTGGGCAGTAGATGGGTAGGACTCGACTGGTTCAGGCGCTTTTTCAGCGCACCGACCAGCGGACGTATGATTCGCAACACGGTGCTTCTGAGTTTCTACAGTCTCTTGTGGGGATTTCCGATACCGATTCTGTTATCCCTGTGCATCAATCAATTGCGCTTCCAGAAGTATAAGCGCGCGGTACAAACGGTATTGTACGCGCCGCACTTTATCTCCACCATGGTTGTCTGCGGTATGATTCGCATCTTCTTGAGCCCCTCCGGCGGTTTGATCAATCTCCTGTTGGGGACCAAAACGGATTTTCTCACGATATCCAGCGCCTTCCGCACCATCTATATTGCATCCGGAATTTGGCAGGATGCAGGTTGGGGATGCATCATCTATCTGGCGACGCTCGCAAATGTGGACACAAGTCTCTATGAGGCGGCAAAGGTGGACGGCGCTTCGGTTTTCCAGCGGATTCGGCATATCGACATCCCGGCGCTGCTTCCGATGGCTATCCTGAATCTCATTATGAGTGCGGGTTCGCTGATGAATGTAGGCTTCGAGAAGGTATGGCTCCTGCAGACAGACTTAAACAAGGCGACGAGCGATGTGATTGCCGTCTATGTGTATCAGCAGGGCATAGAAAACGCAAAGTACAGTTATTCCACGGCGGTCGGACTCTTCAATACCGTTGTGAATCTGATTTTGCTTTTTGTCGTGAACCGCATCGCATCGAAGACATCCGATGTGGATTTTGTCTAGGAGGAGGTGCAAAGTGGCAGGAAAAATGAAGCGCTCCAAGACAATGTCGGAGGGAAAAGCGGATCTGGTACTGGTGTTGATTACGGGTTTGGTGATGTTGCTCGTCGCCTATCCCCTGTACTACGTCGTGATTGCATCCTTCTCGAATCCCTATGATGTGTATGCAGGCAAGACCTTCCTCTTGCCGAGCGGCTTTTCTCTGAAGGCATATGCGGCGGTGTTCGCCGACGCGACGACTCTGCGGGGTTACCTGAACTCCGTGAAGTACACGATTATCGGTACGGTCTTTTCGGTCGTGATGCTCTACATCACAGCGTATCCGCTGGCACAGAAGGATTTGCCGGGCCGAAAAGCTCTCAGTATTTTCTTCATCATTACCATGTACTTCGGCGGCGGCCTCGTGCCGACCTACCTGATTGTCAAGGACACCGGCCTGCTCAACAATATGTGGGCACTGTTTTTACCGGGCGGCGTCGGCGTCGGCAAGGGCCTCAGGACTCTCGCCGGGTGTCCCGCTTCCCCGGGCGGGGAGGGCGGCAGGGGCCGGCGGGACGACGGCGGGGGCGTCCGGGCGGTCGGCGCCCGCAGGACGGTCGACGGGTACAAGGGCGTCCGGGGTGGACGTGTGCACGGGGCACCTCTCGGGGGATCAGGCGCGCGTCAGGGCGCGCAGGGCGAACGTGGTGTGCGGCTGTCTCACAGACAGCGGCGACAGCACATTCGCTTGAGCATGGGTTCGTGATCCTCACGTTCGGGTACCGGGCCGGTGGCCCGGGCGTCGGTCAACGCCTTGACGTCGCTGAACGCTACCGGCGACCAGGACCGTCGCCAAGTCGTAGCCCGCTTCTGAGACCAGGGTCACTGTCAGGGGGCGCGGGGACAGGCGGGCTCGAGACCAGCTGCCTCGAGCCGGGACAGCCTGCCAGGGGTGCGCGCGGGGCAGGAGCCCGCTACCGGGCCCGTCCCCGATTCCGGCGCCAGCCAGGACCAGGCAGCCACGCCGGGACCGGATAGCCAGCTAGGACCAGGCAGGCCCCCGGAGCCCGGTGCCGGGCCGCAGGACCCCTGAGCCCGGCCTCACCCGGCGGACCTCGCCCCGGCAGGCTCCAGGGAGTCGAGGTACTGCTCGACCTTGCCCACGTCCTCCAGCGCCGGGTTGCCCTCCCACCGGGGGTGGGCCAGCAGGGCGCGCACCTGGGCGACCCCCTGGCGGGCCAGGGGCACGTGCGTGGCGGGATCCTCCTGGATGAGGATCGCGTGGATCCGCGCGACGTGCGCCGTCACCCGGGCCTGGTCCTCGCTCCGGCCCACCTCGGCGTACAGCCTGGCTGCCGTCGCGAAGTGCCCGCCGGCCTCCTGGAGCTCGGTGCCGGACCACAGGATCTCCCCGAGCTGCTCGTAGGCGTCGGCGCGCTCCTGGACGGACTCCTCGCAGGGCCGCTCCCAGGCCTGGTCCAGCAGGTCGGCGCCCAGCTGCCACAGGTCACGGGCCCGGGGCAGCTGGGCCCGGGTCATGGCGGTGGTGGGCTGGCGGGTCAGGGCGAAGGCGGCCCGACGCAGGAGGCGGGAGCGGCGCAGGGCCCCGCCGGGGCTGTCCAGGTCCTCCAGGTCGGCGCAGCGCTGGTAGAGGGCGGCGGCCGTGTGGGCCTCCTTGAGCTCGTAGGAGGCCCGCGCCGCCCGCTCGAAGGCGGCCAGCGCACCCTTGTCGTTGCCCGTGGCGAGCTCCAGCTCGGCCAGCTCCTGGCTGGTCTCCTGCAGGCGCGCGTACTCGTTGAGGTCGTCCAGCACGTGGGTCAGGACCCACAGGAGCCTCATGCGACGTCGCTGGAGCCCCGGCCCGCGCAGCAGCCCGATGGCCGTCTCCAGGACCTCGGCGGCCTCCAGGAAGCGTCCGGTGGCCCCGAGCGCGTTGGCCAGGTTGGCCATGGTCTCGGTCGCCCAGTCCCGCACGTCCAGCGCCAGGGAGATATTGGCCGACTCCTGGAGCTGGCGGGCGGCCTCCTCCTGCATCCCGTACATGCCGCAGGTCCAGCCCAGGGAGTCGCGGGCGGCCAGGGCCAGCCAGGCCGGGCAGGGGTCGTGGCGGCGCAGGAGGGAGTCCGCGAGCACGCAGGCCTGGTAGGGCTCACCGCGCATTGCGCTCACGGCCACCCGGTCCAGGTCCAGGACGTCGCGCAGGATCCCGTCGGGGTCCTCGCCGCGGGCCTCGACGTCCCGGACCAGCTCCTCGGCCTGCTGGAGGACCTCGGCGGCCAGGTCGAGGTCGTTGAGGAGGTAGGAGCACCGGACGAGGTGGTCCAGCCCGTCCAGCGCGGTCCTGCGGTCCTCGGGGGTGCCCTGGGCCAGCTCGGCGACGTCGGCGCGCAGCCGCGAGGCGAGGTGGTGGAGACGCCCTACCCGGCCCTGCCAGGCCTGGTACTGCATCCTCTGGGCCTCGTCCTGGTCCACCCCGGTGATCTCGGTCCTCTCGGCGGCAGCGTTCTCGGAGCGCAGGCAGGACAGGGCGACGCAGGTGACGTGCAGGCGGCTGTCTATCCCCGGATCCTGCTCGGCCTCCTGCTGGGCCAGCACCAGGGCCTGCCGACGCCGTTCCATGGCCTGGTAGGGGTCGTCCAGCCGGAAGGCCGCGGCCCCCGCCATCATCGCCAGGTCGCACCGCTGCCTGAGCGTCAGCCCCTCCTCGTCCACGGGCAGCAGGCCGCGCTCACGCACCTGCTGGTGGAGGAAGGTCGCCTCCAGGGTCATGGCGGCGGGGAGGCGCTGGATGCGCGTGGCCGCCTCCAGCCCGTCGGCGGGCGGGGTCAGGACGGGCAGGCTCAGGGGCGGGTAGGGCTCGGCGTGCTCCTGGCGGGGGTCGGGGGCCTGGCTGGCACCGCCGGGGGCCTGGCCGGCGGTGCCAGGAGCCTGGTCGGTACCGCCGGAGGCCCCGGGGACGGCGTCAGCCTTGGCATTGGCGTCGGGACTGGCAGAGCTGCCGGAACCAGCGTCAGGACCGGCACCGGCCTCGGGCAGGTCGGAGACGGGTGCGGCCTTGGGCAGGGGCTCGGAGGGGCTAATGAGCTCCAGGATCCTGGTGAAGTCGGCCACGGCGAAGGGCTCACGGGCCAGGGCCCGCTCCAGGTCCCGGCCCAGCACGGGGTTGCCGTTACGGGCGTCGTAGGCCGCCGTCAGGCTGCGCACCCAGGCCAGGATCTGCTGGCGAGCCCGGCTCACGGTGGCCTCGGCGTCGACCCCCGCCTCCGGGCCCCACACGGCGTGGGACGGCAGGTCCACCCCCAGGGGCTCCTGCCCCAGGCCCGCCCGCTCCGCCTCCCGCAGGACCAGGGCGATGCCGATCAGGAGGACCTGGAGGCTGTCGGCCTCGTCGGCGTCGGCCGTCCAGGAGGCGTGGCGGCGCAGGATCTCCAGGCCGCGGACCAGGTGCCCGGACAGGGCCAGGTACTCCAGGTGGCGCCCCATGGGGGCGGTGTAGCGGGGGTTGACGCGGTGCCTGCGGTAGGAGCGCAGGTGGGCCTCCCAGGCGGCCCGGGGGCGCCCGGAGGCCAGCAGCGGCAGGAGCACGAGGTTCTGCATACCGGCGGGCTGCTCCCCGCAGCCCACGTCCTCGCGCAGCACGGGCACCGCGGTGGCCACGGCCAGCTCCCAGTCCTCGGCGCGGCGGGCGGCACCCACCTGGCGCTCGGGGTCGCAGGCCACGCAGTCGGAGTTCTCGTCGCGGGGGGTGGCGCGCCAGGCGGCGAGCTCGGCGCGCGCCTCGTCGGGCAGGCCCAGGTCCACGGCGACGTAGTAGCGCTGCCCGTGGACCGTGTGCATGGAGGCCCCCTGGGAGCGGAAGAAGGACTCCATGCCGTCCTCCAGGAGACGCACCTGCTCCAGGCTCACCCGGGGGTTGGCGGCCGCCGCGGTCACGACCCACTTGTAGTTCCACATGAGGTGGTACAGGCGATTGTGGTGGAAGAGGTCGGGGCGCTCGGCCTGCCGGGCCAGGCACCACACGAAGGGGGCCACCCCCTTCCAGTGCTCCCGCCCCCACTGGTAGGCGTGGATGAGCTCCAGGCGGGTGACCACCGCGGCCTCCTCGTCCTCGATGGCGTCCGCCCAGGTCACCGCCTCGGCCACCAGGGCGGAGCGGGCCGGGCCGTAGGGCAGGGCGTGGGCCTGGTCCAGGCGGTCCCAGATGTCCTCGCGAGTGGTCATGGACGCTCTCCTTTGGCACGACGCCGGGTAGGGGAAGGTGGTAGAGGGTGGGGCCCGACTGCGTACCAGCAGGTGGGACGGCGTCGGGGGACGCACCGTTCAGCAGGCAGCGGCAGGAGGCGGCTCCTGCTCGTCGCCCCGGCCGCCCGGGCCGACGGCGCGTTCCAGGAGGGTGTGGAGGGTCTGGGCCGCCCAGGCGCGCTCGGTGGGGCCGAGCACCTGGTGGCCCGACAGCAGGCTCTGCACGTAGAGCCCGCGCAGGACCTGGGTGAGGACGACCTCGTCCACGGAGGTCACGAGCCTGGCCACCAGCGGGTTGGAGCGGTTGAGCACCAGGCGCGGCGGGGAGGAGGTGGCGAAGGGGTCGGCCACGCCCAGCAGGTCGGACCAGACACTGCCCACGGTCCGGGCCGCCTCGGCCCCGCTCCTGGCGACCTGCTGGCCGGCCAGGTCCGGGTCGGGCAGGTAGAGGGCGGGCAGGGCGGCGGGGGCGAAGCGCCGTAGGACCACCTGGCAGCCCTGGGAGCCCAGGGCTCGGGAGGCCACCAGCAGCAGGTCGGCGGCCTGCGCCTCCTCCGCCGGGGTGCACGGCTCCAGGACGTCGAGGAGCTCACCGGGGTCCACCAGGTCGAAGACCACGCCCCCCAGGACCTCGGGGTGGGTGCGCACCGCCTGGAGGAGCTCCTCCTCGTAGGAGTGCCCGGCGTCGACCAGCACGATCCCCTGGGCGGAGGCGACGTCGGCCAGGGCCCGGTACTGGTCCACGGTGCGGGTGTAGCGCACCTGGCGCCCGAGGCGGACCAGGTCGGCCAGGGCGGTGAGGCTGCGCGGGCCCTCGGTCGTCTCCAGGGGCACGTGGTGGGCCACGAGGTCGAGCATCATGGGGTCGTGGACGGCCACCGCGCACAGCCCGACGGCGTGGGAGCGGACGAACTCCTCCATGCGGGTGGGGGCGGTGTGCCGCAGCCGCTCCAGCCAGTCGCGCACGGCGGTGCCGATCGCCTCGCGGGTGGCCCCCAGGAGCTCGTCGTCCACCAGGGTCTCCCGGGACGCCGTCAGGCGCAGGTGGCGGGCGTCGGCCACGACCCGGGCGAAGTAGGCCCACTCGGGGGTGAGCTTCTGCGCCGAGCGGGAGACCAGCATCCGCTTGACGCTGACGGTGTGGTGGGCCTGCTGGGTGGGTGAGGCCGTGGGCATAATGACGGCCAGGCCCCTCAGGCCCGCGGCGGGCACGTCCAGGTCCACCAGGTCGAAGGGCGTCACGCCCAGGTGGGTGCGGCACCACTCGCGGGCCTCGTGACGGCTCATCTCCCAGGGCGCGGGCTCGCGGCCGTGGTAGGTGGTGGCGCCCGGGCTGCGTACCTCGATGCGCACGGGCAGCAGGGAGCCGAACTCGTCCACCAGCGCACGCACCGTGCCCGGCTCCACCCAGGACTCCCCGGGGCGGGCGTTGAGGACCACGGTGGTGCCGGGGGCGTCCAGGGCGGGGACGTCCTCGCCCGGGGGCAGGACGGCGTAGGTGCCGTCCGTGCTGCCCCTCCAGCCGACCGTGGGGGCGTCAGGGGTGCGGGCGGAGCGGGAGGCCACCGTGATCTCCTCGCTGACCATGAAGCAGGACAGCAGCCCGATGCCGAACTGCCCCAGGTAGCCCACGCGCTCCAGGCCCAGCTCGTCGCGCTTGGAGGAGGCGCCAATGGTGGACAGGAAGGTCCTCATCTCCTCCTCGTCCAGGCCGATACCGGTGTCGTGGCAGGTCAGACGGGTTCCGTCGAGGGTGAGGGTGACGCGGCGAGGGCAGTCGGGCTCGTGGTGGGCGCGCGCGGCAATGGCGTCGACGGCGTTCTGGAGGAGCTCACGCACGTAGACGCGGGGCCCGGAGTAGAGGTTGCGGGCGAGGAGGTCCACCATCCCGCGCAGATCCACCTGGAAGGTTGCCATGGTCCTGCCTTCAGACGGTCGGGGCCGTGGGGGCCGGGTCGGTGGGGCCCGGGCTGGGCGGCTCGGTCGGGTCGGGGGGCAGCGGGAGCCCCTGGGTCTCACTGAGCTCGTCCAGGGCGTGCAGGGTGCTCTCGCACCAGACCCGCAGCGTCGTGCGCAGCTGGGGGTCGCTCATGCCCGCGGTGACGGTGCACCAGGCCCGCCCGACCACGTCGATGCCGTCCGGCCCGGGGGCCGTGAGCAGGGTGGGCGAGACCCGGCCGGAGTTCTTCTCCAGGAGGTGGGCGGCCAGGCGGGCAGCTGCCTCCTGCGTCAGGCCGACGGTGTAGCGCGACTCCATGAGCAGCCTCACCTGGGCGGGCTCCGGCACAAGGGCACCGGTCAGCCGGTTCGGGGCCGGCGCTGGTGCCTGCGGGGCCGGGGCCGGTACGGCAACCGCCTGGTCCGGGACCGCCTGACCCGAGGTCGCCTGGTCCGCCGGGACGGGTCGCTGAAGGGCCTCTGCCGAGCCGGCGTCAGGCCGGTCTAGGGCAGCCTTCTCCGCCTGGGTCGAGACCGGCCCCGGGGCCGGTGGGGCCGACTGGTCCGGGGCCGCCGGGCCCGGGCTCAGGAGGCGGAGGGTGCAGGGGTAGCGGTAGAGAACGACCTGAGTGCGGCTATCCCGCACGACCGGGTCCAGGCCCAGGCGCCGCAGGGCCGCGCAGACCCGCTCCAGGGTCACCGGGGGCGCTGCGACCTCGGGGGGCGTGTTCCACCAGGGCACGTCAGTCCTCCTCCATGTCAGGGACGAGCTCGTCAAGGGTCTGGCGCAGGGCGGCGACGGCGACGCCGAGGGCGGCCACGGCGTCGTCCATGACGGTGGCGAGCTGGGGGTCGTTCATGCCCTCACCGACGGTGGTGACGACCTGCGCGTTGACAATGACACGGCGGGGCAGGTCGGCAGAGGGGTCCTGGTCGAGTGCCGGCGGGGCCTCGGGGTCGTCGTAGACCGCGAGCGCGGGGCAGGTGGGCTCCTGGAGGAGGCGGGTGCACAGGGCGACGGCCTCGGCACGGCGCGTCGGGGTCATCTCGGCGGAGAACCGGGCTCGTAGCACCAGCCCGTAGCCCCGGTAGACGAAGGCGAGGAAGCGGTGCCCGGGGACGTCGAGGCCCCCGTTGCCGTCAAAGGAGAAGCCGGGGCCACGGCGCCGGGCCCAGGCCCCTAAGCGGTCACTAGTCACGGAGGGAAGGTCAGCCATCCCCCGCATGGTATCCCGATACCGCCGGGCTCATCCGGTAACACGGGTGGGCCCCAGGCTCCCGGGCCGATGGTCCCACCGGCCCGCGCCAGCCGCGCCCTCGTGGCCCGCACCAGCCGGGCGCCCCGTACCAGCACGCACCAGAACCAGGGTCGCGCTCACCAACCCACACCGACTGGTTGCCCCCTGGAGGCCGTCGCCAGCCGACCGCGGCAGGCCCACCGGTCCGCACCAGCCCCACCCAACCCCCACCGTGAGAACGGTACTTATTCGCCGCGAGAACGGTACTTATTCCTCGCGAGAACGGTACTTGTTGCTCGTGAGAACGGGACCGTACAGGGCCAGCCACACAGCACGACCCCCAAGACCGCACTAGTTCTTGCAGGAGGCGCCCGGGGGCCTACGGAATCATGCGGATATCCCGGGGGTCGGCAGGGGGTCGGTACAGAAACTGATGAGATATGCAAGAACTAGTACCTGGATGCACCAGCTCAGGTGAACGCGCTCCCGTTCCCTTGAACGCGCTTTAGCCTCGACGAACACCTTCCCACGCCCTTGAACGCGCTTTAGTCTTAATGAACGCGCTCCTAGGCATGCGAACGCCGCCCAGGACGGCGTTCACATGCATGAAACGGCGTTCACGCGCACGAAGGCGCGTTCACTTCGAATCCCCAGTACGTCCCCACCAGAGGCCCCTCGACGCTGCGCACCATCCAGGGGCGAGGCCTCCGCCAGCTCACGCAGCTGCCGCCCACCTGCTGGCGCAGCATCCAGGGGCGGGGCCGACCCTCCTCCCAGGATCCGGCTACCCCGGCTCCGGGGCACAGGCATCCAGGGGCGGGGCCGACAGCACGCAACCATCCCGGACACAGCCACTGGCCGCCGTCGCGAACGCCAACCACCACCCCATTACCGGCTGCCACCCCAATCACCGGCCACCGTCGCGAACACCGGCCGTGCGGGACGGATCCAGCCGGACCCTGACCTCCTGCCCGTGCCCCACGACGACGCCGTCCGGGATCAGGGCGGCCGCGGCACCAACAGGACCACCGGCGCCCAGGAGCTGGACCTCGGCCCAACGCTCACCACGACGAGCACGCAGGCCCGTCACCCGCGCTATGGCCGTGAGGGCCCGCACCTGCTCGGGCCCGGGCGCCGAGAACGCCCCTCCGCGCGCACCCAGGGCCCCGCCCATCGGAGGCGTCCCGCCCGACGCGGCCCCGCCCGCCGGGTCACCATTACCCACCACGCTCAGCGCGCCGGGTGCCAGGGCCAGTGCTGGGGGGCCGCCGTCTGGGGAGCCACCGTCCGGGAGGCCGCCGTTCGGGGCGCCACCAGCCGCGAGCGCGCCCTCCCACCCCAGGCAGGCGACGTCGTCGGCGCCCAGGACCGGGGAGTACCCGAGGAACTCGGCGACCTGCCGGCTGCCGGGGTCGCCCCAGAGCCGCTCGGGGACGTCCAGGCGCGCCAGCCGCCCGGCGGCCATGACGCCTACGCGGTCGGCCACAGTCATGGCCTCGTCCTGGTCGTGGGTGACGTAGAGGGCGGTCATGCCCTGCTCGCGCAGGATGGTCCGCAGGTCCAGGCTCAGCTGCTCACGCAGGGCGCGGTCCAGGGCGGAGAGCGGCTCGTCCAGGAGCAGGAGGCGGGGCCGGGGGGCCAGGGCCCGGGCGAGGGCCACCCGCTGGGCCTGGCCACCCGACAGGGTCGTCACCGCCCGCCTCCCGTACCCGCCCAGGCCGACGAGATCGAGGACCTGCGCCACACGTCGGTCCCGCTCAGGCCGCGTCATCCCCGTCAGACCGTAGGCCACGTTCCCGGCCACGTCCCGGAAGGGGAAGAGCTGGCCGTCCTGGAACATGAGGCCGAAGCCGCGCCGGTGCACGGGGGTGCGCACCACCGAGCGCCCCGCCCAGGCGACGTCCCCCCCGCTCACCGGCTCCAGCCCGGCCACAGCACGCAGGAGGGAGGACTTGCCCGAGCCGCTGGCCCCCAGCAGCGCCACCACCTCGCCGACGCCGACCTCCAGGTCCACCCCGTCCACGGCGGCCACCGGCGGGGCGGGGCGGGGCGCCGGGTAGGTCACGCGCAGCCCGGTCAGGCTCAGGCCCGTCGGGGGTGTGCCCGACGCCGGTGGCCGTCTCGGGCCAGGTGCACCCACCCCCGGACTGGCCGGAGCACCAGCGGACGAGCTGGCCACCCCGGCCACTCCCGAACCAGCCGAGTGCGGCGCCCCCGGGCCAGCCGCACCATCCGCACCCACCAGACCAGCACCAGTCAGGTCATCCACGGAGCCTCCTTCCCGTGGCCCGCGGTCTGGAGCCACTCGCAGACGAGCATGAGGACGGCGGTCCCGCCCGCCAGGACGACCCCGGCAGCCAGGCCCATGCCCTGGTTCTGGGCGCCGGGCCTGCCAATGAGCCGGTAGAGGACCACGGGGAGGGTGGGCTCGGCGGGGCGGGCGAGGAACGACGTCGCCCCGAACTCCCCCAGGCTGGTGGCCAGGGCGAAGCCTGCGGCCAGGCCCCCGGCGCGCACCAGGTGGGGGCCGTCCACGGTGGCCAGCACGCGCCCCGGCCCGGCCCCCAGGGCGGCGGCGACCTCGCGCTGGCGGGGGTCAATGGCACGCAGGGCCGGCAGCAGGGTGCGTACCACCAGGGGGACGGCCACCACCGCCTGGGCCAGGGGCAGGATCCACCAGGAGCGGGTCAGGGCCAGCGGCGGGCGGGCCAGGGTGACGAGGAAGCCGAAGCCCACGGTCACCGCCGAGACCCCCAGGGGCAGCATGACGACGGCGTCGAGCACCGCCAGCCCCCGACGCAGCCAGGCCGAGCGCGGGGAGCGGGAGATGACCAGGCTCAACGCCACCCCGACCCCCAGGGAGATGGCGGCGGCCACCACGGCCACGCGCAGGGAGCTCCCAGCGGCCTGCCAGACGGTGACCGTCAGGGCGTTGCGCCCGCCGGTGGTGGACAGGTCGGTGTAGTTCGCCAGGGTCCACTGCCCGCCCCGGCGCAGGGACCTGGTCACCAGGGTGGCCACCGGCCCCACCAGGAGGACGGCCACCACCGCCAGGGTCAGGACCAGGGCGGGGGCGTCGCCCGGGCGCAGGCGGGTGGCGGGCACGTCCACGCGCAGGGCCAGCCGCGCCTGGCTGGCGCGCCGGGCGCGCTCGGTGGCCCCCAGGCAGGCTGCGATGACCGCGAGCTGGAGGACGCTGAGCACGGCCGCGTCCCGCAGCTGAAGGTACTGGGCGGTCAGGGTGTAGATCTCGGTCTCAATGGTGCCCACCCCGGTGCCGCCCAGGACCAGGACCACCCCGTAGGCGGTGGTGCAGAACAGGAACGTCAGGGAGGCGGCCGAGGCGATGGCGGGCACGAGGCTGGGCAGGGTGACGGTGCGCCACGCCCGCCACGGCGAGGCGCCCAGGGCCCGGGCGGCCTCCTCGGCGCGCGGGTCCAGGCGGCACCACATGGTGCCCACCGTGCGTACCACCAGCCCGTAGTTGAAGAAGACCAGGGCGGCGACGACGGCGGTCAGGGACCCGTCCAGCCCCCAGCCCCCCAGCGGCCCGCCCTTGGTGACCAGGGCGTGGAAGGCCACGCCCACCACGACGCTGGGCAGCACGAAGGGCACCAGGACCAGGGTCCGCAGCAGGTCGCGCCCGGGGAAGCGACGCCGGTAGAGCACCAGGGCCCCGGGCACGCCCAGGACCACGCAGACCACCGTGGCCAGGGTGGCCTGGGTCAGGGTCTGGCGCACGACCCTCCAGGTCCGCGGGCGGGTGAGGACCTCGGCGAAGCCTGACAGGTCCGGGCTCCCCTCGGGCGCCAGGCCCCGGCCCACCAGGGTGGCCACCGGCCAGGCGAAGAAGATCCCCAGGAAGACCAGGGGGGCCGCCACCGCCAGGGCCCAGCCGGCGCGCTCGCCCCAGCCGGTGCGCGGGCCCGACGCCGGGGCGGTAGCGCACGCGCCGCCGGGCACCGGGGCGCGTTCCCTCACCGGCCGACGGCCTCGGACCAGGTGGCCAGCCAGGACTCGCGGTTGGCGGCGATGTCGGCGGCGGGCACCGAGACCGGCGTGGTGGACAGGGTGCCGAACCTGGTCAGGGCGTCGCCCAGGGAGGCGTCGGGGCTGACCGGGTACATGTACATGTTCTGCGGGATGGACTCCTGGACGTCCTTGGTGAGCATCCACTCAATGAAGGCCTTGGCGCCCGCGGGGTTGGCGGCCCCGGTCAGCACCCCGGCGTACTCCACCTGGCGGAAGGCGGTGGCCGGCAGCGAGGCGGTGGTGGAGCTCTGGCCGTCGGGGCTGACCGTGGCCGCGGGGGAGGAGGAGTAGGACACCACGATCGGGTAGGCCCCCTGGTTGCCGCCGCCGGAGAAGTCCGTCTCGTAGGCCTGGGTCCAGCCCGAGTCGATCCTGGTGCCGTTGGCCACCAGCTGCCTCCAGTAGTCGGCGAAACCCCCGGACTGGGCGGTGCCGAAGTGGCCGATGGTGGCCAGCAGGAAGGCCAGGCCCGGGGAGGAGGTGGAGGGGTTAATGGCCACGAAGAGGTCCTTGTAGTCGGGCTTGACCAGGTCCTCGAAGGTGGCGGGGGCGGCCAGGCCCTTGGAGGCGAAGTAGGTGGTGTCGATATTGACGCTCACCTCGCCGAAGTCAATGGGCACCAGGGCCGGGGTGGCGCCCACCACGTACTGGTCGGCGCCGGTGGGCAGGGTCACGGACACGGAGGTGTCGATGACGCCCTCGTCCAGGACGCGGCTGGCGAAGGTGTTGTCCACGCCGAAGACGGCGTCGCCCAGGGGGGCGTCCTTGGTCAGGATGAGCTTGTTGACCAGCTCGCCGCTGTCACCGGAGGCCACGGTCTGGAGGTGGTAGCCGGTGTCCTTCTCAAAGGCGGCCACCAGGTCCTCGGGTACCTGGAAGGAATCGTGGGTGACGACGGTGACGGTCTGGGAGCCGGTGCCGGACGCCCCTGAGGCGGCGGGACCGGCGTCGTCGTCCTTGCCGGAGCAGGCCGCCAGCGTCAGGGCCAGCACTCCGGCCAGGGAGCCGCCCAAGAGGGTGCGGCGGGAAAGGGTGGGAGCCGTGGGAACAGCCATGGGTGTACCTCCGTGGTGTCTCGGAGGGCCTGGGCACGCGCGCGCCCAGGGAGAAGTCTCGACTTCCTTCGCCGGTACTAGCCGGAGCAGGTTCGAGGGTCTGCGTCGGCCCGGACGCCCGGGACGGCGGGCACTAGCCCAGGTCCCGACGGCGCCTCGCGGCTCCCGCACTCTCAGCGCGTACGCGCTCCCCTGTCGTGCTCACAGCATATAGCGCCGGGGCCGACCCTTCATATCCACGGGCGCAGCACGGAGGCCCGGGACGCAGGCCCGCTGCTGGCCTCCTTCGCCACCGGCGATCCGCGTGGCACGGACGCCCGGGACGTGACCACCTCCAAGGCACCAGCCCCTCATGCCCACGGGCGCGGCACCACTGCCCAGTCCCTACCGCCACAGCACCGACCCGACCCCCACCCCCACACGTCACTCGAGCCCGCCGCCTACGCACGCACCACCATCCTACGAACCCGCCTGCCTCGGACACCGCCCGCCCCCGTCACCAACGGACCGCCGCTCTACAGACCCGCCGCCCGCACCCCACATGCCACCCACGGACCTGTTCCACGTGAAACCCGGCCAGGTCACGAACCCGCACCCCGGGCGCCCGCCTAAGACGACGCAGTCGTTCAGGCCACGCCCAGCGCGGACTCCCGGCACCCGCCCGAGAGGACCTTCCCCGCACCCCGGACAGCAGCAGCTTCCGGGACACCGTCTGGGCCAACGCCGGAGACCCACCCCGCACCCCGGACAGCAGGCAAGACCACGGCGAGGGCACCGCAAGCGCGCAGGGACCGTCCGGCTCCCCCGTCCAGGTCAGCTCGGTGGACAAGGAGCACCGCAAGCGCGCAAGGACTATCCTGCCGCGGCGCGGCGTACCCACGGACGGGGCCTGGGCCTCCCCCACCGGCGGGAACCGTCCGGGAGCCACCACCCCAGGAGACGGCACCCTACGGCCACGAGCTGACGGTTCAGTCAGTGGCCTCAGGCACGGTCAGGAGATACGATAGGGCGACATGCGAGGCCTCCACGCAGCAAAGTTACCTTATCGATATAAAAAGGTCGCCAACACGCCTGCCCTGACCTGCGCGGGCATCTCGGCTCGGTGGCCTTGGGGTCAGTCGTACTGCGCGCCAGCCTCGTAGGCACTACCGGCAGCCATGCGCCCGACGCCGCCAGCAGGCAAGCGGATCTCCATGGTCCTCCTTGCCAGGGGCAACGGTAGAACACGGGCACACAATATCTCCAGAAAGGAATTCCATGAGCTATGGCCGGAATTAAACAAAACGGTATTCTGGGGTGGCTTCTGCGGGGTTCCTGGTTGACGTCTTCGGAGTATCTCGTGTAGGATTGTCTCGTGCAGGTCGACATGACGGACGAGGAGCGGGACGTCCTCATCAGGTGGAAGAAGCGTTCGGACACCTACAAGCTGGTTCGGATGAAGGCGGAGGCGATTGTGTACGCCGCCCGTGGCGTCGGCCTGGACATTATCGCGGAG
>ERZ773035.1725-NODE-1725-length-15291-cov-8.747046_pt1 | contig 15291 bp, 14 predicted proteins | sample MGYA00511487_ERZ773035 | MGnify/ENA primary metagenome ERZ773035 (study PRJEB29015, sample SAMEA2737985) | human oral metagenome | biome: human oral; feature: human-associated habitat; material: dental | place: China | collected 2024 ...
GGCGACGGCGTGATAAACGACGATGTAAAGCCGAGCTGGCTGTAAATTTCGCAAGACGGGCGCGGAAAAATGCGGGTGTAAATTTTAAACTGCGCGGTGCGGCATACGGCGCCAAATGTGCGAGCGCATTAACCGCAGCGGATGTGCGATCAAACAAATCAAATTTAAAGGAAAAACAATGAAAATAGCAATCATAGGTGCAAACGGCAAAACAGGCGTAAATTTAGTAAAAGAGGCTCTAAAACAAGGCTACGACGTCACGGCGATCGTGCGAAACAAAGAGTATAAGAATAGCGATGTAAAGGTCGTCTACAAAGATATTTTTGAGCTAGCAAGGCCCGATCTAGCGGGCTTTGACGCGGTTATCAGCGCATTTGGCGCCTTTACTGACGCGACCTTTCCTCTATACAAAAAGGTAGCAGTTCATCTTGCAAATTTGCTAAGCGGTAGCGGCACGAGGCTGATCATCGTAGGCGGCGCCGGTACGCTGCTTGTGGACGACAAAGGCACTATGGCTATGGATACGCCGGGCTTCCCGCCTGAATATATGGGCGTGGCAAGGGCGGCTGCGGAGTCGTTTTTTGAGCTAAAAACCAAATCTGACGTGCTTTGGACCTACGTCTCGCCTGCGGGAGACTACGACGCAGATGGCGCTCGCACCGGCAAATACGTGCTCGGTAACGATCACGTCATACTAAACTCGCAAAACGAGAGCTACATCAGCTACGCCGATCTTGCGATCGCGATCATTGACGAGCTAAAAAATAGAAATTTTGTGCAAAAACGCTTTACCGCAGTCGGCGAGAGGGCGTGAGTTTAAAATTTTGCGTAATTTAGCTAAAATAATGCCGCACGAAACCAACGTGCGGTTTTAAATTTAAATCAAGGCCGGTTATGCAAGTAGGTATCAAATTTTCACTCGCGGTTCACATCATGCTTTGCGTTGCGTATTTTCGCGAGGAGAAGGTCACGGGCGATTTCGTCGCCGCAAGCTCGGGGATAAACCCCGCCATCGCGCGCAAGCTGATCTCTCAGCTAAGAAACGCAGCCTTGGTGCTCACGACCGCAGGTGTGGGAGGCATCACACTAGCTCGCGACGCACGGCTCATCACGCTTTTAGACATTTACGAGGCGGTGAGCGAGGAGGACGCGATGTTTCGCCTGCACAAAGGCTCGCCTAGCGCCTGCCCCGTGGGCGGCAAGATCGAGGCGGTACTCGCGCCGCGCTTTGCTCGCATTCAGAATGATTTTAAAAAATCCCTATCAAGCGTGAGCTTGGCGGATCTTTTGAGCGATCTGGGATAGGGATTGCATGTTTAAACCGACTTTTGGCGGCTTTTAGAATTTATTTTGCTAAATTTTATTTGCTTCGTCGTATAGCGTCGTCAAATTTAAAACTTAGTGTAATGATATGATGTAGATTTGGCTTGCGATTTTCCTATAGCGGTAGCAGAATTTACATCATTCATTTTAACTCCCTGCTAACATTACTATCTAAATTTTTTACTTTAGTTTTTTCCTCGATCTGCTTAGCTTTTAGATCCTCAATTTTGGCCTTAGATAACTCGACGTCTCTATTGGCTTCCTCAAGCTTTCTTTCGGCCTCTTTGATCTTGGCTTCGTCTCCGCTTTGCTTAGCTCTTTCAAGCTTCATTCGCGCCTCTTCCGCTCTCTCATAGGCTAAGCTCCTTGGCTTTTATCATCTCATATTCCTCTTTGCTGACCTCTTTCAATACGGGCTGCGCCTCTCCGGTTTCCGGATCTCGTCCTATTTAAATCGCATATAAAGACATTTCAAGATTTTTAATTGCTTTAAAACACAGACAAAGAGCGATATTTTTGACAAAATTTTTATTTAATAAATTTAAAAAGCAGGCTAAGAAATTTCAAACTAGCAAATATATTCTTCGAGTACTTTGATTTTATTGATACCGATGAAATTAAATTTTAAAAAATTCGGGCTTTGACGGTTATAAATGCCAAAGCCCAAATTTAAAATTTACAATTTTATCTTCCTTACTTCCAGCTCGCCGCCAAAAAAGTTCGCGTAGTAAAGCAGGTCTTTTTTGACCTCAAGCCCCGCTAGATAGCGTAGAGCGAGGTTTGCCTCAAAGCTCGCCGCAAACATCACGATCGCAGCTGTTATGCCCGCAGGCGTCGCGTTTAGGCTCGGGAAAAATTTAAAATCCGCATTCTGCACGAAGCAGACTTGGCACTGCCAGCTGTCCACCGACGCAAATACCCACGGCACGCCTATTTGCTTAGCAAACGCATCGATCTGCGCGCGCGTGGCGAGATTATCGGTCGCATCCAAAATCAGATCAAATTTCTCGCCCGCGCCTATCGCGCTAGCGAAAAATTCCTCCGCGCGGCTCTTATGCACCTCCACGCTCACGCCGTCGTAGCGACTCTCCGTGCGGCTTTTAAAGACGTCCGCTTTAAATTTGCCCTCGTCTTCGAGCGTGAATAAAATTTGCCTGTGGATGTTGTGAAGCGCCACCGTGTCGAAATCCACGACGCTGATCCGCCCGATGCCGCTTGCGCCCAAAGCGTAAGAAATGCTGCTTCCAAGCCCGCCCGCGCCGATGATCAGGATACGCTTGTCCGCAAGCGCGCGCTGCGTCTGCTCGCCCCAAAGCTGGATCTGTCTGTGAAAGTAGTTCATAAAAGCCCCCTGCTGACTAGGTTTTTGCGGAATTTCCACAGTCCGCGCGCCGCAGCGATCTCGTCCGCGTCCACTTCGCACATCAGCACGCCCTCTTCGTTTTTCAGCTCGTTTGCGATCTCGCCGCCGGGGGTTACGACGAAGCTCTCGCCGTAAAATTTAAACTCGCTCTCGCCGAATTTCGCCTCGCCGATGCGGTTGGCGCGGATGACGTAGAGCGAGTTCGTAAACGCGCGCATCTTCAAAAGCTCGCGCCAGCGCCCGCCGCTTTCGAAGGTCGAGGCGCACGGCACGAGCACGCAGCCGACGTTTTTCTGCATAAAGTAGCGCCAAAATACGTCAAAATGCGCCTCGTAGCCGAAGCAGACGCCGAATTTCACGCCGCCCTCGCTAAAGATCATCGGCGAAATTTTACCGATTTTGCGGCTTTTGCGGTTGGCGAAAAAACTCTCCTCGTTCCAGTGCGGATAGTCCATCAGGATATTTTGATCGTAAAATTTCACCTCCAAAGGCAAAAATTTCGCGCAGGATTTCACCCAGATAGGCTCGTTTTCGCTCGCGCAAAAGATCTCCTCTTCGCTCGCGTCTTTTTGACTTTCGGCTTTTAAATTTGAAGCGCTCGAGTTACTCGGGATCGAAGCGCTTAAATTTAAACCGTCTGCGGAATTTGCGGCTTTGAAATTTAAAGCGTGCGCGCCGCAGGAATTTAAGCCGCCTTTGGAACTCTGCTCGTTTTTGGAATTTGAACCGCCGTTGGAATTTAAAGCGCTCTTGGAATTTAGTTCGCCCTTACAACCCTGCTCGCCTTTAAGGCTTGCGGAATTTTCGCCGCTCACGCTTTTTTGAGTCGCACCACCGAAAATGCCCGCCTGCCTCAAAATCGCGCCACTTGCGGCTCTGATTATCGGCGCTACGATATGTAGGTCGTATTTGGCGGCCAGCCGCGCCATCAGCTCTTGCTTGTGCTCGCTCTGTTCGCAGGCGATGGAGCGGGGCATCTTTTTAAGCTCGCTAAAGAAGGAATTTAGCTCATATTCGCCCAGCAGCACGATCCGCGCGCCGTTATCTTTGGCGACCTTCATATAGTAATCGATCCGATTTTCGCTCATCGAAAGCGTCGGTAGTTGCAAAACGCATACGTTTATCATCGCCGCCTCCTAAGCCTGCTCGGGTGCGTTTATTTCGGCGACCTCGAGTTTGGCGTTTTCTAAAATTTCCTTCGCCTCCTTTAGCAGCGCGACGCCCTGTTTATACAGCTTCACGCTCTCCTCTAGGCTTAGATCCTTGTCGTTTAGGCTCTTTAAAAGCGCGTTAATCTTCTCCATTTTTTCTTCAAAACTCATCCAAAATCCTTTTTATGATGTAATCAAATTTTTCTATCTCGACCAAAAACGCGTCGTGTCCGTAGTCGCTGTCGATCTGCGCGTAGCTAGTGCGATCCTTTTTGCCCAGATCGCTCATCGCATCGTAAATTTCTTTCATTAGCCCCGGCGGAAAGAGCACGTCGCCTTTGAAAGAGATGAGGTGCAGGCGCGATCTGATCTGCGCGCAGGCGTTTTTGAGATTGCCGTAGTGGCGCGTGCAATCAAATATATTCATCATCTTGGCGATGTAGAGATAGCACAGCGGATCGAACCTGCGCGCGAAATTTTCGCCGTTGTATTCAAGGTAGCGATCGACCTGAAAGCGCCCGTTGATCTCGTAAAGACCGTCGGTTTCGACGTAGTTGCGCCCGAATTTATCTTGCATCGAGCTTGGGCTTAAAAAACTTATATGCCCCGCCATGCGCCCCACCGCCATGCCGTCAAGTCCGCGCTCGGCGATCAGATTTTTATCGTAGTTGCCGTTTTTGAAGCTCGGATCGCGCAAGATGGCCTCGGTAGCGATCTTATTAAACGCGATCGCCCAAGGCTGCGTGGCGTAGGTGCTTGCGAGTACGAAAATTTCATCCGCAAATTCCGGATATTCGATCGCATAGCACAGCGCCTGCATGCCGCCCAGGCTGCCGCCGATAACGGCGCGGGCGCGGGCGATACCTAGGCGCTTTAAAAGCATCATCTGCGCGCGCACGACGTCTGAGACGACCACGACGGGAAAGCGCAAGCGGTACTCGCGGCCGCTGCTTTCATCGATGTCGAGCGGGCATGTCGAGCCGAACGGCGAAGCTAAAATGTTTATGCAGATGACGAAAAATTTCGTCGTATCGACCGCTTTATGATCGCCGATGAGCCCGTCCCACCAGCCCGGCTTAACGTCGCCCTCGTAGAGCCCCGCGGCGTGCGCGGAGCCCGTTAAGGCGTGGCAGATGACGATGACATTGGATTTATCTGGGTTTAGCTCGCCGTATGTTTCGTAGGCGAGCTTGAAGTTGGAAAAGACGCGGCCGCTCTCCAGATAGAGCGGCTCGTCGAAATTTTGAATTTTGCTTTGAAGGATCACTGATTTACTCGGTAATTCGGCGCTTCCTGCGTAATGATGACGTCGTGGACGTGGCTTTCTTTAAGACCTGCGCTCGTGATCTCGACGAATTCCGCCTTTTGCTGAAAGGTCGCGATATCCTTGCTGCCGCAGTATCCCATCGAGCTTCGCAAGCCGCCTAGCAGCTGAAAGATCACGTCTTTTAGCATGCCCGCGTAAGGTACGCGTCCCTCGACGCCCTCGGGCACGAGCTTTTCTTTTGCGGTGCCGTCTTGAAAGTAGCGATCCGAGCTTCCCTTCTGCATCGCCGCTAAGGAACCCATACCGCGGTAGGTTTTGTACTGGCGACCCTGAAACGTAATGAGCTCGCCCGGGGTTTCGTAGCAGCCTGCGAGCAGGCTTCCCATCATCACCGAGCTTGCGCCCGCGGCTAGAGCTTTGGCGATGTCGCCCGAGTATTTGATGCCGCCGTCTGCGATGATCGGAATTCCAAATTTAGCCGCCTCGATCGCGCAATCGTTGATCGCGGTGAATTGCGGCACGCCCACGCCCGCTACGATGCGCGTAGTGCAGATCGAGCCCGGGCCGATGCCTACTTTAATCGCGTCCGCTCCTGCGTTTGCGATATCCTTTATGCTAGCGGGGTTTGCGACGTTTCCTACTACTACGTCGACATCAAAATTTCGCTTCAGCTCCTTAAGCGTGTCGATAATGCCTTTGGAGTGTCCGTGCGCAGAGTCCATCACAAGCGCATCTACGCCCGCTTTTACGAGCGCTTCGGCTCTTTGCAGATGGCCTACGCTGATCGCCGCGGCGACGCGAAGGCGGCCGAATTTGTCTTTATTAGCGCTTGGATATTCGATGCGCTTTTTAAGGTCTTTAATCGTAATAAGCCCCTCTAAGTGGCCGTTTGCGTCGATTATCGGAAGCTTTTCTACCTTATTGTTTCTAAAAATTTTCTCCGCATCATCAAGCGTGCAGCCCTTTGGGGCGGTAATTAGCGGAGCTTTGGTCATCTTTTCGCCTACTAGCGCGGCGGTGTCTGTTTCAAAGCGCAGATCGCGATTGGTCAAAATTCCAATTAACACGCCGTTATCGTCGATAACGGGAATGCCGCTGATGTGGTACTCGCTCATTAGATCAAGAGCGTCTTTGATCGTGGCGTCCGCCTTGATCGAGATAGGGTCGATAATGACGCCGCTTTCGCTCTTTTTTACGCGGCGAACCATCTTGGTTTGGGAGTCCTCGTCCATATTTTTATGGATCACGCCGATGCCGCCGAGGCGCGCCATCATTATCGCGGTGCGGTACTCGGTGACCGTATCCATCGCAGCACTCACGAGAGGGGTATTTAGCGTGATATTTTTCGTAAAACTCGTGCTGATATCGACCTCTTTGGGTAAAATTTCAGAGTATTGCGGTACCAACAAAACATCCTCGAAGGTCAGAGCCTTTTTGACGATCTTCATACTTATCCTTTCACGATTTTTTCTAAACTCAAGCCGCCGTCCAGCACCGTTTGTTCGTCGTAGGCGCGCCCGATGAGCTGCGCGCTGATATTAAGAGCCTCTTTGTTTTTCGCTACCGGTACGGATATCGCGGGAAGCCCCGCTAAATTTACGCCGATCGTGTAGATGTCGCTAAGATACGCGCGAAGCGGATCGCTAAGCTCGCCGAATTTATACGCCACACCCGGCGCGATCGGCATAAAGATCAAATCGGCGTCTTTTAAAATTTCCTCATATTCACTTTTGATGAAAGCTCTTGCCTTCTGCGCTTTGATGTAATACGCGTCGTAGTAACCGCTGCTTAGCACGAAGGTGCCTAGAAGCATGCGGCGCTTGACCTCGTCGCCGAAGCCTTCGCCGCGGGTGTTGGCGTAGAGCTCTTTTAAATTTAGAGCCTTCGCGCGGTTTCCGTAGCGCACGCCGTCGTAGCGGCTTAAATTTGCGCTAGCCTCGGCTGTTGCGATGATGTAGTAGGTCGCGATGTCGTATTTGGAGCTGCAAAGATCGCGGTAAACGATCTCATGCCCGAATGATTTTAGCTTTTCTATAGTTAAATTTAAAGCCTCTTTGACCTGCTGCGAGGCTTCGTCCACGTAGTTTTTTATAACGGCGATCTTAAGTTTGCGATCTCCGTTTAGCTTATCCGCGGTGCTTTCGTAAGCGCCCGCGTAGCTCGTGCTGTCCATCTCGTCGCGGCCTGCGATGATGTCGTATAAAATCGCCGCGTCCTCGACGCTGCGCGTGATCGGTCCTATCTGATCGAGGCTGCTAGAATACGCCGCGAGCCCGTAGCGGCTGACCCTGCCGTAGCTCGGCTTAAAGCCTACGCAGCCGCAAAATGCCGCCGGCTGGCGGATCGAGCCGCCCGTATCGCTTCCGAGTGCGGCTATGGCGATATTTGCCGCTACGGCAGCCGCGCTTCCGCCGCTACTGCCGCCGGGTACGCGCGAGTGATCGGTCGGATTGAGAGTTTTGCCGTAGAATGAGCTCTCGGTCGTGCTTCCCATCGCAAACTCATCCATATTCGTTCGCCCAAATGGCGCCAAACCGTGCTTCCGTAGCTTTTTAATCACCGTCGCGTCGTATGGCGCAACGTAGCCTTGCAAAATTTTACTCGCCGAGGTGACGCTCCAATCTTTTACCTGGATGTTATCTTTGATCGCGATCGGCACGCCCTCGCCGCTGACGTTTAGAGCCTCGCCCGTGAGCTGCTCGACGTAGGCGCCGAGCTCTTTGGTTTTTAAAATTTTATCCTTTAGCTCCGCTCTAAGCGCCGAAATTTCATCCGCGCTCAGCTTTAGAGCCTCTTTCAAACTTATCATCTGCCATCCTTAAATTTATTCACGAAATAGATCCCCACGCCCGTTGCTACGCAGATCAGCGCGATCGTAAAAAATACGAAGCCGAGACTTATGGGGCTAGCGAGCATGCATGACCTTCGCGCAGCGCGGGCAGAGCTCATCAGGCTCTTTTGCGTTAAATTTCCAGCATCTCGGGCATTTATGTTTAGAGGATTTTACGAGGCGGAAAATTTCGTCGTTTATCTTAAACTCCGCTAGAGCCTGCCCGCTTTGCAGAGTGTCCACGTCGCTTACCATGAACCAATCCGCCACGCCTAGGATGTCGTTTGATAAAATTTCGTTCGAGCTCGTTTCTAAAACCAGCTCGAGCGTCGATTTGATGATCTTGTCCTTTTTTAGCGCGTCGATGAGTTCGAAAAATTTCTCCCTCGATTTGATTAAAATTTCGTCGAATTCTAGAAAATCGTCAAATTCTACCTGCTTGTAGATTAGATCGAAAGCGTCCTGCTTGCCCTCTTTAATGATTTGCGGTGCAAACTGCATCACTTCGTCGATCGTGTAGGTTAGCGTAGGCGCGATTAGAGGCAGCAGCGCTCGCGTGATCAGCGCGATCGCGCTTTGCGCGCTTCTGCGGCGCGGCTCGTCGGGTGCGTCGCAGTAGAGCCTGTCTTTGCAGATATCAAGATAAATTCCGCTCAAATCGGCGCTTAAGAAATTTAGCAAGGCGTTGAAGCCCTTTGAAAAATCGTAGTTTCTAAACGCCGCTTCCGCGCCCGCAAAGGCGTTTGCCGCGCGCGTTAGGATCCAGCGGTCAAGCCGCGTAAAATTACTCGTCTCGATCTCATTTAAATCACTGGTGCTTGCGAGCAGAAATCTTATAGTATTTCGGATCTTGCGGTACTGCTCGCTTACCTGCTTTAAGATATTGTCGCTGATCTTTAGATCGGTCGAATAATCGCTCATCGCGACCCACAGGCGTAAAATTTCCACGCCGTGGCTCTTTGCGACCTCTTGCGGATAGACGACGTTTCCGACGGACTTGCTCATCTTTTGACCCTTCTCATCGACGGTAAATCCGTGCGTGAGGATGCTCTTGTACGGCGCGCATTCGTTGATCGCGCAGCTTAGAAGCAGTGAGCTTTGAAACCAGCCGCGGTGTTGGTCGCTGCCCTCAAGATACATATCCGCGGGGAATTTGCCTGCATCGTAGGCGCCGCTTTGTAGCACCGCTTTCCACGTAGAGCCGCTATCGAACCAAACGTCTAAGATGTCCATCACCTTTTCTAAATTTTCAGGCTTATAGCCGCTGTCCTGCGGCAAGAGCTCCGAAATTTCCATCTGCCACCAAGCATCCGCGCCCTTAGCCTTAAAAATTTCGTAGATATTATTTAAAATTTTCTCATCAAAGATCGGCTCTTTGGTGCTTTTATCGCGGAAAAACGCGATCGGCACGCCCCAATCCCTCTGGCGGGAAATACACCAATCGGGGCGGTTTTCTATCATCGAGGTAAGGCGGTTTACGCCGCTTTGCGGATAAAATTTAACCTTGCCGATCTCTTCAAGTGCTACTTGGCGTAGCGTTTTGCCGCTGAGCTTGGGCTCGTCCATCGCGATAAACCACTGCTTCGTCGCGCGGTAGATCACCGGCTTGTGCGTGCGCCAGCAGTGTGGATAGGAGTGGACGAATTTGCCGGATTTGATAAGCGCGGGGCCTAGGATCTGTAAAATTCTCTCGTTTGCTTTGAAAATATGCATCCCCACGAGCTCATCTACGACGTCTGCGCGGAAGAGTTTTTTGGTTTTAAGTGTCTCGTCGAAACAGCCGCCCTCATCCACGGGCATAATCACCTCGATGCCGTATTTAAGCCCTACGAAATAATCGTCCTCGCCGTGTCCCGGAGCCGTATGCACGAGCCCGGTGCCGCCGTCCATCAGGACGTGCTCGCCGAGGATAAATTTTGAAATTCTATCGTTTAGTGGATTGATCGCGTTTAGGCCCTCAAGCTCGGTAGCCTTAAATTCTTTTACGATCTTGCCGTTGGTGATGCCCAGGCTTACGAGGCTTTCGACCAAAGGTTTTGCAAGGATTAAATTTTCGCTCGTCAGCGCGTAAATTTCATTCGGGTTCAAAGATATCGCGCCGTTTGCGGGCAGCGTCCAAGGCGTGGTCGTCCAGATGACCGCTTTGGCGCCTTTCGCGCCGATTTTAGCGTTCGCTTCATCGCTTAGATCGAACGCCACGAAGATCGAGTAGTCCTCTTTGTCTTTGTACTCGACCTCGGCTTCTGCGAGCGCACTTTTTGCCGCCCAGCTCCAAAACACGGGCTTACTTCGCTCGATCAGAATTCCTTTTTTTGCGATCTGGCAGAGCGCCTTGTAAATTTCAGCCTCAAACTCAAATTTTAGCGTCAGATACGGATCGTTCCAGTCGCCCAAAATCCCCATATCTTTAAATTCATTGCGCTGCACGTCGATAAACTCTTTGGCGTGCTGTCTGCAAAGCTCGCGGATCTGCACTTTTGAAAGCGATTTTTTCCGCTCGCCTAGCTTGATCTCTACTTGCTGCTCGATCGGCAGACCGTGGCAGTCCCAGCCCGGCACGTAGCGGATCTCCTCGCCGAAGAAATAATGGGTTTTGGTGATGATGTCTTTTAAAATTTTATTCAGCGCGTGGCCGATGTGGAGGTGTCCGTTGGCATACGGCGGACCGTCGTGGATATTGAAGCTGACGCTTGCGCCCTTGCGCCTAGCCTTCATCTTTTCGTAAATTTTACGCTCGTCGTACCATGCCTTAAACCGCGCAGGTTCGTTTTGCGGCAACGCGCCTCGCATCGCAAAGTCCGTTGTAGGAAGAAAGAGAGTATCTTTGTAGTCCATATTTGTACCTTTTCGTGTCTTAAAAAATTTGTGAAGTTTATCCAAAACGCCATTAAAAAGCTCTGAAAGAGCAGTCTGCGTTTATGCTATAATGTGCGAAAATTTAATGAGGGTCTTTATGAAAAATATCATCCTTGTAATCGGCGAGGAGATCCGCTACGACGCGGCTTTGATGAGCTATATATCTCGCAGCTACGAGCAGGTTTTCGGGCGGATCGACGATCTGAAATTCTTAAGCGAAAACGATAAGGTTTTGCCCTTCGCGCTTGAAAAGATGATCGATTCGTACGATTTTATCACGATCTTTGCGGCAAACTCCGCCTACGCGGTCGTCGGTAAAATTTTATCCACGCTCTCTTTCGATTCGCTCGAGCTGAAAAATGGAGAAACCCTAGCGCCCTCGATGGCGCGCACGGTGGCGAAAAATAGCTTCCTGCTAAACGTCAGAGGCTGCTCGGTAAACGTGATCAAGGCGCTTTGCTTGCAGAGCCTGCCGCCGATCCTTCAAGACGCGCCGAACGTGGGCGAGAGCTTTTATCTATTCGATTGCGAATATGAAAGCGTAAAGCAGCGCCTAGAAAGCCTTGCGATCAGTTATAAAATTTCGCTTACGATCAGCAGGCCTTGCTCCTTTTTGCTGCTCGTGCGCGCCAGTGCGATGAAATTCGGAGCGCTGGACGCGTTTTTGCAAAGCGTCGGCAAGTATTATGAGAGCTGCTACATCGAAGGCGGCGATTTTATGGGCTTTGTGGTGGATAGACTGCGCGAAATAGGCGCTAAGATCACCTTTGCCGAAAGCTGCACCGCAGGGCTCATCGCCGCAAAATTCGGCGCGGTCGCGGGCGTGAGCGACGTTTTTGACGGCTCGCTCGTAAGCTACGCCAACGAGATAAAAAATCTCTGGCTCAACGTGAGCGAAGATACGCTCGCTCGCTACGGCGCGGTAAGCGCGCAGACCGTGGGCGAGATGCTAGAGGGCGCGCTACAAAGCAGCGGGGCGAGCTTCGCTCTTGCAGTAAGCGGTATCGCGGGCCCCGGCGGCGGAAGCGCGCAAAAGCCCGTAGGGACGGTCTTTATCGGCGCGAAGGAGCAGGGCGGCAAACAGATCGTCGGGGAATTTCATCTAAAAGGCGATCGAAACTACATCCGCGAACAAAGCGCCGATATCGCTATCTGCTTGCTTTTGAAGCTTAGAAGCGATCTGTTTTTCGGGCGGCTTCCAAGCGCGATTGCTAGGGATGAAATTTAAAGGAGCGGATTTTGAAAAGACGAATTTTGAAAGGGTGCGGAGGCGATTCGGCGCAGAATTTTATCCGAGCTAGCGGCGAGCAGGGCTTTGGGTGGCTACGAAATTCCGTTTCAGCTGGCAGCGAGCAAAATTTTATCTCGGCGCATGGCAGACTAAATTTTATCTCGGCGGGTCGCGCTAGAATGCGGCGCGAAATTTTACTTTGGCGTTAGCCGCGATATGTATTTTAAGCGGCTGCGACGGCGGATCAGACGCGCAAGATCGCGAACAAAGCGCACGATCGGAGCAAAATTCCGCTCAAAGCTCTACACAAAATTCTATACAAAGCTCCGTGCCGCAGGGCTTTGAGAGCAAGCAAAAATCCGATCTAAATTCCACGATAGACGAGCTTGCAAACGATGCTAAAGTTTTGGGCGAGGCCTTGCAAAATTTGCAGAAAAAGGCGCCCGAAGCGCTGAGCGATTTCGCCGCTCGCAACGTGGACAGGACCAAGGATCTGCTAAAGCAGGGCGAGACGGCGGCACGTGAGGCGGGCAAAAACCTTGATCAGATGGGGCAAAGCCTGCAAGGAATTATAAAAGATGCAAACGAAAGCCTAGGCAAGGTCTTGGAGGGCTTTGGCGTCGCGCCGCAGCAGAAGCTGCGCGGCGGGCGCTCGCAGGAGCGCGATGATAATTCAGATCCTGAAGAGGCGGCTGGTAGGCAAAGCTTTAGAATTTAAATTACGCTAAATTTTACTCAAAATTTTTTGTTGCAACTACACCCCCAGGGAAGAGGCAAGTCTTGCAAGAGCGTAACGAGCCTGCACGAAAGCGTGACGGACACTCATAAGAGCGTGATGATCGCTTGGAGTCTGATGACGGGAGCGGCGAGCAAAACTTTAGAATTTAAGCGCGGCTAGATTTCATCTAAATTTTATTTGTTGTGGCGAATGCTTGCAGAGAAGCGATGCTAAATTTTATTAAAATTTCCCCTGCGCGGCGGTTTCGTTAAAATTTTACTCGCGCGAACCTCCGCAATGGAATATGAATATTTGCAAAGAAGTAGTAAACCTCCGTAAAACGCGACGAGTGCCCCGAGGGCAAGTATTTCTAAATAAAGCGCGAGTAACGGATGAAGTTTGGAATTCAAAGCTCGCGCTCTTTGAAGTTGCTGTAAAGATAAGCGGGTGGCGGCCAGTAAAGCTTTAGAATTTAAGGCTGCTTGTGATAAAACGAGAAAAATTTTACGAAGTAGGGCTATAATGCGCCCCGCAATTTCAAATTTAAAGGATAGAAATGAAAACTCTCATTATTTTGGCTCATCCAAATATCGCAAACTCGCTCGTAAACCGCCACTGGAGGGATGCTGTGCTAGCCCATCCTGATAAGTTCGAGCTTCATGATCTTTACGCGCTTTATGCGGATTTTAAAATCGATGTGGAAAAGGAGCAAAAACTGCTCGAAAGTCACGATAAAATCGTGCTTCAGTTTCCGTTTCGTTTTTCAAACTGCACGCCGCTTCTTAAGCAGTGGTTTGAGGATGTTTTTACGCGCAGCTGGGCTTATGGCGGAGAGAGCGGCGGCAAGCTTAAAGGCAAAAAATTCGCGCTTGCGATCTCGCTTGGCGCGACCGAGACAAACTATTCTAAAAACGGCATCGTGGGCTTTAGCGTGGATGAGGTGCTAGCGCCATTTAAGGCTACGTTTAATTTCGTCGGCGCGATTGCGCTACCAAATTTCGTCTCATACGGCTTTACTTACGATAAAAGCGAGCAAGCCGTAGAAAATAGTGCGAAAAATTATATAAAGTATTTAAATCAGCTTTAAATTCTTCGTTTTTCTAGCCGCCTGCCGCGCGTAAAGCTTTAAAATTTTATGTAAGTGGCGTGGCTGATTTTTTAAAATTTTCGCTCAAGAAGCCTAAATTTAATCTCAAAATTTTTAAATTTTACCCCAAAATTCCGCTCGCGCTTCGTATGCGAACTCAAATGAAATTTCAAGCAAAATTATGCGTCTAAATTTGAGCCCCGCTCTTAAATTTTAAAATTTTATCAGAGATTTTTTTATACAATTACGGCTGAAATTCGGCCCAAAAAAGGAGAGGGAATGTATAAGCTAAAGCATCTTCTTAGCGCGCAGGATCTGAGCCGCGAGGACATCTACGACTTCATTGATCTGGCGCGCGAGTTTAAAGCGCTCAACCGCTCTGACGTCAAAAAATCCGACTCGCTTCGCGGCAAGACGGTCATCAACGCGTTTTTTGAAAACTCCACCCGCACCCGCACGAGCTTTGAGATCGCAGCCAAGCGCCTGGGCGCAGACAGCGTAAATTTCACCGCCGCAGACAGCAGCACGAAAAAGGGCGAGACATTGATCGACACCATCAGAAATATGCAGGCGATGCGCACGGATATCTTCGTGCTGCGCCACAGCTGCTCGGGCGCGGCGAAATTCGTCGCGGCCAACTGCGACGCATCGATCGTAAATGCGGGCGACGGGCTGAACGAGCACCCGAGCCAGGCGCTGCTGGATCTTTTTACGATCAGCGAGCACAAGGGCAGGATCGAGAATTTAAACGTCGCGATTATCGGCGATATATTTCGCTCGCGCGTAGCTAGAAGCGACATCTGGGCGATGAAAAAGCTCGGCATAAACGTGCGACTCTTTGGCCCTCCGATGATGCTACGCGACTGCGACGCGTTCGGCTGCCCGATATGCAAAAGCGTGGAGGAGGCGATCGAGGGCGCCGACGTCATCATTATGCTGAGGATCCAGCTTGAGCGGCAAGACGGCGAGCCGAGCTTCCCGAGCGTGCGCGAGTACTCGAAATTTTTCGGACTTACCGCAAGGCGCATGCAAGCTGCGAAAGAGGGCGTCATGATAATGCACCCGGGCCCGATCAATCGCGGCGTGGAGATCAACTCCGACGTGGCGGACGATCCGCGCTATAGCTGCGTTTTAGATCAGGTAGAAAACGGCGAGGCGATGCGAATGGCGATACTTCATACGATAAATTTAAACAGGAGCGCACGATGAAAATTTTAATAAAAAACGGCACGATTGTTAATTGGGGCGGCAGCGAGGAGGCAAACGTCCTGATCGAGGGCAATAAAATTTCAAAGATCACGCGCGAGTGTCCCGCCGCAGATCGCGTCATAGACGCTGCGGGCAAGCTCGTGATGCCCGGCCTCATCGATATGCACGTGCATTTTAGAGACCCCGGGCTCGAATACAAAGACGACGTCATCAGCGGCAGCGAAACCGCGGTTGCAGGCGGCGTGACGACCTGCCT
>ERZ773035.1728-NODE-1728-length-15271-cov-22.532597_pt1 | contig 15271 bp, 13 predicted proteins | sample MGYA00511487_ERZ773035 | MGnify/ENA primary metagenome ERZ773035 (study PRJEB29015, sample SAMEA2737985) | human oral metagenome | biome: human oral; feature: human-associated habitat; material: dental | place: China | collected 2024 ...
ACGGCGCGGCAAAGACGATGCTGTTCAAGATCCTCATGGGCGAGGAGGAGGCGGACGAGGGCACGTTCAAATGGGGTATCACGACGACGCAGACCTATCTTCCCTCGGACAACAGCGCCTATTTCGACGATGTCAAGCTGAACCTCGTCGACTGGCTGCGCCAGTATTCGAAGGATCCCGACGAGACCTTTGTACGCGGCTTCCTCGGCCGCATGCTCTTCTCGGGCGAAGAGAGCCAGAAGCGCGCCGAGGTGCTCTCGGGCGGCGAGCGCGTCCGCTGTATGCTCTCGCGCATGATGCTCTCGGGCGCGAACGTCCTCATCTTCGACGAGCCGACCGACCATCTCGACCTCGAGTCCATCACGGCGCTGAACAACGGACTCATGTCGTTCGGCGGAACGATTCTCTTCGCCTCGCGCGACCACGAGTTCACACAGACCGTTGCGAACCGCATCATCGAGATCACGCCCGTTGGCGTTGTCGACCGCATCTCGACCTACGACGAATATCTCTCGAACGAGACTGTGAAGCAGCAGCTTGCGGAGAAGTACAAGGCTGCGGAGTAAAAGGGAGGCGACATTGCTCCTAAGCGAACCCTAGTGGAGCGAGTGAGTAAAGCGGGCGTTTCCCTCCTGCGGATTTCTTTCGTCCAAGCGAAGCGCGTTTAAGAAGTCCGCAGGTATTTAGGCGAATAAGCACGCGATCACTTGCGTAACTAAGCGTTCGCGTGGAGCATGTCGGTTCATGCTTTTAGGCAGGAGGTGATAGGATGCTAGGTACGCTCTTGCAGGGCACGGAGAACAAGAACGCCGCGTTGCGCCTGCGCGAGATGGTCACAGTGCTGCGCCGTCACGACATCGTACACGGTCTGACGCCGGCGAAGCTGCGCGCCATCTTCGAGGATCTCGGTCCCACCTTTGTGAAATTCGGGCAGATCATGAGCATGCGCCCCGACTTTCTGCCGACGGAATACTGCGACGAGCTGATGAAGCTGCAGACGGGCGCACGCCCCCTCCCCTTCCCCGTCATCCTCTCCATCGTAGAGCAGGAATACAAACGCGAGTGGAACAAGGTCTTCCGCACGATTGACAGCACGCCGCTCGGCTCAGCGAGCATCGCGCAGGCACATCGTGCGCAGCTCACCTCGGGTGAGCAGGTCGTCATCAAGGTGCAGCGCCCCGGCATCCACGAGATCATGCGCATGGATCTCACGCTCATGAAGCGTGCAGCAACCATCATCCGCCTTGTCAGCCGCAATGATGTCGTCGATTTCCGCACGCTCATGGACGAGATGTGGAACATCGCAAAACAGGAGATGGACTTCCTCATCGAGGCGGGACATATCGAGGAGTTCGCGCATCTGAACCGCGATAATCCCTTTATTTCATGCCCACATGTCTTGCGTGACCTCTCTACGCAGCACATCCTCGTCATGGAGTACATCGACGGCATCCCGCTCGACCAGACCGACGCGCTCCACGCGGCAGGCGTCAACGTCACGCAGATTGGGCGCCGCCTCGGCGAGAACTATGCCAAGCAGATCATTGAAGACGGCTTCTTTCACGGCGATCCGCACCCCGGCAACATCCGCGTGCGAAACGGCACGATTGTCTGGCTCGACCTCGGCATGATGGGACGCCTCAGCAACCGCGACCGCACGGCGCTGCGCCGTGCGATTCTCGCACTCGCGACCCATGACACATTCGAGATGAAATCTGCCGTCCTCGCACTCGGCATTGTGCGCGGACGGATCAACCACGCCCAGCTCTATCAGGACATCGACGTAATGATGGAGCAGTACGGCTCCCTTGATTTCAGCGATGTGCACATGGGCGTGCTGACGAATCAGATCCTCGGCATTCTGCGCATGCACCACATCGGCTGTCCGAGCGGACTTGCCATGTTCGCGCGCGGGGTTATGACTGTCGAGATCGTCATGCGCCGTTGCGCCCCCGAGGTCAGCTTCCTCGAGATCTTTGCGCGCAGCCTTTCACTCGGCATCGTGCAGGGCATGACGTGGCGCGAGGGTCTGACAAAGGCACGGCAGGAGGGCATCATGCTCCTGCGCAAATCCGTTCAGATCCCTGAGCAGCTCGCCGACCTGCTCAAGATGACAATGAGCGGACAAGCAAAGCTGAACATCGACCTCACAGGCTCGGAGGAGCCCGTCCAGCGCCTCGACAAGATGATCAACAAGCTCATCATCGCGCTGCTGTGCGCCGCGCTCCTCATCGCATCGAGCACCATCTGCACAACGGATATGCAGCCGCAGGTCGGCGGCATTCCCATCCTTGGCATTCTCGGCTATCTCATTGCATTCATCCTGAGCATCCGACTCATCTGGAACATTCACAAGGGGGTGTAGCGCATGCGCGGTATACGCGGCGCCATTACGGTCGGGCGCAATGAAAAGGAAGAAATCTGGCAGGCGGCACAAGAACTCATTGGTGAACTCCTTCGCACGAACGCCATCACACCTGCCGACATTGGCGCGGCGATCTTCAGCGTGACCGAGGATCTGACGGCGGCATTCCCCACGGCAGGTGTGCGGCGCATTGCAGGCTTCGATCTCGTGCCCCTCTTCGACGCACGCCAATGCGCGATCGAGGACAGCCTCCCGCGCTGCATCCGCGTCCTCCTGCTCGTCAATACAGATGTGCCGCAGAGCGAGATCCACCACGTCTACCTGCGTGCGGCGGCGGAACTACGGCCTGATCTCGAAGGATAAAGTCAGCGTTCTGTAGAGAGAAGCATCATGAAAAATATATCCCTCCTCTGCGCCGCATTCGCCGTTCTAGGGACTTTAATCCTCTCCGGATGTTCCTCCATGCTGACAACAGAGGGCAGCGCGCCATATACAGTCGACGATGTGATCGACATCGTGACATCGGATTTCGCCGTCTGCAAGCCTCACATTGTCGCAATATCGACAGAGGTTGAAAAAGAAAAACCATTTCAGCGCAATACATACGTCCTATACGACGAGACGAACGATTTCACCTTTTCCTGCAATGCAGTCGTCCGCAGACCGACGCTCCCGCTCCCATGCGCGCAGCGGGACACGAACGCTGCCTTTGCCTACGCTGAGGCCTATGCCGCCCATCTGAACCCGCAGATCCGCACCATGACGGCACAATACGGCTTTCGCACTGCCACACTGGAAGAGTCTGCAGCACTGATCCAATCGAAGGTAAAACGCCGTCAAGGAAATGTGGAGCTTTCGCTCTTTGACGAGGGGGATTTTATCTTCGTCGATCACGGTGCATCGGGTGCGGATATGGTGACGATCTGCAGGAACCTCTACGACATGTATAAACCGGAAGGAGACGGCGTGATCCTCTCCAACCTATACGGGCGCAAGATCACATTCTGCTATTTGCCGCCCGGCGAAGAGGATCTGACCAAAGGCATCTTTATCCTATTCTTCACGCTGGAAGGCCGAAACGACTGGGCTGCTACCCTGTCCGACAATCCAGGCTCCTCATCAAACGAAAAGGATGTCGCCGTACTGGAAAAGAATCTGGCACATTTCTTTGAGAAATGTCTCCATGATGCAGTGCAAGGCAGCCATTAAAAAAGAAGGTGACATAATTGACCTGACCCCCAAAAGTTAGACTTAGAGAATCTAACTTTTGGGGGTCACTACAAATGTCACCTTCTTTTTTAATGCTTGTCACGTGAATCAGCCGATTGGATGCATGACAATCTTGGTTGCCTCGCCGCCCTTGAGGAGATGGTATGCCTTGTCCCACTCGTCGATGCCGACCTCATGTGTAATCATCTTGTCCGCATCGATCTTACGCTCGCTCATGAGCTTCAGCGTCGGCTCCCAGTCATGCGTGTTCTGGCTGCGGCTGCCGACGACAGTCAGCTCCTTCTGGATGATCTTGGAGAAATCGACGGTCACCTCATTCTTTGCGAAAAGCCCGACCTGTACGTACTGGCCGCCCTTCTTGAGGAGATCCATGCCGAGTTGCATAGAGGGCACTGCGCCCGTGCAGTCATAGCAGACATCTGCACCGTAGCCTTCAGTCAGCTTTCCGACCAGCTCCTTCACATCTTCCTTCTGCACATCCACGATATGCTCGACACCGAATTTCTCCTTTGCAATCGTCAGGCGCCCCATATCCTGCGTCAGCCCCGTCATCACCACGCGCCCACCATACGCCATGACAACCTGCGCCACGAGGAGTCCGATGGGTCCGGGACCAAGGACGAGCACAATGGCGCCCTTGTCAAACTTCGCCTTGTTGACGCTGTGGTAGGCGCACGCTGCGGCCTCCGTAATTGATGCCTGCCGCGTCGTCACGTTCTCGGGCAGGATATGTAGACTCTTTGCACGTGCAAGGACGTACTGCGCCATTGCGCCATCCTGCTGCGTGCCAAGACCTTTGCGGCTAGAGCAGAGATTGTATTCCCCAGCCTTGCAGTAGCGGCAGTGTCCGCAGATTTTAAACGTCGTCTCGGAGGTTACACGATCGCCGACCTTGACATTCGTGACACCCGCACCGACCTCGGCGACCACACCTGCGAACTCATGCCCGATCGTCAGCCCCTCGGCGTCCGCGTTGTAATGACCTTCGAACGTATGGAGATCGCTGCCACAGATACCAATGTACTCCACGCGAATCTTGACCTGTCCCTCACCAACAGCCGGCTCCGGCTTGTCGATGACATTCCAGTTGCCTGCGCCCTTTGCGACCTTGACCAATGCCTTCATGCTTTTCCTCCTTCTTCATCCATCACAAACAGGATTTTATTGTATTCTTCCTTGCGTCCCTGAATCATTTCAAAGACATCCGTCACCTTGCTGAGGGGGAATTTATGTGAAATAAAGGGCTTAAAGTCAATTGTCCCATCTTGGAACGCCTCAATGCTCCTCATCCACGCAGGACCGGGGAAAGGTGCCGAATAGGAATTCCAGAATCCGCGCAGTGTGAGCTCGTGGCGGAAAATACTCTCAAAAGACTTCTCACGCAGAAGGATATCCGACCGTGCGATCCCGAGGAAACCGACCTTGCCGCGTTTCTTTGCCACTAGGAGGCACTGTTCCTGTGTAATCTTTGATCCCGCAGTCTCCATTGCAATGTCCACGCCCTTGCCATGGGTGAGCTCAAGAATCGCCTCCACGGTGTCCTGTTCCAGCCCATTAACACACTCATCTGCACCAAGAGCGCGTGCCTCGGCCAGTTTTGTGGGAGAGATATCCACGGCAATGATGCGACGCACCCCTGCTATACGGAACCACTTCAGGGCGAGCTGTCCGATTGTCCCGCATCCAAGAATGGCAACCGTATCACCCAGAACCGGTTCAATGCCAAGAACGCCGTAAAGAGAGACAGCACAGGGTTCCAAAAGTGCTGCCTCCGTTAGGTTTACATCCCCGAGAACGACAGCATTCGTCGCGGGTACGCGGCAGTATTCTGCATAGCCGCCCGGCATATCAGCGCCAATCATCTGTGCTCCATCGCACATGGAAACGTACCCCGTGCGGCAATTATCACAGCTACAGCAAGGTATAAAGGGCTGTACCGCCACTTTATCCTCAGCCTTAAAATTCTTGACGTTCTTTCCAATCTCGACAACAGTTCCAGAGAACTCATGCCCCGGCACCCCCGGCAGTGGATATTTCCAACCACTCAGAATGCGCGGAGAATCTGACCCACAAATACCACATGCTGCCACTTTGACAATGATGTCATCTGCCCCACAGGACGGATCCGGAAAATCCGCATAACGAATATCCCCTGTTGCATAGATAACGCCTGCTTTCATCCGTAAGTACCCCCTTAAAAGTTTTTATAATCGCACTGTTGTGCGGGTTTTGAAGATGAAACCCCAATCGTCCAATGCCACATGGCATGAACGCTTGGGGTTTCATAGAGATAAAGGCTATATCAGAAGAACTGGAACACTTTGATAACGGCCCAGTTGAGGAAATTGCCGCCAAGATCCAAGCTGGAAATCATCGTCGTATTTGCCGGCATCTGGAACTGTGCATCAATCGCCATCGAGGTATGGAACTCCGCAATATTCGTTGCCATCAGGAGAGCAAGCCCCATAACGATCATTCCGGCAAGCACAGAGTGAACGATATTTCCGCGCGCGGCACCTACAATAAAGGCCACGTAGAAGCAAATAGTCGCAAGGTCACCAAACGGCAGAACATTGTTGCCAGGAATGACGACAGAAAGGAAAAGCGTACACGGAACGAGCACGAGAGCCGTAGCGATAACCGCAGGATGACCAACGGCAACAGCAGCATCAAGACCAATGGTGAGCTCACGATCCTTGCCAAAATCTCTCTTCTGCAGATAGGCCTTGACAGATTCGGAAACAGGGATAAGCCCCTCCATCAGAATCTTAACCATACGCGGCATAAGGAACATGACACCAGCCATGATAACGCCGATCTGGAGAATCTTTGCGAGCGGATACCCCGCGAGAACACCCAGTGCAAGACCAAGGATAAGCCCCATCATGAGAGGCTCACCGAAGATGCCAAAGCGCTTCTGGATGGTATCAGGATCCGCCTTGAGATCCTTGATGACGGGAATCTTCGAGATTACCTTGACAATGGGGATACCAATAAGACCTTGCGCACAGGTAGACCCAGTCGGGAAGGAAAGCCCCTCCATGCCAAAGTAGTCACGCACCATTGGTGCCGTCCAGTCCGCGATCTTCAGAACGGCAATCTCATAGACAATACCGGCAATAATTGCAAGAATCCAGTTCCCACCCGTAAGGACAAGCACTGTAGCGGAAGCCGCTGCAAAGTGCCAATAGTTCCAAATATCAATGTCCACGACATTTGTTGTCTTGGTCATGAGCATCGCAATATTGACCAACATACTGATTGGAATCATAATTGCAGCAATCGGCGACGCCCATGTCATTGCAGCAGCTGCAGGCCAGCCGACGTCGATGATGTTCAGTGCCAAACCGTAACGTTCGACCATCTGATGTGTCGCATCACCGAGATTAGACGTCAGGAGACCAATAACAAGGTTGATGCCGACGAAACCGACACCAATGGTTATACCGGACTGAAAGGCCTTGCGAAACCCTTGTCCAAAGCACATGCCGATGATCGTGATAACGATCGGGAGCATAACCGTGGGACCAAGCCCCAAAATAAACTGTACGACTTCCAGGACCATAATTTTTTCCTCCATTCACTCGAAAGAATCAGTCCTTTTCTTACTTGAATGCATCCAGAATCTCTTGATCTGTCTTCTCCGTCTGCATTCCAGTAAGATAATTCACTGCTTTCACGACCGGGATCTTATACTCACGGGACGGAATCGTCGTAGTTACCAGCACATCTGCCTGATCCTCGTAAGTGCCGATCTCAGCAATCTTGCACTGGATCACCTCTGCATCGATGCCGTTATTCTTAAGCAGATCCTCAACCCGCTTACATACAACAGTCGACGTTGCAATACCCGTACCGCAGGCGACGAGTACACGCTTCTTTTCAGCCATTTTCAGCTCTCCTTCACTTTTCATCAGATCCATCATACAGGCGCTTTGAAATTCCATACCGCTCCGACATAAGCATCTGGGAAAACTGCACCGTATTTTACTCTGGCACTTTCGATAAACGCTCTTTGACGAACGTACAGATCTCCTGCGCCGATTCCCCAGTTTTCACGAGCTTTAGCGCATCCTCATCCTGCAAAATTCCCATGAGATTTTGTAGCAGCGTGAGCTGTGCATGTGCCTCCTTCATCGCCAGCATGAAGATACAGTCCACGGAAACCGTCTCCGTATCATCCCCCATGATGACGAAATTCACGGGCTGCTTAAGTCGTGCGATACAGACGGCGGGCGTATTCACGTGCTCCACATCCGTATGCGGAATTGCGACGCCCCCCATCACCGTCGGCAGACCTGTTGCAAACACCTTCTCTCTGGCAACGACCGCATCTGCAAAGCTCTCCTTTACATAGCCCTGCTCGTGCAGGCGCTGCGCAGCCTGCCGCAGCAGATCGAAGCTGTCCTCTGCCTCCACGTCCAAGAGAACAAGCTCCTCACTGAGTGCAACGTCCATGTTCCCCCCTCCTCTCGTCTGTCATTCCTCAGAACCAGTTTCATTATAGCGAGCGCAAAATTCCCCTCATAGGCATATCTATTTCCTGAAACATTCCTGAAAGGCGGAAATATTAGAACTCCTTTCCGTTTTTTTCCGCATTCTCATATGTGGAAGCAACAAAAAAAGCGGTCATAAGACCGCCGTGAACTCCTCGAGGAATTTTTCATAGGATTTATGTTTCAGCAGAGATTCCAGTCCGTGCTGTTCTTTGATGAATTCGTAGAGTTTGAGGAAGAGCTTCTCCCAGAGCGACGCCTTCGCTTGCTCGATATTCAGGAGGAATACGACGCGTACGGGGAAATCCTCCCACTGCACGGGCTCCTTCAGAATGAGCACCGAGATATTGGAGGTCATACTCTCCGTCGAGAGTGCATGCGGGATGGCGACATAATCACCGATTGCCGTCGAGGACATGCGCTCGCGTTCAAAGACAGAGTTCTTTGCTTCCGCATCCATCCAGCCGTTCCTGATCGCCTCATCCGTGAGGAAGTCCAGACACTCCTCGCGCGTGCGGAAACTTTTGTCCACATAGAATCCGTTGACATGGAAGAACTGCCGCATTGTTTCCGCATCCAATGTGTCCTGCTTTTTGAACATGATGCGGCGAATCTTCTCGATGTCATCTGTGCGCAACATATGGTTCACGCGGATGACCTTCGGCGAGTCGAGGGCAAGTGGAACTGTGGAGATGATGTAGTCTGCCTCCTCGAGCATCTCTGCCGTAAGCTTATACGCAGGGAGAACGCTGATGACCTGTATACTGCCGCGAAAATGCTCCTTGAGCTTCGCCTTCATGAGCACGGATACACCCAGTCCAGCCGAGCATACAACATAGACATTCTTCGGATGTTCATCCTCCGCCATGCTGTTTCGGCTCATCGATGCACCGAAGTGCAGGGCGATGTATCCGATCTCGTTTTCGTTGAACTCGATGTGGTCGATCTCGCGCACCATCTTTGCCGCATATACGGCAATCTGAAAGGCGAGTGGATAGTCCTGCTTCACAGAGCCAAGGAGTTCATTGCGGATGTTGACACGGAAATTCACGCGCGCAATGGCAATGCGCAGGTGCAGCATGAGACCGTCCTTTAAATACGCATCCGCCGTAAAATCGAGTCCGAATTTCTCATCCACAGCGATGAGCACCTTCTCAACGAGCTCCTTCACATGTGCATCGTTGACCGTGTTCCCGATATCCAGGAGCTTCTTGCCCGTCAGCAGACACTGCGTAATATAAAAGACCTCGCTGTATGGAATATCCAGCCCTGTATAGCGGAAAATCTCGTTGGCGACTTCCTTTGCCGCACTATATTCAAAGGTCTCTTCCAGCTTCTGCGCCATGCTGGATCGGCACTCAATCGTCTGCCCGCTGGCGGAGCGATGAATTGCAAGCGCTGTCTGCACGGCAAGATCATGACGCGCCGTATCCGTCAGCTGCAGATTGCGGATACTTGCCGTCTGCGACAGGATCTTTTCCATCGCATCATAGCCGATCTTATCGAACAGGAGGCCACGCAGCCCTTCGTCGCGAACCTCGTGCAGATAGTCCACGATGAAGCTGCGCAGATCGCCCTCCGCGCCCTCCAGACGCATGCCCTCCGTCTTGTACTGCGCGATCTTGATGTCGTACTCGGCAAAGCGTTCGCGTGTCGTATTGAGGTAGTTCTTGACCGTCGACAGGCCGACATACATCTCGTCGGCGAGTGTCATCTGCGTGACCGACGTATCCTTCAGACTGCATTCGAGGAAGCGGCTGATGATGTAGTTCTGCTGCTCCCCTGCACTCGTCAGTCCGACAGCGCTGCCCTTCCCATCCACGAGTCGGAGGAGGTCATCTGCATTCTCCTCGCGTTGGAGCTTATAGCCGCGATTGGGCGCTGCCAGAATCCGACTCTGCTGATCCGAGATCATATCCTGCAGAGTTTTGATGTCGGAGCGAATCGTTCGGGAGGAGACATTCAGCCTGCGTGCAAGCTCCATCCCGGTCATGCCATCCGGATTCTTGAGCAGCATCTCCAGAATCTTTTTATACCGTTCCTGCTTCTGCATCCCCATCCCTCCCTGCCGGAAGACTTACATATGAGCTAATTATAACAATCTTGCCACAGAACATCATAGATGGATTTATTTCCTTAAAATACGGAAGTTCTTCCTCTTCTTTCCGCATTTCCTCTGTTGGAAAGCAGGTTCATCGGGCTGTGGGGATCGGCAGCTCCGATTGATGCGCACATAAAAAGGGCATCCAATGATGCCCTTATCGCTTATTGAAGTTAAGGAAGCACTGATAAATTCAGCCACGCCATCTTTGGACATCTTTTTCGCCCGAACTTCGTCAACAAATCCTCCACATAGCCTTTGCTATGCGTCCGGTTTGTCTTCTTGTTCGGACAAAAAAATCTGTGCAAATCTGGCGGACTTCATTTTATCAGCGATTCCTTAAAATCAACGTGGACGACGCATCCACGCGGGGATGTCGATGATGTCCGTACCGCCGGAGCCTGCATTCGGCTCGACGACGTTCATGCGGCGATTGTTTGCCGCATTGCCCGTATTTGGGGGAACGATTGCCGCTGCAGGACGCGCCTGTGCCTGCGGTGCAGCAGTCTGTACAGGTGCCGCCTTCGGCGCAGATGCACTGCCCATGCCCGGCATGGAGATCCAGTCCTCTGTCAGCCCCGTTGTGGTCTCAGCAGCTGCTGTAGCACCGCCGTCTGTCATGCCGAAGCCCGTCGCAACGACGGTGACACGCACGCTGTCCTCGAGGTTCTCGTCCACACCGATACCCCAGATGATGTTCGGCTGGCTGACGTTCGTCGCATTCATGATCATGCTGGTCAGCCACTCCGATGCCTCTGTCACTTCGAGCATACTGAGGGTCTTCGAGCCGGTGAAGTTCATGATGACGGAGGTTGCGCCCTCAATGCTCGTCTCAAGCAGCGGCGACTCGATTGCCGCCTTTGCCGCCGCAACGGATGCACCCTCGCCGCGCGCCTCACCGATGCCCATGATTGCTGCACCGCCGTTCTCCATCGTCGTCTTCACATCGGCAAAGTCGAGATTGACGACACCCTGGTTCGTGATGAGGTCGGTGATGCCCTTGACCCCCTGCCAGAGCACGTTATCCACCTTGCTGAACGCCTCGGTGACAGGCGTACTCTTGTCGATGATCTTCATGAGGCGGTCATTCGGAATGGTGATGATGGTATCCACATGCTGCTGCAGATTCGAGATACCCGCGTCCGCATTACGCGCGCGTGCCATGCCCTCATAGGAGAAGGGGCGCGTAACAACGGCAACCGTCAGGGCGCCGAGCTCACGCGCGCACTCTGCCACAACAGGCGCTGCGCCTGTACCCGTGCCGCCGCCCATGCCTGCGGTAATGAATACCATGTCGGCGCCGCGCAGCGCCTCCACGATCTTCTCGCGGCTCTCAGTTGCAGCAGCCTCTCCGATCTCGGGACGCGCGCCTGCACCGAGCCCGCGCGTGCGCTTCTCGCCGATCTGGATGCGCACCGCCGCCTTGGACTGCAGGAGTGCCTGTGCATCCGTATTGATCGCAACGAATTCGACCCCCTGTAGACCGGAGTCGATCATATTATTCACAGCATTACCGCCGCCGCCGCCTACACCGACAACGATGATCTTTGCGAGTTCTTCAAAGTTATCATCCATTTCGAACACAGCTTCAGCCTCCATATCGTGTCTGTATGATGCTCTTCGATCAATAAATAGTAATTGTCTCGCCTATTCTACCATGAAAATCAATATATTTCCATAGCAGAGAAAAATTTTTAGCAGAAGCTAACACCTAAATTACTGTGCGCCGTCCCGATAGTCCTTGAGCAGGTAGCGGCGTAGGATGGCGAGGTTCTTAAAGATGCGGAAACCGAATGCGAGCAGCGCGACGTAGTAAAGGTCGATGCCGAGGCGGTCGCCGATGAAGACGAGCGCTGCAGCAAGCAGGGTATTCGAAAAGAAGCCCGTGACAAAGACATGCTTGTCGAAGCGCTCTGCGACAGCTGCTCTGAGACCGCCGAATGCGGCATCAAGTGCGGCGACAAGTGCAACGGAGAAGAGCTTCGAATACGCGAGAGGGATGACAATCGGGCTCATGTAGCCGATGAGGAGACCTATGACGAGGCTGACCAGGACGATGTAGATCATTTATTTCCCTCCTCGCGCTCTGTGGTCTCATGCGCATAGCTCTGGCGTATGCTCCCGCGATAGGGCGGGATGTAGACATCATCACTCACAGTGATAGCGAGCTGAATGCCCCAGACACTCAGCGTCTCTACGACGCCGCCGCGCATACGCAGGGAGTTCTCAAGCGATTTCTTGTCCCCAATGGCACGGATCTCAAACGGCGCGGAGGAGCGCACGTTGTTCACCGAGAGCGTCGGCCCCGCACAACGGATCTCCGAGATGCCCGTGAGGCGCTGTCCATTGACGGAGATCGCCTCTGCACCTGCCGCGCGCAGTTCGTTGATGACGCGCAGGAGGTCGTCATCATGGATGACGTAGAGATTCGGATTCTCGCCCGCCTTCACTGGCTTTGCGCTGTCATCCATGCGGACGATGACGCCCTCGCCCTCAAGGGGGACGAGCGCAGCACGGTAGCGCAGCATATCCTGATTCTGCTCATTCCCTGCCTCGGCGGCAGCTGCCTGCATCTTACGCAGCTCTTCGCCGAGCTCGTCACGCTCGTGCTCGGTCTGGAGCAGGCGATCCGAGATCTCCTCGATACGCTGCTGCGAAAGACTTCCCTTTCCGTCCTGTGCCGTACGGAACTGTACGGCAATCATAAAGCCGATCAGGACACAGACGAGGGCAATCAGCCACCCGCCCTGCCGGAATTGTTTCATTTACTTCCCCTCTGTCACTTTGTCTGCGAGTTTGATAAATGGCGCGTCATAGCTGAAGTCGACATACTCGATCGTATGACGCGTGGTCTTCTGATCCTGTAAAAAGTCCTGTGTCAGCCCCGCCTTCTCCGGGATACGCTCGAGGTCTCCGAGACGGATGGGCAGGGCGCTCTTCGTATAAGCGACGACGGCGGACGGCACGGTGATATTGACCTCGGAAATCTCTCCGATATCCGCCGGGTCAATTTTGCCAAGGAAGGTAATCACCTTTGCAACCTGCGCATCGGAATTGTCATCCCCGATGTAGAGGTCGCGCAGCTTCACCCCCGTGATGATGGGAATGTCCGCCCCCTTGAGCGTGCGGTAGCTCGCGATCACCTTGCCCTGCCGATCGAAATCCAGATAGCCGTAGTCACAGGCAACGGTCGCAACCGGAATGCGCTCGACAATCTCCATTTCAATCTTATTCGGCAGCTGACGCCGCACAACAGCAGACTCGATGCGCAGATCATGCAGCAGATTCGTCGTCATGGCGTCCGTCTTTAGCTCGAAGAGGCGCTGTCCATACTGAATGCGCGCGATCTCACAGAGCTCTGCCTCGTCAAGATGGACATTGCCGCGCACAATCAGACGCTGAAAGGTGAAGAGCGGTGAGTAGATGAGCGCCGCGATGATCGCAGCGGCGCACAGGAGGTAGAGTGCCCCCTTTAGAACGCGGCGAGACCTCATCGACGGTACCCTGCCATCGCGAGCATCTCCTCGCAGAACTCAGGGAACTCGATACCGACGGCACGCGCGGCGTCAGGCACAAGCGAGATCGCCGTCATGCCCGGCACGGAATTGACCTCGATGGCGTACGGCTCGCCCGCATCGCTCAGCATGACATCGACGCGCGCAACACCCGCGCAGCCGCACGCATTGAATGCGCGGACGGCCATCTCCTGCACCGCCGCTGTGCACTCTGCGGAGAGCTCCGCAGGAATGAGATGCCGCGAGGCACCCGGCGTATATTTGCTCGCGTAGTCATAGCGACCCGAGGTGGTCGTGATCTCGATGATCGGGAATGCCTTCCCGCGGGAGGGCGTTCCCCAGACGGCAACCGTCAGCTCGCGCCCTTGGATGAACTCCTCCACGAGCACGGTATCTCCGTAGGAAAATGCCTCATCAATAGCGCTCTGCACGTCCTCCTCACGTGTCGCGATGTAGACGCCGATGCTCGAGCCCTGCTCGGGTGCCTTGACGACGAGCGGCAGATCGAATTCTGCACGCACGCGCTCGGCAGTCTGCGCATCTCTCTCCCCCGCATGAATGCAGAGGAAGCGAGGGGTTGCAATCCCCTCCGCGCGGAAGATGCGCTTCGTCATCATCTTGTCCATCGTGAGCGCAGCCGCACGCACGCCCGATCCCGTGTAGGGGATGCCGAGCATGTCAAGCGTGCCCTGCAGAACACCGTCCTCGCCATACTTCCCATGCAGCGCATTGAACACGATTGCGGGATGCAGATTTTGAATCTCCTCGGCAAAGGTGGACGGATTCAGCTCCATGCCGACGGCGGGATAGCCCTTTGACAGCAGTGCCTGCAAGATTTGTCCGCCCGAGCGGCGCGAGACCTCCGCCTCTGTGGAGGAGCCGCCCATGACGACGACGACGGGCGGTTCATCGGAGCCGGCCGTGCCGTTTTTGAGTTGCTCAACAAGCGCCTCCCCAACCTCGAGGATATTGCCCGCGCCCATCGTGATGACGAGGTCGCCCGCGCGCACGTGCTGTGCGAGATAGCGCTCGAGATCTGCGCGCTCGGGCAGATAGACGGCATCCTGCCCCGTCGCCTCTGCGACCTCCTCCATCAGCGTCTCGCCGCTGATGCCGGGGATCGGAGCCTCGCCCGCAGCATACACATCGGTCAGGAGGAGCAGATCAGCGGCAGCAAAGCATCTGCCGAACTCCGCACGCAGGAGCTGCGTCCGCGAGTAGCGATGCGGCTGGAACACGCAGATGAGGCGCGTTGGGTTCGTCGCACGCGCCGCCGTCAGCGTCACGGCAATCTCCGTCGGATGGTGCGCGTAGTCGTCCACCACCCAGACGCCGCGTTCCTTGCCCTTCGTCTGGAAACGCCGCTTCGCGCCATGGAATCCGGCGAGCGCGTCCTGTATCTGCGCAAAGCCGACGCCCGCGAGGCGTGCGACCGCGATGCAGGCGAGCGCATTGAGCACATTGTGACGCCCCGGAATGTTGAGGGAGATGCGCCCCATCTCCGCACCTCGCTCGAACACATTGAAGGAGATGATGGAGCCGTACGTCTCAATATCCGCCGCAC
>ERZ773035.1734-NODE-1734-length-15250-cov-70.962093_pt1 | contig 15250 bp, 9 predicted proteins | sample MGYA00511487_ERZ773035 | MGnify/ENA primary metagenome ERZ773035 (study PRJEB29015, sample SAMEA2737985) | human oral metagenome | biome: human oral; feature: human-associated habitat; material: dental | place: China | collected 2024 ...
AATGGTGGAACCGTCATGGCGTTGTACTCCTCCACGGTGAGGTGCCCTGCGGCGTACCCCCGTCCTTGGAGGCGCGCCCTACCGTTTTAGGGTACGCGCAGAACCAGCACGAAATACTAAGAATGCTGCGCAACCATCACGCACATCCTCCCACCCATATTCCCATAACCGCACGAATGTGCATGCCCAGCCCCGGCCTCGTCGTGAGATGTGGGGAACGAGAGTGCTCCCGGAACGTCAGGGACCGACGATGCTGAGTTGCAGTCTTCCAAATGGCCGCGCTGTGCCGGCTCCGTGCGGTATGGTTATCGGAAAATAAAGCGGTGTTGCTTAACGAGGCCTGGGAGGCCGGGTCGCGTGCCTGCTTGATGTGGTGGTCGATCTGCTGCATTGGAATTTGCGACCAGAGAGGCACCGCTCAAACAAATGCAGGTCTCGAGGACGAGAGGCCTTCCGTGGAGGCACAAGGAGAAAAGTATGGAAGCCATCGATGAGTTGATTGACGCTGCGCAGACCTTCTACGAGGATGCGCGCGCGACTGAGAATGGGCGCTCCCGTTCCTGGGAGCATTGCTATCGCGTGTTTCGAGTTGCGCGGACCGACCCTTCCCCGGATTACGACTATTTGAGCCTGCACCTCGCTTTCTACCTGGCGAGCTGGGGGATGTATCGGGGCTCGTGCTTCATCTTTCACAAGGACTACAAGGTGCACACGCCCATCGTCGACGAGATCCTCAAGCCCGAGTACGACTGCCTGTTTGGGATTGCGTGCGAGGGTCTGCGGGAGTCTGAGGTTCAGGACAGGCTCGAGAAGCTGCGTGACTACATCGCCGACTATTTCGATCCGATCCGCAAAGAGGTACGGGGGCGCGCGGTTTCGTCTTCTGTGTCGCCGGTCCTCATCACGAAAATTCTCTTGGGAACGCTCGGGTGCGTGCCCGCGTACGACACATTCTTCGGTATAGGAGCGAAGTATTTAGGGTTAAAAGAGGACAGTTATAAAAAGGAATCTCTCCTCGAACTCGCGGATTTTTACGAGGAGCACAACGACCGCCTCGAGGAAGCGCGGCGAGGAATGCGGGTCGGCGACCTCATCTATCCGCAGATGAAGCTGCTCGATATGGGGTTTTGGCAGGTTGGGTTTGAGAGGGACGCTGGGGACGCCAAGTGACCCGTGACTGAACTTCTGGTGGGGTCGGCGACGCCGAGTTATCGGTCCGCCGACCCCACCAAGAGTCGCTCGTAACTTCGATATGGCACGTGCCACCCGCTGTGGAGACGGAGACAGTGGGTGGGCACCCAACGAAGGCCTCGGAAATGAAGCGTTCGTCGGAAGTAACCGAGGAGTAGGCACGATCACGGTCGCGCGGGCAACGCCGCCTGCCCGATCCTGGTCTTGACGTCCTCGACTTCCCCGGAGAGAACGTCGATGATGGCATTCATGAGCGGCAGCTGATCGCGAAGCTCCGGCGCGTGCTGGTCGACGAACTTCTGCGCCAAACCGGCCGCAGGAACGCCTTCGACGGTCTGCTCCAGGCGAGCCATTTCCTCGAGCGCTTCCTTCGGTCTTTCGCCGCGCCCGATGCGCACGCCGTAGAACTTGTTGCGCCCGGACAGCCCCGTCACCTCGAGGTCCCCGACACCCGGGAGGCCGAATGCGGTCATTTCCTTGGCGCCCTGCGAGGTGCCGAGGATCGACATCTCCCTCACGGCCTTGTTAAATGTGGCCGCCTTGAGGTTGTGGTGCGGGACGCCGGTCTTCTCCTGGAGGCCGTCGGCGATGCCGAGCGCGATCGCGGAGACGTTCTTCATGGGAGCGCAGATTTCCACGCCGGTCTCGTCGTCGGTGGCCTCGATGGCGTAGTTGTCGGTGCGAATCGCGCGCGCGTACTTGATGGCGACGTCGAGGTCCTTGCACCCGAAGATGGTTGCGGTGGGTTCCCGCGCGGCGCACTCGTTCGCCTTTACGGGGCCCGCGACGGCGATGATCGGGGGCAGGTTGTCGTAGCCCTCGTCTGCCGCGATGCGTCGGATCGAGTCGGGCAGAAAGAGCACGTCGCCGTTGTCGAACTCCAGGAACCCCTTGGAGGTCACCATGAGGGCGTCGGCCTTCACGATGCCGGGCAGGGCCATTTTCACGACCTGCTCGACGCCGACGGAGGCCACGGAAACGATGACGGTATCCGCGCCCGCCAAGGCCTCGTCGAGTTCGGAGGAGCGGTAGAGGGTGACGCCCTGGGCGAATGGCTGGTTGGTGCGCTGGTGGTTTTTGCCTCGCTCGATTGCGTCGAGGAGGTGATCGTCGAGCCACGTTCCCCACAGCCGCACGTCCCAGCCGGCGTCCGCGAGCGGCGTGCAAATCGCCGAGCCCATCGCTCCGGCGCCAAGGACGGTAATCGTAGACATTGTTTCTCCTTGCGATTCCTAGAGTTCTGCCTTCGGCGATTCGGGCTTCGTCGAGGGGGACTTGCGCGAGAGCTCGTAAAGGTCCTCGAACACGTCCTTCAGCTTCGGGTAGAGCTTGCGCTGGACTTTGGCGACGTCGCAGTACTGCTCGTGCTTCTCCATGTCGGGTTCGATCGTTTCGCCGTATTGCGCCATCTTCTTCGCGGTGGCGGCGACGTCGTGCTCGCCGTAGATGCCCGTCGAGGCCATGGCGAGGACGGCCGCACCGAGCGCGGAGATCTCGTCCTGAGTGCACACGGTGATGGGCAGGGCGGTCGTGTCCGCCATGATCTGGCGCCACAGGAGGGAGCGCGTGCCGCCACCCATCGCGCGCAGTCCGGTGAGCTTCACGCCGGTGCCCGCCTCGATCAAGTCGAGGTTGTAGCGCATTTCAAATCCGATGGATTCGAGGATGGACCGGTACATGTGGGCGCGAGAGTGGGTGCCGCGCCAGCCGACGACGGCTCCTCGGGCGACGGAGTCCCAGTGGGGGGATTGGACGGCGTTCCAGTAGGGGAGCGTCACGAGGCCTTCGCAGCCCGGCGGGATGCGGCTCGCGGCCTCGTCGAGGGCGGGGTCGGGTGCGCCGAGCAGCTTCGGATCGCCGAGGGTTTCGCGGAACCAACCGGCCAGGTAGGAGCCGGAGGATTGGAGGACCTCGAACACGTAGTTGCCGGGGATGCCGGAGACGTGGGTGCGGAAGACCTTGTCGTACCTGTAGACCGGCGAGTCGACGCCCGCGTTGACGGCCGTGCCGAGGTTGAGGAAGCCGATCTCGGGATCGACGGCTGCGGCGCCGATGCCGGCGGCCTGGCCGTCGCCGAGGCCGGCGATGACGGGCACTTCACCGATGCCCCACTCCTCGGCGAGTTGTTTGCGCAGCGTGCCCATCTCGTAGGAGGGCTCGACGAGGTCTGCCATCTGTTCGCGGGAAACGCCTGCGATGTCGAGGAGTTCATCGGACCAGTCGCGCTTCTGGATGTCGAAGAGGCCGAGGGAGTCTGCGGCGGCCTGGGAGCTGACGGGGCGTCCGGTGAGCATCCAGGCGATGTATCCGTGAACATCCATGACCTTGTAGGCGTCGGCGAAGATCTCGGGTTCGTGTTCCTTGACCCAGGCCATCTTGTAGATGGCGGGAGTGACGCCGGCCGGCTTTCCGGAGAGCTCGTGAATGTGCTCGCTGCCGTAGCGGCGGATCTGCTCGGTGGCGCGGCCGTCGAGCCAGAGGATGCCGTTGCGCAGCGGTCGGCCCTCTTTGTCGAAGGGGGCGAAGGATTCGCGCTGGTGGGTGATGCCGATGGCTGCGATGCGGCTGCGGTCCGTCGGCGAGAGCTTGGAGAGCACCTCCCCGATGGTCGCGCGGCTGGTTTCCCACCAGCGGATGGGGTTGTGCTCGTACTGGTCCATCGCGGGGGTGTGCAGCTGGATGCTCTGCTTCGCCGTGTGCCAGATGTTTCCTTCGGCGTCGACGACGATCGCCTTCGTGGATGTCGTCAATGAGTCGATGGCGACGACGAGGGGACCGTCTGCCAGATACTTGTTCTCGGTCATGATGCTTTTGCCTCACCTTTGAATGACAATTGCTGATCTCGCGCACACGGAAAGGCCATTCTTTCCGTGTTGCGATGAATGCAGAGACTACTCCCGGTGTATGTGAGGGACAATCAACCTGTCACGTGCGCGCGAGGGGTCGCGAGGCCTCAACGTCGCGATGAGTGTGGCATGTCGGCTTCATTGGAAATGTGCTGAAAATGGCTGTTTATCTGCGTGTTTGCGGTGTGGCGCTTCGTCTGCTGCTGCCTGCACGGGCGGCGAGCATGCACACGTTGTGTCAAAGCGAGGCGGATTCAAGATGCACATAGGTGCGATTGGGGCTCTAACCGCAAATTGTTGGAGATGCCGCTGTTGGGGCAAAGGTGCACACATGTTGGTTGATGTCTGTTTGGTGAGATGCCTCCACCCACACTCAACTCGGAAGAGCCGGAAAACCGTCAAATCACAGGGCTGAAATGAGCCTGTGATCAAGGGGGTAGATGCGCCGATAGCCGACTCTGGAACAGGAATGTCCCCAAGTTGGCTATCAGCGACGCACCCGTTAGCGGTGTGTTAGCGCCTATCAGTCGTTCAGCGCTGCTCCTCCAAGGTGATGACGGTGTCGTAGAGGCCGAGCATGCGCTTTTGCTCCGGGTGGGATCGAATGCCGGTGTAGTGCAGTGAGGCATCCTCGTAGCGGCGGAATGCGAAGACCGCCTGGTTCATGTGGATGGAGTTGAAGACTCCGAGGATGACGAGCAGGTTGAAATCAGCAACCGAGAGGCCTGTGACCTTCTTGAACAGGTCTGGCTCAATCTTGGTGATCACGTCGTGGAGCGTGTTTTCACGGAAGTCGGTCAAGTACATGAACGCGGGGATCCGGGTAGCGAACTTGATGAGTTTTTCCTGGATCTGCTTGCGCTTGGACTTGTACTCCTTCTCCTCGTCAGAGAGCTCCTTCTTCTCCTTCTTGGTGAGGTTGCCGCCCTTTTCCTTCTTCGTGGCCGAGACCTTTTCGCTCTTGTTGACCACGGTCTCAAAGATGTCCGAGCCCAGCGCGCGGAAGCCCTCAATATTCATGATTGCGTCCATGGCTGCCTCGTTATCCATAACCTTGCGCAGAGTCATGTTGTCCACGTTCACCAGGATCGCGGACTCCCACTTCTTGGCCAACAAGGTCGCTGAGGTGCCGGACATGGCAATGTCGAGGATCTCGCCAGCGTCGACTTCTTTCATGTTTGCGCCGTCATAGGCAAGGACGGGAAGGAACTTCACCAGGTCCGCCACCGCCCGCTCGGGGCTGTCAGCCGTGGGGTTCAGACCGCTGGCGTAGTCGGCCATCTGCCGCAGTGCACGGGTGGGGGCAAAGTCGAAGACGAAGGCAACCGGTTTGAGGATTTCTTCCTCGTTCGGGTTGTCGCCGTTGGGATTGGTGATTGCCCACGGGGACTGCACACGGAACGCGGCCTGGAAGTACGTCTCAGGGCTGGTGAGGTTACGCAGCATGAGGATAGAGGACCACTGCTTCACCGTTACACCGGTAGTGAGCTTGCCACACGAGAGCGTGATCGTCTTGGTGTCATGACCATCCTCGATGGCTGCACGCACGGGCGGCAGCGCAGCCACACCAATCCCGGCCTTCGCCCCTGCGGCCACAACTACGTCGTAAGAGTGCCAGTAGGTGTTGTGGCGGGCACACAGCATGTTCGCCATCGCGAAGCAGGAGGCTACCGAGGGAAGGAACCAGAATGAGTGCTGCATGTAGGGCAGCAAGCGAGCATCCGCATACGGGAAGGGCGGCCTGCTGCCAGCCTTGAGCGAGTCGAGCTGCGTGGGCGCATGCTCGCCACGAATGAGGTCGAGCCACTTCTGCACATCGGACTCATGGACGAAGCGTGCCGAGTCGCCTTCTCCGGTGGCCTCGAAGAAGGCATTGAGGTCAAACTCGTCGAACTCGCCTTGTACGGCAACCGATAGGATGTCGTCAGGCATTTGGTAAGTCATCAGACGCATCTCTGGTAGCGAACCGTAAGGGTTTCGCTCACCGGGGTGCTCGAGCTCCCAGCGGGCTTTGGCTTCTTGCTCATCGGTGTAAGTCCAGTTGAAGATCTGCTCCTCAATGAACTCTCCTGTTGCCAGAGCCTTGAACGGAGTGCCCGAGAGGTATAGGTAGGAGCGGGTCGTGATGGGCAGGAACTCCGACTCGTCGTTACCTAGCTCGTCGAGCTCGGTATCGAAGGTGTCTAGCGCACCATCAGCGAACTCGGCATCCAGCTCTTTGTCGGCAACCTTCTGTTCTTCGCCTTCGAAGAGAGCCTTGGCTGACTCGCGCCAGGCACCGAAGTGGTACTCATCGAAGATGACCAGGTCCCAGTTAATGGTGTGAACCCACTCGTTCTTCGACTTAATAAGACCGGTCTTCTTGTCCCGCCCCAGCAGATCTTGGAAGGAACCGAAGTACACCAACGGCTTATCCGGATCACCCGGACCAAGTTCAGCCATGAGGTCGGTGTTGCGATACTGCCAGCCATCGAAGTCCACGTGGCTCGCCAAATCCTCATGCCATGCGTCCTGCACAGCAGGCTTGAACGTCACCACGAGGACACGCCTGGCCCCCATACGCTTCGCCAGCTGATAGGAGGTAAAGGTCTTACCAAAGCGCATCTTCGCATTCCACAAGAAACGCGGTGCTGCGTTCGGGTCTTCCTCCCAGATCGACTCGAAATAACCGATAGTCCGGTCCACAGCTCGCGCCTGCTCGGGACGCATTGGAAAGGTCTGGTAGTGGTGACCAGAAAAGATCTCGCCCTTGCGTAGCTCCGTAATTGCCGTCAGTACGTCAATGGGCTTGCAGCGCACCCACTCGGACGCCGAGCCGAAGTGAGGGTTCTCAAACCCCTTGGCCTTGAGGCGTTCGATGACGTCCTTGTCACGGAAGATTGATCCATCTTCGCGCTCGGCCACCACATCGGCGTGAAGTGTGAACTCCTGCTGCACCTGACCTTGAGACTCCCGGATCCGCTCACGCACGTCCTCGCGCGTAGTCTGGCCGACCTTGATCAGGCCCTGGTACTCCGGTGCCGGGTTCTTTGGTGACCAAGCGTAAATGCGTAGGCGAGCCGATGGCTTACCAGGAAGTAGTTGCTCTACCGTCCGATTCATCAGTCAACATCCTGCTCGAGCGGGCGAATAGTCTCATTAATCAACGAAACTTCTGTTGAATCGAGGCCGAACTTGTCGATGAGTCTTTCATCGGTCCAGGGCTCGCTAAAGTCGAGCAACGGGACCATTGAGAACGAATTTCGCGTAATGTTTTGTGTTAGCAGAACAGTCGATACTAAGAAGCGGAAAAACTTTGTCGACATGTAGCTCAGGGCATTCGCACACTCTTCTTTTGACTCGAGCGGGCCGACAATGAGATATGACTCCGTTGCCACTGATCCGGGTTCCATTAACTTCATGCGTGACAGAACCCTTCGGCGACCTGATTTGTCTGTTTGACCCGCATGTTCAGAAGAGGTCTTTGACAACAACACCTTCCACGTGTTGACCAGGTCATGACCTTTTGCAAGGCGCGCCGATGAATAACGACCATCTCCTCCTGATCGATAGAGTTTCAGGTCGCCGTTAGGGTCGCCCGCCTCCGAAGAGTCAATGCCGAATGGGCGCCTCGCTGAAACAATGCTCGAGAAGGAGGGCAGATTGAAACGTTCGATTTTTCGGACAATATGGACTGCGCGATTGTCTCGAATAAATGGAGTGTATTCGGTTAGCGGCCGAGTCTCTGTATATGTCTCTCCACGTACTGAGGTTGTAATAGTGCAGTAGCCAGAGTGGCGAGTTGAACGCAAAAAGTAGCAAACGCCACCAGCAACATCGACTCCATCAAAAACATCGCGCGAATCTGGAAAATCAACGAGTGTCATCAAGTGTTCATCGTTAAGCATCTCCTGGCGAAATGAGTCGAGCCCCTTGCCGCCAGTAAACCAACGCGAAGGAATGATCATCGTGAGCAGTGTGGGATCTAATGTCTTCGCCTGTTGAATAAACTGGTGATAGATCGGGCTCGCGCTACTGCCTTTGCCGCCACCATCACTTAGCTGATATGGCGGGTTTCCGATCACGATGTCAAAGTGCATATCGGCTCCAAATATTTCGTTAATGCGTCGCTTGATGTCATCAGTGTGGATGAATGCATAGGCATGTGTTTCAAGCTCGTCGCCACGGCCATAATCGTTTTCTCTGGCACCGCAGTAGGAACACTTACGGTTGGCGTAGACGAAGATTTCATCCCCGGTGAGTGGGTCTACACGGCTCTCGCGGGTTCCACCTGCCCAGGTGTGTTCGGTTCGTTCGAACCAGATGTTCCCGTCCGGGGTGTCCAAGCCGGTGCAGATCGAGTGCTCGCCATCAGCGCGCTTGGAGCAGTACACACTTCGCCGTGTCATGAGCGCGGTGAGTTCGGTGATCGCGATCCCGTACACCTGCTTAGTTAGCACGTGGTTGACCCGTTCTTGCAGATCCGGGATCTGTGTCGCGAGCCCTTCGACAAGTCGGCGGGTAATCTCCCGGAGGAACACGCCCGTTTTCGTGAATGGGTCGAGGAAGGTCACGTTTGGGTTGGCCCACAGATCCTCGCCGCCGTGGTCGGCTGCCCACGCTTCGGCAACCATGTCGAGCATCGCGCTGGCCATCTCTGGCGGAGTGAACACCTCGTCGTTGGACAGGTTCGCGATACATGTGAGCACATCGGGGTTGTGAGTACGTGCGAGCAGATTCTCCATTTCATACCTCCAATGCCGCTATATCGGCCACACTCATGGGGGGGAACGAATTGGTGGGTGTGAAGATGTCAGCGATCTCGAGGTTCCCAAACAACGTGTCCTCGCCGAAGGCGGAGCGCTTCGTCAGATCTCCGTACAGGAAGTCCCGGCGTTGGAAACGCCCCTTGCCTAAGTATCCCCACTCAGCAAAAACGATTGCTTGACCATTTGGCAGTTTCATGGTCAAGGCATTGGCCCTGACGATGTTGGTCTCGAGGATTACCCGGGCTGCCTGTGCCCACTCGGGTTCTGCGTTTGGACCGAGGAAGTCGACGAAGATCGCGTGCAGGTTGTCTCGGCAGATCTGGGCATTGTCCTCAAGTAGTTCAATGCCGTAGGTACACATGAGGCCAAGCAGTCCGTAGTGGCGGCGCTCGAACTCGTTCTTCCCGTACCTGGCCTGGCAGGTTGTGAGTTTGCGGCGCAGTACCTCTTGGAGGAATGCGCCTTCACCGCAGGCTGGCTCGAGGACGCGGGCGTCGATGCGTTCGGACTCGTCTTTGACGAGGTCGAGCATGTCATTGACCATCCAGGAGGGTGTGAAGACTTCGCCGTGGTCGGCAACTCGTTGTTTGGATTTCACGAGGTTGTAGTCTTGGCTCATGCGTGTTGCTCCTGGCTGGGCACGCTGCAGGCCTTGGGAGGGCCAACGGTGTGGATGTTGCTGGCTTCTTTGCGCACGATTGTGCGTAAAGACTGCTTCTCATATTATAACCATGGCTGCCTCATGGTGTTGAGGAAGCGCCGTGAAGGCTAGAGGTCTTGGATCCAGTCCTTGTGGAACAGAGTGTTCTCCTCTGTTTCGTCTTGTTCGCTGGAGAGATCTTGGATTTCGGGAAGGATCGCGTCTGGGCTTCCGAGCGCGATGAAGGTTTGTTTCGCGTGGCTGGCACCGAGGTGGATGAGGTTGGCGGTGCGTTCCTTGGGAGCTTCGGTGTAGACCGGGGTGTCGTGGATGAGGATGGGTAACTCGGTCAGGTTCAAGATCGCATGGTCCAACATGGCCAGAGACATGAACTTCGCGCCTGTGCCGTCATCTCCAGCGATCTCGTAGGTGTACTCGCTGCTGTTGTTGAAGGTCAGAACTGGTGCCGTCTTCTCATTCAGGATGTCGGCGAGACGGGCTAATTCCGTATTGATGGCCTCTTGTAGGCGTGGATAGATCTCCGCTTGCGACTGCATCATGGCGTCCTTGGCTTCACCCCGAGCCGCGTTGAACTCCTCTCGGCGCAAGCACTTTTCCTTGGCGAGACTGAGTTTCTCGATGGCTACCGTGATGTCTGCGTACTGGTCCATCAGGGCGTAGTCGATCTGGCTTGCTCCGCCGTTATGGATGAGCCGGCTTCGCAGTTCTCTTATCTGCTCCTGCAGTGCTGCTTTGTGGTCTTCCAGTTCCCGGATTTCTTGTGCGCTTTGCGCTGCAAGATTGCGTCACAGTTGTTGGTGGAAAAGCTTGACCTGGCAAAGGCGCTCGGTGTTGAGCTGTGGGAAGTAGTGGCGTAGTTCTGCCCAGTCTCCTTTGTTCGGGGTGAAGGCTTCTTCGCTGGTGATTTTGAGGATTTCCGGGGTCGTGTTGACGTTGCTGAGTTGTGTTCGCAGATCCTGGATGCGCGCGTTGATTCCTGCATTGTGAGCGTCGTTGGCTTGCTGGACCGAGAAGAGCGCGTCGTCTCTTTCTTGTACGAGGCGTTGTGCTTCGCGTTCCTTGGCGGCTATGAGGGCCCGGTTGTCTTCGATATTCGTGTTGCCTTGGTTGACGACGATCACGTCTTGTTCCATGGCTGTGGTCATTGCATCTGCTTTGCGCTTGGCGTCCATGTAGGCGGTGTATGCACCCTGGACCTGCTCGTAGAGGCCGAAGATCTTCGCCAGCCGGAGAATCGCATCAGTAGCGTCCCACATAGTGGTGTAACTGTGTGGTGGTCGGCTCGTTGCTTGTTATGGGTGCGGTCACCGTGTGATCCTTCGAGAAAGCTCTCTACTTCTGACTCGAAATGATTTGGAGGCACAGGAGCTGGAATCCATTGCGACCATCATCTCCTGGAATATCTGGCAAATGGACGGCCTCACCCAATGCACCCCCAACCCTGTAGGCACTGAACCTGCTAGGGAATCACTCCAACTCGACTTGTTCGCCCCTGCGCCTGAACCAACTCTTCAACCAGCTCCATGCATGATCATGGACTGGGCTACACTAACATCCATCCCCTTCTCTTCACTGTTGAAAAAGTAATCAAGCGAGGCCCGCAATGAGTAGCACACGAGATCTCTCTATTCTCGACAAACACATTATTGGTCGGGTCACGCCCCACATCTACGCATTCTCCACAGGCTCTGTCCCGTCCTACCTCAAGGTCGGTGACACGTATCGTCCGGTCACCACACGCCTTGCAGAGTGGAGGCAAGTTTTCCCTGATCTCGAGAGCCACTTCCAAGCACCCGCCACCCTGGGTAAACACCAGGACACGTATTTCCGCGACCACTCCGTTCATAAGTATCTCGAAGCTCACGATCGCACGCGACTGCAGCCTGATGACCTCGATGCGGGTGTCTACTACAGTCGAGAATTCTTCCGCGACGCGACACCTGAAGATGTCGAGCAGGCCATTGAGGACATCTGGTCAAGCTACGAAGCTAACGACGCTCGATACGCTCTCTACGACACTGCATCTACCCTACCGCAAACACACACCTACACCCGGGCAGACACCGAATGGACACTCCGGCCTAACCAACAGCAAGCCGTAAATAACTTCCAGCACGCCGTGGCCAACGGCCGGACGAACCTGTTGATGTACGCAGTCATGCGTTTCGGAAAATCGTTCACATCTCTCGCATGCGCTAAAGCCATCGAGGCTAAGTCTGTTGTTGTAGTGAGTGCCAAAGCTGATGTCCTGACCGAGTGGAAGAAGACCACGGAGATCCCCGCCAACTTTAGAGGTTTCCGATTCCTCACCTCCCGCGAGCTCAGCAATGATACCGAAGCCATCACCAAGACCATCAACAACGCTGAAGTCCCCGTTGTTTTTCTAACTCTTCAAGATCTACAGGGCAAGGACATAAAGGACCGCCATAAGCAGGTGTTCTGCAACCAGTTTGACCTCCTCATCGTTGATGAGAGTCACTACGGTGCCCGTGCAGAGTCCTATGGACAGGTCCTACGTGACTCCGGTCTTCCTGCGGAGTCGAAAATGAATAGGGACAACGAACTAAAGGACATCGTTGACCCAGACGAAGCAGATGCTTTAGTTAAGACACTCAATGCGAACTTGTGTCTGCACCTATCGGGAACTCCCTACCGAATATTGATGGGTAGCGAATTCGCCCCTGAAGATATCGTCGCGTTCGTTCAGTTCACCGACATCGTGCAGGAGCAAGAAGCCTGGGATCGGGAGAACCTCAACAAAGACGGTGTCAACGAGTGGGACAACCCTTACTTCGGGTTCCCACAAATGGTGCGGTTCGCATTCAACCTGAACGAGTCATCCCGCACGAGGATTGAGCAGCTCCGAAGCCAGGGCATCTCAGCCACGCTGTCTGCCCTCCTCGAACCACAATCAGTCAAGCTGGACACCAGGGGAGATAGGCACAGAATATTCAAGCACGAAGCGGAGGTGCTTGAGCTCCTCAAGATCATCGACGGTAGCCAGTCAGACCCGAACATTCTCGGCTTCCTCGACTACCCTAAGATCAAGGACGGCAACATGTGTCGTCACATGGTCATGGTGCTTCCATACAAGGCTTCCTGCGACGCAATGGAAGCTCTCCTGGCGGATCACGCTGAGGATTTTAGAAACCTCGCTGAATACGAGATTCTCAATATTTCGGGTTTGAAAACAAAGAAGAATCTAAAAGACACTGAAGGCGTGAAGGCTGCGATCGCAGCTGCGGAAGCCCAGGGCAGAAAGACAATCACGCTGACCGTGAACAAGATGCTCACAGGTAGCACTGTCGAGCAGTGGGACACAATGCTCTTCTTCAAAGATACATCTTCTCCTCAGGAATACGATCAGGCGATCTTCCGCCTCCAAAACCAGTACATTCGCGAGCTCGGCGTTCGTGACGGACAGGATAATGCCACGGAACGATTGATCCGTCATTGCCTTAAGCCTCAGACGTTACTCGTAGACTTCGACCCCACCCGCATGTTCCGCATGCAGGAACAAAAGTCACTGATTTACAACGTCAATACCGACGGAAGAGGAAATGACGAGCTCGAAAATCGCCTGAGGGAAGAGCTCCGAATCTCACCGATCATCACACTCAACTGTGACTTGATTACCGAAGTTCAGCCAACGGACATCCTGCAGGCGATCAGCAACTACAACGCAGACCGAACTATCACAGATGAAGTCATGGACATCCCCGTGGATCTTGGGCTACTCAAGGACGCCGATCTCCGCGCCCTCATTGAAGCCCAGGCAGAAATTGGCAACCATGAAGGGCTCAAGATCAGACCCCATGAGGGCGAAGGCGATGAACTCGACGTTCCTCCAGTCAGCGGCGATGACACTGAGGTACGGGGAGGAGAAACAGGCCAAGGTGACACTCCAGAACCAGATCCCAAGGTCCAAACAAAGGACGAAGTTGTATCACTCGAAAAGAAGATACGCACCTACTACCAGCGCATCCTTTTCTTCGCCATGCTCGCCCAGAAACCGGTAGAATCACTCGGCGACGTAGTAGAAACGTGCGAGTACGGTGATCACCCACGAATCCTTAGAAATCTTGGACTTGATCCAAGACTACTGAAGTCCTTTAAGCAAACAATCGATCCGTTTAAACTCAGGCAACTCGACTACAAGATTCAAAATATCAGCCGTTTGGTAAGTGACGATAACTTCACACCCGTAGATTGCGCAGAGCGAGCTATCGGTAAATTTTCACGGATCTCGGAATCTGAGGTGAGAACCCCAAGGCATTTATGCCAAGACGTCGTGCGGGGGATTCCGGCAAGCGAACTTCGAAATGCAATTATTTCGGGTGAGGCCGTATTGGACATCGCAAGCAAATTTGGTGAGTTCACTTTAGAACTATATAAGCATCTCACAGAGCATCTTGGACTTCACCACTCGGAAGTTCAAAACATGATCTACTCGATACCGACCTCACAGATTGCATACGAACTCACGCGGAGATTCTATGAACTGCTCAACCTGAACACGGATCTTGTGTCTATGGCTGTCACTTCATATGACCTATTGCAGTCCACCTCAGAGGATGGTTTAGATACACCAACAGTAAAGACATTGATAGAATCTGGACAGCTATTCATGAGCGATGAAAGTAGTGCACATAGCCATAAAGGAGACAATGCCGGAGTGAAGTTTGCAGCAGTAGTCGGAAACCCACCGTACCAAGAGAGTGATGGCGGTGGCGGAGCTGGTCGATCTGCCAGCGCGCTATATCCAAGCTTTGTCAATCTCGGCTTCCATACAGCGACGAGATTTGTCTCAATGATCACCCCATCCAGATGGTTTAACGGCGGAAAGGGACTTGTTCACATTAGAAATACCTGGATGAACGATGAACGTTTCGTCAAAATCGTTGACTTTGCGAATTCAAGAGACGCATTTTCGGAAGGTGTCGATATACCTGGCGGTATTAACTACTTCCTCTGGGACCAATTCCATTCTGGCGACTGCGATTTCATCAATATTTCTGGCACAAACATAGTTTCTACTATGAGGCGCCCACTGAATGAGTTTCCCGTTATTGTGCGATCGAATGATGCTGTCAGCATCCTCCATAAGGTCTTAGATGAGAGTGACACATTCCTTGAATCTATCGTATACTCAAGAAAACCCTTTGGATTGGAATCTCGCCAGGCTCACCTGGCCAACGGCGACATCCAACTGCGCAATTCTCGCGGATTAGGACCATTCTCACGAGCTGATGTCCCGACAGGCCACGATTTGATCAATCGTTGGAAAGTTATTGTCTCCAAAGCAACCTTTGAACATGCCGGCGTCCCCGACAAACAGGGGATGATGCGCGTACTATCGGTTGCACAGATTCTTCCGCCCGGGACAGTGTGTACCGAGTCTTATCTAGTTATTGATGCATTTGATAGTGAGCAATTGGCACAGCGGTGCCTAAAATTTCTAAAGACTCAGTTCGTTCGATATCTAATCGCCCAAATGCTCGCCTCAATGAACATGTCAAAGTCAACTTTTAGATTCGTCCCAGCTATTGACTTTTGCGATGCCACGTTACTTCCCTGGGATGATGCGGTGGTAGATATTGATAGAGCCCTTCAGGAACGCTTCAAGCTTGACGATCATGAGCGGCAAGCAATTGATACGTTTATTCATCCTATGGAATGAACGTAGCTCGCACTGAATCAAGTCAGCACGTGTTTGCAACCATTTTCTGACTTGAAACACATTGCGATTACTGGCTCTTCAGAGTTGAGTGTGGGTGGAGGCGTCTAGGCCTCCTGCGATGAGG
>ERZ773035.1736-NODE-1736-length-15245-cov-8.668927_pt1 | contig 15245 bp, 14 predicted proteins | sample MGYA00511487_ERZ773035 | MGnify/ENA primary metagenome ERZ773035 (study PRJEB29015, sample SAMEA2737985) | human oral metagenome | biome: human oral; feature: human-associated habitat; material: dental | place: China | collected 2024 ...
AGAGCCTTCCCACAAGCTTTGATGCGACCGAATGGAGCAGCATCGTCATCATCGCTTTCGCCCTGATCGCCATGCACTACAAATATGGCGTTATCACGATCCTCGCCGCCTCCGGCGTGCTCGGCGTGCTCTTCGGCATATTAAAGAACGGTGGAATGTAAACGAAAAACAAAAAGGAGCATCTGCAGGGATTTCCCCGCGCAGATGCTCCTTTTTATAGATTCGTTCGCTTTTCCCTCGACGTGGCTGCCAGGTCAAACCCAACGTGCACCGGCTGATTGCTGGTTTCATGTAATGGCGGCGCACAACATCCACGAATTGGACATTTTTTTGTGTGGCTTACCATACCATAAATCAGACGATATGAATAGACGTAAGGTATATGCTTGACACTTTTTAATGATTAGAAACTATGCTCCACACCGACGACAAAGCTGCGTCCCGGAGCCGTATACCAGCGTTCAGGATGGGTAGGATCTGCAGCAGACTGCTCGGCATAGAACTGATTGAAGAGATTATTGATCTTGAGATAAATCCTCGTCGTGTCCATGACCTTGTAGTTCATGCCGAGATCAACGACCCAATAGTTCTTGGCAGGGAAAAAGTCATAACCGCTGACATCTTTCCCCTTAAGATCAAAGACGCCGCGCACCAAAAGCGAGGAATCAAACGCACGATTGCGATAGTCTACACCAATATTCCACTGATGCTTCGGCAGATAACCATCAACATTTGCTTCGCGCGACTCAGTCGCATCAACATGCGTATTCGTATAACCAAGACGTACGCTCACATGCGAGTCAAAGCGCTTCGCAAGCTGCAGATCCCAGCCATGCGCATCCTCATCACCGACATTTTGATATTTATTTGTGCTCCAACCGATACGATCTTTGGAGTGACGACGATAATAATGTGCTGTGGCGATCAGTCCTTTGCCAAAGTCATGAGCAATGCCGATCTCCTGTGTATTACCCGACTCTGCTTTAAGATTCGGATTTCCAGGATCAACAGAACCGCCCCATGTATTCTTTGCATAGAGCTGATACGGTGTCGGTGTTAAAAAATATCCACTGTAAGACACATACGCGTGTGTCTTCGGCGTGATGTCATAGCCAAGGCTGACGCTCGGACTTGTATGGCTGCCAAAGCCGGAACTGCTGTCATGACGAATGCCTGCCGTGAGATTCAATACAGGTAGGATATTCCACTGATCCTGCAAATAGAAGGAGCGATTTATCAGACCGGTATTTGTCAGCGAGCTTCCCTGGGTATCATCCTTTGTAAAATCAAAGCCAACCGTCAACGTATGATCGCCGATTTGCTTATCCAACTGATCGCTAAATTTCGTCGTCCAAATAGTAGAGCCAGAGCTACCTATCGTATAATCATATTTGCTGCGACCATAGATCATCTGGTTTTTCGTTGTATCGTCCATCTGAATCTCCCAACGCAGATCGCCGGCGATGTGATGGACATCTACATCCTCAATCTTTGGAGCAGGCCACCCATATACGTTGAAGTAACGGCTCTCATCTTGATAGGTGCGCAGATTGAATGCCAGATAGGATGCCTTGCTCAGTTGTTTGCCGAGATGCACGTTGACCGAATCATCATTCTGTGCAGACGGGGTTTTATTGCCATGCCCGTCTTTGAAATCGTTGCTCTTATCCTTCTGATATTTGAGCCGCCAATCAAGACCATTCTCACTGCCTTCGTAGGCTATGCCGTAAAGCTGCTTACCGAAACTGCCATAGGCGGCTCTGACCTTCGCCTTCGCGTTCTTCGCCTTCTTCGTGATAATGTTGATGACGCCGCCCTTGGCATCCGAGCCGTAAAGCGTCGATGCCGAACCGCGCAGCACCTCGATGCGATCAATGCCGCTGAGATCCTTCATCGCTGATGTCAGCGAGGCCGCAAAGCCACCCGCATAATTCTGCTTCACACCATCGATGAGAACAACAACATCCTCCGAGCCATTGATATAGAACTTTGTGCTGTTGTTATACCCTGCCGGCGCATACTGATTGACCGTAACGCCCGGGACATCGCGCAGAGCCTGCGTCAGATCCGTATAGTGGCGCTTTTCGAGATCCTTTCCCGTGATGACCGTGATATTTGCATTCGCCTTGAGCTCTTGCACTGGCGTACGCGTCGCCGTGACGACCGTCTCGTCGAGCGAATGCTCCGATACGGCGTCCTGCGTCGACTCCGCTTCTGCGGCAAACACTTGCCCACCCGCAGGATACAAAGCAGCAAACGTAAGTGCCGCCGCCACCGTCGCGCCGAGTTTCTTCCTCGACCCTGTTCTTCCCATTTCAATCTCCTCCTAAAATTCTGCCCACAGACAAATTTATATTCAGCCGCCGCCCTTACTTTATCGACGGATAAATACCGAGAATAGTACACATTCCCATTTCTATACAAAAAAGCCCTCCCTGCATCGCAGAAAGGGCACACTCCTATCACAATGGCACCGCAAAAGTCGCTTTGCCCAAAGGCAAATACGCTGCCGAAAATCTCCTTCCCATCGCTCGCAGGTCAAACGGTGATTGTCGATCAGGCAGTTCTCCTGGCTTCAGTTCATCACCTGTCTGCGCCTTCCCAAGGATTGACTCCTCAGTGACCATCTCAAGAAACACAAAGATTTTCTCGTGCAGACCGGCTCGCTGCTACAGTGGCGGGACCGCTCCGGCATATACCGGATTCCCTATTAAGTCTTGCGACACCTGATCCAATCGGTATGAAGTTTTGCTAGTTTCCGAAAGATAGCGTAGCATTGAACAATGCTCTTGTCAAGTAGGAATATCAGAAACTATAAATTTCTGCACTTCTGATCTTTAAGAAATCACCGACACATTCAGTTTCTATGAAATCGTATTCCGCAAAGCTTCTTGCTGTGTTTGCAGCTTTTCTTCCCAATCGGTACACGAGCGCTGTATGAACTCGTGCACAAGATAGTCGGGGCGGATAAGATCGACGATGCGCCGCGCCGCATCCGTCTGAAAGGGCTGATGGCGGTCGACCTGCAGGACGTATTCCATGGCTTCCTGCCAAGACAGGCTGCGATGCTCACCCGCATGCTCCTCCATCATGCGCTTCGTATAGCTTCCCGAAAGCGATTGATGAAGATGCACGCCATAGATTCGCTTGCCAAGTTCGCCAAGATTTCGATAAATCTCCTTCACATAGCGTGCACCATCTTCTTCGCTCGTGAGATCGGCATTCGTATTCATCAGATGCCCGACATCGAGCATGAAGCCCGTATCCGCATGGGAAACGCGCTCCAAAAGCGCATGTGCGAGCTGCGGCTTTTGAAATGTCAATCCCGGCCACCAGAGATTTTCAAAGAGCAGGCGCACACCCTGCGGTATCTCAGCTGCAATCTCGTTGACAAGCTCGATTGTCCCTTCGATGACTTCTTCATCGGTATGAGCGAACTCGCGCGTGTACATCTCCGATGTCACATTGTGCGCAACATGAAAGACGAGGTACTTCGGCCGACAAGCCGCCGCTTGGCGCAGATTCTCTTTCCAGCTTTCCACCCAGTCATCAACATCAAGAGAGCCGTAGTAGGCGCGGATATTTTCCTCCGTGCCGAACTCTGCAATGAGCGCAGCTTTATCCCCGCGCCAAAAATCCAGCCACGACGGCCAGAAAAGGAGATGTACGCCCTTGATATACGTGGACGGATACATCGCTCGATCCCACGGCGCACAGAGCATGAATTCGATGCCATCGAGTCCGTAGCGCTGAATGAATTCATGGAGGGCTTCCGTTTTATTTTGCAGCAAGTTTTCTATATCGCAGCCTGCATTCGATATATTCACCAGTTCCAGCATAAAATCTCCTGATTCATTATCGTCTGAAAAATTCCTTCATTTTGAAAAACATGGCAAGTTCAGTCTATCATAGACGGACATCCAACGTCAAGAATATGGACGGAACGATATATATATCATGGAATTACCATGAAGGTCAAAGAAGTCAAGCTGAAGGCGCAGACTGATTGGGTACCTTTCATTAAGGGCGGCGCACAATGTCCACAAAGTGGACGTTTGTGCGTGTAGCTTATGCAATCCATAGGGCTTTGCATAAATTAGATCCAACTTATGCAAAGCCATGCTCTTATATTTATGAAACTCTAGTCAAATTTCCTATCGTAGAGCAGCGCAGCGATCAGGACGACGAAGCACGAGCCGGCATTGTGCACGAGTGCACCCGTCGTAGGGTTGAGCTCCTGCATGAGAGACAGGACGATGGCAGCAAAATTGATGCACATCGAGAGCGTGATGCTGAGCTTGATCGTCGTCGCCGTGGCATTGGCGAGGCGCTTGAGGTAGGGCACCTCGCCAACATCGTCGCGCATCAGCGCTACGTCGGCGGCTTCGACGGCGATATCGCTGCCCATCGCGCCCATCGCCGCACTAACGTCAGCACACTTCAAGGCGGGTGCGTCGTTCACGCCGTCGCCAATCATCAGAACCTTGCGCCCCTTCTCCTGCAGTTTCCTGACGTGTGCGACCTTATCTTCGGGCAGAAGATCCGCATGGATCTCGTCGATTCCGACTTGGCTCGCAAAGTAGGCCGCGGCCTCCTTGTTGTCGCCCGTCAGGAGTACGGTGCGCACATCCATAGCGTGCAGGCGCTCGACCATCGCCTTCGCCTCGGGACGCAGCGTATCGGAGAGGGCGAGCGCACCGATGCACCGCTCCCCTTCCGCCGCGAGCACGAGCGCCTTGCCTTCGGCGCGCAGACGCTCCAAAGCTTCACGCATCGGCGCTTCCAACATGACGCCGTTTTCCGCGAGGTAGCTCTCGCTGCCGCATAAGAGTTTTCGCCCTGCAACCTTTGCCGAGACGCCCCTGCCCGCCGTCATGCGAAAATCCTCCGACGGCGCAAGCACGACGTCCTGCGCCGTCGCATGGGCGACGATCGCCTTGCCCAGCGGATGCTCGCTCCTCGCCTCAACGGAGGCGACGATTTGGAGCAATTCCTCTTCATTGACAGTTTCAGCAAAGGGCAGGACATCGCTGACAGAGAGTTTGCCGCAGGTCAATGTGCCTGTCTTGTCGAAGGCGATCGTATCGACCTTGCCCATCTTTTCCAAGGTCTCGCCCGATTTGATGATGACGCCGCGCTTCGTCGCCTGTCCGATCGCCGCCATGATCGCCGTGGGCGTCGCCAAGACGAGAGCGCACGGGCAGAAGACGACCAGCAGCGTGACTGCGATGATGATGTTCGCCGTCGCAGCATAGGAGCCGACGGCGAGCACGAGCACGATGGGAACGAGCCAGCTCGCCCAGCGGTCGGCGATGCGCTGCATGGGCGCCTGCTTATCCTCCGCCTCCTGCACCATGCGAATGAGCCTTTGCAGGGAGCTTGACTCGCCAACCTCCTTCACTTCGACATCGACCGAGCCAAAGCAGTTGAGCGTGCCGCAGAAGACCTCTTCACCTGCGCCCTTGTCGACGGGCAGGGATTCGCCCGTCATGACGGACTGATCGACGGAAGTCTCGCCTGCGAGAATCGTGCCGTCCACGGGAATCCGTTCGCCGGGCAGGATGCGCAGCACATCGCCGCGCACGATCTCTTCGAGCGCGATCATTTCCTCCCTGCCGTTTCGGATTCTCCGGCCCTGCGTCGGCGAAAGCGCGAGGAGATTCTTCAAGCCTTTCTTCGCACGCTCCGTAATCGCCTCTTCGAGAAGTGCGCCGAGCGCCATGATGAAGGCGACCTCGCCCGCCGCGAAAAGATCGCCGATGGCGATCGCTGCAAGCATCGCCATCGAGATCAGAAGCGCCGACGAAATCTTGCTGATGCCGCGATTGTAAATGATGCGCCAAACGGACAGGTAGAGCAGCGGAATGCCGCAGATGACGACCGTAACCCATGCGGGGTCGAACGGCAAAATCTGCATGGGCACCGCTTCCGCGCCGAACTCCTCCATCACATGCGGCACGAGGTCGAGCAGCAGGAACGCTGCCGCCACGAGCGTCATGGAAAGGCTCGCGAGAAAATCGTTGAGTCGCTTGAGAAGCGCCGCCGCACTTTGCAGTCTGTCGCAGCCATAGCCGCTTGGCTGCAAAGGTTTCTTTTCCTGCAATGCATTCGCCTCTGCCATAAAGATCCCCCTTTTCCTTATTTCTTGACAAGATGATATCCTCTTGCGTACAATAAATACAATAGGGAACATAATGTTCTTTATTATTCTAAGCAAACGTCCGCAAGAAAACAACGGATGATTGAGGCGCCGCGTTTCTTACGGAACATCTCAATAAATTTGTACGACGAGGGGGATTTCCATGGACAGACGGCAGAAAAAAACGAGAGCGGCGATCTTTGCCGCTTTCAGCGAGCTTGCAGCGAAGAAGCGCTACAACAAGATCACGGTGCAGGAAATCATCGACAGCGCCGACATCGGACGCACGACTTTCTACGCGCACTTCGAGACGAAGGACGATCTCCTCAAGGCTCTGTGCGAGGAGCTTTTCGGCCACATCGTCGGCAGCGCGATGGACCGCACGCACACGCACGGGCTGTACTCGGACGGCGATGCACCGCACTCCGTCTTCCTGCACCTCCTGCAGCATCTCGAAGAGAACGACAGCAATATCCTCGGACTGCTGTCGTCCGCGAGCAGCGACATCTTCCTGCGCTACTTCAAGGACAGCTTGAAGGAGCTCGTGCGCCTGCACATCATCGCGCATGGAAGGGAAAATCCTGCCGTGCCGCAGGATTTCCTCGTCAACCACATCACGGGCAGCTTCGTCGAAATGGTACTGTGGTGGATCAAGGGCGGCCGGAAGATGACGCCCGAAGATCTTGACCGCTGCTTTCGCGCCGTGATCGAGCCGATTCTCTAGCATGAAGGAGGCAAGTATCACTGGCTAGAAGAGATTTTTAATGCTATAATGACAGAAAGAAGGTGAGTTCGTGCAAAAAGAGGAACAGACTTCAGAAAAAGATCATACACTTCCTTACCAAAATCCAATCTACGACCAACACGCCAAACGTCTACTTTCACAAAGAGCCATCATGGCGCGCCTTCTCAAACGAACCGTACCAGAATTTGAAAAAGTCTCCATTTCCGACATCGCCGAAAAATACATCGAAGGCACGCCGCAAATCAGTGAGATTCCTATCGACCGAGATAAGACGAATACGGTGAGAAAAACTCCTAAAGAAATCTTTGGCGATGCCACGGAAAACGTCGCCATCACCGAAGGTTGGATTCGCTTCGACATCTTATTTCGCGCACGCGTCCCAAAATCAGGAGAATTGATCACATTGATCGTCAACGTCGAGGCGCAGAGAACACAGCGTAGGTCAAAACTCGGCTACGCACTTTTACGTCGTGCCATTTACTATGCCAGTCGCTTGATTTCCTCACAAAAGGAAACCGAATTTACTGGGTCTTCCTACGATGATATCAAGAAAGTTTACAGCATCTGGCTCTGCATGGATTCCCCCAACGGCAAAAGCGCCATCAATCGCTACGAACTGAATGAACATCACATTCTTCACTGCCATAAGGAAAATCGCGTCGACTATGACTTGATAAGCATCATCACGATCCATCTTGGAGACGAGCAGCAGCTAAACGAGGATTGGCTCATCCGTTTTCTAAAAATCCTATTCAAGGATACAAAGACGTCTCCATCAGAAAAGAAGAACCTACTAAAAAATGAATTCGATCTTGATACGACTACAGATATAGAAGAGGAGTTGAAGACGATGTGCAACCTGAGTACAGGCATCTATGAGCGGGGCATGGAACGCGGTATGGAGCGCGGTATGGAGCGCGGTATGGAGCGCGGCATAGAAAAAAATCGCTTGGAGACAGCACTTTCTATGCTCAAAGAAAATCTTCCCCTCGATATGATTGCCCGAATTACAAACCTATCACTGGACAAGATCAAATCCTTGCAAAAAGAACATTCGATACATTGACAGCCTGCGCCCCTTTTGCTAAAATGGTACAGCAAGTCACGGAGAGGTGTCCGAGCGGTTTATGGAGCCGGTCTTGAAAACCGGTGATGCAGCGATGCACCGTGGGTTCGAATCCCACCCTCTCCGCCATGATGAAATAAACGACGCATAGATAAAAAGACGGTGCATGAATCTTCGGATTCATGCACCGTCTTTTTTGAGGTTGCTTACTTGTCGTAGGATGTCTTTGTCGCATCGAGACGCGCGATGGCGCGGCGCAGAGCCGCTTCGGCACGCTGGAGGTCGATCTCCTTCGACGCCGAGGCGCTACGGAACGCCTCGATGCGTTCCTTGGCGCGCCGGTAAGCGCGCTGGGCGCGGTTGATGTCGATATCGATCGGCTCTTCGGCGGCCGAGGCGAGCACCGTGATCTTTTCGGGCTGCACTTCCATGAAGCCGCCAGAGACGGCGATGAGTTCTTCGCGGTCGGGGAACTTCACATGCATGGCATGGGGCAGCAGTCCCGTGACAAGCGGCGCGTGATGCGGCAGGATGCCGAGTTCGCCGCCCGTCGAGCGCACGATGAGCATGGCGATGTCGTCGCTGTAGACAACTCGGTCGGGGGAGACAATTTCGAGCTTGATGGAAGCCACGAATCATCCCTCCTTTTTGATCTTGTCCGCTTTTTCGATGACCTCGTCGATGTTGCCGACCATGTAGAACGCGTTCTCGGGCAGATCGTCGTACTTGCCTTCGAGAATTTCCTTGAAGCCGCGGATCGTTTCCTTCAGCGGCACATACTTGCCGGGCGAGCCCGTGAAGACTTCGGCGACGGCAAACGGCTGCGACAGGAAGCGCTGGATCTTACGCGCACGCGCAACGGTGAGCTTGTCCTCGTCGGAAAGCTCTTCCATGCCGAGGATCGCGATAATGTCCTGCAGTTCCTTGTACTTCTGAAGCACCGCCTGCACGCCGCGCGCGACTTCGTAGTGATCCTCGCCGATGACGTTCGGGTCGAGGATGCGCGATGTGGAATCCAAAGGATCGACGGCGGGATAGATGCCGAGCTCGGCGATCTGGCGCGAAAGAACGGTCGTCGCATCGAGATGCGTGAACGTCGCTGCAGGCGCCGGGTCCGTCAAGTCGTCGGCAGGCACATAGACCGCTTGCACGGACGTGATCGAGCCTTTCTTCGTCGAGGTGATGCGCTCCTGCAGAGCGCCGACGTCCGTCGTCAATGTTGGCTGATAGCCGACGGCGGAAGGCATGCGGCCGAGAAGAGCCGAAACCTCGGAACCCGCCTGAATGAAACGGAAAATGTTGTCGATGAAGAGCAGCACGTCCTGCCCCTGCACATCGCGGAAGTATTCCGCCATGGTAAGCCCCGTCAGAGCGACGCGCATACGCGCTCCCGGCGGCTCGTTCATCTGACCGTAGACGAGTGCCGTCTTGTCGATGACGCCCGACTCCGTCATTTCTGACCAGAGGTCATTGCCTTCACGCGTACGCTCGCCGACGCCGGCGAATACGGAGTAGCCGCCGTGCTCGGTCGCGATGTTATGGATAAGCTCCATGATGAGAACCGTCTTGCCGACGCCCGCGCCGCCGAAGAGACCGATCTTGCCGCCGCGCGAGTACGGGGCGATGAGGTCGACGACTTTGATACCCGTCTCAAGGATCTGCGTCGACGTCTCCTGCTCATCGAACTTCGGAGCAGGGCGATGGATCGGCCACGACTCCTTATTGCCGACGGGAGCGGGATTGTGATCGACCGTGCGGCCGAGCACGTTGAAGACGCGCCCGAGGCACGCATCGCCGACGGGCACCTTGATCGGCGCGCCCGTGTCTTCGGCTTCCATGCCGCGCATGAGGCCGTCCGTCGAGCTCATGGCGATGCAGCGCGTGACGCTGTCGCCGAGATGCTGCATGACTTCGACGACGAGGTCGATGTCGAGGTCTTCCACCTTGCCTTGGATCGTGATGGCATTGAGGATGGCCGGCAGCTCTCCCGCCGAAAATTCGATATCTACGACAGGTCCGATGACCTGTACGACTTTACCTTTAGCCAATGCTAAACCTCCTTACTTCAAGGCTTCCGCACCGCCCACGATCTCGGTGATCTCGCGGGTTATGCCAGCCTGACGCACTTTGTTGTAGTGCAGGTCGAGCTTACGGATGAGTTCCTCGGCGTTGTCCGTCGCGTTGCTCATCGCGTTCATGCGGGAGCTGAGTTCGCTCGCGGCGGACTGCAAGAGCGCCGCGTACACCGTCGTTACGAGGTACTGCGGCAGCAGGAAGCCCAGGACTTCCTCCGCCGACGGCTCGTAGATGTACTCCGCATGAGGGCCTTCCTTCGCCTCGCCGAGCCCTGCAAAGGGCAGGAGCTGCATCGTTTCCGGCACGCAGCTGATCGACGAGATGAAGCGCGTGTAGACCATGTGGATCTCCTTGATGCCGCCTTCGGTGAAGCGATTCGTAAGATCTTGGGCGATCGTGCGCGCTTCTTCGTAAGTCGGACGCTCGCTGATGCCGATGTAGGATTCCGCGACATCGAAGCCTCTGTGCTTGAAATGATCGCGCGCCTTGCGGCCCACGGTCACAAGCGTCGTCTTCGACTTGTCTTCAACGAGACTCGCGACGAGCTTGAATACGTTGCTCGAATAAGCACCCGCAAGCCCTTTGTCAGCGGCGCAGACGAGATAGAGCGTCTTGCCGTCCGGATGCGTCTCCAACAGCGGATGGCTGAAATCGCCGGCATTCGCCGCGATGTCCTTGACCACCTCAGCCATCTTTTCCGCGTAGGGGCGGTTGTTCGTCGCCGCATCCTTGGCACGGCGCAGCCTTGAGGTCGCGATCATATTCATAGCGTTCGTGATCTGCTGGATGCTTTTTACGCTCTTGATCCTTCGGCGTATATCCTGCAAGCTAGCCAAAATGAATCACCTCGCTATTATTCTTTGACCCTGTAAGAAATCGTCTCCTTGAACCCCTCGATGCACTTCTTGATCTCGGCTTCCAAAGCATCGTCGAGCTTCTTCTGCTCAGCGATTTTCTTGCCGATATCGGCATGGCTTGCGTGCATGAACTTGATGAAGTCCTCCTGGAACTTGACGACTTTCTCGACGGGGATGTCCGCGAGGAAGCCGCGCACGGCCGTGAAGAGCACGAGCACCTGATCCTCGACGGCGAGCGGCGTGTACTGCGGCTGCTTCAAGGTCTCGACCATGCGTGCGCCGCGATCGAGCTGCTCCTTCGTCGCCTTGTCGAGGTCGGAGCCGAACTGCGCGAAGGCCGCGAGCTCACGGTACTGTGCAAGGTCGAGGCGCAAGGTGCCCGCGACCTGCTTCATCGCCTTGATCTGCGCCGAGCCGCCGACACGAGAAACGGAGAGACCGACGTTGATCGCCGGGCGGATGCCCGAGTAGAACGCGTCGGTTTCGAGCATGATCTGACCGTCTGTGATCGAGATGACGTTCGTCGGGATGTACGCCGAGAGGTCGCCCGCCAGCGTCTCGATGACAGGCAGAGCCGTGATGGAGCCTGCGCCAAGCTCATCGGAGAGCTTCGCCGCGCGCTCCAAGAGGCGCGAGTGCAGGTAGAAAACATCGCCCGGATAGGCTTCACGCCCCGGCGGACGGCGCAGGAGAAGCGACATCGCGCGGTAAGCGGCGGCATGCTTCGTCAAATCGTCGTAAACGCAGAGTGCATGACCGCCCTTGTACATGAAGTACTCCGCCATGGCGACGCCCGCGTACGGCGCAAGGTACTGCAAGGGAGCGCTGTCCGCCGCCGTCGCAGCGACGACGATGGAATACTCCATCGCACCGGCGTCTTCGAGCGTCTTGACGACGCGTGCGACCGTCGACGCCTTCTGGCCGATGGCAACATAGACGCAGATGCAGTTCTGCCCCTTCTGGTTGAGGATCGTATCGACGGCGATCGCCGTCTTGCCCGTGCCGCGGTCGCCGATGATGAGCTCGCGCTGGCCGCGGCCGATCGGCACGAGGCCGTCGATCGCCTTGAGGCCTGTCTGCAGCGGCTCATGGACGGACTTTCTGTCCGCGATGCCCGGCGCGGGGAACTCGACAGCGCGATGCTCTGCCGCCTGAATGGGGCCCTTGCCGTCGATCGGACGCCCAAGAGCGTCGACGACGCGACCGACCATGTTCTCGCCAACCGGCACCTGCATGATCTTCTTCGTGCGCTTGACCGTCGCACCTTCCTTGATTTCCGTGTCGCCGCCCAAGATAACGGCGCCGACGTCGTCCTGATCGAGGTTCAGGGCAAGACCGTATACATCATTGCCGAAATCGAGCAGCTCGCCTGCCATGGCTTTCGTGAGGCCGTGGATATGGGCGATGCCGTCACCGATCTCGATAACAGTGCCGACATCATCGACGTTCAGATCGACGTTGTAGTTCTTGATCTGGTCTTTGATGATGGCTGTTATTTCTTCCGGATTCATTTTCATCTTATGCTGTCACCCCAATTTCTCACTTGTTCGCCAGTATCTCGGCGCGCAGTGCTGCAAGTCTGCCCTGTACGCTGCCGTCGATGCGCTTGTCGCCGATCTGGGCGATCGCACCGCCGATGATGGCGGCGTCGATGTGCTTCCTGAGCTTCACGCTGCGCCCCGTCGCCTTTTCGAGCTTTTCGGCAAGAAGCTTTTCCAGCTCTCCCGTCAACGGATGCGCCGTCGTGATGTCCGCGACGACGATGCCCTGCGCCTCGTTGGAAAAATCTTGATACTGGGCATCTATGACCTCCAGAAGGTCCATGCGATGCTTGTCGATCAAGAGCATGATGAAGTTCTCAATATCCGAGGAGAGTTCGCCCGAGAAAATCTTCTTGAACAGCGATTTCTTCGCTTCAGGCGGCACCTGCGGATTCGTTGCGAAGCCTCGGAGCATCGGCTCATCGAATACGGCGCGCGTCACGCCCGTGAGTTCTTCGCCGTACTCCTTGAGTTTCTTCTCATCCGCGGCAATCTCGAAAATGGCGCGCGAATACTTTTTCGCCAGTTGCAGATTCAGCATGAGAGATCACCAAGCTTTTCGTTGCCGAGTCGATCGGCGAACTCGGCGATGAGGCTCTCGTTCGCCTTCTCGTCGAGGTTCTTCGCGATGACCTTGCTCGCCGCCGCCATCGAAAGGGCAACGACCTCGGCGCGAAGCGTCTCCGCTGCCGCGCGGCGCTCGCGCTCGATCTCCTCCGCCGCAGACTTCTTCATCTGCTCAATATCGCGCTTCGTCTTCACGACGCTCTCATCGCGCTCTTCCGCCGCCTGACGCGAAGCGGAGTCGATGATGCTTTGCGCCTTGACGCGGGCGCTCGCGAGCTGATCCTCGTATTCCTTCTTGAGGGCTTCGGCCTTTTCCACGTCCTCGTCCGCTTTGGCGAGGCTCATTTCGATCTTCTTCTGACGCTCCTGGAGCATGTTGACGATCGGCTTATAGGCAAAGGCGCGAAGCAGCACGACAAGAATCAGGAAGTTCAGGATCTGAGCCGCAAGGGTCCAATTTATATCGATCAATTTGCTGTACCCCCTTTTCTTTCATAAAGAGACTTGAATTTCTCCTTATTTCGTCAGAAGCGGGTTCGCATAGAGCATGATCAGGGCAACAACCGTCGCGATGATCGCCATAGCCTCGATCAGACCGACGGAAATCAGCGTGTTCGTGAAGAGGGTATTCTTCGCCTCCGGCTGACGCGTGATGCCTTCGATGAAACGAGCCGTGACAAGACCGTCGCCGATGCCGGCGCCGATCGCGGCAAGACCCATCGTAATACCTGCGCCAATCAAAGCGGCTGCTACCATAATCGCGTTTTCCATGAAAAATTTCCTCCTTAAAGTACAATACAAAAACAGAAAGGAACCATCCCCGTCACTTTCAATGCTCTCCGCCTGCGCGGATGGCCTCCGCCGCATTGATCAGGGCGCTGCCCTCGCTTATGGCTTTGACGACGTGTCCATGATCTTCTCCCTCACTTGCATGGAAAGAATTTGACAGGTACGCTATCGAAAGCATTGTAAAAATGACGGCCTGCACCATACCGATGAAGATACTGAAAGCAAGCCAGAGGACGGACGGCACAGGCATCCAGATCGGCAGCAGCTTCAGCAGGATGATGATGAGTATCTCGCCTGCAAGGATGTTGCCGAATAGACGAAAGGCCAGAGTAATGGGCTTCGCTAATTCCTCAATGATGTTGAGGATGACGAAGACGGGCGTTGGCTGGAAGAAGTGCTTGATGTACTTCATGCCTCCCATATAGAGGCCCAGGCCATGCACCAAGGCGACGACAAAGAGTGCTAGCCCCAATGTGGTGTTCAAGTCATTCGTCGGCGACGCCATCTTCGGCACGAGGCCAATCCAGTTGGAAACCAAGAGAAACAGGAACAAGGTGATGATCATCGGTGCGAGCCAGCGGCCTTTGGGTCCGAGCGTCGCATCCATCTGCTCATGCAGCCACACGACGACCATCTCCAGCACATTCTGCCAGCCCGAGGGAATGAGCTGCAAATTGCGCGTCGCGAGAATCGCGATGAGAAGGACGACCGCCATGGTGATCCATGTCATGATCAAGGTTTCCTCATTGAAGGTCATGCCGGCGAACTGAATAACTTCGCGAACACCGATTTCATGCATGTTTAACTACCTCCCTTTCGGATAAATCTCGGAGAGCGCCGACAAGCAGCCTCCCCGGAAAGCACGAACAAATCTCTCAGTCCGTCTTTCCCTTATCGGTCTTGCCGCGCGCGAGCAACATGATGTGGAGCATCGTCACGACGTAGCATAGGGCAAAGCCCGAAACCACCGTGAAGAACACCTCGGTCGAAATCTGCACCGCAGCCCAGAACACGATGAAAATCGTGACGAGCCGCAGAACAAATCCCTGCCGCATCTCGCGCTTGGCGCGTTCGGCGGTCAGCGTCGTGCTCCGCCATGTGCGCCATACGAGATTCCACAGACAGACTGCCGCCGCCAGATAGCCGATGATCCATGCGCCAATGAGACCCGCGCGTCCGCTGGCGGCGAACGAAACGAGCGCCATGAGCGCAAAGCCAAGAAGCCATGCAGCGAGCCGCTTCGCATATACCGATAAGACTTCCCTCACATATTCCTCCTTCGGCAAAAAAGCGCCGTGGTGCGAATATCATTGTAAGAAATCGCTGAACATCTCAGCATTCCCAAACCGCCGCATCACTTTCTTTAAGGAAGCGCGGATAAAATGAGGTCGCCCAGATTTGCACAGATGTGCTGTATCTATCGAGGAGACAAACCACAGGCGTAGCGGTGCTACGTCGAGGATTT
>ERZ773035.1741-NODE-1741-length-15191-cov-62.132664_pt1 | contig 15191 bp, 17 predicted proteins | sample MGYA00511487_ERZ773035 | MGnify/ENA primary metagenome ERZ773035 (study PRJEB29015, sample SAMEA2737985) | human oral metagenome | biome: human oral; feature: human-associated habitat; material: dental | place: China | collected 2024 ...
TCAGGCCCTGTCGATAACGGCGGATACGGATCCGCCCTCGCCGGAGCAACCCCAATAGGTTACCTCACGACGAGGGCGAATGTGAAGCGGGAGCCGCTCAGTTAAAGAGCGATGTGACCGAACCGTCTTCGAAGACCTCACGGATCGCGCGAGCCAGGAGGGGCGCGATGGAGAGGACGGTGAGCTGATCAAAGCGCTTCTCAGCGGGGATCGGCAGGGTATCGGTGACGACAACCTCGGCGGCGCCGGACTCGGACAGGCGACGGGCCGCCGGGTCAGAGAGGATACCGTGCGTGGCCACGACGATGACCTTCTTCGCGCCGGCGTCCATGAGGACTTTGATGGCCTCGGTGATCGTGCCGGCGGTGTCGATCATGTCGTCCACGAGGACGCATTCCTTGCCGGCAACTTCTCCAACGACGCGGTTCGCTACGGCGACGTTCGGGCGCGTAGTATCGCGGGTCTTGTGGACGAAAGCCAGGGGCGTGCCACCCAGCTTCTTCGACCACTTCTCGGCGACGCGGATGCGACCCGCGTCCGGGGAGACGACAGCGGTGTTGGACAGGTCGACGCGGCCGCGCACGTAGTCCACGAGGACCGGCATGGCGAAGAGGTGGTCGACCGGGCCGTCGAAGAAGCCCTGCTCCTGCGAAGCGTGCAGGTCGACGCTCATGATGCGGTCGGCGCCGGCAGCGCGGTACAGGTCAGCCATGAGGCGAGCGGAGATGGGCTCGCGGCCCTGGTGCTTCTTGTCCTGACGCGAGTAAGGGTAGAAGGGAGCGACGACGGTGATGCGCTTGGCGGAGGCACGCTTGGCAGCATCGATCATGATGAGCTGCTCCATCACCCACTTGTTGATGTCGCCCGCGATGGACTGCAGGACGAACACGTCGGCGCCACGAACGGACTCGTTGAAGCGCACGTAAATCTCGCCGGAGGCGAAGTCGTAGGCCGTCACCGGCGAGACCCCACATCCGATTTCCTCGCCCACGGCGTGAGCCAGGTCCATGTGAGCTCGCCCAGAAACGAGGACGAGGTTCTTCTCTCCGGTGGTCACCAGTCCGCTCATGCGGTTGTCTCTCCTTGTGTTGGATCAGGCGCGGGGCGCCGCGATCAATGTGCCGATGGTGCTATATGGCGCAACCATCGTATCGGCTGCAACGCAGCCCTGGCCGATCCACGCGGTGGGAACCACACTGCGGTCCCCGATTTCCGCATCAATCAGCGTGGCGCTAGGACCGATTTCACAGTCGGACCCAACGACGGTTGTCCCCCGCAGACAGGTGCCGGGGTAGATGGTGGTGTCCGCGCCGACCGTTACGTCGACGTCGATCCAGGTAGAGGCCGGGTCGACGATCGTCACGCCGGCGCGCATGTGCGCCTCGCAGATGCGACGGTTCATCTCGGCGCCCAGCTCGGCCAGCTGAACGCGGTCGTTGGCGCCCGCGCTCTGCCAGTGGTCGGTCAGCTCGAGGGCACCCGCGGTGCGTCCGGCGGGGGCGGCTGCCGCGAGGACATCGGTCAGGTAGACCTCGCCCTGGTCGTTATCGGTGCCGAGCGAGGCCAGGGAAGCGCGAAGGAAATCGGCGTCGAAAGCGTAGATGCCCGCGTTGATCTCGTTGATCGCGGCCTGCTCGGGCGTCGCGTCGCGCTGCTCGACGATCGCGGTGACTGTACCCGAGGCATCGCGGATGATGCGGCCGTAGCCGGTGGGGTCCTCAACGCGCGAGGTCAGGACGGTGACAGCGTGGCCAGCGGCCTCGTGGGTGGCGACCAGCTCCGCCAGGGTGTCCGTGGAGAGGAGGGGGACGTCGCCGTAGGTGACGACGATGGTGCCGGAAACGGGCTCGACGGCCTGATCGAGTGCTTCCAGGCCACACTGGACGGCGCGGCCGGTGCCGGGAATCTCGTCCTGATCAGCGATAATCGCGCTGGGCAGGACGCGCTCGATTTCAGCGGCGACGACGTCGCGCTGGTGACGCACCACGGCAACCAGGTACTGAGGGTCGAGGCCATGGGCGGCGCGCAGGGCGTGTCCGATCATGGACAGGCCAGACAGGGGGTGAACGACCTTCGGGAGAGCGGATTTCATGCGCGTTCCCTGACCTGCGGCCAGGACGATGACGGCGGCGGGGCGAGACATGTTCCTCCTCGGGGTCTGCGGTCCTATCGGGACCGGTCGCTCCGCCCCTAGGATTCGAACCTAGACTAAAGGCACCAAAAACCTCTGTGCTGCCGTTACACCAAGGCGGAATGCGTCCACTGTGATGATACCTGCACCCCGCGTGCGCTTTCAAACGCGGCCTCGCGCCCGCGGCGTGGTCTGCACGTGGCCCAGCCCAGGCCTCGTGTGATACTGGGGTCATGGCTGAGAAGAGGACACGAATGAGCGGCTTCGCACGCCGCGAGCAGCTGGTGACCGTGGGGCGCTCTCTGTTTGCCGAAAAGGGCTTCGGCGCGACCAGCGTCGAGGAGATCGCAGCCCGAGCGAAGGTCTCCAAGCCCGTCGTCTACGAGCACTTCGGAGGCAAGGAAGGCCTGTACGCGGTCATCGTCGACCGCGAGGTGCAGGCACTCATCTCCTCCCTGCAAACGTCCCTGGAGTCCTCGCAGCGCCCGCGCCTCATCCTGGAGAACGCGACCCTGGGACTGCTCGACTACATCGAGCGCAACACGGACGGCTTCCGCGTCCTCGTGCGCGACGCCCCGTCGGATCGCACAGCGGGCTCGTTCTCCTCCGTCATGGGCGACGTGGCGACCAGCGTCGAGCACATCATCGCCGAGCAGTTCAAGCGCTCGGACTTCGACGCGACCTGGTCTCCCCTGTACGCCCAGATGCTCGTCGGCCTCATCGCGCAGGTCGGCCAGTGGTGGCTCGATGACCGGCGCATGAAGAAGGACGAGGTCGCGGCCCACGTCGTCAACCTCATTTGGAACGGCCAGCGCGGCCTGCGCCCCCACCCCACGCTGCGGGTGCGATCGGGCGACGGACGCTGAGCTTGTCGTCGTCTCCATGCGACGAGGCCGTGGCGGGTCATCCCTGCCACGGCCTCGCCTATGGGTAAAACTCAGCGCGCCTCGAAGGAGAGGCAGTCAGCGGTGCCCGCGCCGACCGAGATGGCGGCGGCGGTGCACTCGAGTGCGGAGTTGTGGACGCAGTCAGCCTTCTGGCAGGCGCCAACGAAGGTCTCGGACTTGGCGAGGCCGCCCTTGACGGTCAGCGGGATGAAGGTCGTGCAGGAGGTCGAGTAGCCGACGGTGATCGCGGCGGCTCCGCAGTTCTTCTCCTTGTTGTAGGAGCAGTCGGTGACGGAGCAGTCGAGGATGCGGGGCATATCTGCCATTGGAGTGTCCTTTTCAACGTGGCCCCGTGGGGCCTCAATGTAGCCGGTCGCGACCGGGGTGGCCGCGCTGTTGACTCCAGTGATACGCCTTTTCGCAACGCATCCCAAACGTGGCGAGTTTTCGTTGAAATTCCAAGGGTGTTCGCGCGCCGTTCGGGAGCTATTTTCGTATTCACACCATCACTAATTACGCAAATAAATGCGGCATTTGTTTTGCGTAATTCGGATAGGTGAGCCTGCGCTACGCGGGTGTGGCACGCCTACCCTGATCGACTCTCACGCACAGAATCGCCCGCGCCACCGAGTGGCAGCGCGGGCGATTGCGGACCGGAGCAGTCAGTCAGGAAGCGATCACCTCGCGGACCAGAAACGGACCACGATCGTCGTGCCGTCATCTGCGGACTGCGAGCGCTCCAGGTCCGCAACATAGTTGTAGGAACCGGAGAAGTCGGTCGTCGAGACGGGCAGGTACTCGGGCAGGTCGCCGAGCGTCACGTTGTAGACCCGCTTGCCGCCCCCCACGGAGTACTCCATGTCGGGGGTGATGGTCAGGCCATCCGCCTTGGACACCCAGTAGCGGTTGATCGTGCCGTCATTGCCACGCTCGTCGCGCTGGTACCAGTAGAGGCTGTAGTTCTCAGACTCGGGAACGGTACGCACAACCTGGTCGCCCACGAGCACGTAGTTAACAACCTTCGCCTGCGCGGTGTCCATGGCCTCGTCGTCACGCTTGTTATCGCGCAGCGTGATGCCACGCTTCCTCAGAGTCTCAGAATCGAGATCGAAGTTCGCGCTGATCTCTTCGGCGTAGGGGCGCACGATGAGGTTATCCGTCACGGAGACGTTAAGAACCTGCCCCACTTCCAGGTCTTCCTCGAAGTCGATCGCGCCACGCTTCTTGCCATAGAAGTCATCGGTCGTACCCGTGCGGACGAGCTTGTTATGGGTGATCGTCATGCCCGCGTGGTTATACGTGAAGTTGCGGCCTTTGAAGACGGTGCTGATACGGATGCCCGCTCCGGAGAAGTTATTGACAATGAGGTTGTCCTTGACGACGTGCCCCTCGCCGCCGAACAGTCCGATACCGCCTGCACGCCATCCCAGCTCGATGGTGTTACCGATGAACGAGTTGAACTTCGAAGCTTCGGAATCGCTTCGCGAATCCAGATCGTTACTCGCCCAGGAGGCGAGGCTATCGTCGCCATTGCCACGCACGGAGGAGTTGCGGACCGTGGAGTTCTTAGTGCCCTGCACGAAGTTGACGCCGTCGGCGAAATTGTTACGGATGCGGGAGTTCTCGATGACCATCCCGTCGGTGTATGTCATGAACTTGTGTTCACGATAGTCGCCGATCCAGAAGCCACACTCAAAGTGCTCGACCCACACGTTGGCGACGCGGGTGTTCGCACCGGCCGCACCAGCAAAGCCCTTGTACTGAGCTCCCTCACCAAAGCGAGACTTCAGGTTCGAGGACATGGAGAAGTCGGTCAGCGTCTCATTGCTCGCGCCGGGATTGAAAACGATGCCACCACCCTTCATCTGATCGGAGGTGAAGAAGATGTTGGTGCGCCACAGGCCCGCGCCCTGGAAGGTCAGACCGGGGTGATCGATGCCGATCTTGCGGGAGAATTCCCAGGTTCCGGCGGGAATATAGACCGTCTTGGAGGGAGTGTTTACAGCCGCGTCCATCGCCGAGATGAGCGCATCATCGTCGGCAACACCATCGCCGGGTTGCGCATTGTTGTAGTCGGCGATGCTCACGGCGCCTTCGGGGCGCTCGATGGCCGGTGCAGCCTGCTCGAGCTCGATGAAATCGATGCCGTACTCGGTCTTATTTTGGTCAACCTTGACGATGCGCACATGGTCGCCCTTTTGGATCTGACCGTTAAGCAGCGTGTGCACCTCGTCGAAGCGGAAACGCTTGTGTGCGGTACCAGGGGCCAAGGTCGGCTCGTCGTAGACACTCTCCTTGTAGACGTACTGCCAGGCGGTTTCGGAGGACAGGGTGAGGGTCGCAGCAAGATCGTTATTAATGTAGACCTGCACCTTGCCCGAGGTGTGATCGGGCAGGGTGAAGCGCAGGTCGAGGGCGTTGGCTGCGGACGTCGCAGTGAAATCCAGAGAGGAGTCCTGGTCCTTCAGGGCCACGTAGGACTGGCCCGAGGCCTCAATAGCCGTCGATTCGAGGTCGTCGGAGCGTTCGAGCGACGTCCCGTCGGATCGACTCGCCTCCTCGGCCTCGTATCGCGTGTAGGGGACGGTCGCGCCGTACTGGTCGTCGGCCGCAACCGCACTGGGGACCAGTGCGGGCACCAGCGCAACGACGCCGAGCAGAGCCACTCCTGCAATGAAGGGTCCTCGTTTCATATGTCTCTCAAGCCTCTTTTCATGCCCTGAAGCGCGCTCACGGTGTCACTTCGCTCCTATGCTCCGCCCTATCGACGGAACCCGGGCACATAGTAGCCACTTTTTACCACTGTCAAAGAGTTGCTGAGAAATTTTCGCGGCGAAGAACCGCAAAATACTGCAGATTAGACCGACAGCCAATATTTGCACTGTAATTATGAATCTGAGATTCCGATAGTGTGGCAGGGATTGAAGATAAGGCGCCGAGACCTCGGCTGCCTCTATGCCGGAGGCACTTGCTGCCGGCGCGACGCGTCAACTGGGACAGTCCACGAACGCCATAGAAACGCCGATCATCTTTCGAGGCGAAGAGCGGACTTACGCCACTCCTCCCAATACCTGTCAACGCCTCGACACTTCTCATGTTTGACCCAGCGATGAAGCAAGCCACCATCTTCACTCGCATAGGCTTCGAGTAACTGCCTCGGTGTCAGGTCATGGACCCACGAGAGCCGACTAGCGTAGCCATCAACATCCTGAATGATCACGCCTTCATGGCGGCCATAGCTTCGCGCGAAAGGCCAGCCCTTCCTCCTCGATGGAAGCTCAATTGCCGCGTAGCGCAAGGCATATCTCACCAGAGGTGCCTTACGCAGCACCAGCACCTTAAAGGCAAGCTCAATATTCGTGGTCGAAAAGAAGCAACAAAAGTCCCCCTGCTCAAATCCTCCGAAATGGTATACCCCATCTAGAACTTGAAGCTTGTATGCTGGCAGCCCTTGCCATTTGCTGTAAAAAAGACACTGCTCCCTTGCCGCATCAACCACAACGTCATCATCGACGAGCAGCTCACAGAACGCTTTGAGCTCATCAAGAAAAGCTGCAGCACCACCGCCGTCTCTGAAGAAACCACTACTAAAATCTACTCCCACTCACCCAACACTATCACCCTCATTTCGCCCCTAAACTACCCGCTGTCTTACTACCAGCCGAGCCAACACCAACGAGGTCAGGAAAGCCACTGACGCAGGAGAGACCCCCCTGACGGATCCATATATCCAGCGAGGAGTTCATCAAAATCAATTTGCATCACCAGGGACAGTTGATTGAGTTCCGGATGTACCGGGAAGATTGTGCGCATCTCCATCGGAATATACGCGCCGTCCAGGGTGAGGCGACCGGTGATAGGGGTCAGCTGCTCGAAGCCCCATTGAGGCGACACACTCTCCGGCCCTGCGGGGACATCGATGCGCGGCCACCGGCGGCGCCACCACGCTTTTTCGCCGATGCGCATGATCGCCCATTTCAACATGATCTCACCATAGTCGCTGAGCTCATCATCGAATATACGGACGCCCGAGCCAGCGACGAAGCAACGGCCCACCGTCGGGCAGCATATACGCATTGAGCAGCTCGGAAGGAGTCACGTCGTAGAGCCAGGCAAGGGACACGCAGTACGCGGGAACCTCTGCTTCAAAATCAAGGCGTTCACCATTGGGGCCTTCTAGCACGCCATACCTCACATGCCCATTACGATTCAGCGACCACCCAGCAGGAAGATCGTCAACCTGCATCGGCACGCCTAACGTCTGCAGCCCCAGGGAGCCGCGCAGAATTGAAGCCGTGTAGTTTACCATCACCTTCTGAGTCAGCTCAATCGACGCCGAATTGAAAGCACCCCGTTTTCTCACCTGTCCTCGCTCTTCTTCATCAAAGCAGTATCGACCGTCGTCCAACCACAGCACCAGTCCGTCGATCCCAACATCAACCGATAGAGCGGCACGCCCCCATTTGAAACCGTTACGCACCTTAACCCGAGTGTGCCGGTTCATGACCGCCGCGTACTCGTCCAGGAAGGCCATCGGATCGTCCCTATCCCCGGAGGTACCCCTCCCGAAGATTCGTCCCAACCCGTTCAGCACCGTCTTCCTCCTTTCGACCCTAAACAAGCCGTTGTCTCACCGAGCAGCCGAGCCAACGCCAACGAGGTCAGGACAGCCACTGACGCAGGAGAAGACCCCCGGACGGATCCATGTATCCGGCAAGTAGCTCATCAAAATCGATTTGCATCACCTGGGAGAGTTGATTGAGTTCAGGATGCACAGGAAAAATTGTGCGCATCTCCATCGGAATATATGCTCCGTCCAGGGTGAGGCGACCAGTGATAGGGGTGAGCTGTTCGAAACCCCACTGGGGCGATACGCTTTCAAGCCCCACAGGAACATCGATGCGCGGCCATCGGCGACGCCAGCGCGCTTTTTCACCGATGCGCATGATCGCCCATTTCAACATGATCTCACCATAGTCGCTGATCATGGTAGGAACACGCGGTTCTAAATACTCGCTCTCACCATAGAACGCTTGAGGGCGTCGCGAGTTCTTCGTGTCCCAAATGTGCTGCCAGCTTCGTCCTGAATCCCAGGTGAGCGCAATGCCATCGCCATTATAGACCGAGGAAATCGCACCGCTAGCCCGTGCGAAATCAACCAGATCGGCCGTCACAGACATCAGTTACTCCCTTTCGCTTCAAGTAGGCCAAGTTGCAAACACTCACTCGCAGTGAGCGGGTAGTCACCAAGCATAAATTGCACCTGCCGCGCTCCCCCTGGCATCGAGAACTGCGGGACATTAATTCCCGTTCGAATAGAAAAACCTGTCGGCAGTGCGACAATCCGATACTGATAGTACGGATCATTCACTGCGAGAATATCGAGGGCGCGCTCTTCTAATGAAAAAGGGCTCCCATTTTCGGGCAACTGCCAGAAGTACTTTCCGTACGGCAGTCCAAGCCGATCTACATAGTGGCTGAATGTCTTCGTATAGGCCAGAAAGCTTGTATAGGTCTTCACGGTGCTTCTATCCATTCGAGCGAGCACTGTCGGCCCATCCGGTACCCATTTCAAGACTCCCGAATTAGGAAAGTCCGGCGAGTGAACGTCAGGAATCTGGTTAACTTCCATCTTTCTCTTCCTTTCTACTCCATTCACTTACGCAAGCCTATATACTTACGCACTTCATTGATACTCACACACATGACACTCTCATCGAACATAGGGCATCCCGAGCCACCGCCGAAGCAATGGGCCGCCGTCGGGAAGCATGTATGCGTGCAGCAGCTCAGACGGAGAAACGTCGTAAAGCCACGCTAACGGAACACATAGACGCTCGTCAGAGGTCTGAAAAACCAAGCGTTCGCCATTGGGGCCATCAAGGGCAACATAGCGCCATATTGGGGATTCTTGAAGATGCCAACCGTTTGGCAATTGGTCTTCCTCCATTGGTAGACCTAGCCACTCAAACCCGAGAGCGTGTCGCAGGATTGACACCGTGTAGTTCAGCATCACCTTCTGCGTCAAATCGATCGAAGGTGAATTGAACATTCCTCCCCTCCGGACTTCCCCACGCTCCTCTATATCAAAACAATATACACCGCGGTCACACCAGAAGCGCATGTATGAATGATTACCATAATCAATACAACATTGACACCCCTTCCTATGGGCACCCACAAACACCTTCAAGCCAGCATGCTTCTCCATGACATGCTTGTACTCATCGAGAAACTCCAACGGGACTCCCCTTTCCTTTAAGGATCTTGTGCTTAATCAAGTCATTGACTTACGCAAGTGTATATTCTTGCACACTTGATTGATCCTCATACGCATGAGACTCTCATCGAACATAGGGTCTCCCGAGCCACCGCCGAAGCAATGGGCCGCCGTCGGGAAGCATGTATGCATGCAGCAGTTCAGACGGGGAGACACCATAGAGCCACGCCAGCGGGACACACAGGCGAACATCTGCAGATTCGAATTCCACCATCTGACGACCATCCTTCATCAAACAGTCATAATAGGAGTACGACTTCTTATGTAGACTCCACCCATCCGGCATCTCATCACTAGAAATCGGCATCCCGATGGAAACAAATCTGAGCGTGTTACGTAAGATTGACACAGTATAATTCAGCATAACTTTCTGAACCTGATCGAACGACGAAGAATTGAACATTCCACCACTCTGCACACTACCGCGCTCCTCTTCGTCAAAACAATAGACACCATCTTCAAACCAGAGCATCGAACGCGCACATGGGCTATAGGTCAGCACAAATCTATCTTCACCTACATCAAAACCATTATATGCCCTAACTCGGGTGTAGCGGGTCAAAATTTCCGCAAATTCACTTAGGAAGTCCAATCGGCTTATCCTTTCCCTTTAAGATACCCTCACCAAGCAATTTACTGACTGGAACAGCCCTATTGTTTTCATCGAAAACCTGCAATTGAGTTGCTCCACCCGGCTGCCCAGCCCACGGGGCAGCTTTTCCAGCACGAATTGTCCAGTTCTCAGGGAGCTCCTCCACAGCAAATTCATATTGATAATAATATTCATTAACAGAGTCCGGCGGCAATGAACGTTCCTCGAAAGAAGCTACATTGCCATTTTCAATAGCACCCATAAACTTTCCATCAGGATGACCAATTCTATCCACATCGGCACCATGCTCTTTTACATATTCACTTAGCGATGTGTACCGTTTCGAAGCCGGCTCTTTGGCATATCCATCATCTTCAGGCCAATTCGGGACATACTCGTCCCCCCCATTTCGACTCTCAAGATGCGCATTCAACTGATTCCATTCATCGTAAGTCCGAGAACTACCATCAGGATTCTCGCCAAGAATCAGCTTATGCTCATGTACTAAATCGGCACCCCGTATATCCTTGACAAGTCCTTCAGCTGGCGGCGGTCCCGACTCCTCCTGCCTTGGATTCAGCGGGATTCTCTCCATGAGATCATCCGCACTTCGGGGAAGGACACGTAGTCGTTTCTCCTTCCACTCATCAGCGAGATCTTCCATCCCGTGAGTACGCAGGTAATCATCCAGATGCGAAGACAATCTCCCCGCGACACCCTCCGCACCAAGCCCAAGGCGACCCGCGCCCTTCAGAGCAAGAGTGCCTAGCCCCATCCCCATATCCCGCAGCATCATGCCTTCGCCAATGATAGGCAGGGATTCAAGCACTGCAACAGCACGAGTCGCATTTCCACCGCCTGCGGTGAGCGCAGCAAGAACTGCAGCCGGTACAAGTTCACCGAGTGCAGCACCGGGATCGTCTTTCCAGCCATCAACGTTGATCAGCGCGTCCCACATTTTCTTCGCGAAGCCTGCGGGGTCTGCCATAATCGCGTCACGTAGCGCATACAAGTCCTCAGCCGAGATTGTATTTTGCTTGTGCTTCGCTTGCAGTTCATCCCAGGTGATCCACCCCAGCATATACCGCCCATAGTCCCACATGCCTTCAAGAGCCATGCCATACTGCAAGGACAATAGACCCCAAACGCCATCAAAGATGCCCGCTATCGTACGTTTCGCAAAATGAACGGGGGCCCACGACGGATCGGGAGAACGGTTCGCCTGTTCATACAGCGTGTTCGCGAGTTCCTCGCCAGCAGCATCAGTATCACTCACAGCAGCTTCAAAGTCCGCAATAGCTTGCGTTTTGATTGCCTCGCCAGGACGCGTGTCACGCTCAGGATGGTATGACAGGTCATAAACGGGCATTCCGAAAATGCCCACCTTCGGATGCGCTGATGCCCATTGCTGCTCGGCAAGCGCCGCTTCCACGGAAGCAACACCTGCCTCGTATGAAATCTTCGCCTCCGCTGCGCGTGCTTGCGCTTGTTCGAGCGCAGAGGCGTAGACCTCCCACGCATCAGCCGCCCGCCCGAAAGTCGCCGAGGCGCACCACCACTTGTCCGGCTGCAGCTTGAAATGCTCGTGAAACCGATCGGCCGCACGCCACTCCATCCGGATACTGAAATCTCCTGGAGCGACCACGCGATGCGCTCACAGTCGGATGCCCGGTCACGCATCACCGCAACACGTCCACGAATGGAGCCGGGATCACCCTCGATCTCAAACACGGGAGCCCCCGTGTGCCTCACGCTCATGTCAGCCTCCCAACACCAGTTGTTGCGTCGAGACACCAGCTGCTGCATCGCGAGCACGCGTCATCGCTTCCTCGCACGCGTCCATGTAATCCGAATAGATGCCCGCAACTCTGCCCAATCGTCCGGAGGCCTCAGAAATGTCTCGGAGCATCCCATTGAGTCCCTGATCCCACTTCGTATTAAAGCTCTCCAGTGCTCCAGCTACGACGGGATCACCAACCATTCCAGAGTTGGGCGTATAGTCTGCGACATCATACGTTCTATTGCGTTCCTGCAGGTCGCTCAACTGCGATACGGCAGTACCCAACGCCTCAAGATCGACTTCAAAATCATGACTTCCCATGCCACTTCACCCTAATCAACGGCAGCGAATGCACGGGTTTCGGCGTCAATGCCCGCCTGACGGATTTCTTCGAATGCCTGCTTCAGGGAATCCAAGGCAGCGGCCATGTCTTCCACTCGGGCATCCATACGTTGCGCACACTCTTTCTGTGCTTGACGCGCCTCAGAGGTATCCGACCACTCGACCAGCTCATGCTCCACGAGGTCCGACATCTCGGTGCCCCCTTCCCGCAGTTTCAACGCCGCACGCTCTACATCATCCATGATGTAATTGACAGCGGTCTCATTGAAGACAAGGTCGTTCCCACTCATGATGCGCTCCCGAAGCTCAGCGCGATGTCATTCAGATCCCTGCTCGCATCTTCCTCCGCTGTCACAAGCGCTTCATCGACCGAGATCAAAGCCTGCGCATAGCGCTCCAGGTCGGCCTGATGTGCGTTTGCACCCTCACCCCACCGTTGTAGGGCGTCACTCAGAACCGATACATACGGCCCATTCACTCGCGCAACGTCATCGAGAATGCAGGACTCAAGCATGTCTGCTACATCCACGAGCTTACTCTCGAAGTCGACCACATAACCCGCAGCCTTCGTTTGCGCACCAATGACAAGTCCAAAGCCAGGTCCACTCACAACGCTCCTCCTTCAACGGATAGAGAGCGGCGAACACCACTCGTTCAACCACTTGTTCAGTTGGACATCGTATTTAATCACAACACATTTTACTCGAGCAAATCCGCCGCCTCGAGCCAGGCCTCCTCCAGCTCATCCATCTCGGACAGGACGTCCTGGTGGGCCGCCGAGACCTTCGTCAGCTCGGACACCGCCGAGGGGTCCGTCGCCACCTGGATCGACAGCTTCTCCAGCTTCGCCTCCAGGGACGAGGCCTCGGTGCGCAGGCGCTCCAGCTTGCGTTCGATGCGGGCCACCTCCTTCTTGGCCGCGCGCCGCGCCGCAGCGTCACTCACGCCGACGCGAGCACTCCCCTGCCCCGCGCTCTCCTCGCCCGAGGAAGCGTCCGCGGGCTGCGCGGCAGAGCAGGAGGCGGAGCCGGCCTCGTCGGCGCGGGAGGAAGCCCCAAACGCCCCGAAGTCGCCGGAGGCGCGCATCTGAAGGTACTGTTCGACGCCGCCGGGCAACGCGCGGATCTGGCCGTCGCCGAGGAGGGCGACCTGGTGGTCGGTGACGCGCTCGAGGAGGTAGCGGTCGTGGGAGACGACGACGAGGGTGCCCGGGAACGTGTCGAGCAGGTCCTCCATCGAGGCCAGGGTGTCAGTGTCGAGGTCGTTCGTGGGCTCATCAAGCAGCAGCACGTTCGGCTGGCTCATGAGCAGGCGCATGAGCTGGAGGCGGCGGCGCTCGCCGCCCGAGATCTCGCTGATGCGCGTGTAGGCGCGGGCGCGCGTGAAACCCATGCGCTCCGTCATCTGCGAGGCGCTGACCTCCTTGCCATCCACGACGACGGTCTGGGCGACGTCGGCGACGGCCTCGACGACGCGCATATCGGCCAGGGCGTCGAGCTCGTGCGTGTCCTGGGAGAGTGTGGCGACTTGGACGGTCTTGCCGCGCTTGACGCGCCCCACGGTGGGCTCGAGGTCGCCGCGCAGCAGGTTGAGGATCGTCGTCTTGCCGGCGCCGTTGACGCCGACGATGCCGACGCGCTCGGCGGGGGCCAGGCGCCAGGTGACGCCCTCGAGGATGTCCAGGCGTGAGCCGTCGGGGCGCGTGAAGGACACGGAGACATCCTCGAGGTCGATGACGTCCTTGCCCAGGCGCGCGGTCGCCATTGTCACCAGCTCGACGGTGTCGCGCGGGGGCGGCACGTCGGCGATGAGGGCCTCGGCGGCGGCGATGTGGAACTTCGGCTTCGAGGTGCGGGCAGGCGCCCCGCGGCGCAGCCACGCGAGCTCCTTGGTGAGCAGGTTGGCGCGCTTGGCGGCGGCCACGTCCGCCTGGCGCATGCGCTCGGCGCGGGCGAGGGTGTAGGCGGCGTAGGAGCCGTCGTAGATTTCGACGTGCCCGGCGATCTGCGGCCGGTCACCACCCGGGTCGACGCCGGGGACGACCTCCCAGATATGCTCGCACACGGCGTCAAGGAACCAACGGTCGTGGGTGACGGCCAGGAGCGCGCCGGACGCGCCGGGGCGGGCGAAGCGGGCGTTCAGGTGCGCGGCCAGCCAGGCCACGCCCTCGACGTCGAGGTGGTTGGTGGGCTCGTCCAGGCACACGATGTCCGCGGTGGCCGCGAGGACGCGGGCGAGCGCGACGCGGCGGCGCTGACCGCCGGACAGGGTACCGACGAGGGCCGCGGGGTTAATGTCGGCGAGGAGCCCAGCGTGGATGTCACGCACGGCCGGGTCGGACGCCCACTCGTACTCCTCCATGCCGGGGTGAACGGCCTGGATGACGGTGTCCTCAGGGTTGAGGGTGTCCGCCTGGGTGAGGACGGCGACGCGCACGCCGTCGCGGCGGGTCACCACTCCCCCGTCGGGTTCCTGCGTGCCGGCGACGATGCGCAGGAGCGTGGACTTTCCGGCGCCGTTGGGGCCGAGGATGCCGACCCGGCTGCCGTCGTCGAGGCCGACCGTGACCCCTTCGAGGAGCTTGCGGGATCCCGCGAGGGCACCGACGTTCTGGGTTCCGAGCAGGTGCGCCATCAGATGGCCTCCGTCGATTCGATGCGGGCACCGCAGGCGGGCCCGTGGGTGGGGATGGCGCGCGCGACCGTGGGCGCGTCGCTGAGGGTGGCCGCGAGGGCTTGGGCGTGCTCGGCGTCGCGCGCGAGGGCAGCGACGGTCGGGCCGGACCCGGACAGCGTGACGGCCAGGGCTCCCGCGTCCTGCGCGGCACCGATGGTCTCGGCCAGCTCGGCGCGCAGGCGCAGGGCGGGCGCCTGCAGGTCATTGACGAGGCAGTGGCGTAGATCCTCGGGTCCGCCACACAGGGCGGCAACCTCCTCGGGCGTGGGTTCGGCGAGGGCGGGCGCGCCGACCGCGTCGACCCGGTCGAACTCGCGGAACACCTCGGGGGTGGACAGGCCCTCGCGAGACAGGAGCATCACCCAGTGGTGCCCAGCCCCGGCCTCGTCCCCCTCGCGCAAGGCGCTCATGTGGTCGCCGCGCCCGGTTCCCAGCGCGATGCCGCCCACCAGGCAGGCGGGGACGTCGGCGCCCAGCGAGCGGCCGATCGCCTGCAGCTGCTC
>ERZ773035.1742-NODE-1742-length-15188-cov-8.875438_pt1 | contig 15188 bp, 11 predicted proteins | sample MGYA00511487_ERZ773035 | MGnify/ENA primary metagenome ERZ773035 (study PRJEB29015, sample SAMEA2737985) | human oral metagenome | biome: human oral; feature: human-associated habitat; material: dental | place: China | collected 2024 ...
AGAACAAGATGAGGAGGATAGCGAGGCAGTGAGAATTATCAAGAAGGACATTCCTACGGAATATGGCGTACTGATTCAGAAATTTCGTCTGATTGACGATACGTTTTTCAACGTGTGTTTTGACAACTATACTGAAGGAATGCAGCTTCTACTGCGTATCTTCTTTGGACGCGACGATCTCGTTGTGAAGCATGTCGTCACACAGCAGAGCGCGGACAATCTCTACGGTCGCGGTGTGCGCTTTGACGTGTTGGCAGAAGACAGCGAGGGAAAGCTCTACGATTGCGAAGTCCAACGGGCGAATGAAGGAGCAGCTCCGCGTCGGGCACGCTACAACAGCAGCATGATGGATTCACGGGAACTGGCACGAGGAGCAGAGTTCTCGGCACTTCCAGAGACATGGGTGATCTTCATCACGGAAAACGACATCTATGGAGCAGGTTATCCACTTTATCATGTGGAGCGGATCGTCCAAGAACTTCAGCGACCATTTGATGATGGAGCACATATCCTTTACGTCAACGGATCGAACCGTGAAGATACGCCGCTTGGGCGGCTGATGCAGGATTTTTTCTGCGAGCGTCCGGAGCAGATGAATTATAAAGAGCTCGCTCAGAGAGTAGATTACTTTAAGGCAGAAGCAGAGGGGGTAAATGCCATGTGTGAACTGATGGAGAAATTTGGAGAGAAGAAATTGGAAGAGGGGCGTATGGAGGGACTCCTTGAAGGAAAGCGTAGGATGCTTGATATGGCGCGTTCTTTGATCTCCTTGAACGTACCTCTTGAGGTGATTGAGAAGTCGAGCGGCTTGAAGCGAACAGAAATTCTTGCGTTGCAAGATGCATCTGTCGAGTAGCGTTGATGCAGGAAAAATATCTCACAGAACCATTACAAACACAATATTATAATACAGCAACAGCCCAGCCGTGAACGTTCGGCTGGGCTGTATATCGTTGGGGAGAACGGCGTCACATGCGCTTCTCTAAATCCTCCAACACAGCTGCATACGCTTTTAGTCTCTCGATGCTGCGCTCCTTGTCGGCACAGCTCTCTTGCAGTTTCTCATACTCCGTGTTCATATTGCGGAGAAGGTCACTGCCGAAGTCATCTCGGATGGTGTCAAGGTGCGATTTGAGACGCGGCACTTCCTCGGTGAAGCGTGCGCTGATGTTGTCGAACAGCTGGCTGATGGCTTGTCCAAGTGCGGCTTGCAGGGCACTGCGGTCGGAGGCATCGCGCACCTCGCCCGACCACTTGCCCGCGAGACTGCTCAAATAGCCGTCCACATTGATGTGAATGACAGGCAGCTCGATGTTGTTCAGAGCGCGTTCTGCAAGCAGACGGAAATAGGCAGGGTCATAGTCCTCTGCACTTGGATCGAAATTGTCCACCACGACCCGCAGAAGCTGTTGTTTCAACGATTTTAGCTCAATGCTGTCCGCAAATGCGCGTTCAATGGAGGAGCTGGCCTCAAGTCCGAAGTGGCGAATGTTCTCGAGGGCATCGTTGACATCCAGATAGGAGTAAGGGCGTGTATAGGAGGCATCAACCTCCTTGTAGGTTCCCCAGCTGAATGGATTGTACCAGTGGGAAGTGCTTACCCTTCTTGTGCGTTTCACAAATTCTGTTCCTGTTCTTGCGGTAATCGAATCGTACTCTCGACTATCCTCCCGCAGGACACGCAGGAGGTCGATTTTTGCACGCTCCATCTTCGTTGTAATCGTTCCAAAATACTCCGCCAGGCGCGCTTCAATCTCGTGAATCTGCTGCTCTTTCTTGCGGCGTTGTTGCTCAAGAGAGTTTTTATCCCCTGTGGTGAGAAGGCCGATGCGGAGACTCGTTTGAGTCTGCTCGTTTTTGATGAAATTGTGCAGCGCATCCTTTGAGCGTGGGACGAAGCCCGCGATTTTTTTACGCAGGGTTGCGTCCTTCTCTGCAATGCACGATGTCAACTCGTTCTCAATCGGGCTCAGATCACCGAGTTCAGGAAGCTGCTGCTGAAAATCGCCGTACTCGTTCAGATCATCGGCGCGTTTTCGCTCGATGTCCGTGTAGTCGGCGGGGCTTTTCCCGTTCATGTTATGCAGCAGGGAGGAAAGGAAGAATGGCTCCTCACAGTTGCGAAAAATGGCGGCATGGGTCGTGTTTCCTGTCTTCGTGTGCCGCTCCGCCTCCTTGCGGAATATTTTTTTTGCACGCTGTGCAAGATCCTGCTTCGTATCGCGTACCGCCTCGGCAAGACTGTCGGCATCATAGATCGCATCCATTAGAACGTCATCGAAACGGCTGACAATCAGACGGAGGCGCACCACGCCTTTTGATGGTAACTGATTCTGAAGCAGGTCGACATCGCCCACATCGAGAAACTGGGAGGCGGGACTGAGGAAGAAGACCACATCGCAGCTTGCAAGGAAGTCACGCGTCCGCTGTGTGCGTGAGACAACAGGATCGTTCAGCCCCGGGGTGTCGACGATGGAGATGCCCTCAATATCGGGATTGTTCTGATAGAGGGTCACGCATTTGACGAGGGGAGTATATTCCCCGTCTGCACCCGTATACTGATCGAGTGCATCGGCAAGTTCCTCCTCGGAGGAAAATGTGCGGCGGATTGTCCCCTCGGCGAGAATAGAGGAGACGGCGATGCCGCTGGTGCGCACTGCCTCGACCAGTTCCTTTGCCATGCGTGCGACGTCGGTACTTGCACTCGAACGAGCATCGTCCTCCATCTGCCGCCACTCGTCGGGGGTGTAGAACTCTACCTCGATGGCATTCTCCGGCGCATATTCGATCTTCGTAAGGCTTGCAGTCTTGGGAGTGAATGCCTGCGGGAGCACCTGCCGCCCACCAAAGATGACCGTGTTCAAAAATGTGGATTTGCCCGCCTTGACACGTCCAACAACGGCGATATTCAACTTGCGGTCGGTGCGTGCAAAGTCCTGCCACTGCCGCCGCAGCTCATCAGCGAGAGCACGCACACCGTTCGCCGCCTCCTCTGAGTGGGGCACGAGTTCTGTGACGACGGAGGGATAGACCTCACTGAGAAGGACGTTGATATGACGTTCCTGTTCCTTGACGGCACTGAATTCAATGGACATAATGACCTCCTAGATGTGAAATGTGAAATCACTGCTCTGATAATTCTTGTATTTCCCTCCCCGTACATTCAATAAAACGATTGTCTTTTTGTGTTGACTTGTCTAAAAGCACAAGGGCATGTTTTCCTCTTGTATCTAGAAGTGGCGACCAGAACCTTCCATGAACGTGACAGGCATGAAATGTACAGTTTTGTATCAGAGAAGTTTGTGTTGCTTGAACAATAGATATTGGTGGAGTACCGTACTGAGATTCATATTGTGTTTTGCAGCCAGAGAACGTGCAGTTAGATATGATTGTATTTTTTACGAGGAATAGGGATTGTGTATGCGTTGACTCACTAAAACAATTTATAAACTCGGTACTTATAATCTCGAAATGGGATAGATGAATTATGGGGACTTGTTTATCAGTTTTACAGTTTTTGAACCTACAGTCCTTCATTGTGCCCTTGTTTATGAATAAACAGGATTTGTTGTAAGCTTTCTCGAATATGCAATCGAAGAAGTCAATGTGCTTGTGTTTGCTCTCGAATGTCACATTGTTAAAATTACACAGAACAAATGAGATCCGTGTGGCTTTCCATTCATCCAGATTTATGTGTGCATCTTTTTTCGAGATACAGGTCAGAATTAAATGTTTTGTATCGCTGTGAGGAGCACGATCAAGATCGTTTGAAATTTGAGGAAAATAGAAATCAGTTTCCTGTTTGAGTGCAGGAGTCTTTGCAATCAGGTCAAAGTATCGTTCGGAATCCTGTGATGCAACACATTTTGCGAGTTGTATCACCTCGGTGATTTCAGCTGGCGGTACTTCCATCAGCGCAGCCAGTCCTGCAATATACTCAAGCAGAGACGTGTCCTCTTCCTCGCGCAGGAGCGTGAGAATCATCGCGTCGAGCAGGAATGCGCGTGTAAGATTGTCGCGGCGAATGCACTCGATGCACTCAACCATCCGCGCATCTGTCATGGCGTGCGCGGCGGGCAGGAGCTCATGCACATCCTGTGCGTAGTCCGCGCCCTTTGCGATGCGGTAGAGATGAAGCCACTGCGCCTCCTTCGCCTCGGCGGTCGTGAGGACGGTGAGGAGGAGCAGATAGTACAGCTCGGGCATGGAACTGCGCGTGACGGGATGTCCCGTATAGGGATGGTTCTCCGCATCACAGCGCAGACGGGCAAAGTCGAAGCTCTCTGCCGCCGCACTCGCATTTCGGTGCGCGTCCAGTTCACGAGTTACAGAGGCAAGCAAATCCGCAGCCTCCTGTAATTTACTTTGAAGTTGGGCGATTGTTTCCATGAAGACTCCTTTCTGTGGTGTGTGGAAAGACCAACATATTGACCGTTAATTTCAATCATCACTGTCCGGCTCCAAGAATGTATTTACCGTACAGTTATTTAATGTTGTCGATTCCGCAGAGCAGTCATGAAATAGGATTTCTTTAGAGGCACATTTATTTAATACCACATTACCAATATCAGACTCTTGCAATGATGCTGTTGTTATTTGGCATGTGTTCAATACAATATCACCTATGTCACAATCTTGAAATGAAACTCTTGGGACATTGATGCTTTCCATATTTATATCTGCACAATCACAGTGTAAAAATGTAATCTCTGTCCCATTCCATTTATCTAATTGCAATAATATATCATCCCAGTCACAGTCCTTAATAATAATAGAACGTGTTTCCGAACGGAATGATTGATTTGAATAATTTTTGTAAGCATCATTCTTTTCTTGTAAGTAGATATTGCTTTCCTTCTCATATAAAGTGAAAGTTTCTGATATTGTTTTGAGATAATGGGTATGGTCCTGCTCTATGATACATTTTGCTACAGCTATCGTTTCCGTGATAACAGGCGGCGCGACATCGAGCAGTGCACACAGTCCCGCAATATATTCGAGTAGTTTTGCGTTCTCCTCCTCGCGTAGTAGGTAGAGGAGCATGGCATCGAGTAGGAAGGCATTCGTAAGGTCGTCGCGGCGGATGCTCTCGATACATTCGACAATCCTCTCGCCTGTCAGTGCGTGCGCAGAGGGCAGCAACTCTCGCACGTCCTGTGCGTACCCCGCGCCCTTTGCGATGCGGTAGAGGTGCATCCACTGTGCCTCATTAGCCTCGGCGGAGGTGAGAATAGTCATGAGGAGTAGATAGTAGAGTTCGGGCATGGTGCTGCGTTCGGCGGGGTGTCCCGTGTAGGGATGGTTCTCTCCCTCGTAGCGCAGTCGTGCAAAGTCCAAATTTTCCATGCGTTCCTCCTAGGCGCGGGCGAGCTCGCGCTGCATATGGGCGAGCAGTTCCTGCTTGTAGGATGCGCCGCCCGGCAGTTTGCTGATCTTGGCACTGACGTTTCGGAACTCGCGCTCCATGTGGTGCAGGATATCATCGTTGATGCTAAGACCGCGCTGTTTGAGGAGGTTTTGCACAATGGCGGCGGCATCTGTGCGGCGATCCTCGAGGAGGTCGATCTCGCTCGGCTCGGGCAGGGCAATCCCGACTTCGTCGGCAACGCCTTTCAGCTCGGTGAAGAAGTCAAGCTGAAGTTCTTTGAGAGCCCCCTTTGTCTCCGTCAGCTCCTGTATCTTCTCACGTACCTCGCGGGCAAAGGAGGCAAGCCCCTCCTCGACCTCTCGCACATCGCCGACATGGGTGAGGGCGCGGTTCAGTCCGACAAGACGGCGCTTTTCCTCGTGAATGACTTCGTCATAGTAGTTTTTGCAGGCGGTAAAGAGTTTCTTGAACTGATAGGCAAAGTCCGCATAATGCTTGCCCGTGTCGAGGCGTGTGAGATAGCTCGCCACAGCATCGCGGTCGCAGTCTGCACCTGCGCGGCGTGAATAGGTCAGAACGTCCTCGTAACGGATGCCCTTCTGGTCGAGTGCGGCGCGTACACCGTCCGTCATACGGTGGAGATCATCCGCAGAGGGGACTTTGTCCGCCTTCGTGATGATGATGAGCTTCGGAATGTTCTTATCAAGGTCATTCAGAAAGTCGAGATCATCGTTGCTGATGATGCCGGCATCGGCAGGGACGAACCAGAGGATATGGTCGCTCGCGTTCAGCTGACTGCGTGCAATCTCGGCATCCGTGCGTGCGGAGTAGGCGGCACTGTCGGGTTTGGAGTAGCCCGGTGTGTCGAGGAAGGCAATCCCCGCATAGGAGTGGAGCGGTGTCTCGATAAACACGCTGCGCAGGAGATGTCCGAGCGGAGCTTCCTCAGATTCCTCATCCTCGCCGAATCCGTGCGCGAGGGTGCGAACGTCCGCAATCTGCATGGGGACGCTCGCACCAAAGATATTGATGCCGCGTGCTGTCTCGTCCGTACCGCTCAGAACGTAGGCAGGGACGGAGGTGGAGGGAGTGACGGCGGTCGGCAGGAGGCGTGCGCCGCCGAGCAGAGCGTTGAGAAAGCTCGACTTCCCGCTGCTGAATCCACCACCAAGCGCGACGATGGTCTTGCCGATAAGCGGGCGAAAGAGCAGGAAATCATAGAAGCGGTCGTAGATGTAGCAAAAATCGAAGTAGAGCGCGGGGAAATCGGGCGGGGCATTCTTCTCAAGTGCCTCGGGCAGGCGCTTCTTGATGGTGTTCTCGAGTTCCTCAAGCCGTGCGGGCAGAATCCGCTCATCGCGGTTCGGGTCGATGATTTTCTTGAGCAGAGCAATCTGCTCCTCGGGTGTGATGTTGGTCATGTTAAGCTCCTCTTGTGTGTTGCTACGAGATGTCGTTTACCCTATATGAATCAGCTCATTGCATGAGCAGTTATGGAAACTGTTGTCGCTCTCCTGCGAGAGAGCCATGTAAATTATATATCTATACCTCGAAGACAAATTTTTTTCGCTGATACTGCACGCCTCAAAGACACATCTATGTATTGTGGAATCCTCAATAATACGAATAATTGAGGCAGAAGTATCTCTGGTAGCATTCGTCTCACAATGAAAGAAGTTACACCCTATGATGGAAATATTCTGTCCAAAAAGAAAGAACTGTTGGTATCGCCATACGATTGTATTGCAGCAACAACGTATGAATTTTGAGTCCGTCAGTGTACTTTCATATAATTCTAGAAAAGGGATAGCTTGTTCTTCTGAATGTCTTATGGTGCAATCGGAAAAAACACAGCGCTCTATGGCTGTATTATGTAAATGGAGCACCTTCTCCCTGGAATAGATGTTTTTGAATATACATTTCCGAAAGGTGCTTGTCTTTTGCAGAGATATATACGTTCCACCATATTCATTCTCTTCGTGTTTATCATGAAAAGAACAGCCGATAAAGTTAACCTCTTTTTGCCTGCTTTTAATTCTGCTGTTTTCAAAGGTGCAGCCTCTGAATGATATTCGTTTTGCCTTCCATTCATCCAAGTTTAGTGTCGTATTTTCTCCGTTGATACAGAGGACGGTGAGATGATCGGCTACGATGGATTCGGCTTGTACTAAGTTATTTATGATGACCTGCCCATCCAGCTGATACAGATAGAAATAACTCTCCAATATATCAATCTGTTCTGCATCCACCATTCCCTCAAAATATGCCTCGCGCTCCTGTGCCGCAATATGTTTCGCTGCCTGTATGGTCTCGGAGACCGCATTGAGCGGTGCGCCAATCAATGCAAACAGCCCCGCAATATATTCGAGCAGGGCGGGGGACTCCCCGTGCAGGAGCGCGAGCAGCATAGCATCAAGCAGAAAGGCGTTTACGAGGTTATCACGGTGCAGGCTCTCTACGCACTCAATGATCTTCGCATCCGTGATGGCATGCGCGCCGGGCAGGAGGTCGCGCACATCCTGCTCATATCCCGCCCCTGCTGCAACGCGATAGAGGTGCATCCACTGTGCCTCCGTCGCCTCGGCAGAGGTGAGGACGGTGAGGAGGAGCAGATAGTACAGCTCGGGCATCGAGCTGCGTGCGGCAGGATGCCCTGTATAGGGATGCTTTCCACCCTCGTAGCGGAGGCGGGTGAAGTCCGTTTCCTGCTTTGCCGCGCCGCTTTCCTCCTCCAATGCCGTACGGATGCGCTCAAGTGTCGCATCTGCTTCCTCCACCTGTCCGCGCAGGTTTGCGATAATATTTTTGAGCAGGGTAATTTGCTCGCTCATTGTCTGTGTGCTCATTTCTTTTTCCTCATGCAGTCAGCAGTTTCTGCAGGGCATCGAGATCGGCGCGCATCTCGGTAAGGCGTGCCTCACGCTCGGCGGCTGCCTTTTCACGACTCTCGCGGAGATCCGCAATTGCTTTTTCCTGCACGGCGATCTGTCCCTTCGCTTCGTCCTCAATCATCTGATTGATATCGCTGACTTGCTGCGTCAGACCATCGCGGATCACGCCTTCTGTCTCCGTTACAATCTGTGGGATGATAACATCGTGCAACTGTTCATGTACTTTTTGGCGACGCTCTTCCTGGACTTTTTTGCGAGAGAAGAAGGAGATAATTTCCTCCAACACCTTTTGGATGAGGATGACAACAGGCCCCCCTGTACGCCCGATAATTAGGAGAATAAGAGGGAGAACTTGTTTTGCAATTTCCTTTGTCGCCGTATCGGTATCAATCTTCTGGATGTCCAGATCCGACAGCTGCGCAGAAACATTGACCTGTATGACCGATGTCAGCTTGTGCAGATAACGATGCAGACGCGGCTCGAAATCCTCCTTTAGCCCCTCAAGTGCCGCCTGCCGCACGATAGCGTTGACTTTCGCAGAGATATCGGCGTTGTTCAGCACCATGCGTTCGAGGTTACTCGCCGCACCGGAGAGTGCGGCTTCGACACGGCGACCGATGTTTACACTGCTCTCGTCAATCTGGCGTACGAAGGCTGTTTTTTCCTTTTCGATGCCCTCCTTCATGCGTTCGAGTTCACGGCGGCATTTCTCCTCCTCTGCGGCAAGTTCATCGGGAGAGAGGTCTGCCTTCTTGATGGAGGCGGTCAGATATTGCTCCGTGCGGGTGGCTTCGCTTCGGATGCGAGCGCGTGTGTTTTTCTCGAAGATGGTCTGGCTCTCAGACTCAATTTTCTCAAGGATGGCGGAGAATCCGCTGATATCCGTGTTCTTTTTTGCATTCGTTGTGACGAGTGCAATGTCCGTCAATCCGAGATACTGTGCCGCGTCACTACGAATCCGCTCTTTTGTTTCTGCGAGCTGTTCCTCCGTGACCTTGTCCGCCTTCGTGATAACGAGGTAGACGGGCATATCGTGAAGTTTCAGCTCCTGCAGGAAGCGTACAATGCTCTCAGCGATGAGTGGCTCGGAAGCATCAAAGGCGATGATGTAAGCATGGCTCTTAGAGATGTATTCGTCGATGGCGCGGTTGTGCATCTCAATGCCGGAGTCGAAGCCGGGCATATCGACGATTTTGACCGTGGAGATGGCTTTCAGCGCGGGATTATTGAGGATGAGTTCGATACTGTGCATGTCCTCAACACGATAGTCTGTGTCCATGAATGCCTCAAGCGAGATTTCGTCCTGTGCACCGTTCTTGTGGTGGAGGATGACGCGCTCTGAGCTGCCCCAGCGCAGTTCGGTCGGGATGGCGGTTTCGGGGGTAATCTGTATACGCAGGTAGTTCTTGCCGAGCAGGGCGTTGATCAGAGAACTCTTGCCCGTACTGAACTTGCCGACGATGGGCGTAATGACGTAGAACTGGTCGAGGGTGGCAAGTGCCGTACGGAAGCTCTCCTCTGCAATCCCGTATTTTTCCTCCATTGTAAGGATGGTCTGCATATCATGGCGGCAATCTTCATAGTGTTTTGTGTGTTCCATGTCTGTTTGCTCCTTTAGTTTATGAAAATCTATGAGACTATTATACTATTTTTAGAGTCGTTTGCAAAAGAGAAATTATTTGGACTTCGATGTGCCGATTTGTATTTTAGCATAGATAGAAATTGAAAAGGTTGCCTGGCAGGCGACCTTTTCCCTCTTTTCATCATTTATACTGAATGTGGTTTTGGTTTAGGATTAAAGGAGGAGTTTACTATGTCATGGGTAAAAAACGGTCTGCTGCTCGCGACGGGCGGCATCATCGGACTCTGTGTGGCTGCGGTGATTGAGGCGGACGATGATGGTGCAGAATGCAGCTCTGAGGGACTGCGCAACGTCGATGGTATCGCCGTCCTTGCCGAGAAGCTGCGCCGCGAGGCGGAGTGGGCGATGGAGGAATGCACGAGCGATGAGGAGCGCGATGCTGTGTATGCCAAAATCAAGACATCCATCGGTGGTTTGCAGGAGAAACTTGCCGAGCGCGGTGAGGAGATTATCGCGGAACTGGAAGCGCAGTTCGCGGAGGAGGGAGAAGAGGAAGATCGAGTGTGTGAACAGCCTGTGCAGACAAAATGTGTTCAGAACATTCGAGAGGTGCTTGATGAGCTTGCGCAGTTTATGGATAAGACGTTGAAGGAATTGCAGCCAGCGAAAGCGATGGTGTAGAGAGCACGCCGCATAGGGGATGTATTTCTGCAATAACGCTGCAATTACCTCTGAAATGTTGTATTATATATGCATCTGATGGAGATCTGAATGATTTGAAAATAGATATGTAGAATCTAGGAGGACACCCATGGCACGATTCTATCCTGCATTCGTAGGGGATTTTCACGGGAGCGAGGGGGAGGAGCTTGCTTATCATGCGCTCGAAACGCTCGGGGATGACTATACGGTGTTTCACTCCTACTGCTGGCTTGGGGATGGTGTTCGGACGGCGACGCAGGGGGAGGCGGACTTTCTCGTGCTTCATCCGCGCCACGGCATTCTCGCGATTGAGGTGAAGGCGGGCGGGATTGCCTACGAGGGCGGCGCGTGGCGGCAGACGAACCGCAACACGGGCGAGACGCATGTGATCTATCCGTTTCAGCAGGCGGAGAGGAGCCGTCAGCGGGTTCTCGCGGAGCTGCAAAAGAGAATGCAGCAGAATATTCCGCTCGTGGGTAAGGCGGTCTGGTTCACGTCGGTTCAGATTCCGCAGGGGAAGCCGCTCCCGCTTGAGTCGCCGCGTGACATCATCCTCGATGCGGACGATCTGCGCGATCCGAAGGAGATGTTGGAGCGTATATACGCGTATTGGCGCGGAATACTTCACATTCCGGAGCGCACGCAGTCGCCCGCGGAGTTTCGGCAGACTGTTCAAATCTTGCAGCCCGTGTTCCGCATCGTGGAGACGCTCGCCGCCGTGTCGGCGGCGGTGGAGCAGTCGACGGCACGTCTGACGAATGCGCAGTTCGCGCTGCTGGAGTATCTGCGCGATCAGCGCACGGCAGCGATTCATGGGGCGGCGGGCACGGGCAAGAGTCTGCTCGCGGCGGAGAAGGCGCGGATGCTTGCGCGCGAGGGGCAGAAGGTGCTCTATCTCTGCTTCAATGAGTTCCTGCTGGAGCGTCTGCGTTCCTGCCGCTGGGATGCGAACATTACGATTCACAATGAGCGCACGCTTGCGGAGGAGTTGATGACGGGGCGGGAGCTTCGCATTGAAACGGTGCTGCGGGAGTTCGAGGAATTTTTTCAAAACGAATACGATGGGACGGAGTGGGCATATCCCAACATCATTGTCGATGAGGCACAGGATTTCCCGAGTGCGCTTCTGGAACAGTTCGCGATGCTCGCCGAGCTTTATGACGGGGCGTTTTATCTCTTCTATGACCGCGGGCAGACGATTCTTTCCCGCCGTGTTGAGGGGCAGGTATTGCAGATGGCTCCGGCATGGATTGACGCGCACATGGACTGCCGCCTCGTGCTCTACCGCAACTGCCGCAATACGGCGGAGATCGGGCGGACGGTGGGCAGCTTCATCGAGCGCAGACACAAGAACTACCTGAGCGATGTTCACGGGAAGCGCCCGTGTGCGGTCTTTGTACCCGATCGAAAGGCTCTGGTAGATGCGGCGGCTGATTTTGTGCGCCGTATGCGCAGCGCGGAGAAATTGGAGCTGAGGGATATTGTGATCCTCACGGTATCGACGCTCGCAAAATCTGTGCTCGGTGCTCTGACCGAGCTCGCGGGGATTCCTGTTTCTCACAAGCCGGAGGAGGGGAAACTCTGGTTCACAACGGTGCGCCGCTACAAGGGACTCGAGGCGAAGGCGGTGCTGCTCGTGGATGTGCGCGTATCTAGGCTCACCGATTCGACCTGTCAGCGCCTCATCTACGTGGGAAGTTCAAGGGCGACTGCGTATCTTGAGACGCTTTTCCTCAATGATGTTTCGTCGGAGGAATATCCTGCGCTGACGGCGCAGCTTGGCGAGGAGGTTGCACCCACCCCGCAGGGGATTGCGGGCTGGCTCGGAATGGAGTGCAGAGCGGATGGATGAGCGTCTTCTTGCCGCACTTGCGGCATATATCGATGCGCATTACGAAGCGGAGCGAGAGGTTCGTCGGCTGCACATAGATGATCTGCGTACGTTTGCAGGATCGCGCCACACGTCTGTTGATCTCTTTGGGGCGATCAATGGTCTGCTCAAAAAGATGGAGGATTCCTTTTCGGAGCGGCTCCTGTATCTGATTGAGCGTACAGGGCGAAAGCCCTCCGAGATCTATACGAAGGCGGGTGTGACAAAGGCGCATTTCTCCAAGATTCGGACGGACAAGAACTATCATCCGACGAAGGAGACGGCGCTCGCGTTTGCGATTGCTCTGCACCTGTCACTTGCGGATGCGCAGGATCTTCTGCGGCGTGCGGGCTATACACTCTCGCACAGCAGCGAGAGTGATCTGATTGTCGAGTTCTTTATCGTACATCGCAAATACAACGTGGATCAGGTGAATTTCTGCCTCGATCACTATGGCCACAAGCCGCTCACGAACCGCAGGGGGAGTGTAAGTGAGGTTTAGGGAATACGGGGGAGGTGCTGTACGTAAATGACATTGATGGAACGACTGAGGCGCAGGAAGAACGGCATGCAGCGGAAGCCGAAAGTGTATGCCGCATCGTTGGGTCTCTGGATTCTTCTGCAAGTGATCAGTGTGATCCTGAGAATATGCGTTGGTCTGATTAAGGTCATCATGTCAGTGCCGATGCCGGATTTATCTCCGCAGGCAATCTGGCAGTTCTTGCGGAAAATCCATTTCGTATCTTTTTTTGGGACGCTGAAGAGCAGTCTGGGGAGTATGATTGATCTCAGAGGATGGGGATATGAACTCGGTCGTCTTTCCTCCGTCTCCGAGGTATACCGAAATCTAAACGGGCGGTTATGCGAACTCATACGTAGGAAGTGGGCTGCGCTGAAAAAGCTGTGGGCAGAGATTCGTTCTCCGGGTGAGATATCAAGGCGGATCAAAACCTTCCTGCATCAGCATACGCGCAATATCCGCCTTGTCCGACGCGGTATTGTAAGTACCATTCTTGGCGTGTTTTTGGTAAAGGTGCTGACCGTCGTTTATTTTATCGTTCTGGGACCGATCACGCTGCTTTCTTTCTTGGGACTCAACTGTATGATAGTTCTCCTCGCCGTGATCAATTTCATTGCGACGCAGGTTGCCGGTCTCTTGGCACACATCATAGACAGACGGATTGCGCAGGCATCTCTTGGGACTCTGTTCAGGTTTAGGAAAAGCGGATAAATTCAGAGATACTTAAAATGCCGCCGATGAGGAGATGTGCCTCATTGGCGGCATTTTTGTGTGCCGAATTTATCCGTGATTCTTTTACTTCTCCGCCGAACTGATGCGTGTGGAGATGACTGCCATCGTGAGTGCGAGGGCGACGATGCCGATACCGAGGCCGATGTAGCCGTTTCCTGTGAGCCCGTCGGCAATGTAGCCGAGGAGGGAGCAGGAGGCGACGACGGCGACGTAGGGCAGCTGTGTCGATACGTGGTCGAGGTGGTGGCACTGTGCGCCCGCCGAGGCGAGGATGGTGGTGTCGGAGATGGGCGAGGCATGGTCACCGCAGACCGCACCTGAGAGGATGGCGGCGACGGAAACGACGAGGATGTCCGGTGCGCTCTGCCCGAGGACGGCGATCGCGATCGGAATGAGGATGCCGAATGTGCCCCAGCTCGTGCCGGTGGCGAAGGCAAGACCTGCCGCGACGAGGAAGAAGAGCGGCGGAAGGAACATGACGACGCCCGCATTTGCCTGCACGACGGAGCCGACAAAGCCGCCGAGGTCGAGATACTCCTTGCTGCAGATGCCGGAGAGCGTCCACGCGAGGCAGAGGATGAAGATGGCGGGGGTCATCGCCTTGAAGCCCCAGCCAAAGCTGTCACAGAACACGTTGAACGAAACAACGCGGCGCGGCAGGTAAAGGAGCCCCGTAAAGACGAAGGCGATGAAGGAACCGAGGACGAGTGATTTTGATGAATCGCAGTTGGCGAAGGCGTCGGCAATGCTCGCGCCTTCATGAATGCCGCCCGTATAGAGCATGCCGTAGATGCACGCGCCGATGAGGACGAGAAGGGGGAGCATGAGGTCGATCATCTTGCCGCGTCCCTCGCTTGCCGCGCTCGCGGATGCCTCCGCCGTGTCCTGATACTCCTTTGGGATCTCAAAATGTGCGTTGGATTTTTCAACGCTCTTTCGCATGGCGCCGAAGTCGCGTCCCGTCCAGATGATGAAGAGCATAAAGAGAATCGTGAGCCATGCGTAAAGGTTGAATGGAATTGTCTGCAAGAAGAGCATAAAGCCATCGATGGGCGCGTCCTCCGGCAAGGACGAGCCGACTGCCGCCGCCCAGCTGGAAACGGGGGCGATGATACAGATCGGTGCCGCCGTCGCGTCGATGATGTAGGCGAGCTTTGTGCGCGCAATCTGAAACTTGTCCGTGACGGGACGCATGACGGTGCCGACGGTGAGGCAGTTGAAGTAGTCGTCGATGAAGATGACGATGCCGAGCAGCACGGTGACGAGGGAGGCGCTGCGCTTCCCCTTGATCGTGCGCGTTGCCCACTCGCCGTAGGCATTCATCGCACCCGAGCGCGTGATGGCGGCGACGAGGATGCCGAGGATGACGAGAAAGACTAGGATGTTGACGTTGCTCCCAACCTTGTCCGCCATGACCTGAAACATCGTGAGCGTTGCCTGCAGAAAGTTGCCGCCCGCGAAGAGCATGGCGCCCGAGAAGATGCCGATGATGAGCGACATATAGACTTCCTTCGTCCAGAGCG
>ERZ773035.1743-NODE-1743-length-15169-cov-17.561731_pt1 | contig 15169 bp, 10 predicted proteins | sample MGYA00511487_ERZ773035 | MGnify/ENA primary metagenome ERZ773035 (study PRJEB29015, sample SAMEA2737985) | human oral metagenome | biome: human oral; feature: human-associated habitat; material: dental | place: China | collected 2024 ...
ATCTTGATGTAACTTGGATTGGAATGCTTTTATTAGGGTTTATCTCCAAGTTCCTCAAAAAAGTTTAAACACGTTTAAAAACAAAGAAAACCAGCAAAACATCAGTTCTGCTGATTTTCAAAATGGAGATATACAGGTTCTTTAAGGAATAAATGCTACATTTTAAACCCTCTTGAGTTTCTGTTAAGAGTCTCTCTTACAGACTCTTTCGCAGGAGTTGGGGCTTCTTGAGTTTCGCTTTTTTGACTCTCTTGTGATAGCTCTTTATTGAGTTCTTCTGCCTCTTGTACCTCTTGTTTTTCGGCTCCTTCTTGTGCCTCTTGTGGAGTATCGGAGGAGAGTGAAAGTTGTATTTTCCTATCAAGGGCTGAGAGCTCAGTTTTAAGCTCGGAGAGCTGTGTTTCTTTACCCCATACTTTCTCGATGATTTCCTTTAGAAGAGGAATGTCCTTTTGGATAAGAGCAATCTCTTTTTCTTCCTTTTCCATCATTGCAGGGATTTTCTCAATGGCATTGACAAAATTCATCACAGCCAAGTTAGGGTCACTTGCCAATCGTCCGTTGTTATAGGTGTACTTGATACCACCTTCTCCTTGTACAAAAAAGCGGTTTTCTTTTAGGTCAAGTTCGTCTTTTTTGGAGACTTCGGTCTTTACTAATATCTGAAAACCATAGATACTTCCTATTTCTTGATATTCGCCTTTGGTACGAGCGTTTTGGACATAGTCCTGTAACTTCTGTGCTAACTGCTTTACACTGCTCTTTTCGTCTAAGCCATCCAAACGCAATGCATTGACTACCGAGCCATCTTCTCGGCGCACCGCTTTATCTGAAAAGTTTTGCCAATCCGTCTGAAAACGATACAAGCGGTCTTGTAGGGCTTTCAAATCGCTACAGAGGTTATCTAAACGGTTTTTAGAGGTGTATTTAGAGCGTAAGAACGTTTGTTTTTCACTCTCTAAAGCCCCAATCTTCTTTTCTAACTTTGCTTTTTCGAGTAAATCGGTATTTCCTGAGAGGATAGCCACATATTCAGAATAGTTCATTCCTGACTTTTCGTCCATCGCTCCCTCATCAATGGTTCTTTTGCCTAACTTATTGTTCTTAAGCTGGTCGATAAAGAGCTGTTTGTTAAACAGTAGATTAAACTTATATGAGTCTAAAGACTTTTCAACGGCATAGATAATCACATCCACCTTATTATCAGCAAAATATTTGGCCACTTCATTGCCCTTGCGAATGGCACGTCCGTCCCTTTGTTGCAAATCGCTGGGTCGCCAAGGGGTATCTAAGTGATGTACAGCAACGGCTTTTTTCTGTGCATTGACCCCTGTGCCAAGCATATCGGTAGAGCCAAAGAGTACCCGTATTTTGCCCTCGTTGGTGTCGCTGATGAGTTGTTTGCGCATTTTATCATTTTTAGCCTCTTGGATAAAACGGATTTCGTGGGCAGGAATGCCATAGTCTTCTACTAATTTGCGTTTGATTTCAGTGTAAGGATTCCACTCATTAGGCTTGTAAGTACCCAAATCAGAAAAGACAAACTGAGTCCCTTTCTGTGCTTTGTACTTTTGATAATATTCATTGATTTTCATCGCACAATGAGAGGCTTTGTTATCGGGATGGTCTTCATACTTATCGGAGATCATTCGCATATCTAAGGACATTTTACGGGCATAATCAGTTGCGATAAGCATTTTGGCTTTTTCCTCGGACTCGGATAGTGGCGCACGTCCCAAGAGGGTTGCATTACCCGTTTTGGCAAACTCCATTAGTTTTTGAATAAACACCTCTTGATCGGGGGTAGGAGGTATATTGTGTAAAATTTCGTTCTTTTCGGGTCTGTCTATCCCAACATCCTTTGCGGTTCTATAATCGGTTATTTCGGCGTAAAACTGCGCTAATTCGGGCACTTTGATAAAGTAGCGGAAGCGTTCTTTCTGCACAATGTTGTTAGCCACTGAAAATTCGTAATCGGTGGTCTTGCGGGCATAGATCGCTGCCCACGCATCGAAACAGTGAATTTGTTGCTTTTCTAAGGCTTGAGGACGCAGGTACTTAAAGAGCAAATAAAGCTCAGTAAGTGAATTGGAAATAGTAGTCCCCGATAGAAAAGTAGCCCCCATATCCTTGCCAGTGCGCTCTTGAATAGTTCGCAAGGCAAAAAGCAGATTCAGTGCTTTTTGACTGCCTTGGGAATTGCCTAAGCCTGCCACTCTATCGTGCCTTGTATTGAACATTAAGTTCTTGAACTTATGGCTTTCATCTACCAAGAGGTGATCAATGCCCATCATCTTAAAATCCACTGTATCATCGGTGCGCTCATTGATGTCGTGTTCTAAGGTTTTGAGCTTTACTTCTAGGTTTTCTTTACGCTTGTACATTCCTTTAATCATCGCACGAGAGACTTCACTGCCTTGTTTTTCCAACTGCCAAAGACTCTCTTCAACATCTTGGAGTTCTTCTTGCAAAATGCTCTGTTGCACCTCGGGGGATTGTGGTATCATCTTAAACTGGTCGTGGGTGAGAATTACGCAATCCCAATCATTGTTTTTGATGTCTCCAAAGATACGCAAACGCTTTTGAGGAGTAAAATCCTCCTTGCCAGGGTAAAGGATTTTAGCAAAAGGATAGGCACGGCGATAGGTCTCGGCTATTTCGTGTACATTGGCTTTAAGCCCTATAATCATCGGCTTGTGCGCTAATCCTAAACGCTTCATCTCTTGAGCAGCACAGCACATAATAAGGGTTTTACCAGCTCCTACCTCGTGGTCGCAAATCGCCCCATTGTTGAGCTTTATCATCCAAATAGCATCTTTCTGACTATCATACAAATCCTCTATGCCTAAACTCTCTCTATCAAGTCCAGGGAAGGACTGAAAAGAACCATCATATTGCGGACGTACAAAACAGTTAAAAGACTGATTGTACTGCTGAGCCAAGCGGTCTTTAAACTCCTGACTCTGCTCTAAGAGCCACAGAGGGAAAGCATTGCGTATTTCATCAATCTTGCTGTTTGCCAGTTGAATTGCCTCCATATCGCGCACCTTGACTTCCTTGTCGTCTATCTTTATTTTCTTGGTAATATCAGGGGTGGTATTTACCAAGGCGTTTTTGAAGAGGGCAATACCATCGTAGGTTCTGCTCTCACTTTTTACAGCGTATTTCTCCCAGATATGTAAGTTCTTTTGTCGGCATTCTACTGAAAACTCATCGGTTTGAGCGCTGTATTGCACACCTACCTTGGTATCGAAAAGCGAAGAGGCAAAATCACTATAGATTTGTGGGGAGATCCAACGCTCTCCCAAGTTAAAATCCAACTCTTCAAAAGGAATAGGGGTAGGAATTACCTGCCTGAGTCCCTCTAAAGCGTGCTCAATTTCTGATTGCTTAGGATGTTCAGGGTGAGTGTTTTGATATGCTTCTATGGCTTTGATTTTAGTAAAGACATCCCCCGCTTGCCACTTTTGGGCAATTTGGTATTCGTCTTCTATAGGATTGTAAAAGAGTTTGCCCTGTAACTGTGCTTTGACTTCTTCCTCATTGGTGTTAGAAAGCTCAGCTATGTAGGGAATATCCACCCTGCCTAATTCACTTAGAGAAGTGAGTAGTGCCTCTTCAGCAGAAATGTTTTCATTCTTCCTCAGAGAGAATACCACAGGCTTGTGAAAGATATCTGCCTTTTGATAAACACCGTTTTTGATACGCTCTAAGTAAGGGATTTCAGCGCCTGAGGCATCGGTTTTTATTAGCTTGATATTATCAGCACTATTTAGCCGACCATAGTTCTTGACAAAAGTATCGTAAAGGGCATTAAGATTTTCTCTTTCCGTAGGATAAGGGGTATAGGTGGTAGCCTCTTTATGGTACAAGTCAGAATAAGCATCACGCAGAGCGATATAGGCAATGGCTTTTTGTCTTTCCAAAGAAGAAAGCGCAAGAGGCACAAAGGTAGCAGCTGTTTTGTTCTTATTGAGATCTTGCAAAAAGCCCACCGTATCGGCTTGTACTACCAAAGTATCTTCTCTGAAATGAGGTAAATATTCTCCCTCAAAAGGTACAGGTTCTTTTAGTAATGATACCGCAGGAGGCGTGTAATACAAAGCAGGAGAAGCTTTTGAAAGCACCTCTATTTCATTCCCTTGATTGACAGGATAAGTAAAAGAAAACAAGTCCAACTTTTGAGCATTCCCTAATTGAGAGGTAGTTGTTTTCTTCTTTGTTTTCTTTTTAGCTCCTGTGGGTATAGTAGGGACTGTTTTAGCTGAAATGTTGGGAGGACTTGCTAAAGTAGCGGTGGCTTCCTGCTCAGAGAGAAAATCAAAGAGACTTAGCTGAACGACTTTGGGTTCAACTTTTTGATTCTTAATTTCTTTTGACTCTTTAGAGGTGAGATTAGTATTGGAAATAGCAAAGGAAGGCTCGTTGATTTTGCTTTCAATTTCAATAAATTCTTGCCGTTCAACCTTTTTTACCTCAATTTCCTTTACCTCATTTTTTTGTGAATTAACCTCTTGTAGCTTAATTTGTGTTGTTTGGCTTTGTTGTGCTGTTTCAGGCGATAGATAATGTGCTTTAAAATCGCTTAGGATTCTTTCTTTTACCTCCTTGGCAATACCTTCTACTCCTTCACTATGGGTATAGACCATCGCAGGCTGTCCGTATAGGTTGGTGCCTGCAAGAGCATCCGTACAAATAACGTTTTCTCTTTGTGAAAGATACTCGTTTTGTAGCATCCCTTGTGGTAGCCTTGCTGTATTGCAAAACTGCTCTTCTATAGGGTTTAAAGCGCCTCTTTGACTGTCTTTTTGAAGGATGATAAGATCGCTTCCTGCTTCGGTACCTGCGTAATCGGTAAAGAGGTTGTTAGGCAGGCGCACGGCAGAGACAAGGCGCGCATTGGAGAGCATCGCTTGGCGAATAATCTCATTTTGAGGGCTATCGGCTACCCCTTGAGAGGTGATATAGGCAAGGAGTCCCCCTTCCTTTACCATATCCAAGCCCTTTAAGAAAAAGTAGTTATGCACCCTACGGGAGGCTTGTACCTTAGCAGGGTCATTGCTGCGAGAGTAACTCAAATCAAAGACAGCGGTATCGGAAAAAGGGATGTTGCTGGTTACTAAATCAAACTGGTTCCTTTTCAGTGGACTGATTTGTTCGAAGCCATCAATATGTACCTGCTCCTCTGGGTAAAGATGAGAGAGCACCTTGCCTGTAAGTAAGTCCTTTTCAAAGGCAGTGACAGCAAGAGAGGGGTGCTCTTCTTTAAAAGCACGGATAAAATTGCCTCCTCCTGCCGAAGGTTCTAACATTGTTTGCAGAGGTACGCCTGTTTCGTTTATTGCTGAAGCGATAGCCGAAGTAAGACGCATTGGGGTATAAAAAGCCGTTAGTACAGAATTTCTAAGGCTTTGTACATAGTTTTGGTATTGCCTTTCATCAGCGGAATGTTCTCTAATAAGGGCATACAGACTCCTTACATCTTGCCAAAAGACTTGGTCAGCTTTTGACCAGTACTTTAAATCAGCTTCAGACTGGTGGGGATTGAGGATAAACTTCAATCCCCCGAAGCCTGAATAGTGTTGTAAGAGTTCTCGCTCTTCTTGGCTTAGAAGCGTGCGCTTTTGCTTCTCTAAATCGAAAGCCAACGCCAATGCACGAGCATTGCGATTAAAGCTCAGTCGTTTAAGATATGCCATTTTCTTCTATCCATAATTCGATGGCACCCGTAAGTTCTGTGTAGAGGGATTGATAGGCAGCAGAGTGCTGAAAATCCTCATCGATTGCATCCTCGTACTTTTTAAAGTAAGGAACCAGTTCTGGGAAGATTTTTAAGGCAAAGGGGCGCAAATCCTCATCGGCTAATTGAGTATCGAACTCCTGAGAAACGACCTCAAAAACCATATCAAAGGGAGAGAAGAAGAGCCCATCGAAGAGTACTCCTGAGGCTATTTTATCACATTCAGGAATACTGATACCCGACTCAAAAGCCTCTTGGTAGGCTTGGGCTGCATACTCACTTCTGTCCTTGATAAAGACAGTGTCAGCTAAAAGATTAGGAAAGCTCGTTTGTAACAGCTCTTTGAGTCTTAACTCGTAATAAGACAATGACCCTAAGGTACTGTCAGTGATCTGGGGTTTGGTTTGTGTTTCTTTCATTGTTAAAATTACTTTTAATGGGTTCAACAAATTTTAATTTTTACAACGTGTCGTTCTGCAAAGATATATTTACCACGATTTTCCAAATAGGACAAAAAGGCTCTCCTCCCTTTTCAGGGACATCTGTTTTTAAAAGAGTTCTTCTAAATTTTTTCCCTGTGCTAAGAACTCTCTCTTTGAGCCCCTCGGCCAGTTCTTCCTCCTTGATAAAAGAAAGAACATAGCCCAAGCGCTGGAAAATAGAGACAGGTGTAGAGAAGATTACCTCTGTAGGAAGTTCTTGCCAACTCAGGTGCTTTTTAATCCTTTGAATTACCTCTACTGCTTTTTGAATGCCTCCTATCTCTTTTTCATAGAGGAGCAAATCAACCGCAGTGAGCTCCAAAGAGGCTACCCGCAAAGTTCTTTCCTCTATAGAAAAAGGTAAGGTTTTTCTTTTTACTCCTATTTCTCTTAAGTTTTTGATATCCTTTTTGACAAGGTAACGAATCTTACTTTGTCCCCTAAAGGAATCCCTCAGTGGAGGTAAGGAGGTTATCACTGTAATTTCATTTGCCTGTAAAGCCTCTTTGGGAGATAGATGTACTTCTACTGCACTGAGCAGTGCTACATAGTATTCCCTTTTTAGGTGTTGCATCAGTATTTCAATGTAGAAATAAGGTTTTCCCTCTTCTCTGATAGCTTTGTTATCAGTAGCATTACCAATGTCCACAAAACGGACGATGCTATAGATGCCATTCCAAAGAGGCAGGAGCTTTCCTTGCTTTTTAAGTGTCCCTAAAGTATTGAGAATAGTTTTTTCTTTAAGGTGAGCAAATACCTCTTTTAGCTCCTGCATAGAAAAGCTGTAAATACCCTTTTCCTCCAATGATTGTATCCACTTTCGTATGGTTAGTCCCTTCATATTGAAAATATATATCGTTGCAAAACATTTGCAAAAGTACTATATTATTTCTAAAGAGCAAATATATTGAAACAAAAAGTTATCAACAGGAGGACTAAACTTCACTTAGGATATGGTACATAATCCGTTGTGTTAGCTCACAGACTTTCTTTACTGAAAGTTTACCTAATCTTTGTTAGTATTTTCGCTTTTTGGAAGTTTTCTCAGGAAACTCAAAGGCGGTTTCACCATTTTCTTTCAAATGTATATAGGCATCGAAAGTGCTGCCTGATTTGCTTTTCATTCCTTTTATCAGAGGTGTTTTCCCTTTTTCAAAGAGCGTTTTGAGCAACTCATCAGTAAGAGGTTTGCCACATACATTCCTAAAAAGCACATAACCACAGTCCTCATCAGGGCATTTGGCTACCTTTTCAAACAGTAATAAGGAAGCATTTCTGCATTTAGGACAGGTGATTTTGAGTTTTTCTTTTTGGGGTATATCCATAGCCAAAAACGTATCAGTAAGACTATGGGTATAGGCTTCCATATCCGAAGAAAAACTATCGGGAGAGAGCTCTCCTTGTTCTATCTTTTGCAATTGACTTTCCCATTCGCCTGTAAGGGCAACATCGGCTATAGTAAGTGATTTTACCCACTCATATACCTGCATTCCTTTATCGGTAGGAATAAGAGACTTTTGTTTGCGTTCAATATAATTGCGCTTTAAAAGCGTCTCAATAATAGCGGCACGTGTGGCTGGAGTACCTATACCTGCTCCTTGTAATAACTCACGTTGCGCTTTATCTTCTAAGGTCTTTCCTGCTGTTTCCATAGCCCCCAACAGTCCTGATTCGGTATATAAAGCAGGAGGTTGGGTGGTTTTAGAAAGGATTTCAACGGCTTTAATCTTTATACTTTCCCCTTGTACAAGTTCAGGCAGCACTTGATTGCTATCACCTTCATTGTCTTTTTCACTGTCTTTGGCAGTTTCATCAGAGTAAAAACCACCGATAGCGCGCCAACCCGCTTGTAACACTTGAACACCTTTTACCAAGAAGTCAGTGTGCAGAGCCTCCAGTAGAGTCTTTTGCACTTCTTTTACACAGGGTTCAGATACCGCTTCCAAAAGTCGGGTGGCAATCATTTTGTAAATAGTGTTTTCTTTTGCCGTAAGGTTGGTAGGAAAGCGCTCTGTAATAAGAAGTCCGTGATGGTCTGTTACTTTCAAATCATTAACCATCTTCTTATTCAGCGCCCCAATTTTTACAAGTCTAGCTTCGTTAGCGTATGCCTCACTTTCTTGTAACAAACGTATCAGCTGTGGGATTTCTTCCCATACATCCTCTGAGATGTACTTACTACCAGTACGTGGGTAAGTAATGTATTTTTGCTCGTAGAGACTTTGAGCGATTTGCAGGGTCTCATCGGCTGAAAAGTTCCATTTTTTATTAGCTTCTTTCTGAAGACCTGTTAGATCATAGAGCAAAGGAGGTTGTTCTTTTACCACTTCTTTTTCAGTGGAAATCACCTCGGCCATAGGAGACTTTTCTAATTGTTTTTGTAAGGCTTCAGCTTCTTTTTTATCCTCAATTTTAGCTGAGATACTGAAAAAATCAGTATAGCTTTTTTGGTGCTTGAGTCGTAATTGATAAAAAGGCTTCTTTTGAAAATGTGTGTGATCTAAAAATCTTTTACAAACCATTGCTAAGGTAGGTGTTTGCACCCTACCTAAGGAATAAATCCCTTCACCTACGGCTATACTTAGGGCTTGGGTAGCATTGATACCCACCAGCCAATCAGCCTCACTACGCTTTTGAGCAGAGGCATACAGCAAATCAAAAGCACTTCCTTCTTGCAGATTGGCAAGTCCTGTTTTGATACCTTTTTCGGTTAAGGAGCTAATCCAAAGCCTTTGAAAAGGTTTTTGACATTGCAAATATTCATAGATATAGCGGAAGATCAGTTCTCCTTCACGACCTGCATCGGTGGCTACAATAATGGAACTACACTTCTTAAAAAGGCTATCAATGATTTTAAGCTGTTTTAAAGCCATAGGGTCTGACCTGTAACCTTTCTTATCCTCAGGAATTTGTTTGGGTACCAAGATAAAGGGGCGAGGTAGAATAGGTAGGTGTTCTCTGTGGAATCCTACACAACCATACGCCTCTGGAAGGGCTAATTGCACCAAATGCCCCAATGCCCAAGTAACAGCATAATCATTACCTAACAAATATCCATCTTGTTTTTCACTTGCCCCCACTATAGCCGCAATCTCTCTTGCCACACTGGGCTTTTCTGCTAATATAACTTTCATTTTTCTACGTGTATTGAGGTTAAAAATTAGAGTTATACTTTGCGTCCCTTGGACTTCTTAGCAGTTTCTTTTTGAGCTGTTTTTTCTGATTGCTTTTGAGGGCGTTTTTCTTCTTTGGCTTTAGAAGTTTCAGCTTTTTGCTTGGTAGAAGAAACTTTATCAGTAATGTCCTTTTGAGGATTGTTAAAGCTCATCTCTACCTTGCCTTTGTCCTTGTCAAAAGTAAAATAACCGCTATAAGTTTTACCGGCTTTGCTCTGTAAACCTTCTAAATAAATAGGATTACCCTTGCTCAGTTCCTTGTGTTGTTCTTCGGTAAGAGTTACTCCTCGTATGACTGTAGGAGCCTCAGTGAGTTTCTCTTGATTAGCGAGTTTAGGAGCTTTGTCTTCAAAGAGAAATTCCACATAACGCTTGTCGGCATTGAACTGCACAGTTGCGTTAAAAGGCTCTCCTTTTTTAGAGGTCATTCCCTCGACAAACAGAGGCTTGCCTTCTTTGAGCGTTTGTTTTTGCTCCTGGGAGAGTTTGACTCCTTTGATTTCATCGGGGACTTTGATGTGTTCACTGCGCAAGGCAATGATTTCATTGGTGAGCTTGTCAATACTGATGATAGAAGGGATTTTCTCCCCTGTTTTGCTATTGGTAAGCTCAACCGTACGTCCCATATTTCCTGTGGTAAGCAGGTTCTTTTTATCCTCTTCTGAAAACTCGTGACCAAAGAAAGGATAATCCAATTGTGGTTCCTTGCGCATCCCGTGAATGGCTACTGCTACTTTTCCATCAACTTCTCTTAGGGACAGACGAGCATCAAAGCGGGTTACTGTAGAGCCTAAATTGAAACTAATAGGTACCAGTTCATTGGTTTTATAACCTTTTAAGAGGGGCTCTAATAGGTTCCTCTTCTCTAAAGACTCTCGACTCACCCCTAAGTTTTGTAGCGTTTCCCAATCAATAGCATCAGGGTTGTACTTGAGTTCCTCTTGGGCAGGAGTACTTTGGGATTGTGCCTGAGCAGGAGCTTCTTGTACTTGTGCTTGAGCAGGAGCTTCTTGTGCTTGTGCTTGAGCAGGAGCTTCTTGTACTTGTGCTTGAGCAGGAGCTTCAGGAGGGGTCTGAGCCACGGCAGTCTCTCCTTCTTGTTTTAGAGTAGCTGCTTTTTGCTCTTGTTTGATATACTGCTCAGGAGATACTTCGTACTTCTTGAGGTATTCCTTACCCTTTTCAGTGAGCTTTGCCAAATGGTTTTGGAGTTTTTCTATCGTATTTACCGATTTTTCTATCGGTATTTTAAAGAAAGAAAAACGAGAAGGGTTCTGGACTTGACGCATAAAGTTGCTAAAGAAATTAGATAGCATATTACCTTGCTTGTCTACTTTCATAAAGTCATCCAAGGATTTGCTGTCAGCAGGAGCCGTTTTTAACTCTCCTTTCTCATCAATTCCTTTTACAGCCTTAAGCTGTTTTTCTTCTTTGTCAAATACCAGTAGGATATCAGATAGTTGTTCATCCACTGGGATTTGATTGTCGTAATTTGCCGTATCGGCGTGTTGATTTTCTGCCATTATTTAAACATCTTTTTTAATTTGGGGGTAAAATTACTCCCTTTGTAAGACGTTTAAGAGGCGCTGTCCTTTTTAGGCATTGTATTTCCGTTTTTGGCTTTTAAGGCTGTTACTGGCACACTGAAATGTTCTCGGATAAATTGATGTACATCCGAGAGCTTGTAGTATATTTTGCCTGATATGGTATAATAAGGCAGTTTGCCATTGGAGCGATACCTTTGCAGGGAACGTGCAGAGATCTTAAAGGTGAGCATTAAGTCTTGATTATCCAAGAGTTCCTCACCATCCAAGCTGTTTTTGCGTTTTTCGGCTTTGTCTATTTGCTCTTTAAGCAAATCAAAACGATCCATAATGCGTTCCATCCACGCTATAAATTCTATTCTGTCGATTTCCATTTTTTATATTTATATTTGTTTAATACTTCGATTGTTAGATCTTAATCTTAGAACATCTAAAAGTTCTTCTTATCCTTGTGAGTTCTTGTTATCCTCCAAAAGTTCTTTTAGCACACTGCCCATTCCTAAGAGTTGGTCATTTCCCTCTTGAGGAACTAAAATGCCCATTTCTTTTAAGGTGCGGATATAACCTTTTGCGGTGCGTTCCTTTACATCAGTCCTTTTTTGAATTTCTATGTTCAGCTCTTGAACAGTCCACAAAGTTCGCTCTTTAAAAAGAGGAGAAACTAACGAGGCTAAGGTACTGGCTTTATTGGGTTTTTGGTCTTCGTTTTTCTGATTACCTACATAGCTATGCATTCCCAGTTCATTGTTCCATCTAAAAAGTATTTGTGGGGTATCGCTAAGGCTACCATTGCGTATTTTCATCGGTTTGACCGCTGAGATAGGACTGTTCTTCTCCCTTTCGATAGAAAGCACTGCGGTTGCTTTGCGTTGTAGTTCAGAGCCTAAATGACCTCGGAGTTTAAGTCCGCTGGGGGTGAGGTGTAATACACATACGATACAGGTTTTGTAGTTACCTGCCAAAAGGTAAAGCTCTTCTATGAGTTCCACACTTTCTTGCTCGTTATTCACAGCTCCAATAAGGTCGGCTATGCCATCGATGACCACCAAATGTACGCCTGCACATTGGTAGTAAAAACTCTCCAAACCCTCACGAATGACCTTTAATCGCTCTCTGCGAGGGAGTTGGGTGAGGCAAAAGGCGTGTAGCAAATCAGGAAGAGAGGTTAGTTTAGCTCTTTTAAGCAGTTTGCTGATGTTTTGATAGAGCTGGTCTTGAGACTGTTCTGTATCGAAAAATAGCACCACTTTATCTTTGGGGCAAGGCAGTAGCGTTGTGCCCAATGTGTCAATAGGAAGGTTCTTACTGTTAAGACAACCTGCAATGAGGGCACTTACATAATGACTTTTGCCTGTACCTTCGCCTCCTGTAATACCCAATAAACTACTCTGCACCCCCACAGGGGTTTTGCCAATGGAGATGATTGTTTCTTGTTTTTGAGGAGGTTTATCCCATTGGATTTCGCAGTTTTTAAGTAGCGATAGGCTTTCTTCATAGTGTTTGCTAAGGGTCTGATAAAAGAGTTGTAATAGGTCTCTACCCGTTTTACCTTGTGCAAAATAATCGGATATATCTTTATCCTTTTTAGTGCCTGAAAGAGGTAAAACTAAACGAAATACTTCTAAAGGTGCTAATTGGGCTTGTTGCTCTAAAGAGGCTCTTTTGCCTGTTTCGTCGCTGTCGAACAAAAGGACTAAATGTCGGAATCGCATTTTTAGCTTTTGGAGTTTTTGTAAAGGAATGTGTGCTGTTTCGCTATTGAAACAGATAGCCGAAAAGCCCCTGCTGGCTAAGCTCATCACGTCCTTTTCACCTGCAGTGATAAAGAGAATGTCGCCTTGTAGTGGTAGCTGAGACTCACCAAAACAATAGTTTTCGGGATTACCTCCATAGAGAAAGCGCAGTTTAGAAAAGGGACGATAGACCTTTAAATGCTTTTTAAAAAGGTAAGCAAACATCCACTCATTATAGGTGGAGGCAATAGTGTAAGGTTTGCCGTCTTTATTGGTGCTTGAATAGCTTTGCAGAGAGATCACGTTGTATTTGTTTAGGATTTCTTGAGTGATGCCATACTTTTGCCAATAGGCTAACTCTTCTTGGGTAAAGGTTTTTTGGGTGAATTGGTAAGAGATAGATTTTTTAGTTTCTGGGGTAGTACTTTCTATGGTGATAGTGGGAGGTATTTGAGGTTTTTGTGTAATTATAGAGGTGGATTCCTCTAAACCCAGATGTAAATCTCGATTGATAATCTTTAGGATTTCAATAAAGTCAGAGACATTTCGGCAATCCAATTGATAGAGGTAACCTACTAAGAAAAAACAGTCACCCCTGAAAGTATCGTTGCCAAAGTCTTTCATCTTATAAATCCCCTGTCTGTCCTTATAGATATTGCAGGAAGCATTTTTATCGTCATAGAAAGGGTTTTTAAAGTTTTTACCTACCCGCCAGCTGCCTTGTAGATAGTGCTGAAAGACCTGTAGTCCTCCTTCGGTTCTACTTAAAATATCTTGCTTTTTCAACATAACCTTTGGCTTTTTGAGTAAGGGATTGCAGGTAGCTTTCAGTGTTTTCTACCGATTGACTGATAAGGAGTTTGCGAATACTTCCCAAGGTATAGAAATACTGTCCATAGATTTTGGAGTAGGTGATTTCATTGCGTTTGCGCATTCGCCATAGGGTTTTCTCACTTAGGTGGAGATATTGACAGATTTCTTTTTGGTTGAGCCACAAACTATCCCACTCAATAGGCTCTTGCTTGAGTCGGTTTTCAATGCTTTGGAGTTGCTCCATAAGGGCTTTCCAAGCGGATTCTTCAATGGTGATTAAATTCATTGCGTATAGGGTTAAATTCTCGGCGGCAAAGTTCTGACAAATACCAAACATAAACTGCCAAGTACTACCCATTGAAATGTGCATTTTAACGCAGTTGAAGTGATTTTTATTTATTTTATTGGTTATAAGTGTATTACAAAGTAATTGTAACGTATTTTGGGAGTATAAACTACTTTTATAGGAAGAAATGTTTAAAAAATGCCAATGGGCTATAATGGGCTTTTTTTCAGAAATGGAGGTAAAAGTGTGTTTAGGGAGTTTCTATAGAAGAGTTAAATTGAAAATAATAAATATAATTGAAAATAATGAATATAATATTTGATTATAAATCCTTCTCCCTAAAAAAGGGAAACTGTCTATTTCCCTAAAAAACTGATTAAACAATGTTTAAACGTTTTTATTTGAAGTTAGCAAAACTACTTTTGGTCGGAGTTGTTTATATGATCTAGTAAAGCCGCTTTTAAAGCATCGAGGAAAGGTGTAAGGTTTTTTGAGCGTCCTTTCATACGATGAAAAGTGTGATACAGATCTCCCAATTCTACCTTGAAGAGCTTTTCAAATACCACAGTTAGCTTCTTGATAGAAACTTTTCCTGATGAAATGCGATTGGTAGCATACAAACCATAGATTAGCTCTATGAGTTCAGTCTTTTTCCCTGTCCATTCTAAGAGATTTAGAATTTCTAAAGGCATATCTTTTTCTTCACGAGTACGAAAAAAAAAGATAATCGGAGAGTTCCTTGGCAGCCCCTATCTTAGCAACTTCAAAACTACGACAAGTAGAAAAGGCTCCATCAAAAGAAAACAAATACCCCTCATTGCTTTGAGGAAGGTAGTCGTAATTGCGAGTAAAATACTCTACATCGCGATTGGTTCTTCCTAAAGCAATGTAGCTGAAGAAATCGGTTGCTTCTAAAGTCTCTGACTCTTTAAACCATTGGGCTTCTTTGTCTTTTAGAAACTTTTTAGCAGCCTCAGTAGAGAGTAAAATTGCTTTACTTTCTATCTGGTAGATCTCATTGTAGAAAATGAGTCTGCTAACCATTTGAGGTTGTACCTCACGGAAGAAATTTATCTCTTCTGCTTGGTCCGTAAAACCTCGTTGCTGTACCTCTCCCTTAGCCTCCTTTAAGAGGTTTTTTAGGAACTGTACCATTTCTAAAGATTCTTTAACCACGGCGGATCCTTCCAGCGTGGTTTGGCGTTCTCTTACAGCCAACTGATTCAAGATTTGTTGAAACATAAATTAAATATTAAATTTATTGTGCTATATTACAAAAAAATAATGATATATACAAACTTTAAAAATTCTTCATTTTTTAAACAACTGGTTTGCAGGAGATTTACAATTAGCTCCACGCAAACGTGCGCTGCTGCATAGGCTTCTGTAGAAGCC
>ERZ773035.1744-NODE-1744-length-15151-cov-16.538752_pt1 | contig 15151 bp, 21 predicted proteins | sample MGYA00511487_ERZ773035 | MGnify/ENA primary metagenome ERZ773035 (study PRJEB29015, sample SAMEA2737985) | human oral metagenome | biome: human oral; feature: human-associated habitat; material: dental | place: China | collected 2024 ...
AGGGCGATCCCACGACGTGGCTCCCGCTCGAGTATGATCTCCAGCACACCTACGGTGTGGAGGAGGCGGCGTTTTCGCCCGCGCTGAAAGAGCTGCGTACAGAAGTCAACAACGAGGTGGATGCAGTCATTGCCTCGCTTACAAAGGAGGAAAAGATATGAAAACGAACTATGGCAACTGGATCTCCACGCCGATGATGAAAACACTCGTCGCCATCGCCGCCGTGCTCTATGTGCTCACGGTGCTCTATGCGGTCATCTATGACCGCGTGACCGCGCCCTTCTTCATCCTCGCAATCCTCGCCGGCGTCGCGACCATTGTCGTCCTCTATATGTACTACTGCCGCCGCGTGTTCGATTTCGAGGGCGGCGGACTCATGCGGCGCATCCACGCCTATCTGCTCGATCAGTTGCCATGGGACGGGCTCGGCAGGGCACTCGATGTCGGCTGCGGCTCGGGCGCGCTCACGATTGCAACGGCAAAGCGCTTCCCGCTCGCCGAGGTACAGGGCATCGACTACTGGCCGCCGATGTGGAACTACGGACAGGCACAGTGTGAGTCCAATGCCGCCGCCGAGGGCGTTTCGGAGCGCTGCACATTCCAGCATGGGGATGCGGCAAAGCTCGACTTTCCCGATAATTATTTCGATGCTGTCGTCAGCAATTTTGTCTTTCACGAGGTACGCACGCAGAAGGATAAGTTCATGCTCGTCGAGGAGGCGCTGCGCGTGCTGAAAAAGGGCGGCGCATTCGCCCTGCACGACACCTTCGGCAACAGGGATATGTACGGCGATATGGACGTATTCGTCACCTATCTCAAGGAGCAGGGCATCGCCGATGTCTCCTACATTCCGAACACCGAGCGCAATATCGAGATGCCACCAGCCGTCCGCTTCATGCTGCGCGGCATCGGTATGCTCTACGGCACAAAATAACGAAAGGAAAATGCCCGTGTTCTTCAAATTCATGCCCGCCGCCCTCACCGCCGCCGCACTCCTCTCTGCCCCCGCATACACAGCGGCAGCAGAGACAACTGCCGCCATCCCGCGCCCCGCATTCCCCTCCTCCATTCCGCAGGGCATGACGGTCGATGCGAAACTCGCCGCTGGTCTGCATTTCGCCCAGCCCGCAGCGAACCCAGACATCCTCCGCATGCCCCTGCCCGATCCGACCGAGATCACGATTGCGGGCGAAGCGGTGGCGACCGAGGAACAGATGCTTGCCTACCTTCTCAGGCGCAATCCGAAGCCGAAGCTCACGGGCATGCCCGAAGAACTCGTGCACGCATACTACGAGGAGGCGGAGCACGAGGGCGTGCGCGCCGATCTCGCGCTTGCACAGGCATTCAAGGAGACGGGCTTCTTCGCCTACGGTGGCGATGTGGACTGGAAGCAGAACAATTTCTGCGGGCTTGGCGCAACGGGGAACGGCGCAAAGGGGCTCTCCTTCCCCGACATCCGCACGGGTACACGCGCGCATATACAGCATTTGCTCGCCTACAGCCGCAAAGAGCGCCCACAGGCCGCCATCGTCGACCCGCGCTATGACCTCATCCGCACGAACCGTCCCGACATCTACGGACAGCTCACGCGCTGGACGCAGCTGAACGGCGTCTGGGCGGTACCCGGCAAAAACTACGGTCAGGAGATCCTCATGATCCGCGATGCCGCGCACGCTCCCGATGGCTCTGATGCCGCCCTGCGCGCAGCAAACGCCCACCTCATGCAGGCGGCCGACGCAGACGGCTATATCTATCGTGGGCTCGTCTATCTGCACCGCAATGCCTACGACGAGGCGCTTGCCGACTTTACCGCCGCACAGAAGCGCAATACGAAGCGCACAGAACCGTATCTCGGCATCGCCCTCGCACATGCGGGCGCAGGGAGCATCAAGGAAGCACGCCGCGCCTATGAGGTGTATTTAAAACTTGTCCCCGATGATGCCGCCGCCCTGCACAACTACGGGCTTGCTCTCCTTGCGGAGAACAACGCCGCAAAGGCAGTCCCCCCCCTGCGCGATGCCATCCGCCGCATGCCAACGAATGCGGCAAGCTACAGTGCCCTCGCCGTCGCCCTCATCCAAACGAAGGACTATGCGGGTGCGTGGAGCACACTTGTGGACGGCGCCGCCATCGCCCCCGCGAACACGGACATCCTCATCAACCAGATTCTCTTGCAGGCGTGTCTCAAGGATGTGGGCAACAAGAAAAAATAACAGAAAAGAGAAAAGAATAAAGTACGGCGACTTTCCCATGGAATTGCATCAGCATAATAACTATAAATGACAACAGTACATATCGTACACAAAAGAGCCGCACCGAGATCACGTCTCGGTGCGGCTCTTTCCATTTCAAAACAACACTCACTCCACGAGCTTCAGCAGCCCCGGCTGCTCGATGTTCCACTTGTCCTTGCGCAGGGAGAAGAGCGCAGGCATATCGACAGTGAGCTTGTCGTAGCTCTTGCCTGCCTCGTAGCGCGTGGCGAAGGTCTCCTTCATGCCCGCTTCCTCGTGCATCTTCTGATCGTACGGGAACATGGGGCTCGGGATGACGGCGAAGTCGTTCGGCTGCCCCGGGATGTCATACGCCCAGAATGTCGCCTCGTTGACATCATCGACCGTCTCGAACTTCGGCATCGTCTTGCCGTTCTCCGTTGCTGCATGATCCGAGCAGATGAGAAGATGCAACGCATACTTATCGATAAGCGGCTGGCAGAGCTCCGCACCGCGCTCGGGGGAGAAGGTCTCGCGCAGTGCGTGATAGTCGTCGAGCAGATCCTGCCAGATCGGCTTGCTCTCGAGCAGGGCGTCGAGGTCGATCTCCTCCTCCGGCTCGGGTGCAGGTTCCGGCTCGGGCTCAGGCATCGGTTCTAGCTCGGGCTCCGGCGGCGGAGGCGGCGCGGCGACAGGGCGCGTCTTCAGCTCACCCATGTCGGCAGCAAACAGCTTTGCCTGTTCCTCCATCTGTGCGATGCGAATCTCCAGCTGTCCAACCTGCTCCTTGAGCCCAGCGACCTGAATCGCCGTCTGACTATCCTTTGCTACGGAAGCCTGAATCTCTGCCGAAAGTCGCTCCGCCTCCGTGCGTAGCCACGAGACATGTCCCTCGATGACGTCGACCGTCCCTCCTGTCTGCCGCCACGCATAGTGCGTCGCAACAGCAGCGATCGCAACACTCGCCACGACGAGAACGAACGAGAGTATCGTCATCACATCCGCCATCACGGGGTGCAGGAAGCCCACCGTCTGCACGGCGGCTGCCGTTGCCTCAGTCCCCATAGATCATTCACCCTTTCCCTTTATCTCTATCAACATAAGCATCTATAACCGCATAAGCGCATATCTGTATAGATTCTCTATACAGGCTAAAAATTCCTGCCAGATAACTGTGCGGTGCATAGAAAAAGAGCCGCTCCGCGCGAAGCGACTCTGTTTTTCCATCGTAAAATGCAGTGCGTCTTAGAGCGCGCTGACGAGCTCTGCGCCGAGATCCTTGCTGCCCTGCACGCCCTCTTCGTCGGGCTCGTTCTCGACAATGAAAGTGTTGACAAGCTTTGCGCCTGCTTCCGTCGTGCGCTCGGACCACGTCTCCATCCAAGCACCTGCGCCCCAGCCCCACGAGCCGAAGAGCACGACGGGCTTGCCGGAGAGCTTGCCGCTCTCGACAGCCTCTGCGAAGAACGGCTCATACGAACCCTCCTCGAGCTCCTCAGCGCCCATCGAGGGGCAGCCGAGTGCCAGCCCGTCGTAGCTGTCGATCTGATCGACGGTGAAGCTGTCCACCTCGAAGAGCTCGACGTCAGCGCCTGCACCCTGTGCGCCCTCGACAACAGCCTCTGCCATCTTCTGCGTGTTGCCCGTGCCGGACCAGTACACAACTGCTACCTTTGCCATGTGAAATCCTCCTCATAGAATCCCGGGAGAGCAGCCTCTCCCTCTATACTGCCTGCACCAACTCGGCGAGAGGCCGTCCCGCCTCCAACCGCGTACAGAACTCCTGAGTACAGACCGAGTACTCCTCAAAGAGAGCCCGTGCCTCGGCCTCGTTCGTGTAGACCTTCCAGTATCCGCTGTAGACGAAATCCTGCCCCCGCCGCGTAATGAACTCACGTACATCCGCCGGCGGATAGCCGAGAAAGAGTCCGACCTCCGGCGGGAGCGTCTTGCGCACACGCATACGGAGACGCAGGAACTCGAGCCGCTCCTCCATGCTGTCCGTGATACGGTAGCCCGCCTCGCACAGGATTGTCTGCGCCTCCGGCACAGAGAGTGCGCGGGCTACAAGCTCAGCGCGGTAGAAGAGGATGAGAACGTACTCCTCTCCCTCTGCCACGCGGAACGTCGAGATTCCCTTGCAGGAAAAACAGGGTTCGTAGGACGCAAGCAGCGCCTCAAAATCCTGAAAGCGGCTCTTCTGGAACGACAGCAGACTGCCCGCCGTCAGACCCGCCAGCAGGGGTGCAGCGTGATAGCCGAGCAAATGCTCAAAATCTGGACAACGCATTGTCATATCCCCCTCTGCGCCAAGGCGCAATAAAACGCCCCCGAAAAATCGTCTGGTAGTTCATTATACAGCAAGCGATTCTCATTAGCAACATCTTTTCTCACAGAGGAGAGTATTCTGCTATGGTCTGCACCTATTATAGCCGAGATTGCCCTCAGTGACAACAGAATCTTTTTTATTTATGAATAGGAAGATTTTAACGTAAACACATTTCATCAGTTAGCGAAAACATTGACAAAAAGCCGCGTCTGTGCTACGTTTAATCGGAATCTCAGTCAAAGGAAAACTACCATAATGATACATCTGAAAAATATTATCAAAACATACGAGGGAGATATTCACGCGTTGCGCGGGATCAACCTCCATATCGAGCGTGGGAGCATCTACGGCATCATCGGACTCTCGGGCGCGGGGAAGTCCACGCTCATCCGCTGCATCAATATGCTCGAGCGTCCGACAAGCGGCGAGGTGCTGATTGACGGACGCGATCTCATGCAGATGAGTGAGTGCGAACTGCGTGAAGAGCGCCGCCACATCGGCATGATCTTCCAGCATTTCAACCTGCTGTCCTCCGCGACAGTCTATGACAACGTCGCTTTTCCGCTGAAACTCGTGGGGAAATCCGCCGATGAAATCAAGCCGAAGGTGACGGAGCTGCTTGCCCTCGTCGGACTTGCGGACAAGGCGGACGCCTATCCCTCGCAGCTCTCGGGCGGGCAGAAGCAGCGCGTCGGCATTGCGCGCGCACTTGCAAGCGATCCGAAAGTACTCCTCTGCGACGAGGCGACCTCCGCGCTCGACCCGCAGACGACGAAGTCCATCCTCGCGCTCATCCGCGACATCAACCGCCGCATGGGGCTGACCGTCGTTGTCATCACGCACGAGATGCAGGTCATCAAGGACATCTGTGACCGCGTTGCCGTCATCGACGGCGGTGTCATCGCCGAGGAGGGCGACGTGGTGGATGTGTTCACCGCACCGCGCGAGCCGATCACGAAGGAATTCATCAGCGTACTCCTCTCGAACGAGCTGCCGACGGCGTTCCGCGGCAATCCCATCGAGGAAACGCCGAGCCGCGACAGCTACATGCTCCTGCGCCTCACCTTCCTCGGGGAGAGCGCGGACAATCCCGTGCTCGCGGACATGATCCGCCTCTTCCCCGACATCGAGGTCACAATGCTCTTCGGCACGCTCGACCAGATCAAGGAGCTGCCGTTCGGCCGCATGATTATCGGTATGCGCGGCGAGCGCAGGGAGATCGAGGCTGCGATTACGTATCTTTCCGCACAGCATTTGAAACAGGAGGTGATCGGCTATGTCCGCCGAAATGATGCCGCTCCTCACTAAGGCGCTGGGCGAAACAATCTATATGGTCGTTGTCAGCATGGCGATCTCGACCGCGATTGGCGTCCCTCTCGGCGTGCTCCTGCACGTCACGAGCAAGGGCGAGATCCTCGACGCGCCGATGGTCAACCGCACGGTCGGCGCAGTCGTCAACGCTGTGCGCTCCATCCCCTTTATCATTCTGATGGTTGCTATCATTCCTTTGACCCGCCTGATTGTCGGCTCCGCCATCGGCACAACAGCGGCCATGGTGCCGCTCGTCATCGCCTCCGTCCCCTTCATCGGACGGCAGGTGGAAACCTCGCTGCGCGAGGTGCCGCACGGACTCATTGAGGCGGCGCTCTCAATGGGCGCGACGCCGATGCAGATCATCACGCGCGTCCTACTGCCGGAGTCCATGCCGGGCATCGTCAGCCAGCTCACGACGGTCATCATCGCCCTCGTCGGCGAGTCCGCAATGGCGGGCGCGATCGGCGGCGGCGGCCTTGGCGACCTCGCGATCCGCTACGGCTATCAGCGTTTCCGCCCCGACATCATGATCGCGACCGTCGTCATCCTCATCGTTCTCGTCCAGCTCGTGCAGTTTGCGGGCAACAGCCTCGCCGCACGACTGAATAAGAGATAGATTCCATTATTTCCTAAATTAAGGAGGTTTTTATGAAGAAATTACTCACCCTCGTCCTCACGCTCACCACGCTTGCCCTCGTCGGCTGCGGCGGCGGCGCAGACAACTCGTCCGCAAAGTCGGAGAAGGTCCTCAAGGTCGGCGCCTCCCCCGTTCCCCACGCTGAAATCCTCGAGGTCGTAAAGCCCGAGCTTGAGAAGGAAGGCATCAAACTCGAAATCGTCGAGTTCAACGACTACGTGCAGCCGAACCTCGCGACGAATGACAAGGAAATCGACGCGAACTTCTTCCAGCATGAGCCGTACCTCAAGAACTTCGTCACCGAGCATCCCGAGCTGAAGCTCGTGAACGTCCTCGGCGTCCATGTCGAGCCGATGGGCATCTACTCGCACAAGATCAAGAACATCAACGAAGTGAAGGACGGCGCACAGGTCTCCATCCCGAGTGACCCGACCAACGGCGGACGCGCCCTGCTCCTCCTTGAGCGCGCAGGTCTGCTGAAGCTCAAGGACGGTGTCGGGGCAGCCGCAACCGTGCAGGATGTCGTCGACAATCCGAAGAAGCTCGTCTTCAAGGAGATCGAGGCACCGCAGCTGCCGCGTACGCTCGACGATGTCGACATCTCGGTCATCAACACGAACTGGGCAATGCAGGCGGATCTCGTGCCGACGCGCGACGCCCTCTTCATGGAGGACAAGACCTCCCCGTACGTCAACATCCTCGTCGTCCGCCAGGGCGATGAGAGCCGCCCCGAGATTCAGGCGCTCATGAAGGCGCTCCACTCCGAGGCAGTCAAAAACTTCATCAACGAGAAATACAAGGGCGCGATCATCCCCGCATTCTGAGGAATGACCGCGACAGCAAACAGGAGAACCACACGGTTCTCCTGTTTTTGTTTGCTTATATACTTCTATGTGATAGAATATCTCATTATACCCCCCGCACAAAGCACGCCTTGTAATATCTGGAATCCCTTGATATTACGGAGCGAGTTGTTTATCATATCGTGGCATACGTTTGCATTTGTTGACTTGCAGGGCTGTCAAAAAGCTGTCAATTTGCGAACACAAAAACAGAAGGGACGGCGTATGAAACGCTGCCCCTCTATTTCTTATGCCGTTTTATCCAGTCTTCCCACGACGGGGGCTCACTTCGCGTCCCCGTGAGGTAATGCGACAGCGCCGTACTGTACGTCTTGCCAATTTTGCTACATTCTGGCGAGCAGTAACTGTGCCTCATACTCCCTATCTTTTTGCCGCACACTTTACATCCACGAGCCAGCCTGTTTTCTTCTTGCCGGATCCATCCCTCCCATGTAGGCAGAGATTTTCGTTTGCCTTGTAGATAATAGCACCGGGCGGATTGATAGGACTGCGCGATGCGGGCGCAACGCTCTGTGCAGTAGCTCTTTTGCGATCGTTCCAGTTTACTCCCACACACGGGGCAACTTGTAGGAGGTTTCTTTACATAACGCTCTTTCCGGCGCTCCCTCCTCTTGCCTAAATCCACGTGCTTGTGATGCCACTCCAGCCCCTGCTGCCGATCGGATGCTTTCCACGCCTCCTGTGCGCAATCAGAGCAATACCGCTGGCGAGCAGACGCATAGACAAATTCTCTGCCGCACACCTCACATTTGCCGACGCTCTCCCCCAACGTGATAGACAGACCTCTCTTGCGTCGCTCAACATACCGGGCTTTTTGTATTTTGCGACGCTTTTCTCTGCACTCATGGCAGTACCACGCACGCGGGCCGCCCTCAAAAGTAGCCCCGCACTCTCGGCAGGTGCGGGGCGCTTTCGTTGAGATTCCCTTTTTCACTGTCCGATCGACTCAATGAGCTTGAGTCGCTGCCCCGCTGTCATCGCCTCGACCTTCGCGCTCAGAGCGTCGCGCTCCGCCTGCGCTCCTATTGCAGTGTCCAACACGTCGAGGTGCAGTCCTCTCACCTTGCGGCGGTCGATTACGCTGCCGCAGATTGCCTCGCCAAGAATCAACAACTCATTCTCCGAAAACTCTGGCAGAGTTTCGAGGCCTAGAATTATTTGATACCGCTCGACGATCTCGCCGAGGCGAGCGGAAAAGCTTCCGCCCATTTCCTTCATCTCGGACTCAAGCTCCGAGAGACCTGTGTTCATGTATACCTGCTTCGTCTTTGCCTTTGCCATTTTTGTATCCTCCTTTAGGTCAACGGGGGCTTTCGCCCCCGCCGTCCCTACTTACGCCGTGAGACCTCTCTGCGCGAGTCCCATTTCCGCCGACTTTTTCATCAGCATCATGTACCGCTCCTCCTCCGGAGAATCATACACTCCGTTTTTGCTGTCAACCCATTTGATGGTTTCGCGGCAGGTCTGAGGGAGTTCCCTCTCCATCTGATTGGCGAGCTTGCGCTCCTCCTGTGCTGCAATCACATCGACGGCTGCGGATGGTACGTTGTTCCAGTTAATCATTTTGATTTCCTCCTTATTCTTTGGGCTTGTGCCCCTTACCTTTATCTTGATTATATTATACCTCGTATATACATATTTGTCAATAGTTTATATACATATTTTTATGTTTTTATGTATATATTTTTAGAGCACAAAAATAAGCCCCGGAGTCGAAGCTCCGGGGCAGCAATTACCACTCTATTACGTTATACATCACGGTAACGCCCTTATAACGTCCGCCGTCGAAATGCGCAAGGGCTTCAAATTGCCCTTGCTCGTAGCCAACGGACATGAGCGCCTTGCCGTCAATCAGGGATGCCCCCGCCTTGATGCGGTGGTCTTTGCGCAGGTTGATCTTGTAAACGTCGACCTTCTGCTCCTCTGGCGGCAGGTCTTTGCCGTCCTTATCCTTTGTGATCGGAGTGACCACAGTACGATCAGACTTCTCACGCGCCGCCCGTGGCAGTGTCGGACTGTCCTCCCTGATCTGGCGCTCAACCACTTGAGCAGCGTACTCCACGGTAGGAGCGGTAACATGGTACGTCACCGTAGGAACACGCTGTCCCGCCTGCACGTCCGCAAGCCGCCGCTGCAGAGCCTCAGCGTTGCTCCTACTGATGTCGAGCTGCGCCCGCAGTTCCGCCGTGTCCTGCGTCTGCTCCTGCGTCATGACGGCCGGTTGCTCCGCTGCCGTCTGATCTGATGCGGAGTGTCGGCCAACAGCATACGCAATGCCAACAATCAGTAGACACAAGATCACCAGCACGGCTGTTTTGTGCTCTGTAACGAGACGTTTCATCCGTTCAAGCATTATACGCCCTCCTATATACCTTTTGCCCCCGGGATATGTGCATGTGGAAGAATAGGAGTGTCTTCCGGCACATCATTGATAACGCGCCAGTCCTCAGCAAGTACGTCTCCGATTGAGGGAGCCCACATGGAATGACTGCCGTCCACCTGCTGAATTTGCAGATATGGATTACATACGAACAGGTCACCTTCCTTCATTCCCCACGCTTCGGCAGTCTGTTTGTTACACGGGATTCCTTCCGGATATCCCTTCTGATATACAACAAACATCCCGTGCCCGTTCCAGCCCTTACGCTGGATTTTCAGTCCTGCTTTTGCCGCTTCAAGTGCTTTTCCAAAGTTCATTTTGTTTTCCTCCAATCGTCAACATGGTGAGTGCTTCCGCTTTTTCTCTGACAAAGCGATTGCGCAGCCCGCCGATTATTCCGGCGCTCCCGTTGCAGAATCCGTTCGCGCTCCTCCATACGCCGCCGTGAAGCCGCACGGAATCACATTCGGCGATGAGGAAGTCATAGATTGCTGCAATGAGGTCATGATCAAAATATGCGTCATCGACATAGGAGAGGTTCGGATGTCCGAGTTTCTCACACGCCATCTGCATGAGTTCGACGCACCCGCTCGGACCGTTCTGCACGGCGCGCGAGAGGATGACGGCGCGCATGGCGGTTGTGTGTTTGTCGGCGCAGTAGTTCTCCTTGCAGAGCAGATCGGACGCGCGACCATAGTAACGTTCCTTGATGTATGCGTCTTGGAGCATCCCAAAATTGCCGGGGTCAATCGTTCCGATCTCCTGCCACTGACGCTTAAACTCCTCGCTGTTGATCTCAAGCTCAGATAAGACACGCCCGTAGTTGGCAAGCTCGTCCGCGGGATAGTCACAGAGCCACGCGAGAAATTCTTTCACGCTCCCCTGCGCGCTTGATAACTGATAGAGTCCGTAGCTCACGCCGCCGAGGTCGCCGTTTCCGGGTGATACGCACGCAGGGTCGCCGCTGCTCTCATATTTACGCGCAAGCACGGAGATTTTCTTGATGTCGTCCTGATCCAACTCCTGACGCATCCGCGCGACTTCCTCCTCATGCTGATCGCCGCTTGACGGCGGATTTTCTGACGGCGCGCCGTAGCGGTAGTAGTTCGCTTTCCCTGTGATCGTTCCATCGTCTAGGAGTGCTTGCAGATTCGCGCCTGGGCACTCTGTCGGCATCAGTTCTCCGTGGCCGACGATGTGCGCGCGGTCAATCGGAATGTTGTATTCCTCGCAGAGATTCGCAATGAGCATCGCCGTTCGCTCGATCTGTGCCGCCGTCGGCTGTGCGCTCGAGAAATCGCCGGACAGGTGGATTCCGACTGTGTGCGCGTTGTCACCTTGTGCGTGTGCCCCGATTGCCCAGACGGGGCGGCCGCGCTCGATCGTCCCGTCTTTGCGGACGACGAAGTGGTAGCCGATCCCCGACCATCCCTGATTTTGATGCCACTCGTGGATTTGCTCTGCAGATGCATCGATATCTGCCTGTCCCGTGTGGTGGATGACAATCATGTTTGTTTTCGTGCGCTTCGACAGCTCCCCGAAATTCAGATTCGTCTCCTTGATGTTGACTCTTTCCACGTTCTTCTCCTTTCACCTTTCCGCCGGATGGCGGTGTTATTTGCTGAGATCAACGCCGCCCAGAATAACGGCGATGATCTGCCATACGGTGATCTTATTGTTCAGCCGTTTTTCCCGGCGGGCGTGCTCCTGCTCGTTTTTCTGGAATTCAAGGCGCGTATTTTGCAAGGATTCGTTCGCTCTCTGCAATGCGCTCGCGGCATTCTCGGATTCGCTCCCCAGTCCCGTCAAGCGTTCTTTCAGCTGTGCAATTTCGCTCCTCTGCGCGGTCAATGCGCTCGATAGCTGCACGGCTTCGTTCTGCGAGATCGTCAGTGCCTCTTGCGATTCTCTCAGCTGTTCTTTCAGCGTTGCCGATTGCTCCTGCAGCATCCTCATTCGCTCCTCGGAGGCGGTCAGCTCCCTCCGCGCTTCGCTCAGTGCCTTGTTCGATTCGGTCAAGGCTGCGTGCGCTTTCTCCAAGTCCCGCGCGGATTCGCTCAATGCTTGCTCCTGCATCGCGTTGTTCTCTTTCAGTCGCATCAAGTCCGCGCTCGACATTGACACTGCCGCCTCCTGCTGGTTCTCGGTTGCCGAGCAGATACCACAGCCCGGCGATGCCAAAAACAGCAAGCACAAGAGCACTAACGAGCACATAATTTTTCTTGTCATGCATCGCTCCTCCCTCCTCTATTTTTCTGCACCATCTCCGCGCTTTTCTCATCCTTTTCCTTTGCGATCTGTTCGAGAGTCTCGGTCAGTCGCTTTGGGATGGGTGCGCCCGCATTTCCTGCGTTCTCAATGATGCTCAGTCCTTCGTTTCCGATGTAGAACCACACGATCATCGTATGCACGGCGGATGTCCCCATCGCCGTGTCGATGTAATGCGCCAGTGCCACGATACACAGAATCGACACTTTGCGGACGATGCCCAGCGCCCCAACGCGGCTGCTCGGACCTTTTTTGCTGTCTGGGTGCTTTCTCTTGTAGCGGTACGCGGCAAGGACACCTGTCACATAGTCGATGGACATCGCTACAACGAGCGCCTCAACGAGGCTATTCCACCCAAGCAAATACCCTGTAATTCCGCCCGCTACGGAACACCCTGCCCCCCATATCGCCTGCATTTCCGTTGGGATCATCCCTTTCAAAAAAATCATTACATCCTGCATGTTGCCCTCCCTTAAAAGCGCACCTGATACATCAGCACGCCCGCGCAGTCGGCGGCGAAGTCCTTGCCATCCCAGTGCCCGTCTGACCACTCTTTCAGTGCTCCGATCGCGAGCGTCGTCGTCGCTGCCCAAAAGCTATTCATTCCTGCGTTGCATTTGAGCTGATCGCAGATGAGATAGCTGACTCCCGCGTGCGCGATGCGGTCAACTCCTACGCTGTCAACGAGGCGGTGCTGTGCCATCGTCGTAGGAGTACTCATAAGGGTGCCGATAAATATTGTTGTTGCGATTAGTTTCTTCATTCCGTCCCCTTTCCGTGCACAGAAAAAGCCGCCACTTGTCATGACGGCTATTCTGCGCTTCTCATCATCCTACGGAGTGCTCAACGATCCACTCTGCGACCTTCTCGCGGTATGCCTCAGGCACAACGCGCAGGTTCTTCGGGTTGTCCTCCGGGGACAGTGCAAATTTTCCTCCCTGTACGAGCACACCATAAGCGACGACGATGTAGCTGTAGATTGTTGCTGCCATTGTTATTTTCCTCCTTTGAGTTTTGCAAGTTCTGCCTCAAGCGCCGCGATGCGGCTCTGCATATCCACCATGCCCTCCATGACGGCAAGCTCTGTTTCGGGTACGTTGGCAGTCGGTTCTTCGGTTACTTCCACGGGCGGCGCGGGAGGCGCAGAGATGCGCTTTCCCGTCTTTGGGTCGCGGATATAGCCCGAGCTGTTCTCCCCCGCACCACGGTTTCCTACATAGTGCTGGTAGTCCTCATCGGAGATGGGGACGTAGCCGGCGGTAATGTACGACTGACGATCCTCGTCGGTGGTGTAGTGGATACCGGAAAGCACTGTTGCACGTCGCCTTCCTTGCGCGTCAAATTTTGCTAAAATTTCGCTCATATATCTCACCTACCAATCGCGATGTAACCCGATGACCAGACTTTGGGGGTAGGATCCCATGTGCCATCAGCGTTACGAGTAACGGCCTTAAATAAAACGGTGTTACTGTCCTTACGGAATGTCTTATACACGCGAGGAACATCATTCGACGTATTATCATCCCATGTAACTACCGCGTAAGTGTTTGAATCCGAAAAACTTATCGGCAAAGTGAACCAGATTACACCGTTTTCCTCTTCTTTTACAACAGTGCTTTGTTCCACCCTGCCCCAAACAATTTTTAGCTCTGCAAACATACTACCGAGCGATACATAATTCGCGTTTTCCCCAAAAGATGCCTTAAACCCTACTTTGTTAAGCAATTTACTGAGTATATCCTGCAAATTACTCTTCACCCACCCGACCGTCGCAGGCTGCTCATCATTCTCCGTCCCGCCGCTGATTACTTCGAGTGTCTTAACGGCGAGCTTGTCAAAAAACGCCGCTCCCCAGTGTTTCTTTTCCGTCCCGATGCTGCCTTCTCCATTCGCACGCGGGACGTAGTTTCTTGTCGCCATTTGTCGCCAATCCTTTCTTACATTGCTTTCGGCATGATGTTGCCATCCTCATCCAACTCGTAGTTGACGCTGTAATGAGGCTCTGCAGTCGGCATGATGCCGCCGTCCTCGTCAATCTCAAACATATCCCCATCGATGGTGTAGAGGCGCTTGACGCGCCATATAACCGTACCGTCCGTGATGTTGTCGCCGAGATGTGCGCCGCTCAGGTCTTGCAGCGTTGCCGCCGTCGTGCCTGCCCGCACACATTCAAGGCGCAGGTCGTGCCGCGTAAGCTGTGTGTCATAGAGGATGTCGCCCATCTCATAGCGCGTACTGCGCCGCACAAGTCCCGCACCATCAGCGAGCATTGCCACGTCCACCAGTCCCGCAGGGTCAATGCGCACCTCAATATTCGCCGCATTCGACACGACGATATTCATCGCGTATGTTGCCGCCTGTTTCAGGGCGGCGGTTTTCGGCGGGATGGATTCGGGATTCGGGTCAAGGGAGATCATATAGAGGATTTCGCCACGATCGGGGTCTTTTGCAAAAAGCCCCCACTCTCTCGCGTAGAACGCCGCCGTGACGTTGGACGAGGATATGACGCCCGTTACGGTACACATGCCGTCTTTTGCAACAATGCTGCTGATCCCGAAGACCGCTTTCGGGCCGACGAGGTCGGTCATGGTCTCGATTGCGTCCAGTCCCTCCGTACCGTCCCCGAGCTTGATCTTGGTCAGCTCGAGTTTGCACAGCCCCGCTTCGACTTTGATTTGCAGGTCGTTGCCCGCTTTCGTGAGGCGGCCTCCTGTCCAGTTTGCCATGTAGTTACTCCTTCCTAGGTCTGCGTGACCTCAAGCACTTTGTAGATATTGCCAACTCCGCCCGCATAAAGCGTGCTGCCAATCGCCGCATCCCGTACAGTGTCGGGGTATACCTCGTACGCTGCGTGCGTGGAGACTGCTGCGCCGATATACTGCCTTGCTTCAGCCGTAGCGTCCGTGATTTCTGCCGGGCGTATCTCGTAGGTTGTGTGGATGGTTGGTGCGGAGGCGTAATAGAGTACTGCATCGGCTTTATCTTTCTCAAAATGCAGATCATACATGAGGTGCGCGGGTACGGCCGCCTCAAGCGCCTCCTCCATTTGCTCCTGCCAGAGGATGACTGAGGGAAAATGCAGCCGAAAGCTCCCGGGCGCTACATCCTCTTCAACGTACGCATCGCCGCCTTTCGTGAAGGTATTGA
>ERZ773035.1745-NODE-1745-length-15141-cov-4.244598_pt1 | contig 15141 bp, 16 predicted proteins | sample MGYA00511487_ERZ773035 | MGnify/ENA primary metagenome ERZ773035 (study PRJEB29015, sample SAMEA2737985) | human oral metagenome | biome: human oral; feature: human-associated habitat; material: dental | place: China | collected 2024 ...
GCCGTGCGGCGGGCGTGGCGTAAACCGGATAGCGCTTGCCCAGATGGCAGACGGCCACCGCCACCTCTGCGGCGCGCTCAGAGCACATCGGCAAACCCCTTGCGCGTGGCCTGAAACCACGCATAGCCCAGCCAGGCCACGCCCAGCGCGCCCGCCGAGCAGGCCAGCAGCCCCCAGAAATCAGGCAGGCGGCCCCACACCAGCACCTCGCGCGCCTGCGTGATGAGAAAAGCCAGCGGATTGAGCTGCATCAGCCCGCGAAAGCGCTCCGGGATGGCCGAAAGCGGGAAAAACACGGGCGAGGCAAACAGCAGCACCGTCGTGAACACCTGCGTGACCTGCCCCACGTCGCGCACATACACCCCCAGCGCCGCCACGAACCACGCCAGCCCCAGCGTCAGCAGCGCCAGCGGCAGCAGCACCAGCGGCAACAGCGGCGCCGTTGCGGGCACGCCGCCGCCCAGCAGCCACTGCGCCGCCAGCAGCACCGCCACGCCCGCCAGGCACTGAAACAGCGCCACGCAAAGCTGAATGACCGGCAGCGTCTCCAGCGGAAACACCACCTTCTTCACGTAATTGGCATGGGCCGTCACCAGCGCGGGCGCGGCATTCAGCGTCTCGGCCAGCAGCCCGTGCATCAGCAGTCCCGCGAACAGCACCAGCGCGAACTGCGCGCGGCCCTGCGCCAGCTCCTCCGATCCCCAGCGCGCCTGGAACACCACCGAAAACACGAAGGTATAGACCGCCAGCATGATGACCGGTGTGGCCACCGTCCACAGCAGCCCGCCCAGCGAGCCGCGATAGCGCGCCACGATGTCGCGCCGCGCCAGCCGCGCGATCAGCCGCCGGTTCAGCCACACGGAGCGCCACATCGCCAGCGGCGACAGCGGCAGCCGGGCATGCGGGTTCAGCACCGCGCGCGCCCTCCTTCAGCCGCCAGCTTGCGCCCCGCGCTCGAGGCAGGCAGGCAAGCGGCGAAAAACATGAGCAGAAACATGAACAAGGCCATCAATGAAAACCAGGCGCGCCGCGCAGGCAGACCGGAGCGGGGCGCAATGCTAGCGCACGCCTTCTGGCTGGCTGATTTGCCCCTTCATATAGGGCCAATCCGTCCCGAGCCCTTTCAGAGCCTGTTTACAAGCGAGGCTTTATCCAGACAGTCCCGGACCCGTGATCGCCCTGGCGCCAGCCAGCCCACAGCCTGCCTACAGCCCGCACGCAGGCTGGTCTCGTCCGCCAGGCGGCATCAAAAGCAGGAGCAAATTCAAGGGTATCAAAATGCCGCTCACGCAATATCCGCTAGGACATCATGCTATGGAATAAAGAGCAAAAATGGCCTCTGCTGAACCCATTCACGTCCAGAGCGCGCGCTGACAGCGCCTTCAGCGCAAAGCCACGCTGCGCAGGGCCGAGACGGCGCCTTGCCCGATGGCCGCGCCCAGGCGGCGCGTCAGGCGCTCGAACACCTTTTCTTCCGGCGTGTAGTCCACCAGCTCCTCGGCCTTGACCACTTCGCGCGCCACGCCGTCCACGCTGCCCAGGCTGTCGGCCAGGCCCATGTCCACGGCCTGCTCGCCTGTCCAGAACAGGCCGCTGAAGGTGTCGGCCGTTTCCTTCAGGCGCTCGCCCCGGCCCTGCTTGACGGCGGCGATGAACTGCCGGTGTATCTGGTCCAGCAAGGTTTGCGCGTGCTGGCGCTGGGCGTCGCTCATGGGGCTGAAGGGGTCGAGAAAGCCCTTGTTGCCGCCCGCCGTCAAAAGCCGCCGCTCGATGCCCAGCTTTTCAAGGCTGCCAGTGAAGCCAAAGCCGTCCATCAGCACGCCAATGCTGCCCACCACGCTGGCCTTGTTCACGTAAATCTTGTCGGCGGCCGAGGCAATGTAGTAGGCGGCGGAAGCGCAGGTGTCTTCCACCACCGCGTAAACCGGCTTGTCATGCAATTCGCGCAGGCGGCGGATTTCGTCGTACACCAGCCCGGCCTGCACCGGGCTACCGCCGGGCGAATCAATTTGCAGAACCAGCGCCTGCGCGCTTTCATCTTCCATCGCGCTGCGCAGTGCGGGCAGCAGCTGTTCGGCATTGTTTTCGCTGTCGCTGGAAATTTCGCCCCGGATGGAAATGACCGCCGTGTGCGGCCCCGCAGGCGCAGCGTTTTGCGACTGGCTGATCATCACGGCCGCCAATCCCGCGAAAAGCAGCATCCATAGCAGCGTTTTGATCACGCGCCAGCGCCGCGCGGCCCGGCGCTCCCGCGCGTCAGCCAGCAGCAGCTTCTCCAGCGCCCGCCTCTCCCATTCCGGTGAACGCGAGAGGATTTCGGTATCCGTTTTCATTGAAAGCCTTGAGAATGAGCGAAAGCGCGGCAGTATGCCAGTCCGCCCGGCTGGCAAAAGCAGGGGCGGAGCCGCTTGCCTTCTTTTAAAACCAGAGCGGCGCGCGCCCTGGGCGCGGTCAAAGGATGAAGCGCGAGAGGTCTTCGTCTTTGCTCAGGGCGGCCAGGCGCTCGTTCACGTAGGCGGCGTCGATGGTGATGGTTTGGCCTTGCAGGCTGGTGGCGGCGAAGCTGACTTCGTCGAGCAGGCGCTCCATCACGGTGGCCAGGCGGCGCGCGCCGATGTTTTCGGTGGATTCGTTGACGTCGCAGGCAATTTGCGCGAGGCGGGCGATGCCTTCGGGCCGGAAGTCGAGCGTGACGCCTTCGGTTTCCAGCAGGGCCTGGTATTGGCGCACGAGGCTGGCGTGGGTTTGGGTGAGGATGGCTTCAAAGTCCTGCACGGTGAGCGAGCCAAGCTCCACGCGGATGGGAAAGCGTCCTTGCAGCTCGGGGATCAGGTCGCTGGGCTTGGCCAGGTGAAAGGCGCCGGAGGCGATGAAGAGGATGTGGTCGGTTTTGACCATGCCGTATTTGGTGCTGACGGTGGCGCCTTCCACCAGCGGCAGCAGATCGCGCTGCACGCCCTGGCGCGAGACGTCGGCCGTGCCGCCGCCTTCGCCGCGCGAGGCGACTTTGTCGATTTCGTCGATGAAGACGATGCCGTTTTGCTCCAGGTTGCGCACGGCTTCGGCGCGGATGTCTTCTTCGTTCAGCAGTTTCTGCGCTTCTTCTTCGGTGAGCAGGCGCATGGCTTCGGCAATGCGTACGCGGCGTTTTTTCAGGCGCGGCGCGCCCATCTGGCTCATGACGGAGCGGATTTGCTCGGCCATTTCTTCCATGCCGGGCGGGCCGACGACTTCGAGCATTTGGCCGGGCTGGGCCAGTTCCAGCTCGATTTCCTTGTCGTCCAGCTGGCCTTCGCGCAGTTTTTTGCGAAAGATTTGGCGCGTGGCGCTGTCGGGGCGGCCGCCGGCGTGACTTTCACTGGCGTCGCCGTCAGCCGGGCGGGCGGCGGGCAGCAGGGCGTCGAGCACGCGTTCTTCGGCCAGGTCTTGCGCGCGGGCCTGGTGCTGGCGCATGGCCTGCTCGCGGGTTTGCTTGACGGCCATTTCGGCCAGGTCGCGGATGATGGAGTCCACGTCTTTGCCCACGTAGCCCACTTCGGTGAATTTGGTGGCTTCCACCTTGATGAACGGCGCGTTGGCCAGGCGCGCCAGGCGGCGGGCGATTTCGGTTTTGCCCACGCCGGTGGGGCCGATCATGAGGATGTTCTTGGGCGTGATTTCGGCGCGCAGCTTTTCAGGCACTTGCTGCCGGCGCCAGCGGTTGCGCAAGGCAATGGCGACGGCGCGTTTGGCATCTTGCTGGCCGACGATGTGGCGGTCCAGCTCGGAGACGATTTCCTGCGGGGTCATGGAAGACATGGCAAAGCTTGTGGGCAAGAGGTGAAGCGCAGCGGCTTCGGTTCAGAAAGAGGAGCAGATTCAGAGACTAGAAAAAGCCCCTGGCGCACGTTTCTATTGGACGTAACGCTATGGAATCAAGAGCAAATTCAAAGCGTTTCGATGGTGTGCTGCATGTTGGTGTAGATGCAAAGTTCGCCCGCAATGGTCAGCGATTTGCGCACGATGTCTTCCGCGCCCAGATCGGTGTTGTTCAGCAGCGCCTTGGCGGCGGAGTGGGCATAGGGGCCGCCGGAGCCGATGGCGACGATGCCTTGCTCGGGTTCGAGCACATCGCCATTGCCGGTGATGATGAGCGAGGCTTCGCGGTCGGCCACGGCCAGCATGGCCTCCAGGCGGCGCAGCACGCGGTCGGTGCGCCAGTCTTTGGTGAGTTCGATGGCGGCGCGGGTGAGGTGCCCCTGGTGCTTTTCCAGCTTGGCCTCAAAGCGCTCGAACAGCGTGAAGGCGTCTGCCGTGGCGCCGGCAAAGCCGGCCAGCACTTTGCCGTGATGGAGCTTGCGCACTTTGCGGGCGGAGCCTTTGATGACGATGTTGCCGAGCGTGACCTGGCCGTCGCCGCCGAGGGCGACCTGCCAGCCTTCGGGAGTCTGGCGGCGCACGCTGAGAATGGTGGTGCCGTGAAACTGTTGCATGCCGCGCGAAATGGGGGCAGGCAGGCATTTCACAAGGGAAGGCGCGAAGGCGGCGATTCAAGCGGGAAACCCGCTCATGCCCCGCCTTGGGACGCACGAAGAACAGGCTGAAAAAAGTTAAATATGGGTGAGGAGCAGGCAAGCGTTTTCCGCTCTTTTATCCATAGCATGATGTCTTAGTAGAACGGGCGCTAAAGCCATTTTCAAGGGCTTGAATTTGCTCCTGTTTTTAGAATCCTGATCAGAGCTTGCCCGCCAGCAAAGGGGTGCAGAAAAAGCGGGGAGGCAAAAGTGAACCAGAACGAGGGGGCCGCCCTGCCCCGCAGCCAGACGCTCCGCTTGCGCCAACAAAAACGCCCGGCATGAAGCCGGGCGTTTTTTCATCGGGAGCGAGATGGAAAGCTCAGCCTGCGATCAGGAGAACTTGAGCTTGCCCTTCATCACGCTGCTGTGGCCGGGGAAGGAGCAGAAGAAGGAGTAGTCGCCATCGGTCTTGACCTTGGACATGTCCACGGTGATGGTGTCTTCTTCGCCGCCGCCCAGCATCTTGGTGTGGGCCACGATGCGTTCGTCGTTGGGCTTGACGTATTCAGGTGCGCCAGTCTTGATGCCGTCGCCGATCACGCCCTTCATGTCTTCGGTCTTGGTGATGACCAGGTTGTGGCCCATGGAGCCTTTGTTCATCTTGCCCACGTGCTTGAGGTGCACCTTGAATTCCTTGCAGCTCTTATCGACTGCAATTTCCTTCGTGTTGTATTTCATGTTGTCGCCAGCTTCAACGGTGACGTCGCAGGCAGCATGGGCGAAGCCAGCGGTTGCCATCAAAGCAGCGGCAGCGAGGGCGCGCAGAGCGGTTTTGGTCATGATGAATGTCCTTTCTGTGGAAAAACGGAACCAGGCGAACAAACCCGGAACCAGTGCGCATTCTATGGCGCATGCGCCGCGTTTGCTCAAGAGCAGCTGCGACCTCTTCGCAACGCCGCACGTCGCTTAGAGGACGGCGCGTCCAAACCTGTCATTCCATCATGGAGATAGCGGAGCTGAATCCGCAGGCGCGAAGGCAGCTTCTTGCGGCGTGTCCAGCACGCCATCGCAGCCGCCTTGCCCGTCGGCGCGCGGGCGCCAGAAAACGGGCAGCATGCGCCAGCTCATCAGCGCAAAGGCGGCGCACCACAGCAGGGCGGCCGCGCCCATCAGCAGCGCCGTGGCATCCAGCGCGTAGGCGCAGGCGCGCAGCACGGCGCTGGCCGCCACCAGGGCCGCGCCCGCCAGCACCCAGGGGCGGCCGTTTTTTTCCAGCCCGCTGTGCGTGTAGCCCGCAATGCACATCACCACGAAAACCGACAGCCCCAGCGCCCCTGCCGTGAGCAAATGCAGCCCCGCATTCGGCGGCAGCCCCGTCAGCAACCCCACACCCGTCAGCGCGTAGCCCGCCGCCATGAAGGCGTAAGCCGCATACAGCATCAGCGGCCAGGGGCGCAGCAGCGGGCGGCCTACGTGCCAGTCGCCCATCAGGTTCAGCACGGCGCAGGCGGCGGCCAGGGCCAGCCAGGCGCTGGTGCGCGCGCCCGGCTCCCACCACTGGGCGGCGGTAAACAGGGCAATGGCCAGCATGGCCAGATTGCGGCGCGGCGGCCGGGCCAGGTAGCGGCGCGTTTCGCGCGTGGCCTCGTACTCCGGGTCTTGCTGGCGGCTTTCCACGGCGCGCCGCGCCGCCTCGCTGTCGTCAATGCTGGCATTGACGATGCTCATGGAAATGCGGCTCATCGCCACGATGATCAGCACCATCAGCGCCCCCAGCAGCCCATGCAGCCAGCGCATGGGCGGCTCGCCGCGCAAGGCATCGGCATAAAAGCCGGCCGTGGCCGCCATCATCAGCGCCAGCGTCCAGGCGAATGAAAGATGCCTGCGCTCCGGCGCGCGCCACAGCCGGGGCGTCAGCAGCGCCAGCAGCAGCGCCATGAAAGCCAAATGCGCCAGGGCCGAGGCCGCCAGGGCCGCCACGGGCCACCAGCCGCTGCACCAAAAGGCCACCCGCCCCGCCAGCCACAGCCCCGCCAGCCAGCGCACCGGCGCGGCGGCAAAGGCGGGCGTATCCGTGAATTCAGGCACGCCCGTCAACGCAAAACCCGCCGCCGCCGCCAGCGTAAAGCCCAGCAGCAACTCGTGTGCGTGCCACACAAATGGCCCGCCCGCCACCGCAGGCAGCGGCCAGCCCCAAAACAGAAAAGCCCCCCAGGCCGCCATCAGCCCCCAGCCCGAGAGCATCGCCAGCGCGAACATCGGCCTGAACGGGCACAGCCACAAAGGATGCGCCAGCTGCCAGAAGCGGGCTGAAAAACAGGCCGGGCGGGCGCCTTGGGAAAGCAGCGCAGAAGAAACGTTTGGGGAAGCGGCAGGCATCGTGGCAAAAAGCAACAGTCAAAAAAACCGGCAGGCGTGGCAGGCGCGGCAGGCGCGGCAGGCGCAATCATGAACCCGCGCGCCATCACCCGCGCATTGTCGGGCGGCGGGCTGCTCTGCCGCGCTTTCAAAAGCTATTTCATCCAATGCCCCAGCAGGCCGGACGAAACCACGCCCAGCAAAACCGTGGGCAGCATGGGCAGGCGGCTGGCGGCCGCCGCCGTCAGCGCAATGGCAATCAGCTCGTGCGGCTTGTCGGAAACGAAATAAGGGGCGATCACCGCAATCAGCACGCAGCCGGGCGCGGCTTGCATGACGCTGGCGGCGCGCTGGCTCAATGTGCGATTGCGCAAGACGAAAAAACCCATCAGCCGCGTGGAATAAGTCACGCCCAGCATGCTGAGAAAAACCAGAAAGGATTCGAGCGAAATCATTTTGAACCGCTGCGGGAATACGCCACCGCCAGGCCCGACAAGGCCCCCGCCGGCACATACCACGCGCCCGGCGCCAGCCGGTAAGTCAGCGCCGCCACGAGCAGACTCACCAGCCAGGGAAGCGCCGCTGAAAATCCTTTCCACATGCCGCGAAGCAAAACCAGAAAAACAGCGGGAAACGCCATGCCAAAGCCCCAGGCCGCCACGTCGCCAAACAGCGGCCCCACCGCCGCGCCCAGGGCCGCGAAAACAATCCAGGTGGAATACAAAATGGCGCAAACGCCCGCGTAAAACGGCAAATTGAACGAAGGCAGCCCCAGCGCCTGCCGCCGCCGCACTTCCGCCAGGCCCATTGCCCAGCTTTCATCGCACATGAAAAACAGGGCGGGCAGCGCTTTTTTCAATGGCATATCGCGCAGAAAAGGCGCCAGCGCCGCGCCCATGAGTATGTGGCGCGAATTGATCATGAATGTGACGGTGGCGATCAGCCATATGGGCTGCGGATGCGCCCATAAATTCACGGCGGCAAATTCGGAGCCGCCGGCAAAATTCATTCCCGTCATCAGCAGCATTTCCAGCCAGCTCATGCCTTTTTGCCCGCCTTGCACGCCCAGAATAATGGCAAAAGGCAGCAGGCCAATCAGCATGGGCGCGCTTTCCCGCGCGCCGCGAAAAAACTCCAGGCGGGATGAGTCATTTTCAGTCATGTGCGATGCGAATAAATGCGAAAAACAAATGCAAGGAAAATGAAATTCAAAAACAGGCTCATTCGTCCAGGCTGATGGCGCAATGCACAGGCCGCGCGCCCAGCGCCTGCACGCAAGCCTGCGGGTTGATTTGCACGATAAAGCCACGGCGGCCGCCGTTGATGGCGATTTGGGGCAGCTCCAGGATGCTTTGCTCGACATACACGGGCATGGCGCGGCGCGTGCCAAAAGGCGAAGTGCCGCCAACCTGGTAGCCGCTGTGGCGTTCGGCCACGGCAGGCTCGCATGGCTGCACGGTTTTGACGCCAATTTGCCGCGCCAGCTGCCGGGTGGAGACTTTGCGGTCGCCGTGCATGAGGACGATGAGCGGGCGGGCGTGCTCGTCTTGCATGACGAGGGTTTTGATCACGGCGTGCGCGCTCAGCCCCAGCGCCGCCGCGCCTTGCAGGGCGCCGCCGTGGGGCTGGTAGTCATAGGCGTGGCCGGTGTAGGGCACGCCGTGCTGGCGCAGCCAGACGGTGGCGGGCGTCTGGCTGACGTGGCGTTCTTTTTTCATGGCGCTGGTTCATGGCCTGGCCGCAAGGGGCGCGCGGCGCGGAATGGGCGGGGGCTGGCAGCAGCGGGCAAGCAGGCGTATTTTGCTATTTCATCCATAGCATGAGGTCCTAGTGGAATCTGCGCGAAACGGTTTTTTTATCCCGCTGAATTTGCTCTTGTTTTTGATACCATGCAGTGGAAGGGGGCCTGTCGCGAAGGGCGACAGTGCAGGCCGGAATGGGCAGCAAGGCGCAGACGGGCTTGGCAGCCCGGCGAGGATTGGCCGCGCCGCAAAGCGCCTTGAGTCCGTGCTTTTGCGCCTGCGGACAGATGGCGGGCAGTCTCTCAGCTGGCGGGGTCGCGCATTTCAAGGCGGATGGCATCGATGGCTTGCAGCAGGTCGGGCGGCAGCGTCACGCTCCAGGCGTCGAGGTCTTCGTCCAGTTGCGCCAGCGAGGTCACGCCGATGATGGTGCTGGCCACGCGCCAGGAGCGGTAGCAGAAGGCCAGCGCCATTTGCGTGGGCGTGAGGCCGTTTTCGCGCGCCAGGCGGTTGTAGCGGCGGGCGGCTTCAAAAGCCTGCGGGCGGCCCCAGCGCTGGCTTTTGGCGCGCTCGCCGTTCATGCGGCCAGCGGGCGCTTGCGGCACGCCAAAGCCGGTGGCGTCGTATTTGCCCGTCAGCAGGCCGAAGGCCAGCGGCGAGTAGGCCAGCAGCCCCACGCCCAGGCGGTGGCAGGTTTCGTCCAGCCCGTTGTCGTAGGCGCGGCTGGTGAGGCAGTAGGGGTTTTGCACGCTCACGGGCCGGGGCAGGCCGTGGGCCTCGGCCAGGCGCACGAATTCGTGCACGCCGTAGGGCGTTTCGTTGGACAGGCCGATGGCCCGCACTTTGCCCGCCTGCACCAGCTTTTGCAGGGCCTGAAGCTGCTCCAGGATGGGCGTTTGCGCGCTCTCTTGCGCCGGGTCGTAATACATCTGCCCGAAGCGGGGCGCGTGACGCTCCGGCCAGTGAATCTGGTAGAGGTCGATGACTTCGGTTTGCAGGCGGCGCAGCGAGCCTTCGCAGGAGGCGATGATGTCGGCGGCCGTCATGCCCTTGCCAGGGCGCAGCCAGGGCATGTCCCGCGCGGGGCCGGCCACTTTGGTGGCCAGGGTCACGCGCTGGCGCATGCCGGGGCGCTGGCGCAGCCAGCGGCCCATGAAGGTTTCCGTCGCCCCGGCGGTGGCAGCGCTGGGGGGCACGGGGTACATCTCCGCCGTGTCGAAAAAGGTCACGCCGCGCTCCACGGCGCGGTCCAGTATGGCGTGCGCGTCCGCCTCGCCCACCTGTTCGCCAAAGGTCATGGCGCCCAGGCAGATGGGGGTCACGCGCAGCGGGCCGAGGGCGATGGGCGTCAGGGGTTTCATGGGCCGGCTCATGCCAGCGCCGCCACGACGGCGTCGCCCATTTCGCGCGTGCCCACTTTGCGCGTGCCTTCGCTGGCAATGTCGGGCGTGCGCAGGCCCTGGGCGAGCACGGACTGCACGGCCGCTTCAATGCGGGCAGCGGCTTCGGGCTGGTTCAGGCTGAAGCGCAGCATCATGGCCGCGCTGAGGATGGTGGCCAGCGGGTTGGCGATGCCCTGGCCGGCAATGTCGGGGGCGCTGCCGTGGCTGGGTTCGTACAGGCCCTGCTTTTTGTCGTTGAGGCTGGCCGAGGGCAGCATGCCGATGCTGCCGGTGAGCATGGCGGCCTCGTCGCTGAGGATGTCGCCAAAGAGGTTGCCGGTGACGATGACGTCAAACTGCCGGGGCGCGCGCGCCAGCTGCATGGCGGCGTTGTCCACGTACATGTGATCGAGCTGCACGCCGGGGTATTGGCGGTGCACGTCGCACACCACGTCGCGCCACAGTTGCGAGGTTTCCAGCACGTTGGCCTTGTCCACGCTGGTCACGCGGCCCTGGCGCTTTTGCGCGGCCTGGAAGGCCACGTGGGCGATGCGCTCGATTTCGGGGCGGCTGTAGCGCATGGTGTCAAAGGCTTCTTCGCTGCCGGCAAAGGGGCCGTCGGGGGCGCTGCGGCGCCCGCGCGGCTGGCCGCAGTAGATGTCGCCCGTAAGCTCGCGGATGATGAGGATGTCCAGCCCCGCCACGAGTTCGGGCTTGAGGCTGGAGGCGTGCGTGAGCGGCGCGTGGCAAATGGCCGGGCGCAGGTTGGCAAACAGCCCCAGCGCCTTGCGCAGGCCCAGGATGGCCTGCTCGGGCCGCAGATGGCGCTCCAGCTGGTCGTATCGGGGGTCGCCCACGGCGCCAAAGAGCACGGCGTCAGCCTCTTGCGCGAGCCTGAGCGTGGCTTCGGGCAGCGGGTGGCCGCAGGCGGCGTAGGCCGCGCCGCCCACGGGGGCTTCCTGCATTTCAAGGGGCAGGGCCAGGGCTTTGAGAACTTTGACAGCCTCGGCCACGATTTCGGGGCCAATGCCGTCGCCAGGCAGAAGGGCGATTTTCATGGGGCGCTTTCGCTTTTCAGGAGTGGAGGAAAGGGGGAAAGAAAGCTATTTGCTTCCGATTTAATAGCTGCCGGCGCTGATTTGGCGGGCGCTGGCGGCGGATACACCTTCAAAAAAAGGGGGCAAAAAAGGCATCACGCCTTTCCAGCCCTTGTGAAATCAGCGCAGGCAGCTATGGTTCCGGGAGCAAATGACTCTGCTGGCAGGCTTTCAGAGCGTGTGCGCCAGCCAGGGCTTGGCGGCCAGGCGGCGGGCCTCGAAGGCGCGGATGTCGTCCTGATGGCGCAGCGTCAGGCCGATGTCGTCCAGCCCGCCCAGCAGGCAGTATTTGCGGAAGGGCTGCACGTCAAAGGCGATTTCGCTGCCGTCGGGCTTGACGATGCGCTGGCGCTCCAAATCGATGGTGAGGCGGTAGCCGGGCGTAGCGGCCACTTCGGCAAAAAGCTGGCTGACCACTTCTTCGGGCTGCACGATGGGCAGCAGGCCGTTTTTGAAGCAGTTGTTGAAGAAGATGTCGGCATAGCTGGGGGCAATGAGCGCGCGAAAGCCGTATTGCGCAATAGCCCAGGGCGCGTGCTCGCGGCTGGAGCCGCAGCCGAAGTTGCGCCGCGCCAGCAGGATGGAAGCGCCTGCGTAGCGCGGCTGGTTGAGCACGAAGTCAGGATTGGGCTGGCGGCTGGCGGGGTCCATGCCCGGCTCGCCCTTGTCCAGATAGCGCCATTCGTCAAACAGGTTGGGGCCGAAGCCCGTGCGCTTGATGGACTTGAGAAACTGCTTCGGGATGATGGCGTCGGTATCCACGTTTTCGCGGTCCATGGGCGCGACGATGCCGGTGTGAAGGGTGAATTTGTCCATGAGATTTGCAGTGTGCGGAAGACGGAAAAAAACGGCAAAAGGCGGCAGGCCGGCCTTATTCAAACTCCTCCCACTGGCCGCCGTCGGCCTCGCATTCTTCGGCCAGCGAGGCCAGCTGGCCCTCGTTGCGGCCATAGTGCCAAGTGTCGAATTCGCCTTCATACGCGCCCCGGCACACGGCGTCGGCATCGCGCCGGGGGCATTGGGGCAGCCAGGTGAGATTGACCGCGTTGCTGCGGCCCATGCCGCCCGCGTTGTTCCAGGCCACGCCTTCGCAGCGGTCCTTGATGGCGGAGCGGCTTGTGCCCTTGCGGCCTTGCAGGCAATCGGTAATGACCGTGGGCGCGCCCAGCGTCTGGATGGGCGACTCGATCATGCAGGCGCGCCCGCTTTGGGCCTGGGCCTGCAAAGGCAGGGCAGCGGCCAGCAAGGCGGCTGAAACCAGAAAATGAAAACGCATGAGAAAACTCCGTCAGAAAATCAAAAAAATCAGGAAAGACGCTGCTCCATCAGCGTTTTGAGCGGCGCAAGGCCCAGCTTGCGATAAAACCCGGACGCGCTTTCATTGGCGTGCCATACATTCAGCGCCAGACTGTCGCATTGCTCGCGGCGGGCATATTCAAGAACATATTCATAAAGCCTTTTGCCAATATGCTGGCCACGGCAGGCGGCGTTCACGCACAAGTCATCCAGATACAAAACCCGCCGGCCGGCCAGTGAAGGGTGGCCTTGCGTTTCTTGCAGTTCGCAAAAGGCATAGCCTTGCACGGCGCCATTTTCGTCTTCATAAACAAAAACGGGGTTTTGCGCGTCGGCCAGCCGTTTTTCAAGTTCGGCGTCCGGATATTTTCTCCGGCCAATTTTGAAAATGTCGGGCCGCGCCCGGGCGTGAATATCGTGCACCTGATCCAGCAGCTCGCCTATGCGTTTTTGGTCTTGGGCTTGGGCGCGGCGGATGGTCATGGGCGTTTCCTTCGGTCCGGACTGCGCATGAAAGACTTTAAAAAAAGGAGCAAATCCAAAGAGGGGAAAACGGCGCTCGCGCACTGTCCACCAGGACATCATGCTATGGAATAAAGAGCAGAAACGAAGAACAGAAACGGCCCCTTGCCCTGCGTGCTGCGCCAGCAGGCGCGGGCAAGAGGCCGCGCCGTTCAGTGGCGGTCGGCGGCGCGTTCGATGGCGCGGCCGCCCGCCTGCACGTCCTGGCCAAGGCCGTGCACGGTGTTGCAGCCGGCCAGCGTGAGGGCGGCCAGCAGGGCGGCAAAGAGGGCGAGGGTGGCTTTCTTCATGGTTCTCTCCTTTGGTGAGTGGATGTGCCGCCGCGCGGGGAGCGCGCGAGGCTTGCGCGGAGCTTTCTTCTCGTGCGGCGGCATGGGCATTGTGCCTTTGGGCCGGGCTGGGCCGGCGCGCCGGTTTTGGCGCTGATTTCGCTCTTGCTTCCATAGCATGATGTCCTGGTGAACAGTGCGCAGACGCCGTTTTCTGGCTCCTGAATTTGCTCTGCTTTTTAAACCGTTTCACTGGCATGAGGCGCGGCGCGCGCGTCATCTGCGCCCAGCTCGCGGATGTCCACGAAGTGCCCGTGCAGCGCGGCGGCGGCGGCCATGGCGGGGCTGACGAGGTGGGTGCGCCCGCCCGCGCCCTGGCGGCCTTCAAAGTTGCGGTTGCTGGTGGAGGCGCAGCGCTCGCCCGGCTCCAGGCGGTCGGCGTTCATGGCCAGGCACATGCTGCATCCGGGTTCGCGCCACTCGAAGCCCGCTTCGGTGAACACTTTGTCCAGCCCTTCGGCTTCGGCCTGCCTTTTGACCAGGCCGGAGCCGGGCACAACCATCGCCAGCTTGACGTTGGGCGCGAGCTTGCGGCCCAGGCGGCGGATGACGGCGGCGGCTTCGCGCATGTCTTCGATGCGGCTGTTGGTGCAGCTGCCGATGAAGACTTTGTCGATGGCGATGTCGCGCAGCGCCTTGCCGGGCGTCAGGCCCATGTAGGCCAGCGCGCGCTCGATGGCGCTGCGCCGCGAGGCGTTGGCTTCTTGCGCGGGGTCGGGCACGCAGCCGTCTATGCCCAGCACCATTTCGGGGCTGGTGCCCCAGGTGACTTGCGGGACGATTTGCGCGGCGTCCAGCTCCACCACGGCGTCAAAGTGCGCGCCGGGGTCGGAGTGCAGGGTGCGCCAGTAGGCCACGGCCTGCTCCCATTCGGGGCCGCCCGTGAACTGGCCGGTGGCCGCGTCGGTGCCGGGGGCCAGCAGGCGGCCCTTGAAGTAGTCGATGGTTTTTTCGTCCACGGCCACCAGCCCGGCGCGCGCGCCCGCTTCAATGGCCATGTTGCACACGGTCATGCGCCCTTCCATGCTCAGGGCGCGGATGGCGCTGCCCGCAAATTCGATGGTGTAGCCCGTGCCGCCTGCGGTGCCGATCTTGCCGATGATGGCCAGCACGATGTCTTTGGCGGTGATGCCGGGGACGGCCTGGCCTTCCACGCGGATGAGCATGTTTTTGGCCTTTTTGGCCAGCAGCGTTTGCGTGGCCATGACGTGCTCGACTTCGCTGGTGCCGATGCCGTGCGCCAGCGCGCCGAATGCGCCGTGGGTGCTGGTGTGGCTGTCGCCGCAAACCACGGTCATGCCCGGCAGCGTGGCGCCGTTTTCGGGGCCGATGACGTGCACGATGCCCTGGCGCTGGCTCAGGAAAGGAAAGTAGGCCGCCGCGCCGCTGGCGCGCACGTTGGCGTCCAGCGTCATGACCTGCTCGCGGCTGATGGGGTCTTCAATGCCGGCCAGGCCCTTTTCCCAGCCGGTGGTGGGCGTGTTGTGGTCGGCCGTGGCGACGATGGAGCTGATGCGCCACACCTTGCGCCCCGCCTCGCGCAGGCCCTCGAAGGCTTGCGGGCTGGTGACTTCGTGTACCAGGTGGCGGTCGATGTAGAGGATGGCGGTGCCGTCTTCTTCGGTGGAGACGACGTGCTCGTCCCAGAGCTTGTCATACAGGGTGCGGGGGGCGGCGTGGGTCATGGTTTTTCTTTCTCTTGCGTGTCAAAAAAAACGGGGGAAGCAAAGGCTTGAAGGAAAGGCTTGAAGGGCTTGCGCAAAGGCTTTCAGGCGGGCGGCGCATCCGCCGCCAGGTGCGCCACCAGCGCGCGGGCGGGGGCGGGCAGGCTGTCGAAGTCGCGGGCAATCAGGGCAATCTGGCGCAGCGCCCAGGCGTCAGCCAGCGGCACGCCCAGCAGGCGGCCCTCGCCCAGGGCT
>ERZ773035.1746-NODE-1746-length-15134-cov-127.141190_pt1 | contig 15134 bp, 8 predicted proteins | sample MGYA00511487_ERZ773035 | MGnify/ENA primary metagenome ERZ773035 (study PRJEB29015, sample SAMEA2737985) | human oral metagenome | biome: human oral; feature: human-associated habitat; material: dental | place: China | collected 2024 ...
GAGTCGGAGACGATGAAGGCGAAGGCGATCAGGGCCGCGCTCAGGGCCACGGCGACCAGGGCCGCGGCGGTGCGGCGCACATCCAGCAAAGAGGGCACGTCAGCGCACCCCCCTCTGGGTCGGGCCGGCGGGCGCGCCGTGGCGGGCGCCGGCCGGGGCTGCGTGGTGGTGTGCGGTGTGGTGGGTGGGGTTGTCTGTGGTGATGCGTCCGTCTGTGAGGCGGATGATGCGGTTGGTGGCGGCGGCGGCGTTCTCGTCGTGGGTGACCATGACCACGGTCTGACCCAGGTTGGCGCACATCGCCGCCAGGGCCTGAAGCAGCGAGGCCGCCGAGGCGGTGTCCAGGGCCCCGGTGGGCTCATCGGCGAAGACCACCTCGGGCCGCCCGGCCAGGGCCCGGGCCACGGCCACCCTCTGCTGCTGACCCCCCGACAACTGACTGGGCCGGTGCTCCAGGCGATCGGCGATGCCCAGGGCGTCGATGACCGCCCTGTACCACTGCTCGTCGGGCTTGCGGTGGGCCAGGCGCAACGGGAGCAGGATGTTCTCCTCGGCGCTCAGGGTGGGCAGGAGGTTGAAGGCCTGGAACACGAACCCCAGCCTGTCGCGCCGCACCCGGGTCAACTGCTTGTCGTTCATGCCCGCCAGATCCTCACCCGCGATCAGAACACTGCCCGAGGTGGGCGAGTCCAGACCGGCCAGGCAGTGCAGCAGAGTCGACTTGCCCGACCCCGACGGGCCCATCACCGCCACGAACTGACCCCGCTCCACGCTCAGACTCACCCCGCCCAGAGCCACCACCCTCGCCTCACCGGACCCGTACACCCGCACCACATCACGCGCCTCCACGACAACGTCGGCGCGGGCGGCGTCGGGGGCGCCGGGGAACGGGGTGGGCCCGGCGCCGGACGCCGGCGCGGTGCGGGGGTCGCGGGCGCCGGGCGCCGGGGTGGGCCGGTGGTCGGGTGCGCCGGGTGCGCTGCGGTGGTGCATGATGCCTTCTCCTCAAGACGGTGGTCCGGGCCCTTCGCCCGGGTGCTGATTCGACACTAGGAACCGGCGGTGCGCCGCCGGAATGCGACGAAGGAACCGACCCGACCCCCGCCTCCACCAAAAGAGGGAGACGAAGCAGAACCAGCCGCCCCGATCGGGCTCCGGACTCAACCGGTCGCCTGGGGACGGAACCGAGTGGGGACCTTCACGCCGTCGACCGTAGGGGGCGGCAGGACCGCTCACAACGACTCGGGCCGACTTTCCACCCTGGGTTGCAAGGCCGAGAAGCCATTGCCACCCGAAGGTGGATCCGGTCGGGGGCCTCGGGCGCCCTCCGGGGCGCGAGCGTCCACGACGTGGTCGGCCTGGAGCCGTCCGCAGACCGCTCCGGGGAATCGAACAGACCCGGGGAATCGAGCAGAATCAGGAGCGCACATGATTCTCACCCGATTCATCACCCCCTCCTGGGAGGCGAGGGGCGCCCGCGTTCTGCTCGGGCCGACCAGGCGGGTGAGTTCCGGCTCCGCGTCGGCGGGTTCAGTCGGCCGGCGCGAGACCGGTCATGACACCGGGCTCGAGGAAGAAGCCGGGGGCCAGGAGAGCATAGGCCTCGCGCGTCGGCGCACCGACGACGCCGTCGTGCACGGCGAGGCGGGTGATCCGCCCCAGGACGAGAACCTCGTCCCCCTCGAGGGCGACCTCGCGGTAGAGCTCGCACTCGCAGTAGGCGGGGCATTCGCGCAGGTGGGCGACACCCCCCGACGTCGACTCCTCCGGACTCAGGCCGCTCACGGCCACCCGCTCGTCGCGAGGCGCGTCGGCGACCGCCCGGGCGAGGCGGGCCTGCTCGATCGTGGGGAAGCTGAGCGTGAACCGGCCCGTGCTCACGATGTTGTCGCGGGTGCGGTGTCTGCGCGAGCAGCCCAGGCTCAGAAGCGGGCCGCCGAAGCCCGCCATCTGGATCCAGCTCTTGGGGGCGACGTCGAGCTCGCCCTCCGCCGAACGCGTGAGCGCGTAGACGACCTGGCCGGCGAGCGGCGACGGGTGCCACCGCCACTTGTCGAGCGGCAGGTCGATGAAGGGAACCGCAGCCACGGAGCCATGCTAGGGCGTGTTGTGCAAGTCGTTCGAGCCGGTGGCCGACGACGGCGATGCGGGTGGTGGCCCGGTCGGCCCCGACCGGGATCGTGGCGCCGCACCGGCGGGGGCGCTCACCTCGGCGACCGCCCCCGTCGGGCGAGGCCGAGCGCGATGAGGGCCGACCCCGCGAGCGCCGCCCCGGTCAGTATCAGGCAGTTGAGGTGGAGGGCGGACAGGAACGCGTCGCCGGCCGCGGTGCGCAGCGCCGTCCGCTGGGCGGCCCCGGGGAGCGCGTCGGCGATCTGCTGCGCCGCCATGATCGAGTCGCCGGCCGCGGACGGCGCCCCGGAGGCCGTCTCCGCCATCCGACCGCGGTACACGTGGGTGAGGATCGAGCCCAGGACGGCGACGCCGATCGTGCCGCCGATCTCCCGGACGGAGTCGTTCACGCCCGAGGCGACGCCGATCTCGTCGCGGGGCGCGGCGGACAGGATGATGTCGGTGGCCGGCCCCTGGGCGAGCGCCAGCCCCGCCGCCATGAGGACCATGGCGGGCACCATGACCGCCCAGTACGGGTTGGAGGCGTCCGCGAACGACACGATCCAGAAGCCGACCCCCATGAGCGCGATGCCCAGGGGGATGCAGCGCCCGATTCCCAAGCGCCGGGCCAGCACCGGGGCGAGCGGGGAGCAGGCGCCCATGACGGCCGCGAACGGCAGGATCGCCAGCCCCGCCCGCAGCGCGCTGTAGCCGCGCACCGCCTGGAAGTAGATCGTGATGGCGAAGGTGAAGCCGAACAGGCAGAAGAACGCCAGGCCGATCGTCGCCGTGCACGTCGCCACGCCCGCCGCCCGGAACAGGCTCAGGTCCAGCAGGGGGCGGTCGACCCGCCTCTCCCGGGCGATGAAGGCCCCCGCCAGCGCCGCCGACGCCGCGAGGCCGCCCAGGATCGACGGCGTCGTCCAGCCGATCTGCGGGCCCTCGATGATCGAGCCGACGAGCAGTCCCAGGCAGGCGATGGCCAGCCCCATCCCGACCGCGTCGAACCGGCCCGGGTGGTCGTCCCTGGATTCGGGCACCAGGAGGGGCGAGGCGGCGGCGACGGGCAGCACGATGGCGATGTTGATCCCGAACAGGGACGGCCAGGCGAAGTACTGCAGGAGCAGTCCGCCGACCACGGGGCCCAGCGCGATGCCCAGTCCCGCGGTCGCCGCCCACAGCCCCACGGCCAGGGCGTGGTGCCCGGTGCCGTTGAAGATGGTCGAGATGAGCGACAGGGTCGCCGGGAACACCATTGCGGCGCAGACGCCCAGCAGCGCCCTCAGCCCGATCAGCACCGCGATGCTGGTGGTCAGCGCGGAGGCGAGGGAGACGACGGCGAAGCCCAGCAGGCCGATGATCAGGACCCTGCGCCGGCCGATCCGGTCGCCGAGGTGGCCGCCGGGCAGCATGAGTACCGCGAACACGAGGGTGTAGGCGTCGACGATCCACTGCAGCTGCGTGGTGGACGCGCTGAAGGCCCGGCCCAGGGTCGGGATGCCGACATTGATGATGGTGTTGTCCATCACGCCCACGAGTTCGGCCAGGCAGAGCACCGCCAGGGCGACGAACCCGCCCCGGGCCCGGGGCGGCGCCGGGGGCCGGGGGGAGGTGTTTGTTATCGATGACATCGTGGTTCTCATTTCTCTGATTCCGATATCGCCGGGTCGAGATCTATACCGAGTCAGGACGCGCCTCTAGTCCGCGCGCAGGGCGGAGACCACCTGGAGGAGTCGGGTCGCCGGGTCGGCGTCGTCGAGGTCGAACACCAGCCGGAGTCCGCCCGGCACCGCGCGGTCCTCCTGCCGTTCGGCACCCGCGGCCCGCACCCGGGCGATCAGATCGTCCAGGTCGGTTCCCTCGATGACGACGGGGCGACGCCGTTCCGCCGTTCCGGGAGCGGCTGTCCGCGCGGGTCCCCCGCCGGAGGGCTCAGGGAGGGGACGGCGCGCGACCGTCAGCCGGTACGCCGTGTTCTGGAACGCCGATCGCAGTTCGACCTCGCCGCCCTCCGCAGCGGGATCCGCGGCCAGGGCGAGGAGTCGCCGCAGCGCCCAGAGCGCGCCGTCGGCCCCGAGCGCGGTGGAGGTGCGGGGCTCCGGCGCCGCGGACGCGTGTTGCGGATCGGCCCGGAGGTAGCCGAGGACGTGATGGGAGTCCGCGGCGTCGGCGACCCGTCGTACCACCAGGGACACCGAGGCCTCGACCAGACGCACCGGAGCCCCGAGCCGATGCGACCAGGCATCGGCGATCTCGGGGGCGACCACGGCGTTGACCGCGCCGATCAGCACGGCGTCGGCGTCGCCCGTCTGCAGGATCCCCGCGGCGGAGCGAACGGCGGCGCCGAAAGAGGAGAGGTCGGAGTCCACGACGTAGCTGGTGCCGCGCAGGTCGAGGCAGTTGCCGACGCGGCTGGCGACGATGTTGTCCATGTAGCCCGGCAGTGCGGCCTCGGTGGTCGAGTCGGGGCCGGGCGCGAAGGCCTCTTCGAGAGCGGCGCGCCATCCTCGCAGGGACGCGGCCGGCAGGCCGCAGTCGGAACCGGCGGATTCCAGCAATTCCTGGAACTCGTCGGCGCGGATGCGCTCGTTCCGGTGCAGCGAGGCCTCCGAGCCGGACGCCGTGGCCACCACGGTCGCGATGCGGTCGGGCTCGTCGACGGCGCGCCCGGACAGCAGGCGCGCGTCGCGCAGCGCCTGCAGACTCGTGGCGAGGAAGAGTTGCTGGGCCCGGTCGGTCTGCTGGAGTGTGCTGGGCGGGATCTTGACGTCGCGGAACGGGAAGAGGAAATCGTCGGCCATGCCGGTGCCGGGGGCGGACAGCGCCTCCCACGCCCGCTCGAGCGCGCCGCCTTGGGGGAGCCCCTCCATAGCGGGCAGTCCGGGCAGCAGGACGGACGCGCCGACAACGGCCAGCCAGGCATCCCGCCCGGCGCCGACCGCCGGGGGCGTCCTGGACGTCTCGGCGGCCAGGACGGCGTGGTAGGCGGAGTCGAACTGCTCCACCAGCACCGACGAGTTCACCCCGCCGAAGCCGAATGCGTTCGCCATTGCGCGCCGAGGACGGTCCGGGCGACGCGGCCAGTCGCCGCCATCGTGCAGAATCCGCAACGCGTCGCCCCGCTCGGCGAGGGCGCGATTCGGATGCTCGACCCCGAAGGTGGGGAAGAACCTCTCCTCCTTGAAACTCAGCAGAATCTTCACCAGGTTCGCAATGCCGGCCGAGGGGAATCCGTGTCCGATGAGGGCCTTGCCGGAGCCGATGGTCAACGGCTCCCGGCGGTCGTCCTCGGCGAGCAGCCGGCCGATAGACTCGATCTCGGTGGCATCGCCGGTGGGCGTTCCGGTCGCGTGGACCTCCAGGTAGTCGATGTCGCGCGAGGTGAGTCCGGCCTGCTCCAGGGCGGCCCGCATGGCGGCCACCTGCCCGCGCGAGGAAGGCGCGTAGATCGCCTTGCCGGCGCCGTCGGAGCGGGTGGCGACACCCCGGATCACCCCGATCAGCGGATCGCCGTCGGCGAGGGCCCGATCCAGCCGTTTGAGCACGACGGCGGCCGATCCCTCTCCGGGAACCAGCCCATCGGCGGTGTCGGAGAGGGGATGACTGCCGCGACCCGACAGCCCGCCGATCTTCGAGAACGACACGTTGCCGGCGACACCCATGTTCGCCATGGCCCCGACCGCGACCACGACATCCAGATCGCCGCGCAGCAGGGCCGAGACCGCCGTGTCCACCACCAGCAGGCCGGAGGCGCAGGCGCCATCCACGAGCTCCGAGCCCCCGTCCACGCCGACAGCGGCCGCAATGGTCGGCGCGAGAGCGCTGGCCAGCACCTGTTCCGGGTCCTGACTCGCAGGCCCGAACCGCCGATCCGCGGCCCGCGACCAGGCGGCCTTCCAAACCTCCGGAGTTGCTCCCTCCGGCGCCCCGAGGGCGCTCATGAGCGCTGCACAGCGCTGCTCGGCGCGGTGACGGAGGGAGAAGTCGGCGAATCGCTCGTCCCCGAGCATGTTCCCCAAGTAGAGTTCGGCCCGGGAGACACGGAGCCGGTCCCGGTCGTAGCCCGCCGCGGCGAGGGCCTGCAGAGTCGCATCGATGGCGAACAGCTGGGTGCGGTTCGCCCGCGCGACCACATCCCGCTGATCCCGATCCAGGGTGTAGGGGGCGGGATCGAAACGGTAATCGTCCATGAAACCGCCGAGGACGCAGTAGGTTCGTTCGGGGGTCCGCCTGTCCTGGCTGTAATAGTGCTCCCGGTCCCAGCGCTCCGGCGGGATGAGGGAGATCCCGGACCTCCCCTCGAGCAGATTGCGGCGGTACTCCGCCAACGAGGTGGAGGTGGGCGGCAGCACGCAACCGGCGCCGAGGACGGCGATGGGAGCGAAGACGGGGCTCTCAGGATCGGCAAGGGACGGCATGGCGACTCCATTCAGGTGTTCCGATGTTCCCGGGCGCCCCCCACAAGTCGGGTCGGACGCCGGCATCCGCAGTTGCGGTGGAGATGATGTGCCCGGAGAAGATGGTGGTATTGATGCGGACCCGGTGCCGTTGCTCCATTCCGGGTTCCTGGGTTCCGAAGCGGAAGATCCCTGCGGCGTCATCCGAATGGGGCGGGAGGATGTGGAACCGGCCCCGGCCGAAACCGGGGCGTCCGAACAACTTCCCCAGGCACTCAATGAGCGTCCAGTGGACCGTGGCCCGGTCGTCGGGGTCCACCATGTCGAGCATCGAGCACGCGAGCCGATGCTCGTCAGATCCGAACAGGGGCGCGGCCGCGGCGGTCCCGACCGCAGCCCTCGGCTCGATATCGACCGAGCAGCGGGATCCGGACAGCAGTGCGACCGAATAGTCCCGACAGTGCGATACCGACGCCTCTGCGACCACCCGGCGATGGTCGTCCAGAATGACAGGACGTCCGATCCCCCCGGCGGCGCCGTCCTTCTGACGGGCCAGCAGCGGTCGGATCGCAGCGAGCCGGTCATCGGCCAGGACGAGATCCCGCAGGCACAAGCGCCCCGTCAGCCACTGGGCGCGCCTGCCCGGATGGCGCAGCCGTTCCAGCCCATCGAGTTCGCACCGCACCGGCCAGTCGCGGGTGGGATCCCGGTTCAGAGCCGCCAGGACCTGTCCGTGCCGTACCGGCCGGACCCGCCCCAGCAGACCGGCGCTGATCCTGACGCCGCGCACCTCGGCGAGGCGGCACTCGCTACGCCGTAGCACGTGAAGGACTTCGACGTGCAGCATTGTCGTCCAGCTTCTGCAGCAGGATCCGGTCGACCTCGATCAGCGGGGTTCCGTCGGGGTCCGCGACATGGATCCGCATCGCATAGCGGCCGGGCCCCTCGGGCTGAACCTCGACGCACCCGAGGACCTCGGTCCTCTCCGCGGGGGGCCTGTGAATCACGGCGCCGGCCACGCTCACCGGGACGACGTGGTCACCGAGCCGCTGGAAGACGTCGATCAGCGCCAGTCGACCCACATTGTCGAGCAGCAGGGGCTCGGTGATGAGGCGGGCCGCCCCCTCGGGGAGGAGCCGCCGGGTATCGGAGGAGACGCCGAAGCGTCCCACCAGCACGCCCCGGCTGGTGCGCCAGGCCTCCCGCAGCTTCCGAAAACCGGTGCCGAACGTGATGATCGGCGCGGCGGCGGCGTAATAGTCGTCGAGGTCGAACCGGGTCGCCCGGTCGGCGAGCAGTTCGTTCCAGTCGTACGGGCAGGCGGGCGCCGTCCGCCGAGGGGCGAAAACGGCGTGGGATCGCCGGCGCCCCTGAATCAGGACGACGCCTTTGGGACTGACGACGTCGGCGCGGATCGCCGTCTCGATACGATCGGGCTCCCCGGTGGACACGGTGATCTCCAGGTCGCAGACCCGGCCCTCGGGGCATTTGACGAAATTCTCGAACTCGGCGGACTCGATCATGAGATCGGTCCGTCCGGTGGCGAGCTCCGCGGCCTCCGCCATCGCCTCCAGGTGGAAGACGCCCGGCAGGGTCGGCGAACCCTGCACCAGGTGATCGATCAACATCGTGTCGAGCCGAGGGTCGAGGCGTCTCGTGAACATGTCTCCGGCGTCGTCCCGCGAAGTCCGGGTCTCCACCATCGGGAAGCCCCCCGGGTCCACGATACTGCCGCGGTTGATCGGATCGGCGACCGCCCGTCGGTCGGCGGTGAGGCAGTCGAGCGCGGAGCGCGGCTCGTTGACGCCCAGCGGGCCGAAGATCATCACCTGGGGATCGAGGCCGCCGCCGGCCAGTTCGCGCAGGAAGTGCCGGCACCCCTCCTCTGGAGGCAGGTAGCGGAGTCCCCGCTGCTGCTCCTGGACCTCCTGCACGCTGTGGTGGGTAGCCATACCGACCTCCGCCCACGCGGTCCAGTCGAGGGCGACCACCCGGGTGGAGCGGTGACGGCGGGAGAGCTGGCTGCACAGGGCCGAGACCGCGGCGGCGCCCGCGGTGTACTCGGTCTGGCCGTCCATGCCGAAGCGCCCGGAGATCGACGTGAACGCCACCAGGAATTCCAACGCGTCGGGGTCGACGGCGTGCACCAGGTTGTAGAAGCCCTGGACCTTGGTCTCAACCACTTTCTCCGCGAGCGCGTAATTCTTCTTCGGGAGCAGACCCAAGGATTCCAAGCCGGCGGTGTGGACGACTCCGCGCACGCCCCCGTGCCGGGAACGGACATCCGCCATCACCCGGGCGACCTGGTCGGCGTCGTTCACATCGCAGGTCACGTACTCGATCGGCGCGGAGCCGTCCTCGAGCCGTCGGATCGTTCGCCGGAGAAGACGGTCGTTCACGATGCGGCGGAATCGCTGCTGCAGGCCCATCGGGCGAATCGAGGGGTCACTGCGGTGCAGTGCGCGCATGATCTCGGGCTGCGCCCGGTCGAACTCCTCGTCGCTCAGGTCCAGGTACGGCAGGGACACCGGGTCGTCGAGGCGGGACCGGCCCAGAATCACAATGGGGCTCGGCCGCCCACCGACCGCGGCGAGATCGCTGTCCGCCAGCGCGAGTGCGCATTCCAGGGCGATGCCGCGGGAGCCGCCGGAGAAGACGATCGCCCCCTCGATGTCTTCCCGATGGTCGGGGGCCGGGGAGACGGGCACCGGCACGACCTTGATGACATGTCGCTGGTCGCCCAGGTAGCCGACCTCGTCGTCATCCGACCCGGCGGCGAGTTCCTGCACGAGCCTGTCCGCCGCGAGGGCGCGGTCGCCGTCGTCGACATCCACCAGGCAGAGACCGAGTTCGGGCAGTTCCTTGGCGAGACTCTTGACGAATCCGACGCTCATGCAGCCCAGAGCGTCGCCGGTCGTCGCGCCCTTGAGACCGTATCCGCCGCCGCAGCTCGTCAGAACGGCCACCACGGCGCGATCGGCGGCCCCGGCCAGATCCTCGTAGTACTCCCGGTAAACGCTGAACAACTGCGCGTACTGCCGTCGCCACGCCGCCGAGAATTCGGCGGCGCCCAGGGCCAGGGCATCGCGGGAGGGCCTGTAGGTCGCGAGATCGACGATACCGTCCCGGGGGCCGCAGCGCCGGTGCTCGGCGGCCAGGTTCGCAGCGAATCCGGCCTGGTCGATGCCGTTCCCGAGCTCCGGGTCCGGCACCGCGCTGACCCAGACGTCAGCGCCGACGTCTTCGAGAAGGGCTCGCGTCCGCTCCGTCAGGTCCTGATCGGCGGCGGGAACGAGGAGAAGACGCAGGCCGCGTAAGTTTCGGGGCGCGCACGGGGACTGCCCCAGGTCGCGCACGATCGCGCGCGGAAGGTAGCGCAGAGCAGTCTCCGACTCGACCGGCCCGGCCTGCTCGGCCTGCTCGACCGGGGAGGGTGCGGCCGGCTCGGGGGCGTCGGTCGTCCTGTCGGCCGCTCGGGCCAGGCGCTGGGCGAGAAGGGCGATGGTGGCGGCCCCGGACAGGTCGAGGTCCTCCTCGGCGATGCCGTGACGGGAGGCGAGGGCGGCGATCACCTGGGCGCGCTTGACCGAGTCGACGCCGAGGTCGGCCTCCAGGTCGAGGTCGGGCTCGATCACGTCGTCGGGGTAGCCGGTCGCCGAGGCAAACTCGGCCACGAACTCCCGCACCAGTTCGTCGGCGCCGGGAGAGGGCGCGGGCGCCGGGGACCCCGGTGCCGCGCCCAACGCCGCGGAGCCGTCCCGCTCCCCCGTGGCGGTGGCGTCGGCACCATCCGGCGTCACCGGGAGGATCGGGTCGTCCTCCTCGGCGACTGCGCGGGGGGCGTCGGTCGTCCTGTCGGCCGCTCGGGCCAGGCGCTGGGCGAGAAGGGCGATGGTGGCGGCCCCGGACAGGTCGAGGTCCTCCTCGGCGATGCCGTGACGGGAGGCGAGGGCGGCGATCACCTGGGCGCGCTTGACCGAGTCGACGCCGAGGTCGGCCTCCAGGTCGAGGTCGGGCTCGATCACGTCGTCGGGGTAGCCGGTCGCCGAGGCAAACTCGGCCACGAACTCCCGCACCAGTTCGTCGGCGCCGGGAGAGGGCGCGGGCGCCGGGGACCCCGGTGCCGCGCCCAACGCCGCGGAGCCGTCCCGCTCCCCCGTGGCGGCCGGGGTCGCAGGCCCGCTCGCAGAGGTATCGCCGTCACCGGGAGACGTTTCCGCCTCCCCAGCGCCGTCTGCGCGGGGGGCGGCTCCGTTCGGGGGCGTCGAACGGCCGAGCGCGCTGCGGTCACCGGTTTCCCCCAGCCGGGCGGCAATGCGATCGATGCTCCGGGACAGGTCTCCGAAGTCGGGGCCGTACTCGGCCTGCAGCCGCGCGCTGAGCCGCTGACGCGTCTCGGCGACGAATCCGAGTCGATCCAGAGGGACGTTCCCAGAAAGGGCGTAGCGCGGATATCCGGTGACCTCGCTCACGAGGCCCGTCACCGCCCCCGCGGAAATCTTCTCCGCGGCGGCGGGCGGCTCGGCCTCGCGCTCGGGAATCCCGAGGCTGGCCAGGTACAGCCGCACACGGCGTTCGTCCTCGGCGGCCGGGCGCCGACGCGAGTCCATCGGGACGCAGGAGGCGCCGCCCTTCTCGCTCTCGATAATTCCCGACAGCACTCCGCTCGGCCCGGCCTCGACGAAATTCTCGACGCCGTACTCGGCGGCCCTGGTCAGGAGCGCCCTGAAATCGAACGGCTGGACCAATTGGGCGGACAGCAGACCGGCGATATCTTCCCTGTCGTCCTGATCCAGCGCCTCGCCGGTGATACTCGACAGGACAGTTACGGACGGGGCGTGGAAGTCGAGCCGCTCGAGTCGCGCTCGCAGCGGGGCGGTGCAGGGCCGCAGCACGGGAGAATGATAGGCGTGGGTCACCCGCAGGCCGACAACCGACAGGTGCTGCGCCTTCGCGGCCCGCGAAAAAGCGGCCACCGCCTCCCTGGAACCGGATACGACGCGCTGGGCACTCGAGTTGACGATGGCCTCACCTATATCGCCCGATGCGCCGGCCAGCAGCAGGAGGCGCCGGTACACCCGAGCCTCCGCCGCGTCCTTGATGCGGACGGCGAGCATCGTCCCGCGCCGGTCCGAGGGGAGTTCCGACACGGCCTCGGCCCGCGCCATCACCCCGGCGAACCCGTCGGCGAAGTCGAGCACGCCACCGGCCACGTAGGCCGCGTATTCACCCAGGCTGTGACCGATCACCATGGCGGGAGGAGCCGAGAACGCCATCAGCCGGCGGAACTGGGCCACGCTCGCGGTAAAGATCGCGCACTGCATCGCCGCGGGCTCGGACAGCGATTCCGCCGTGGCGCCGAGATCTGTGTAGATGCAGGCCGACAGGGTGTGTCCGTATCGGGAGCGGTAGAGTTGATCGGCCTCATCGAAAACGGCCGCGACGGCCGGATCGCTCCAGCGCAGGTCGGCGAGTTGATCGAGATACTGGCTGCCGTGTCCGGGAAAAACGACCCCATAGCCTGGCGACTCCTGGATCCGGGAGAGGAAAATTCCCTCGTCCCGCAGCGCGCGGCGTCGATCGGCGAAGTCGGCCTGGTCGTCCGTCAACATTTCAGATGATCCCCTTCTCGCGAGCGATGGTACTAATAACGGAGATGGCGCGATCGATATCCTCGTCCTCCAGGATCGTCGTCACCGTGGCCCGGAACCGGCTTCTACCCTTGGGCACGGCCGGGAATGCGGCAACCGACAGGAACACTCCCCGATCCCGCATCCGATGCGTCATCTGCATGGCCAGCCGGTCATCGCCCACGGGAATCGGAACGATCGGCGAGACCCCTGATTCGATGGCGAACCCCTGATCGATCAGCCCTTGACGGAAGGCGATGGTATTGGCCCAAAGACGCTGACGCAGCTCGGGCCGAGTGCGAATGATCCGGAGCGCTGCGAGCGCACCGCCGATGAGGACCGGCGGCGGACTGGCATTGAAGATGTATCCGTGGGCGGTATGCCTGACGTAGTCGCAGACCTCGCGGTCGGCGGCGATGAACCCTCCCGAAGAACCGAAGGACTTGCTGAGAGTCCCCATGAGGATGTCGGGCTTGATATTGAAGTGCTCGCAACTACCCCGTCCGGTCTCTCCGAAGACACCGATGCCGTGCGCGTCATCGACCATGAGGAGGGCGTCGTGGCGCTGGCACAGCTCCCGTATCTCCGCCAGGGGCGCCAGGTCCCCGTCCATGGAATATACGCCGTCAATGACAACGAGCCGATACTCGTGCCCCTGACTGCGCCGCAGGATGTACTCCAGCTTGTCGAGGTCGTTGTGGGGGAAGATCCGCAGGTCCGCTCCGGACTGCGCGCACCCGTCGGCTATGCTCTGATGATCGAGCTGGTCGGCGATGTACACCGCACCGGGTCCGCCGAGCGCGGACAGGGTCGCCACGTTCGTGAGAAAGCCCGAGCTGAACAGGACGGCATCGTCGAAGCCCAACCATTCGGCGAGCTCCTGCTCGAACTCCCGGTGCAGCAGCGTGGTGCCGTTGTGCAGCCGGGCGCCGCAGGTGGACAGTCCGTACTGCTGCAGAACGCGCTGCGCCTCGGCGAGCACCTCGGTGTTGACGCTGAGCCCGAGGTAGTTGTTGGAGGTCAGCATGATCACGGAGTCTCCGTTGGGGAGGTCCGCGATGTTGCGCTGAGCGCCGGCGAGGGCCTGCCCGTACGGGTACTCGCCGTTCGCCATCCCCTCTCGAACGACCGCTGAAACTTCGTGGAAACGATGTGCGTAGTTGGTGCCGATCATAGGGACTCCGGGTTCGTGCGGACAATTCGTCTTTGCGGATAGTAACAGTATCCTTCGCGTCTTGCGCGAGACTTTCGTCACAAAGTTGCTGCGTTCTTGTGGAGAGCGCTACTATCCACCCATGTCAACGAGAGACCATCGCAGGGGCAGGGGGACCGCCCCGCCAGAGACCGCCTCGATCTCGGCGCTGTCGCGCAGATCCGGCGTCCCGGTCGCGACGATCAAGTACTACATCCGCGAGGGGCTGATCCGCTCCGACCAGGACCCCGGGGCGGACGACGCGCAGACCGTGGACCAGCTCCGGCTCATCCGGGGGCTGGTGCACGTCGTCGGGCTGTCGATCCGGCAGGTCCGCCAGATCCTGGCGCTGGTGCGCGACCCGTCACTGAGCCCGGCCGCCCTCATGACCGGCGCGACCGTGACTCTGCCGCTGGCGGGACCACGGGGCACGGCCGACGCCGACGACGCCGCTTCGGCAAACGCCCGCGAGACCCTGGCCGCCGTCGGGTTCGACGACCCGCCCGACGCGCCGTACGCGGCCCAGCTCCTGGCCGCGATCGCCCTGGCCGACGAATGCGGCATCGGCATGGACACCGAGCTCCTGGCCGCCTACGCCGGTGCGGCGCGCGCGTGCGCCGCGGCCGACTTCGCCCACCTGCCGCTGGACTCCCCGAGCCGGCAGACGCAGGCCGCGGTGCTGGGCACCGTGATCTACGAGCCCGTCCTCCTCGGGCTGCGGCGCCTGGCCCACCGCGAGCTCGCCGGCCGGCTCCCGTCCTCCAGCCCCCAAGACCAGAAGGAAATTCAGAAGGAAGAAGGCGCTCATCATGCACAATCCGAATGAGACCCCCGCCGCCGGGCCGGGCACGGTTCCCGCCGCGCAGTACCCGCGCTTCGGCCCGCCGGAGGTGCTGCGCGTCGTGGAGGTCCCCGCCCCGGCGCCCGGGCCGCGCGACCTCGTGGTGGAGGTGGCGGCCGCCAGCGTCAACCGGATCGACACCGGCGCGCGGGCCGGTAGGAACAAGTTCCAGACCGGGCGCCGCCTGCCGCAGCCCACGGGCCTGGACTTCAGCGGGAAGGTGATCGACGTCGGAGCGCAGGCCCGCGGCTTCGAACCCGGGCAGCGCGTGTGGGGGTTCCTCGGCACCGACCGCCTGGGCAAGCAGGGCACGGCGGCGGGCAGGATCGCGGTGGACGCGGACCTGGTCGCACCGGCCCCCGCCTCGCAGGAGCTCGCCAACCTCGCCGCACTGCCCCTGGTCGGGCTCACCGCCTGGCAGGCGATGAAGGAGCTCGACGTCGAAGAGGGCTCCCGGCTGCTCATCGCGGGGGGCGCCGGGGGCGTGGGGAGCACCGCCGTCCAGGTGGCCCGGGCGCGCGGCGCGCTCGTGGACACCATCAGCTCGGCGCACCACGAGGAGCTGCTGAAGCGGCTGGGGGCCGGATCCCGGTTCGACCCGGACGCCGTGGACTGGCCGGCGCTGGCGGGCCGCTACCGGGCGGTGCTCGACACCACCGGGAAGAACCTGCGGTCCCTGCGCCGCGCCGTCGCGCCCGGGGGGCGGCTGATCACCATCTCGCCGGCCGGCATCCCCGCGAGCCTGCTCACCAGGATCCTGCCCGGGCCCTCCGTCTCCTTCATGTCGGTGCGCCCCAGCCGCGAGGGCCTGGAGGCCCTGAAAGACCTGGTCGAGCGCGGGCGGCTGACCCCGATCATCCGGGAGCGGTTCCCGCTGTCCCGGATCGCCCGGGCCCACGCCCTGGTCGAGACCGGGCACGGCCAGGGCAAGGTCGTCATCGACATCAACTGACCCGGCCCCG
>ERZ773035.1754-NODE-1754-length-15077-cov-6.807615_pt1 | contig 15077 bp, 23 predicted proteins | sample MGYA00511487_ERZ773035 | MGnify/ENA primary metagenome ERZ773035 (study PRJEB29015, sample SAMEA2737985) | human oral metagenome | biome: human oral; feature: human-associated habitat; material: dental | place: China | collected 2024 ...
TACCTATAATAGAATTTTTTAATTCCTGTAAAAATAAATATCTTATAAGTTTATTGTCTAATAATACTATAATAGAGAATATCATTGCAAATAAATCTATTCGCCCAATTCCATTTTTTATATCTTTAAAACTTAAAAAATAAGCTGGTAGGATTCCTTGTATCTCATGATGAATGATTTCGTCATCAAGTTCCACCCTATAATTAAAAACTTTTGCATTATGAGCAATTTTATTTCTAAATTTCCTAACTATAGTTAACATTTTTTTGAAATTTTTAGATTTCAAATCAAGACCTACATTAAGGTTGGCAAATAAGCTATAATCATCCAAAACTTCTTTTTCCATAGAGGGTTTTAAAAATGTAAATAAATCAATAACATTGTTAAAATATACATTTTTAAATAAAATCCATGGTGGAGTATGGTTATGGTTATCCATATAATGTTTTGTTGGTTGGTCTTTGGTATTAAAAGACTTTTTAATTTTATCAACAGTACTTATAAATTTAGCTCTTCTTTTTTTAGGAATAGCATAGTATTTATCTTTTAAATACTCCATATGATATTCTGTATTATTTTTACCAATTGAATATGCTAACTTTACTTTAAAAAATTCTTCAACATAAGTACTATATTTAAATAGAGTTGTAAGAAAATATTTTTCATGAATAGAGAGTTCAATTATATTTGAAATAGTAACTCCATTTTTAAAAATCCCATTACTCATAAATATTTCTTTATATCCATTAATAATATTATAATAAGAAAATGTCTTGAGAGTTTCTATTTCAGAATCTTTATCAATAGAATATATTTTATAATCTGAAACCAATTTCTGATGTTGTTCATCATAAGTTTTAAAAGGTTTATCATAAGGCATTAAAACTCCTCCTAAAAATAAAAATCCAGTACACCTAAATGTACTGGACGGTAGCCTTAACACTATAATAGTGCCTACCCTTAGTAGCGGCAAAGTAATCTTAGTTCATTTATGGTAACATAATTTTTATATTTTTTCAAGATATTTTATTTTAAAATTTTAACAAAGTCTCCTAACTTAATAGGAGTTTTATCTTTGTAAAAAATGTTTGATATTTCTTCTTTATTCAGATTTAGCTTTTGAACTTCCTCAATTTCTCTAGTAAGATAATTAGTTAGACCAAGGGCATTTACAGTTTTTCTATCTATTTTTTGGCATACTGAAAATTTTGGGAATACTGATACAACTTCTATATCTGTTTTTATCAAATCTAAAGTTCCGTAGTTAGTCCCTTGAAAAACAATATCTTCACCAGGTGTAAAAATTCTTAACTCATCTCCTTCATATGCTCCATCATTTTTTCCATAGTCTACAATTAAGGAATTATCTGATAATAGTTTTATAACTTTATATAATTTACTCATTTAATCACCTCTTTTTAAAATGTATGTAGTTTATTTTTATCCTGTAATTTTATTAATAGCTCCATTTAAAGCTTCTTTCTCTGCAACAATAAGATTATGGTCTTTTCTAAATAATTCTTTTTTTTCAGGAGGCATAGTTACATAATTAGAATTTCCTTTTTGATAAACAATAATTTTACCTTCATCAACTAATTCATTTAAAGCATTTTTAATAAAATCCAATCCCACAAATCTCATTAGGAAAAATAATCTTTTTTCATTAATATCTCTTTCAGCTCTACCAACATTCCATAAAATAATATCTTTTAAATTATTATGTTGACTAGGTTTTAGTTTAATAGGAAATCTAAAATTATTACTAATAATCTCATTAAAAATTTTATTCTCATTTAAAAAATTTTTTAATTCTGTTTTTTCTAAATACAAAGCATTGTTTCTAGCAACAATGCTAGGGAAAAAATCATATTTTTTATCTGATAACATGTTATGAGAAGCTTTAAAACGAATATATGATGGTTTAGCCATAAAAGTACAAAGGAAAATTATTGCAAAAATATCAGCTATTGTTTCATTATCATATTCTGAAGGAACATAGTTATTGTGATACTCCCAATAAATTAAAGGAATTATTATATCTTTATGAATCGTTACTATTTCAGGTGAAATTCCCAATGGTTTAGGTAATAAATATGGTTCAAAAACACTTTCACTTTGAGAATGTATGTGCCAAAATAAAAAATGTGCTAACTCATGGGCAAGTGCAAAATACCATTCAGCAGTATCTTTTTCTAATTTATTTTTATCGTAAAAAATTTTAAAATCTCCAGAATCATTAACAATCATAGCTCTTTCATTTTTATCATTAAAAAATAATCCTGTTTTATTCTCAAATTTCTCAATATTTTTTTTCATTTTTTCAGAATTAATAGGTTTAATCTTTATACTGAAATTTTTAATGCAATCTTCTATATCTTGTTCAAATAAATCCGCAAGTCCTTTGGCTAATAATACAACATATCTAATCATTTTTTATACATCCCCTTTAATGCTGCAAGTTCAGTAACATTTTTATTAATGTTACATATAGAATGGGTTCTTTTTGCTCGAATAAGTTTCTTTTTTTGAGTTTCTTTTTCATTATAATTTTTTATGACAATACTAGAAATTAAATTTTCCAATCCTTTATATCCTTGATTATCAAGTTCTACTTTTTCTAATGCTAATTGAATAAGTGAAATGATTGTACCTAATTTTATATTTTCATCACTATTTAAATCCAATTCTTTAAAAGTAGATTTATCTTTTGGATTTCCCATTATTATAGATATTTTTTTATTTTTATATTTAACATCTCCAGCAAGATTCTCATTTATATAAAAATCATAGATTTCTCTTTTATCGCCATTTTCCCATCCCATTAAGTAAGCAGGAGTAGTATTTAAAACAGCAGCTAATTCTTTTACTTTTGATAAAGGAAGATCGGTAATTCCAACTTCTATCTTATGAATAGAAGTTTTTGATTTATAATTCATTTTTTCGGCTAACTCTTCTTGTGATAACCCTAATTCTTCCCTTTTCAATTTAACTTTTTCACCAAGTGTCATAACTATACCTCCTTGATTTTTATAACTGAATTATATAATAAAAGACACTAAAAAGCAACTTTTTTTTAAAATTTTTAAAAAATATGTTGACTTTAAGAGAACGGTGTGATATATTTATTTTAGACACTTAAAGTAAACAAATTTAAAAAGGAGGTTTTTTATGATTGATTCAGAGTTACTAAAAGAAAAAATAGAAAAAAGTGGTTATCGTTTTAGTTGGATAGCTAAACAATTAAATTTAAGCCCTTTTGGAATGAGAAAAAAAATTAATTGTGAAACTGAATTTAAAGTATCAGAGGTTAAGAAAATATCAGAACTTTTAAAATTGAGTGATACAGAAAGAAAAAAAATATTTTTTTAATTATTTTAGACACTTAAAGTAAACAAAAAAATAAAAAAAACTGATAATTACTGGGAATAATTATCAGTCTATAGGGATTATTTTTTCTTAGAAGATGTCTTAGTTTGAGATAAAGCACTTCCAGCTACTGATTTAGAAGTACTGCTATATCTATCATCTCTAAGAATTTTAGAAGCTTTTGAAGCTACTGATTTAGAAGTTTGTTTAGAGTTAGCCATTATAACACCTCCTATTTCATTTTATTAGCAACAAGCTATAATAGTTGCTAATAACTTTATAACATAATAAGAGTTATTTGTCAATAAAAAAGCTAATATTATATCATTTTTTCTACAAAAAAAATTTTAGTAAAGGAGAACGCATGAAAGAAAATAATTTTGATGAAATTAAATCTGAAAAAAATAAAAAAGGAGGATTTATTATGAACAAAAATTATGAAGAAGAATTAGAAAATGAAGAACTAGAAGATGAAATGGCAAATGATAATAGAACTGATAATGAGTATGTGAATGGTTATCGTAGAGAAGGTTATACATGTTCTGACTGCATCTATTCTGATTGTGATGGTACTGAGTTATGTAGTTTATTTGAACCTTGGTAATTTGGAAGGAGGAGTTATGGAGAGACATTCATTTGAAGTACAAAGAAAAGATGGTAAACCTATAAAAATTCTTATAGATGGAAAAGAGTTAAATGGAGTTATAGAAGTAGAAATATCTAGTATTAATAGTGGCGAAAGAGCAAAAGACTCCGTAACAATAACTTTTATTGATATAGAGTCTTTAAAAATAACTAATTTGTAGAAGATATTCGGTAATAAGTAAGGAGGATAAATGAAATTTTTTATAAAAAGTATAGTTATACCTTGTATTACTTCATTAATAACATTTTATTTGATAACAAAAATTATAAGCTAAAAAAGATTATAAGTTTTAGTTATCCAGTAAGTTAATAGAGTAGTAATAACTGAAACAATTATAGGGCAGAAAATGTTTTGAAGAATTGATTTAAAAAAATCTTGCCTAAATTCTTTTCTTTTATTAATTGATTCACGAATATAATTTTGGATAAATGCTTTACCTAGGTCTGTTAAGTAATATATTTCAAGTTTATTTGCATATGAACATCCATGTTCATCCTTTACGTGTTCATATATAGATTTTATGTAACTTGTATTCTCAATAGGAATTTTTAATCCAAATTGTAAATTTTTATATTCAGGTTCTTCTAAATAACTTATTCTAAAAGAAGCAGAAAATTTACTTTCAGGAAAAGCATTTAAAATACTATTCTTTGATACTTTGCCCAATTTATTAATAAACTTAAGAATTTCAATATCAATTTCTTCTAACATAATAAACACCTCACAAATAATTTTTAATTAAATTATAACACAAAAGAAAGGAAAGGAGAAAATTATGCAAGATTTATATTTCAAAAATCATGAAGCAAAGATAATATTTGGATTGGTTGTACTGGGATGTAAACCACAAATGGACTTATTAGGAATTGACTACAACCACTATTCTGATAAGAAAATAGCTGAAATTTGGTACTCAAATATTAAAGATGTTTTAGCAGTTAGTAAGCATGAAATGAGAGAAGTAGCATTAGAAAAATTGGAAATATTATATAGGGGAATGATTGGAAAATAGGGAGGAAGAAGAATGCTAGAAATAAGAAAAATATCAGAAAATTTTTACCTAATTGGTGGAGAATATATAGCAAACACTTATAGCCAAGCAGTAATAATAGCCAATAAGGATACAAAAGGAAAAGGGTTTGTTATAGATTATGCAAAAGTTAGTTTTTGGAAAAATTTAAAAAATAAATTGAATTTTCCATTTGCTTTGCTAGAAAGTTGGATGTAAGGAGGAGAAAATGAGGAAAGACAAGATTAAAAAAGAATTAGAAGGAAGAATAGAGGGAATGGAAGAATTAATAAGAAAATATGAATCTGAAGGAAAGGATTCAACATATTTTCAGGGAGCTTTATATGCATTTAAAGAAATTTTAAAAGGAATAAAAAACTATAAATTTGGTTAGGAGGTGAACAATGGAAAAGAATAGTTACTCAGTTGAAGAAGCAGCAAAACTAAAAAGCCGTACTCCACAATTTATAAGAGAACAAATAAAAGCTGGAAAAATTCCTGGATGTACTGCAACTAAAATAGGACCTAAAAACTGGTCTTATGACATACCAAAATTGGCATTTGATAACCATTTAAGGGGTGCAAATGCCATAGATGTAGAGATTATTAAAAAGGTTGTTAAGGAAGCTTTTAAGGAAGTTCTTAATGACTTGGTGGAAAAAGAAATAGAAAGGAGATTAGCACAGTGAATAATGGAGTGAGAGGGTTAGTAGCTTTAGCAATGCTATTAACAGCTAAAAAATTAAAAGATAAAAAAGAAGAAAATAAAAAAACATCTGAACCAGGCGACCAAACCAAATCAGATGTTCAAACAAAATAGGGTGGGTAAACTCTACCTGCCCTTGATTATACTAGAAAACATTAAAAATATCAAGGAGGAATTATGTTAAAAGCAAAATTTATAGACAAAATACTAGAAGTCATGCAAGAAGAAACAGACAGAATTTTTATAAGTAGAAGAGATGTTGATATCTACTATAAAAATCTTAAAGATGATGAAGGAAAAGCAGAAATCTCTGAATTTATCCAATCTTTAAATTTAGAAGAACAGGTGGGAGAATACAGAATAAGAATAGATTATGAGTTTAAAAATATAGAAATTCATAAAGGAACTAAATTTGTATGTTTAAGAGGTTTTGGAAAATATGGAGTAACAGGAATCTGGACGATAATTTTAGAAGAAATTGAAAAAGATAAGGTGAAAAAGGAGGAAGAACAATAGTGGATATAGATGAATACAACTCTAAAAATATGGGGAAACAAGTTCTTGTATTAAAAGGAGATGAAATAAAAGCATTAAATCACTTTGCTAGCATTGCAAAAGCAGGAAATCTTAAGGGACTGATAGTTGCTGGAAAATATGTAGGATTTACTGATACTTACAGACTCGCAACAGTGAAAGATTTACATGAAGAATTACAAGGATCAGATACTGCTCTTATGTATGATGTGTTGGATGGATTAAAAAAAGCTGGGTCTTTAGCAGTACTTAAAGATGGAAAACTTGCAATTCAAATAGGTTCTGAAGTAACTGAATATGAACCTATGAAAGATATAAAAGTTCCTAATATTGTTAAAGTTATAGAAGACTTAGAGTATGAAAGCTATTCTGAGGCATATCCCGCTATTAATTTTACTGAAAACACTGTATGGAAAATGTTAAAAACTATAAATTGGAAGGATGGTTTTAAAAGATTTTTTAGCTTTGATAATGGAAAAGTATCTGTAGAAGCTTATCCAAATGATGAATCTAAATTATTTTTAGAGATTATGGAGTTAGATAACAAGTCAGCGAGTTTAAAAACTTCTTTAGATTTTAAATACGTGGACTTATGGTTTAAATGGATTAAAGGAGATAAATTTAATATTGCATTAGGGAAAAATAATAGAAGTGCTATTAAATTTAGTAAAGAAAATACCGATTATATAGTTATGCCACAAGTATTAAGAAATTAAGGAGATGTAAAAATGACTAAAATAGAGGAAGTATTGGAATATGTAAGAAGTAATACTTTTGCAACAAATAAGGAAATATCTGAGGATTTAAAGATAAATGATGGAGTAGTTAGAGTTTATCTAAATAGATTAAAAGACAAAGGATATTTAGAAAAAATAGGTACTGAATATAAAGTTTTAAAAGAGATGCCTGTTAGCAAATCTAACTATAAACAGGAAATAATTAAAGAAATGCTAGAGTCGTATATGGATGATTTCAGAGAGCTTAAAGTGATAAATGAGAAGGTAAGAATTGGGGAACTTATTATAAGACTTGTAGATAAGCTATAGGAGGCACAAATGTTTTTAATCAATGACAGTTATTATGAGCTAGTTTTAGAAGATGGAGATATCGCTGTTTTAGAAAATATAAGAACAGGTGAGCCTTTAACTATGAATATTAAGGAACTTTGGAATTATGCAATATAAAGGAGGTGTTCAGTATGCTGAGAATTAAAAAGTCTGTTGCGACTACCACATCAACAACAGACAACTATTCATACTTTAAAAATAAGATATCACAAATTAATAAAAAATGCAAATAGGAGGATAAATAAATGGTAAAAGTAGAATTTACAGGAAGTGTGGAAGAAGTTAAAAAGGAAATAAGAGAGTTTATAGAAGTGAGCTCTATTGGGGTAACTGCTGAGGGCTTAGCAACATCTATAAAAGAAAATTTAGAAACAGAAGCAAAGGTAGAGGAAAAAACTACTGTTAATGTAGAAAAAGCACCAACTCAAAAACTACCTACTGCTCCAGCTAAAAAGGTAGAAGATCCAGTAGAGGTTGCAACTCCTTTACCAACTAAGACAGCTGAGTATACTGCAGAAGATTTGCAAAAAATAGCAGCAGCTTGGGTAAATAAGGATATAAATAATAACAGAACAGCATTGGTGAATCTATTAGCTAGTTTTGAAGTTAAAGCTATTACATTTCTACCAAAAGAAAAGTATGGAGCTTTTGTGCAAGAACTTAAAAACTTAGGAGCTGATGTTTAATGGCACATGCACTTTTAGGACCTTCTAGTGCTGCAAGGTGGATAGCTTGTCCACCTTCTGTCAAACTCTGTGAACAATTTGAAGATGTAGAAAGTGAATATGCAAAAGAAGGTAGTTTGGCACATGAGATAGCAGAGTTGAAGGTAAGAAAATTAATAGACCCTGGATTAACTTCTAGGAAATTTACAGCTGCAATGAAGAAGCTAAAAGAAAAAGAGTTATATCAAGAAGAAATGCAAGGTTATACAGATGAGTATGTGGAGTTTATCCAGGAACAAATGTATTCACACTTAGTAACTCCACATATAGCTGTGGAACAGAAAGTAGATTTTTCACAGTATGTTCCTGGTGGGTTTGGTACTGCTGACTGTATTTTAATTTCAAATGATACCTTACACATCATAGATTTTAAATATGGTAAAGGTGTTCCTGTAAGTGTTGAAAACAATGCTCAGTTACTTCTGTACGCATTAGGTGCTTATCTTGCTTATGAAATGATATTCCCAATAGAGCATATTAAAATGTCAATCGTACAGCCTCGCTTAGCGATTATAGACACTTGGGAATGTAGCTTGGACTATTTATTATCTTTTGCAAAGATAGCTCAAGAAAAGGCTGTAATGGCTTTAAAAGGTGAGGGTGATTTTAACTGTGGAGAACATTGCAAGTTTTGTAAAGCAAAAGCTGTTTGTAGAGAAAGGGCTAATGCGAACCTTGATCTTGCAAAATATGAATTTAAAACTGCTGACCAATTAACCTTAGAAGAAATAGGACAGATATTAGAAAAGGCAAAAGACTTAGCTAAATGGGCTGATGATTTAAAAGATTATGCACTTTCTGAAAGTTTAAAAGGCAATGAAGTACCTGGTTGGAAGGCAGTTAATGGTAGAGGTAGTAGAAGTTTTAAAAATACTGATGAGGCTATAAAAGTACTGGTTGATAATGGAATAGCTGAAGAACTTTTATATGAAAGAAAGTATTTAACTTTAGCACAGATAGAGAAGGTAATAGGTAAAAAAGATTTTAATAATTTAGTTGGAAATTTAGTAGTTATGAATGTGGGTAAGCCAACTCTTGTAGAAGTTTCTGATAAAAGAGAAGCTATAACAAACAAGATAATGGCAGAAGATGAATTTAGTGTAGTTGATGATATTAATAATATATAAAAGGAGAAGTGATATTAATGGCTAATGAAACAAGAGTAATGACAGGGAAAGTGAGATTAAGTTATGTGCATTTATTTAAACCTTATGCAGCTGATAAAGGACAAGAAGAAAAATATAGTTGTGTAATACTTTTACCAAAGACAGATGTACAAACAAAGTTAAAATTAGATGCTGCTATTAATGCCGCAATAGAAAAAGGTATCTCTGAAAAATGGAACGGAGTAAAACCCCCAAAAGTAGCAAATCCAATCTATGATGGAGATGGAGTAAGACCAAATGGAGATCCATTTGGAGCAGAGTGTAAAGGTTGTTGGGTATTTACTGCAAGTTCAAAAATTGATCGCCAACCAGGTATAGTAAATATAAAAAATATTCCTATAACAAATCAATCTGAAATATACTCAGGAATTTATGCAAGAGTATCAGTAAACTTTTTTCCTTATGCAATGGGGGGAAACAGAGGAATAGGTTGTGGCTTAGGGAATGTGCAAAAGTTAATGGATGGAGAACCATTGAGTGGTACTGTTATAAGAGCAGAAGATGAATTTGATGAAGTGAAAATAGACCCAATAACTGGTGAACCAATGTTATAAAATTTATAGCTAAAAATTAATAGAGGGGCAGTGAAAACTGCCTTTCACCTTCAAAAAAAAAGGAGCGATTATGAGAACTTTAAATATAGATATAGAAACATTTAGCTCTGTTGATATAGGAAAGTCAGGCTCTTATAAGTATGCAATGAGTGATGATTTCCAGATACTTTTATTCGCATATTCTATCAATGGCCACGATGTAAAAATAGTAGACCTTGCACAAAGTGAAACTATACCTCAAGAAGTATTAGAACTTTTAAAAGATGAAAAATGTACTAAATATGCTTATAATGCTGTATTTGAATGGTGGTGTTTGAATATGGCAGGAATAGAAACTCCTTTAGAGCAATGGCAATGTACTATGGTTCATGGCCTTTATTGTGGGTATACAGCAGGACTTGCTGCAATAGGTAATGCTATTGGGCTACCTCAAGATAAGAAAAAACTTACATCTGGTAGTGCTTTAATCAGATACTTCTGTATACCTTGCAATCCTACTAAGAGCAATGGGAACAGAACTAGAAACCTGCCTAAACACGCCCCTGAGAAATGGGAGCTATTTAAGGAATACTGTGTTCAAGACGTAGTTACAGAAATGGAGATAGGTAGAAGATTAAGTGCATTTCCTGTCCCAGATAGAGAATGGAAGCTGTGGGTATTAGATACTTTTATGAATGCTTACGGAGTTAAAATAGATAGTAAGTTAGTTAATGGAGCTTTATTTATAGATGCTGTATCAAGAGCTAATTTACTAGAAGAAGCAAAAGATATAACTAAACTTGATAACCCTAATTCTACTAGTCAACTTCTTAATTGGTTAGAAGAAGCAGGAGAAGAAGTGGAGAATTTACAAAAAGCTACAGTGGGAAAAATGATAGATACTTTAGAAAATGGAAAAGCTAAAAGAGTATTAGAAATAAGGCAAGAGCTTTCTAAAACATCTGTTAAGAAGTATAAAGCTATGGATGAAGCAATGTGCAAAGATGGAAGAGTGAGAGGGCTCTTGCAATTCTATGGAGCCAATAGAACTGGAAGATATGCAGGAAGATTAGTTCAAGTACAGAACCTACCTCGTAACTATATAGAAACTTTAGATGTAGCTAGAGATGTTATAAAAAAAGGTGATGGAGAACTTTTAGAAATGCTTTATGGAAACATACCTGATACCTTATCACAGTTGATAAGAACTGCATTTATCCCTTCAGATGGTAATCACTTTGTTGTATCTGACTTCTCGGCAATAGAGGCAAGAGTTATAGCATGGCTTGCTGGAGAAGAGTGGAGAATGGAAGTATTCAAAACTCATGGAAAAATTTATGAAGCCTCAGCCTCTCAAATGTTTGGAGTGCCAATAAGCACAATAGCAAAAGGTGAAGAAAATTATCATCTTAGAGCTAAAGGTAAAGTTGCAGAGCTAGCCCTAGGTTACCAGGGTAGTGTTGGAGCTTTAACTGCTATGGGTGCAGCAGATATGGGACTGACTGATGAAGAAATGAAAGACATTGTTGATAGATGGAGAAAATCATCAAAAAGAATTGTGGAGCTATGGTATGCATTAGAGAATGCAGTAGTTGAAGTTTTAGAAACGGGAGAACCTCAAATGGTTAAGTGCGTAAAGTTAGCAAGGGAATATGACTTTATTTATGGCCAAGACTTTTTCACTGTTGAATTACCTAGTAGTAGAAAACTTTTCTATCCAAAACCATTTTTAAAAGAAAACCAATTTGGACAAATGCAGATGCATTATATGGGCATTAACCAAACTACTAAGAAGTGGGAAGTTATCCCAACTTATGGTGGAAAATTAACAGAAAATATTGTGCAGGCCATAGCGAGAGATTGCTTAACTGAAACACTTTTAAGAATAAAAGATAAAGGTTGGCCAATAGTATTCCATGTTCATGACGAGATAATACTTGACGTTCCAACAACAGTTAAATTAGAAGAAGTTATACAAACTATGACTGAAGAAATAAGTTGGGCCAAGGGATTAATTTTAAATGCTGCTGGATTTACTGGCAGTTATTATATGAAAGATTAGGAGGAAATTATGCATATAGGTAGAAAAATAAAAAACTTTAGAGATGAAAATAATTTATCTCAAAAAGAATTTGCTGAAAAAATAGGAGTTACACAGGCTTTTTTATCACATGTGGAAAATGGAAGACTTAACATAGAAAGCCCTTCTCTTGAGAAGAAAATTTTGATTGCTATTGGAGAAGAAAACAAAGCTGATGAAATTACAGATGATAAAAAAGTAGAAATACTCCATAATGATAATGTACATTCACCAAAGCATTATATGATTCCAGGATGTAATTTTGAAAGTAGACATCTAGCTGATGCTATAGTTGAAGGTATGCCTAATCCTTTATGCACTAGAATATGGAATGTAGTTAAGTATCTGGTTCGGGCTGAAAAAAAGAATGGGAAAGAGGATTATGAAAAAGCAGTTGAATACTTAACTTGGACATTAAAAGGAAATGAAATTACTCCACCCCTTAATGGAAACAGAATAAATACTATAACAGATAAATTAAAAACTGACTGGACTACTATAATACTTGGAATATGTAAAGACCTTCCTTCTAATAAAGCTTTGCTAATAAATGAGGCTTTTAGAAATCTAATTACTTTAAATATTTCTGAAACAATTGGCTGTATAACTAAAATAATAGAACTTGGATAAAAGGAGATAACAGATGGAGAACTCGAGAAAATTAATAATATCAGAAGCAAATAACAGACATTCTAAGCAATGGGTGACAACTGAGATTACCTGGTCTGAATTTGTAGACAGATTAGGAAAGCCTAAAATAACAGCTGAAACACTAGATGAGTTCTTATCTTATTCTAAGTCCAAGCAAGATGATATAAAAGATGTTGGAGGCTTTGTTGGTGGTAAGTTAAAGGGGAATTTAAGAAGAAGTGAAGCTGTAGAAAGCAGAAGCTTAATAACTCTTGACCTTGATAATCTAGCTTATGAAGATGACACTAAAATTATTAAGACATTAAACGGATTAGGTTGTGCTTATGTAGTGTATAGCACTCGTAAGCACCAAACTACTAAACCAAGAATAAGAGTTATTTTTCCCTTAGCTGAAGATGTTTCTGCTGATGAGTATGAACCAATAGCAAGGAAGGTAGCGGAGTTCATAGGGTTGCGTTACTGCGACCCTACTACCTTTCAAGCAGTTAGATTAATGTATTGGCCAAGTCATTCTATTGATAGTGATTATGTGTTTACTTATGCCGATAAACCTATGTTAGATGGTGCGGCCATACTTAATATGTATGTAGACTGGAAAGATGTAACAAGCTGGCCAGAAGTTCCTGATGCGCAAAAACTCCATCAGAACATGCTAAAGAAGCAAGAAAACCCTTTAGAAAAAGAAGGAATGGTTGGGGCATTTTGCAGAAGGTTTAATATTTACCAGGCAATAGATGAGTTTTTACCTGGAACATATGAGACTTGTGATATACCTGATAGATTGACTTTTATTGGTGGAAGCACTACTGCTGGAGCTATTGTGTATCAAGATGGACTTTTCTTATACTCTCATCATGCTACTGACCCTTGTAGTCAAAAGCTAGTTAATGCCTTTGACTTGGTAAGGTTGCATAAGTTTGGACATAAAGATATAAGTGCTGATGTTAATACTCCTGTAGCCAAACTACCATCTTGGATAGCTATGAAAGAATGGGTGATGGCAAAGACTGATGTTAAAAAAGATTTATTAAAAGAAAGACAACAAAAAGCTATTGCTGAATTTTCAGTAGTAGATGATAAGAATGAAGAAATTTTAGAAGGTGAAATAGTTGAAGATGATGACAACTGGAAAGATAGCATTCAGTATAGTGCCGATGGTATGAAAGCTCTTAGTACTCTATCCAACATAATTTTAATTCTAAGAAATGATAAGGAATTAAAATTTAAAATCTTTAAGGATATATTTGCTTCAAGAATATTAGTCAGAGATGGAGTGCCTTGGGACAGAAAATTTGAAACCCCTGATAGAATTTGGAGTGATACAGATGATGCAGGGCTAAGGTGGTATTTAGAAAGTAATTATGGAATCACTTCTACAAATAAAATCATAGATGGAGTTAATTTAATTGCAGAAGAAAATGCTGAAAATAAAGTAGCTACAAGACTTCAATCTACACAGTGGGATGGAGAAAAAAGAATAGAAACTTTATTTATAGATTACCTAGGTTGTGATGATAATGCATACACAAGAGAAATTTCTGAAAAATCCTTAATAGCGGCAGTAAGAAGAGCAATATTTGGGGGAATTAAATGGGATAATATGCCTATTTTAATTGGACCACAAGGTGCAGGAAAGAGTACCTTTTTAAAAATATTAGGTATGGACTGGTATAACGATAGTTTGGTAAATGTAGAAGGTAAAGATGCTTGTGAGCTTATCCAAGGAAGTTGGATACTTGAAATGGGTGAACTTAGTTCTTTGAGAAAATCAGAGTTGAACTTGGTAAAAAATTTCCTTAGTAGAACTGATGATATATTTAGAGCTTCGTATGGGCGAAGGGCACAAAAATACCCAAGAAGATGTGCATTCTTTGGAACAGCAAATGATACTAACTTTTTAAGAGATGAAACTGGAAATAGAAGATTCTGGCCAATAGATTGTTTCATATATAAGCCTAAGAAATCTATATTTGATGATTTAAAAGATGAGTTAGAGCAGATATGGGCTGAGGCTTGTGAGCTTGCAAAGAATGAATTTTATAGTTTGGTTTTATCAAAAGAGGCAGAGAAAATTGCAAAAGAGGAACAAGAGGCACACTCAGAAGATAATGTTTATAAAGGTATTATTTTAGACTATTTAGACAAGAAAATACCAAAAAATGCTTGGGATAGTATGGACTTATTTGCTAGAAGAACCTATCTAAATGAATATGAAACTACAAGTAAGCAATATGATGAAAGTGATTTAATATTAAGAGATAAGGTTTGTGCCGCTGAAATATGGGAAGAAGCCTTAAAAATGGACATTAGATATTTAAAAAAGAGTGACAGTATTGAAATTAATAAGATTTTATCTACTCTATTTAAATGGGAAAAGATAAAACAGTCCTCAAGATTTGGAAAATATGGAGTTCAAAAAGGTTTCAGAAGAAAAATAGGGAGCTAAAAATTTTGAAACTTTCTAGGTGTAACTTTCTTAGATTTGTAACTTTCTATAAAAAATGACTGTAACTTTCATTTTTAATGGTTACATAGAAAGTTACATAGAAAGTTACATAAAAAAATATTGATATTATTAAAATTATTATATATTT
>ERZ773035.1758-NODE-1758-length-15061-cov-3.738571_pt1 | contig 15061 bp, 7 predicted proteins | sample MGYA00511487_ERZ773035 | MGnify/ENA primary metagenome ERZ773035 (study PRJEB29015, sample SAMEA2737985) | human oral metagenome | biome: human oral; feature: human-associated habitat; material: dental | place: China | collected 2024 ...
CGTTTGGAGGTGGCATCATAATGCAAAATTTACGTCCATCTTTTTGGATATCTTTATTTGCGTCTATCTCGAAGTATCCGCGTTCTTCCCAAATTTTATAAAATTTATCTTCTATCTCTTTTGCATTGTAAAATTCTGCCACTTTTCTCTCCTCAGTTTCGTTTAAAAAATGCTTAATGTTATCTAAAATTTGTTTAAAAAAATCTTTGCAAAAGTGGGCAAATATGGGCTTGGGGCGGTTAAACGCCCCGAAGTTTAAATAGCTATTTGACGTTAAAGCTTCTTTGAGCTAGGTCGTAATCGTTTTGTCTTTCATTGTACATATTTTCAGTTGTGACTGCACCAAGCGAGCATTTGCCACCAAGTCTTACGCGGTAAGGTGTGTAAAGCACGGCGTCTTTTTCGTCGCCACTTAGCGTGTAAAAGCTTAGCACGCGGTCATCTTTTACGCTTTTATACTCAACTTGTAAGCTGTTTTTTAAGCTCTTGCTAAAGTTGCTTAAATTTTCATTTATAGGCTCAAAGCAGCTACTTACGATCTCGTTAATAACGCCATTTTTAACCATTGTTTTTGAGTTTATCACCACTTTTGAGTAGATGACGTCATTTACTTTTAGGCTGTCAAGACCTAGCTCTTTGCCTTTTTCATCGACAAAAACGCGGTAGATGTCAAGCTCTTTTGGCTCGATTTTGTGTTTGATCTCAAGCGGCAAATAAGCGTAGCTTAAGATAGTTGCATAAAGCTTATTTGAGCCTAGTGGAGTGATGCTAAATTCGCCATTTTTTGTAGTAAAAGAGGTGCTTAAAAGGCCGTCAAATTCTTTGCTTTCGCCGTTGTAGCTAAGCTTAAATTTGTTATTTTTCTCGCCGCTATCTTTGCCAAAGTAGGCGTTTAGCGCTCTTAGCGTAAATGCACGCTCTTGCGTTGAGCTAAGCTCATTTAAATTTACTATCAAGAAATTTGCAAGGTCGTCTGAGTAGTCGTTTTTCTCAAAGTATTTTGCGTGCAGATATAAGATAAATGCGTTATCTCTTGCTTTTGAGCTAAAATCAGATGGATTTTCTTCGCTTGTTTTGGCATTTTTGATATCTTTTAGCGCGACCTTTGCCTCGTCATTTAGGCCGTTTAGCTTTAGGGCTGCTGCCATTAGGTATTTACTTAGTGCTGTTTTATTGTAGGCTTTGTCGTCATAAATTTTATTTAAGATTGATCTATCGGCCATATTTGCACGTAAGCTTACATAAAGTGCGTAAAGCGCCTCAAGGTCGTTGTTTGCGTATTTTAAAAGAGAGTTTAGAGCATTTTGTTTGACGCCTTTACTTACCTCGTATCCAGCCTCTTCAAGGTCAAGAAGCACGTCTGTTGCAAAGATGCTTGCAAATGCATTTGTTTCGCCTAGATCGCTCCAGTAGCCAAAGCTGCCATCTGGCTTTTGCATCTTGACTAGCTCATCTATGCCGCTAACGATAAATCTCTTTTGATCGTTTTTTTCAAGCTCATCTTTTGGTTTTAAATTTAAAAGCGCAAGCAGTCTTGAGCTTCTTTGCTCCGCACATCCGTAAGGATACTCGACTAAATTCTTTGAAGCTGCTAAAAGCACGCTTGAGACCGAGCTTGAGGCATCAATGCTCACATCGTGGTAGCCTTTTGGTAGTGAAATTTTACTCTCTTTGTCAAAGACGCTGCTCTTTGCGTAGGTGCTGATCGTATAAGGGCTAACAACGTCTAGTAAATTTTGAAGCGTTTTTGAGCCATTTTTGTCGCTTATTGTGACATTGTATTCGCCAGCACCTGTTTCAAGGGCTGAAATTTTAAGCACAAATGCCTTATTTTCAAATGGCTTTAGGTTAGCATTTTCTTGCGTTTTGATGTTTAAATTTTTACTTGATGCTACATTTATAGTAAGGTTTTTGTCGGCATTTGTCGTATTTATAAGCCTTAAGTTTGCGCTTAATTCATCGCCTTTTAAAAGATATATCAAAGCACTTGGCTTAATGATCACATCATCTTTTACTTTTATCTCGCTATTTACGGCGTTCATTGCAGTTGCGTCATTTGCCACAGCATCTACTCTAATGGCGCCGTTAAAGCCATTTGGCGTTTTAAACTCGTATGAAATTTCGCCTTTGTCGTCTGCTTGAAGGCTCACTAAATTTGCATAAGTTTTTACATTTTTGCTATCAACTGGGCTTGCGTGTTTTGCCATTTTTGCCGCCACAGCCATCGCCGCAGCATCACCACCAAAGTTTAACGTTTTGCCCTCGACCTTGTAGTTTGTAAGCATATTGTAGATATCGTAGTCAAAGACGCCATCAGGTAAAATTTTGTCAAAAAACTTAAGCGGATCGGCTGGTTTTTGTGAAGTGATATCAAGCACGCCAACATCTGTGATAAATAAATTCAGATATGCTTTTGGCTTTGTTTTTAGTGAAATTTTGATATTTTCATCACTCTTTGCGCTTTTTGGCGCTTCTAAGCTAAGCTCTATTTTTCTTGAAGATTTATCGCCGTTTGCATAGACCTTGCCGTAGGTTCTAAATGGAGTTAGTCCAGCGTCAGTCATGCGGTAGATATTTGCACTCACGTAAAGACCGTTAAAGTCAAAGTCTAGCTTAAATTTCACATTTGCTGAGTTATTTTTGATCTTGACGACCTTGTAGGCTTTGACACCTGCGTCCTCAAGTGTGACAAGCGCGATGCCTTCTTTTATGGCTGAGCTTATGTCTGCGCTTAGCTCGTCGCCTTTTTTATAGACACTTTTGTTTAGCTTTATCTGAGACTTGCTAAGCTCTTTTGTAGGCGCTAGAGTTGAGTAGTTGTAGCCGCTCACATCGATGTCTAGGCTCGTGCTCGCGCCACTTACTAAATTTGTAGCAGTGATGACGTATGAGCCACTTTGCGTAAATTTATAGCTAAACTCGCCACTATTTTTATAAAAACTATCCACATCTTCAAGTGTTTGGATCCATTTTATATAGCCATTTGCGTCCCTTTGATACTGCCATGTGACACGTTTTATATCAAATTTCAAATTTGACTTCACTGCCTTTTGGCTTGGCATATCAACGACGACTGTTCTTATCTTTACATCTTCGTTTGGATCAGCAAATGCCGTGCTAGCAGCGATGCCAACCATATCTTTATAAGGATAGAGTGTAAAGCTTTTCGCGTCACTTACATTTTTTCCATCGTCATTTACGTTGAAATTTATGACGCCTTTTATTATTGAAGGTGCGTTTTTGGTGTTAAAGCTAAGGTCTATCATCTGGCTTGATTTGCCATCTTTAGAAAGTGTGAGATCATTTTCTATGCTTGGATAGGCAGCCGCTTTTAGGGTGTCATTTTTAAATTTATACTCTTTAAATTCGCTATTTTTATACTCATCATCAAAGAAGCTAACCTGTATGCTGCCAGCTAGGTCGCTAGCTGCTCCGCCAAAGAGGTAGCTACTTGTCAAATTTACCTTTACTAGCTCGTTTGAAAAGAATTTATCCGCATCTATGGCTATGTCATTTTTTATCTTGTTTGGCATGAAGCTCTCGACGTAAAATGGCACACTCGCTATCACTTTGCTAGCGTAGATTATCTGCATGTTAAATCTACCGCTTAGATCGCTTAAAATTTCTTTTTCAAAATTTATCATGCCGACATCATTTGTATTTTGCGTGATCTGGGCGCTACTTTTGCCTTGCGGATCGATAAATTTGATCTTAACTGGCATATTTTTAAGCGGGTTAAAGTCCCTATCTCTTAGATAGATAGCCCCTTTTAGGCTCTCGTTTGGTCTTATGATATTTGAGGCAAAGTGCGTGTAAGCATCGATGCTCTCGCTTGGATTTTGGCTGATGAGCTTTGCCTCATTTAGCGCTTCGCCATCTTTTATGATGAGGAAATTTTGCTCCTTGCCAAGTGAGACGACGATCGATGAGATCTCTTTGTAGATATCTTTTTTGTTAAATTTAAAGACACCGACGTCATTTGTAGCGCCAACTGCGATCTCTTCGTTTCTTTTGCCGTAAATTTTGACATTTGCGTTTGGTAGCATTGTATTTTCGCCAAGGCGGTTTGCAAAGACGAAAATTTCATCCTTGCCAAGCTTTGCATTTATGGCGATGTCGCTTAGATAGACGACCTTTGAGGCGCTCTTATCTTTGCCGTAGTTTAAGTTTATCTTATAAATGCCGTCTCCTGCTCCTGCAAAGTCAAGCTTGATCTTGTTTAGTGAAATTTCGTTTAACGCACCCTCTAGCTTGTAGCTTTTACTTGCTACTTTTGAGCTAAAGTTGCTTAGATCTTCGCTATTGTCGTTGAAATTTAAAAAGTATCTAAAATTTTGATCACTTAACTTTTCAACGCTTACATTTAGCTCAGGTAAATTTGCACTTCTGATGCCGATCTCGCCAACACTTGAGATATATGGCTCTTCATTTGTGAAATTTGCAAATGGAGTGAAGTTGCTAGCGACCACCTCGTAGGTTTTAGCCTCTCTTATGACATTTCTATCATCTCCAAAGCCCGGTTTTATCGTGATCTCGTAGCTATTTTGTGGCTTAAACTCATCGCTTGTGATATCGATGTAATAATCAAACTCCTCAAGCTCAGAATTTGGCGCGCTATTTTCATCATCATTTTTATATGCCACGTCGCTTATGCTAAAGCTTTTTACGCCTTTTATCTTTATAAATTTCTTTAGATTATTATCGTCACTTAGCCACTCTTTTAGATAAATTCTAAATGCCAAGATGCCGTTATCAAGGCTAGTTGGATAGATTTTAGCTATCTCAAAGCTATTTGCCTCAGCGTTTATGCTTGCGCTCTCATCGCTTGCTTGCTCACTAAATTTTATCGCGCTATCGCCTGCTAGCTTAGCGCCAAATTTACTCTCAAAATTTTCTCCAAACTCAAAAGTAGGCTCGCTTATATTTTTATCAAGATCAAGCTCAAAGCTGTTTTGAGAGAGCTGCAAGGCATTAAAGCTTGCACCTTTTACGGCTATTTTTTTCACAAGCTCTTCACTAACTTCGTCATTAAATTTAAGGATAAATTTGCTATCAGAGAGCTTTTCTATCTTCTCAAGCATAAATTCTTTCGTCTCAAAGCTAGCGCTGCTGCCATTTTCTAGCTTACAGCTGTATTCAGCACCTGCGTGCATATCTTTTGTAAAAAGCGTAAGGCTTTGAGCGTTAAATTTCACCGTGCCACTTAGCGCTGGCTCGCACGAGATAAGCTTTTTCTCGCTTAGTGTGCCTATGAGATTTTTGCTAACATCATCTTCTAGTCCAAATTCCACGCTTAAAGGCGACTTTACCTCGGCGGTGCCATTTAGACTTAAAGCATATAAATTTACTGCTCCTAAAAGTGCTAGAAGTAGAGCTTTTCGCTGCATTTTATCTCCTTAGTTTTATTGTTATTTCACTTTGATTTGAGTTTTGATCAAGGCATTTTAAAGTGTGCTCGCCAAGAGTTAGATCTAGCCTTTTTTCGCTTGCATTTTCTATCTTAGAAAAGTTCAAATCATCCACTTTTAGGTAAATTTCATCACCTAAAAACGCGTAGCATTTTAGCACAATTTGTGTTACATTTTCATCTGTCACGATCTCTTCGCCGTCATACGGATAGGCAAAAACTGGCTTTTTGTCTTTAAAAACTTCAGCGCAAGGGCTATTTTTGACCTCGTCTTTGTTTAAAAAGCCATTTTTTATCAAAAACTCAAGCTCCTCGCCTCTTAAACTCTCGCACTTATCTTGCAGTTTAACTCCAACTATCCTATCATCAAGCGCCGTTTTTTTGCACGTCTCATAACTAAAAGCATCAAGGCAGGTTGGCACTTTTTCGATGCCCTCTGGCTCACTCATAAAGCTTAAATTTCTTTTTTGAGCGATAAGTTTAAACATATCAAAAACGATCTTTGAGACGTCATTTAGCCCAGTTAGTTTGTCGGTTTTTTCGGCGTTAAAGTTGCCCACCCAGACGGCTATTGTGTAGTCCTCATCAACTCCTATGGCGTAAAGATCGCGTGAGTTTGCACTTGTGCCTGTTTTAAAGGCGATTTTTGGCGTGTTTTGCGCATATTGCCAAGCATTTTTTAGATATGACCTTGAGGCCTCGCTCATCATTTTAGCGGTTAGATATGCACTTTGAGGCGAGATGAGAGTTATGTTTTTGTCTTCATTTTTGTAGTTTTTGCCCGCAAACTCAAGTGGTCTATAAACCCCGCCATTTGCGTATATCGTATAAAGATGTGCAAGATCAATCAGGCTCATCTCAGCACTGCCTAAAACTATCGAAGAGCCGTAAAATTCCTTGTTTTCATCAACTAAATTTACCTTTTCAAGTAGCTCGTAAAGTGAGTTGTCTTTTAGCTTTAAGTCTAAATTTATAACTGGGATATTGAGGCTAAAATTTAGAGCGTCCTTTGCGCTTACAAGCCCCAAAAAATCGTTACTAAAGTTCTTTGGCACATATTCATTCAGATAAATTTGCGTATCAATTAACTGCGAGTTTGGCGTGATAAGCCCACTATCAAAGGCTAGCGAGTAGATAAAAGGCTTTAGCGTGCTGCCGGTGTTTCGCTTCATATTTAGGGCTGAGTTTTTGCCGTCGCGTGCGCGCTCATCGTGCGAGCCGATAAATGCAACAACGCTCATTTTTTTATTATCAATAACCACGGCTGCGGCGTTGTTTGCGTTTTTAGCCTTAAGTGAAAACATCGCATCTTTTAAAATTTTAAGCATATCTTTTTGTAAATTTAGATCAAAACTCGCCTTTGAAATTTGGTTTTTAAAAGCGATATTTGCGTAGTCGCTAGCATTTACGACAGCTCTTATCCTTACATTTTTAAATGGCTCGGCTTGGGCTCTTTTAAAGACGCTAAGATCGATTAAATTTGCCTTGTAAAGCATCTTTATGACCCTGTTTTTTAGGGCATTTATGTTTGAGACGCGGTCAAGCCTATTTTTATTTGGATTTTTTGGTATTGTGCTTAAAAGTGCGGCTTGAGCGTAGCTAAGCTCATTTAGCTCTTTGCCAAAGTAAAAGAAGCTTGCCGCCTTTGCCCCCTCGATATTGCCACCATATGGGGCTAAATTTAGGTATAAATTTAAAATTTCATCCTTGCTAAAGTGAAGCTCTAACTGAAATGCTCTAAAAATTTCTCTTATCTTATTTTTATAGCTCCTATCACTTGGCTCAAGCATCCTTGCCACTTGCATCGTGATAGTGCTAGCTCCTATGCGGTTGTCGCTTCTTAGGTTGTGGAAAAATGCTCTAAAAATGGAGGCAAAATTTACGCCAAAATGGTAGTAAAAGTACCTATCTTCAAAGAGCACGACGCATTGTTTTAGCGAGTTTGGGAAACTTTGCTCGTGAAATCTCCAAATTCCGTCGCTACTAAGCTTCATATTTATGATCTCGCCATTTTTGTCAAGCAAAATTTTGGCTTCGTCTTTTTTGAGTGCCTCTAAATTTAGTGGATAAATTTGATCAAGTATCAAAAAAATAGCGACTAATAGAGCCAAAAATAGGGCAAGGAATTTTAAAAATTTAAACTTTTTCATCCGCGTGATTATAGCTGTTAAAGTTTAAGTAGCTATAATTAGCCCTTTTTAAAAAAGAGGAAAACATGCCCTTATCTAGGTTAAACAAAGAACAATACACCGCCGCAACTGCGCCATTTGGACACAATCTCATCATCGCTTCAGCTGGCACTGGCAAGACTAGCACGATTGTCGCTCGCATCGCACATCTTTTAAATTTAGGCGTAAAGCCAGAGAAAATTTTGCTTCTAACATTTACCAACAAAGCAGCCAGCGAGATGATAGAGCGCTTAAATAGATATTTTGATAAACAAATCACCTCAAAAATAACCGCAGGCACCTTCCACTCGGTCTCATTTTCGCTTTTAAAAAGTCTTGATAAAGGCGTCACGCTAAAGCAGCCAAGCGAGCTAAAGACGCTTTTAAAAAGTCTTGTTGAGAGGCGTAAATTTTACCACTTAAGCGACGTCAAACCTTACGGTGGGGCTTATTTGTACGACCTTTATTCGCTATTTCAAAACAGCGAGCAAGGCACAACTTTTGGCAAATGGATAAGAGATAAGAGCGAAGAGCAGGGCGTTTATGCTGAAATTTATGAAGATGTTTTAGAAGAGTTTGAAGCTGAAAAGGCTAAATTTGCCTATGCTGACTTTAACGACCTTCTCATAAAAATGCGCGACGAGCTAAAAAATGGGGCAAATTTAGCTTATGATGAAATTTTGATCGACGAGTATCAAGACACAAACACGCTTCAAGGCAGCCTAATAGACGCATTTAAGACAAAGAGCCTATTTTGCGTGGGCGATTTTGACCAGAGCATCTACGCATTTAACGGCGCAAATATCGAGATCATAGGCTCATTTAAAGATCGCTTCCCAAACGCAAATATCTACGCTTTAAATGTAAATTACCGCTCAAGCTCGAGCATACTTGCCCTTGCAAATAAGGTCATAAACAATAACCCAAGGCTTTATGAAAAGCACCTAACAGTTAGTCGCGAGGGGAATTTCAAGCCTCCAAGGCTGCTTGTCTATAACGAGCTTTTTGATCAGTATCAAAACATCGCTGATATCATCTCGCTCTCGCCATTTAATAGAGAAAATATCGCCATAATATTTAGAAATAACTCATCAGCGGACGGCATCGAGGTCGCGTTAAAAGAGCGAGGCATCGGCTCAAAGCGAAAGGGTGGGGTAAGCTTCTTTGAGAGCCGCGAGATCAAGGCACTCATCGACATCATGGGAATTTATGTCAATCCAAAAGATATAATGGCATTTATCCACATCTGCGAATACGCAAAGGGCGTTGGCAGCGCAGTTAGCAAAGAAATTTTTGACGCGCTACTTAAGCTTGGACATGGAAATTTGATAAAAGGGATAGTTGAGCCAGATGAGAGCGTAAATATCTCATCAAACAAAAGGCGAAACTACCAGCTAGGACTTTTTGACGAGCTTGATGAATTTGCTGAAGTTTCGAGGTTTTCTAAGCTTGGCTTTAGCGATAAATTTCTGGGTCATCCTGTGCTAAAGCTACAAAAGCTAAGCGAGAGTGGGGCGCAGTTTTTATATGAAATTTACAACTTTTTAAGAGGCATGAGAAATATCTCAAAGCCAGCCACGATGATAAATGAGATAAAAACTAGCAAAATTTACTCGTTAATCGTCGAAAACATCAGCACAAAAAGAGCAACTCTAAAAAATGGCAACGTCGATCTGGCGCTCAAAGAAGAGGTCAAAGAGCGCATAATGGCAAAGAGCGTGGTGCTAAGCGAGCTAGCTAAAAAGTATCAAGACATCAGTAAATTTTATAACTTCTTAGCCCTTGGAAGCAACGAGATGAGCGAAGGGCAGGGCGTTAGCTTGCTTAGCGTGCATGCGAGCAAGGGGCTTGAATTTGACCAAGTTTTCATCGTCGATCTCGCGCAAAACCGCTTTCCAAATTTAAAGCTAATGAGCATGGGTGGCAGCCTAGAAGAAGAGAGGCGCCTCTTTTACGTAGCAGTTACTAGAGCAAAAGACGAGCTCTATCTTAGCTATGCAAAATACGACAAGATAAAGAAGGTGAATTATCAGCCAAGTAGGTTTTTGATAGAGGCTGGCATGGCAAAAGAGGAAGCTTAAAGAGTATTTACTCTTGTGAAGTAGAATTTACCAATTTTTTACAAAGAGAAGCGATGAAAAAAACTAAAATTTTAATAATCCTGCTTATTTTAGGCGTTGGCGGATACTTCGTCTATGATAAATTTTTTAATATAAAAGATGAAAAGGTGGAGTTTATCACCAAAAAGGCAAAAAAGGGCTCATTTAGCAAGAAAGTCGATGCGACTGGAGAGATTTTCGCTACCGAGCTAATCGACGTGGGAGCTCAGGTGAGCGGTCAGATAAAAAAGCTATATGTTAAGCTTGGAGATCAGGTAAAAAAGGGCGATATGATCGCAAGTATCGATAGCTCGACCCAGCAAAATAGCATAGACAATAAAGAAGCACAGCTTGCCATCTACAAAGCCCAGCTAGAAAGTGCAAAAGTGGCTCTAAATATCGCTAAAACGCAGTTTGATAGAGAAAATGCACTTTTTTCTAAAAACGCCACTTCAAAGCAAGAATTTGAAAGCGCAAAAAACACTTTTAGCTCAAACAGCGCAAAGATAAAAGAGCTTGAAGCGCAGATCAAGCAGACAAATATCGAGCTAAGCACGGCTAAGATAAATTTAGGCTATACAAAGATCACCGCTCCAAGAGATGGCACTGTTGTAAGCGTGCAGGTTGAGGAGGGTCAGACTGTAAATGCCAACCAAACTACGCCAACTATCGTAAATATCGCCGATCTTAGCCGAGTTAAGATGAAGATGCAAATAGCAGAAGGCGACATCACAAAGATAAAAGTCGGCACACCTGTTGAGTACTCGATCCTCTCTGAGCCAACGAAGAAATTTCAAACGACTGTTAGCTCGATCGACCCAGGGCTTACTACGCTAAGTGATGGCAGCTACGGCTCAAGTAGCAGCAGTAAGTCTTCATACTCAAGTAGCTCAAGCAGCAGCTCGGCGGTTTATTACTACGCGCAAAGCATCGTTGATAACAAAGATGGAATTTTAAGAATAGGCATGACCACACAAAACGAGCTTTTAATAGCAAACGTCGAGGACGCCATCATCGTGCCAAGCATCGGCATCAAAAAAGATGAAAACGGCACTTTTGTCTATGTGCTAAAAGATGGCAAAGCTGTAAAAACAGCGGTCAAAACCGGCATAAAAGACAACCTCGATACGCAGATCATCAGCGGTATAAACGAAGGCGATGAGATCATCACTTCTCAAGGCTCATCAAGCGAGATCGCTAAGATGATCGCAAAAGAACATAAGAAGTTTTAAGTGATAAGCCTAAAAAACATCACCAAAAGCTTTAAGCTAGGCGAAAACGAGATAGAGATCCTGCATGGTATAAATTTAGAGATAAAAAAGGGCGAATTTATAGCCATCATCGGTCAGTCTGGCTCTGGCAAATCAACCCTGATGAACATCCTTGGCTGCTTAGACAGCCCAAGTGGTGGTGAGTATTTGCTTGATGGCAAAGAAATATCAAAATTTGATAGCGACGCACTTGCTAAGCTTAGAAGGGATAAATTTGGCTTTATCTTTCAAAGATATAACCTGCTTAGCACGATGAATGCCCTTGAAAACGTAGCGCTGCCTAGCATCTACGCAGGTGCAAATAAGAGCGAGAGAGAAAAAAGAGCTAATGAGCTTCTTGGCTCACTTGGACTTAGCGAAAAAGCGAAAAATTTACCAAACAAACTCTCAGGCGGACAGCAGCAAAGGGTCTCCATAGCAAGGGCGCTGATGAATGGCGGCGAGATCATTTTAGCAGACGAGCCAACAGGCGCGCTTGATAGCAAAAGTGGGCTAAGGGTGATGGAAATTTTAGTTGATCTTTACAAAAAAGGTCACACCATCATCATCGTCACGCACGACCCAAAGATCGCAGAGTATGCAAGCCGTGTGATCGAGATAAAAGATGGCAACATCGTAAACGACAATGTCAAAAATAGCAAAATTTATGAAGCCAGCAAGCAAACCCAGCCAGAAAAGAGCAAATTTACCTACTATAAAGACCAGCTAATAGAGAGCTTTAAAATGTCGGTAAATGCGATGCTAGCGCACAAACTAAGATCGCTTTTAACGATGCTTGGCATTATTATAGGTATCACCGCGGTAATTAGCGTCGTTGCCCTTGGTAAAGGCTCGCAGGAGCAAATTTTAGCTGGTATCAGAAAGATCGGCACAAACACGATCGACATCATGCCAGGTAAAGGCTTTGGCGATATGCTCTCAGGCAAGGTAAAAACGCTCTCCATTAGCGACGCAAACATGCTTGCCAAGCAGTCCTTTCTAGACTCAGTCACGCCAAATACAAGCACTTCAGGCGTGCTAACTTATGAAAATATCTCGCTAAGTGCGAGCCTAAAAGGTGGCGGGGTAGGGAGCTTTGATGTAAATGGGCTAAAGCTAGAAGAGGGCAGAATTTACGATGATGACGAGGTTTTAAACTCCGCTTCAGTCGCACTAATCGATCAAAACACCAAAAATAGCATCTTTAAAAACGAAGATCCTATCGGCAAGATCATACTTTTTAACAAAAAGCCACTTCGCATTATCGGCGTTTTGCAAAAGGATGATTTTAAGATGGGCGACTCAAGCACGCTTAAAATTTACGCTCCATACACGACCGTGCTAAACAAGGTCACTGGAGATAAATTTATAAGCTCGGTCACCGCCAAAGTAAATGAGGGCGTCAATGCGCAAATCGCCGAAAAAACGCTAACCGAGCTTTTAGAGATCAAGCACGGCAAAAAAGACTTTTTTACAAGAAACTCAGATAGCATCAAGCAAACGATCGAAGAGACCATCTCGACCATGCGCCTTCTCATCTCAAGCATCGCCGTCGTCTCGCTCGTAGTTGGTGGTATAGGCGTCATGAATATCATGCTAGTCTCAGTCACCGAGCGCACCAAAGAGATAGGCATAAAAATGGCGATCGGAGCTAGACAGAGCAACATCTTGCAGCAGTTTTTGATAGAGGCGGTGCTACTTTGCCTTATCGGCGGAGCCATCGGCATCGTCCTATCCTACGCTATCGGCTACATCTTTAACAACTTCTTAAACGGCTTTAGCATGATCTTTTCAAACGGCTCGATCGTGCTTGCGCTTGTCACGTCGATGGCTATTGGCATCATCTTTGGCTACATGCCTGCCAAAAATGCCTCAAAACTAAATCCAATAGATGCGCTTTCAAGGGAGTAATATGAAATTTCTAAGCCTAGCTTTAGTGCTCGTTTTAAGCGGCTGCGCTGTCAAAAATATAGATGAAAACTATAAACAAATTTTACTTGAAGATAACGCTAGCCGTGAGCTAAATTTAGACACCTCTTGGTGGAAGCAGTATGAGCAAAGCTACCTTGATGAGCTTGTAGAACTTGCGCTTAAAAACAACACCGACCTTGCAAAAGCTGCCATAAATGTAAATAAAGCGCTCGCTCAAGCTGGCGTTTTGCAGGCAAATTTGATCCCAAGCTTTAATGCTGGTTTTGAGGCAACAAGCAGCAAAAATATAAAAGAGGGCGGTGCGGTCACTAGAAGCTTTGGCTCAAGCATAGGGCTTAGCTACGAGCTTGATCTTTGGCAAAAGCTAGCAAACAGCAAAGACGCAGCGATGTTTGAAGCAGATGCTACTAAATTTGATCTGGAGGCTAGCAAATTAAGCGTGATAAACTCCGTAGCAGACGCTTATTTTCAAATTTTATATCTAAACGAGAGCATCAAAACTTATGAGCAAATTTTAGAAATTTATAACAAGTTAAATGAGATAGTTGGGCTTAAATTTAAGCTTGGCAAAGAGGAGGCGCTAAGCCTAAAACAGATAAACTCGCAGCTCTTAAGCGCTCAAAATAAGATAGAAAGTGCCAAAAAAGAGCTTGTGAGTGCTAAAAAAACGATTAGGATTTTGCTAAATGAGAGGCCAGAATTTGAGCTTAAATTCGAAGGCCTCACGCTAAGTACTGTAAAAAGAGTGGGCGTTGATCTAGAAGTGCCAACAAGCGCCATAGCAAACCGACCTGATCTAAGAGCTGCCATTTACCGCATAGAAGAGGGCATCTTAAACTACAAAGCGAGCCAAAAAGAGTTTTATCCAAGCATAACACTAGGAGCGAGTCTCAAAAGCAGCACCGACAAAAAAGAGGAAGCGTTTAGCCTTAAATTTCTAAATGGCAACATCGCCCTGAATTTACCATTTTTAAACTATTCTAAGCTAAAGTCAAATTTAAAGGTTAGCGAGTCAAATTTCGAGCTTGCAAAGCTAAACTACATAAGCACTCTAAATAGCGCATTAAACGAGATAGACGCATTTTACAAAGGCTATTTGTCCGACGAAACACTACTTGCAAACTACCAAGAGCAGATAAAAAACTATGAAGAAATTTCAAAAATTTACGAGCTAAAATACTCTTACGGCAAGGTCGAACTAAAGCAGTTTTTAGAGGCTAAAAACAGCGAACTAGAGGCTAAAATAGGGTTACTAAAAGCAAAATACACACTCTTACAAGATGAGCTAAATATCTACAAAGCCATGGCAGGCAAATTTAATAGGTAAATTTATGAGTTCAGCTTGGGACTACGAGGCAAATACGTGTAGCAGTGATGGTAAATTTAGCGCCAAATTTGAAGGCTGTGAGCTCGCTATGGGCGCTCCAACCCTTGGCGAGCTACGACTTTTTGTAAATAGCGAGCATTATATAAATTTAAAAAATAAGCCTTCAAACCACGCAAAAAGACTATCAAATTTGGATCAAAATTTAGTTAAAGATGACGATACGCTTCAAATTTTACTTAGCGAAAGAGCAACTGCTTGCTTTTTGTTTTCAGAGGACTCTAAATTTCTAGCTTTTTCTGAATGGACGTCAGATAAAATGCAGATCGTAAAGGTGGTGCATCTAGCCGACATGAGCATAAAAACCGCCGGAAAGCCAAAAAGAGTAGTGGAATTTCTCTCGTTTGATGATGACTTGCTTGAAATTTTAGACTCACCGATCTTTATGCCTAAAAACTACACACTGGATATCCGCACACTTTTTGACGATAAAATTTAACTCACGCACTTTAGCTTGAAAAATAGTTTTAATGCGTGTTTTCACAGCAAATTTAACTACTAGATCTTAAATTAGCACACAAGAACGCTCAACTTTAAAATTTTACGTAAATTTTGGTTTTATAGTTGCTTTTGAATGCTAATTTAACCCATTTGCTTCAAAATTTAACGCACAAGATAACTTTTTGGCACTCAAAAACAAATATCACGCATTTATTTTATTTTATGCTGCTCTTAAATTTAGCACATATAAGATCACCTTATCAGCTTTTAAAAAACACTCGCTTTGGATTAAATTTACATCCAAAAACGCCAGCTTGAGCGAGCGTTATACTTAACACTTATCCATCGCTTTTGCAAAGCTCGGTGCTCTGCGTTTAAAA
>ERZ773035.1761-NODE-1761-length-15039-cov-14.171583_pt1 | contig 15039 bp, 23 predicted proteins | sample MGYA00511487_ERZ773035 | MGnify/ENA primary metagenome ERZ773035 (study PRJEB29015, sample SAMEA2737985) | human oral metagenome | biome: human oral; feature: human-associated habitat; material: dental | place: China | collected 2024 ...
GCTTCGGCATTCAACCCTGCCTGTCCGTAGGCATTTTTTACTCGGGTTTATATTTGCTAGAAAACATCATCTCATTTTCTAAGCCTTATAACTATACCATGTTTACAAGAGCTTGTAAAGTATTTTATGAAAGTTTTTTAAACAATTTCTTTTTTTGTTCGTGAAATATTACTCAACAATAAAAAGAAATCGTTTTAAATTGAAATCAAAAAACAAAAACAGGAACTAAATCGATTAGTTCCTTTGTTGAATCGTAAGTATAGTCAGTTATTCAAAATCTTATCTACTTATCTCGTGCTACTTGAACAGCTAGTTCAAAATCAGTCATCATATAATTTTCATCTAGGCGGATGAGACCATAGTACTCATTCCAAAATAGCGAATCGCTGTTGCTGGACCACTTTAATCCATACCATAGTTGAGTGACATCACTTGTATTTGATGGCGGAATTGACCATAGATGCTTCTTGAAAGTTTCTTGAACAAGAGAAACATCCAGTCGTGTAGTCAAGTCAAGTTCATTTAATTTGAAAGTAATAGAATGTTTTTTCGCTGCCTCAATACTGTCCTTGTTAAATCGAACCTGAATAACCTGAGAATCTTCTATAGCCACATCATGGTCCTCAGCACCGTAAAAGGAAATACTGCCCAGTACTATGCCATCTTTTGCTAGGAGATAGGGAGCGTAAGGAACAGCATTGCTATCAAGCCTGAAACCTTTTTCGATGGTAACTGTTTTATCTCCAGGATACTTTTGGAAACTGTTACTTGTCAGGAGGTCTTCATAGTCGCTACCACCATCGCCCTGTCTTACATAGATGTCAAATCCAGCGTCCATCAGCTCACTGGATTTAGTTTCAGCTAAAATGATTTTACTTTCATTAATTTGTAAAATCGGTGCTTGAGGTGGCAAACCAATCGTGAGATTAAACGTGACTCCTACTAGAAAGACCATCAAAGTTATAAGGAGGGCAAGCATAGACTTCCCAGTTCGTTTTCTTGCATTGAAAAGGGCCATTAGAGCAGGTAGGAGGATCATTTTGGCTAAAATAGAATTCCCCACACCGCCTCTATTTAAGGTCTGAAAGGCAAAGATCCCTGCGATGGCAATCAGGGTCAGGTAGACCAAAATCTCGCCTAGACCCAGTTTTTCTGTTCGAGTTTGTTGATTTACAGGAGTTTCGTACAATGACTGTCCATTCTCTTTCCTCTTTTTTAGAAAGAGATAAAAACCCAGACCTAGCAGCAGATTAAAGATTGCAAAAGCAATTAAAGTACCTATAATCACTGTTCTACCCATGGCTCTCTACTCCTTTATGTTCTCTCTCAAATCTTATCTTACTCTTTAGTACCCAATTCCCAATCAATAAAACCAGCAAGAAGAAGGGGCCGCCTTCTATCAGCACAATGGGTAAAGCCACTAGAGCAATCATCAAAAAACTAGCTTTCTTTTGACGCCAACTACTGCCCCATTCTCCGTTTATCAGTGCCCCTAAATAGTCGATGTAGTCAGTAAACCAAGTCAATAAGGGATTTTGAAAATCATTGAGCCTTAGGTAAATGAACATAGCAGAATATAGCAAAACATAAAGAATTCCAAGGACTAGAATAATCTTTTGACTAGTTCGAGTAGCCTCTAGAACGATTTTTTCTCTCTTCTCTGGTTTTATTTCCTTGAGACTTGGATTCTTACAAGAGAGTTTTTCAAATCTATGGTCCAGAAATCGGTAGAGATAATATTTTTTTATATCACGCTTCATAAAACCCCCAATCTAGGAAAGACACTCAATTATAAATCATGGTTTAAACATCTAATTTCAAGGAATTTCCTTCCAAATAGACGGCTTTTGACTCAGTGATTTTGATTTTTTGATCTTCTGAAAAGCCAATGGTTTCACCGTCCTTTAAGGTGACATCACTGCCTAAAACATACTGAAGAATAGACAGGAGAAAATAATATAAGTCATCGCTATTCATAGGAGACTCGATAATTTCAATCTCAGTTCTTCCAAACTCTTTCAAACCATAAGTGTAAATACTAGTTTTATCTCCCTGGTTGATAATTCCCATATAAATCCAGAGTTGAAGGGGAAGCATTTCTTCTTTCAAAAGGTCAGTCAGGTCTAGATAAAGATCTTTGGGTAAGAGCAAGGTGGTAGAACCCTGATAAATACCAATAGCTGATTGACTAGTTTTTAAGATAGAGGCATTGACTTTAGTTAATAGGGAATAAGTTTCTACTGGCGAAAGATTGTCAGACAGGATAGAAACAATGGCGTGTTGTGTGTGCTCTTGTGTTTCCTTCTCAACATCCTGCCAGAGGTAAGAATAGGCATACAATTCTTCAAATTCTTGACTTGGGATAGGCAAATCCATTAAAGCCAGCGCAACGAGAGCACCATCAATCACAAAGGTTGCACTAGAATCATCCCCAGAAACTTCAGAAATTTCAAGCGCCCAGTGAGATTTCAATTCCTGAACGACCTGGTCTAAAGAATAGGCCTGCTTGCCTTTGAAGAGGGGCATGGACAAGATCAGTTGTTTTTTCTTCTCTGACTTTTCTTTCTTACTAGTAAATAGATTTTTTAAAAAATTCATAGGACTTCTCCTTTTTTTCATATTAGTTGAGAAGCAAAGCTATCTTGCTCAAAGTGAGTCGTCATACCAAGTTTCCTCATCCTCAAAACCGTAGAATTTCTCATCAAGTAGCCAATTTCCATCCACCAATCTAAGTACAAACTGATGCTTCATTTCTAAAGCTTCTTGATAATGGGTGATGACTCTTGCTTCTTCAGCTTTTGTCATGATAAAATCTACAGAAAAATCATTCGTTTGAATATAGTTATACTCACTTGGGGAGCCATAAGAATTTCGAACTCCTCCTTCCAAGCATTTTTGAGTCACTTGTCCAGTCATAAGTTGTATTTGCCTCTGAAAATAGTCATCCATAAGATCATTCCACTTGGGATGAACTTGATTTGCTGGGATGGCAAGGGCTTCTTTTTCCTTATCCAGTGCTCTGTTACGCTCAAAAATTTCCTCTTCTAACAAGGTTAAACTTTTGAGTAAATTAAGCAAGGGTGGGATGATTATTTCCGCCATAGCTCAATAGTTTTCAGGGGTATTTTTATAGTTCACTCTCATAATAAGCCTCTTAATCATCTAGGATTAATTGCTTTAATTCTAGGTCTGAAAGAAAGCCTTCCTTGTAGAGTTTTCTAAGTAAATCTTTATCTACGGTAATTTCATAATAGTCAGTCACAAACTCATGAAATCTCTCAAAGCTATCATAAAGGTAAGAGAGCAACCATTCTCCGCCATCCTGATCTTGGTAAGTCTGTTGATGCGAGTGACCATCATACCAGATAAAGAAGGTTGTTTCATCTTTTTGTTCTTCTGAATAAAGTGAGACATACTTTTCATCCAGTCCTTTATAAAAACTATCGATGATATCTTGATTCCACTCGTCAGCAGCAAACTGGCTTAAACTACTTTCATGATCAAAGCCTTTTATAAGGATCATTTTATCAGTCAAAATCACATCTAAAGAATCACCAGAGCCATTGTCAATAAGATATCGGACTCCATAGTCTTCCTCAGTCTTAATCACGAGTCTGAGCCAATCCTCACTCGGATCTGTTAGATATTCGTCAATGACCAGCAAGGCATCTAAGCGAGTCTTTATCTTGTCCCAATTAATCTTTTTCATCTCTAAAAACCTCCATCTTATTTTTGCTATTTATCAAGATCACAAGCCCTATAACGAGCTGTTAGATAGCCTGAAAAGCTAATCTGAGGGATATTCCACTCATTAGGCAAATAAATTGAACAATCTACCTGATCACCTAGAGGGGAACTTGCTGAGAAGACATATCTTCCCAAATCCTCATTATTAAGATTTCTTTCAACTTGACTCAATCTGCTAGTATTGAACCAGTCTTTAAACAGTAGCCAGATTTGCTCGGCATCTTCGTTTAATAGGGGGACTTTCAAATTGTAGCTGATTCCGACTCTACATCTTTTTTTGAATCCTGACTCATCAGCCTTACAAACTTTTATGGATCCCTTATCATACTGCCAGTTATCACTATCTAATAGGGGAAATTGAACAGATAGATTGTCTTTAAATCCCTGCATAGTATCAAATAAATCTTTGGAGGCAGCTTCGAATAATTCTAGTTCTTCCATAGTCTTCTCTTTAATTTTCATAGCTAATCACATTTCGATTTAATCTGCATCAACCCAGATATGGTATTTTTGACAATGTAGACATCTAAACAAATAACCACAGATAGGCCCGTCTTTGACCAAGTAGTCTTCTACCTCTTGATATTCTTCACGCGCTTCATAGTCTTCCAAGACTTGCTCAGCGATTCCCATATCCTTCAATTCTCGAGTTCCAACTGTACCCAAGTAAGCACAATAATCTTGGCAACAAGAAAGCCAATATTCTCCCTGCCAACTAGAGTAGCCTGGGGTCTGACAAAAAAGCAGCTGATTCTTTTCTGGATCCAATTCACCCTGCCACTCGGCATCTTGGATAAATTCTGCATCGAATTTTTTAGCTGCTTGACCATTTGCAATACAAAATGGACAAAGGTTCTCTATGTTGTCAATACAATAAGGGATCAAGTCATAATAAATATTGCTTTCTTTCCCACAAGATGGACAAAGCTTGGCTTCTCCTTCAACAAATGAACCTGTAGCTAAGGGATCTGGATGATAGAGAAAATGTGGCAAAGACTGTAATAACTCCTGACTCTGCTTTTTATCTTCTTTTCTTAGGGGACGAGGAAGGGCATAACGATCACCATGACTCTGATTCATTTCTTGTAAACGGCTCAGTTTCTTTTTCTGTTTTCGATCTGGTTTATCTAAGATTTCGGTAAATAAGCTATAGGCACTAGTGTAGAGACCCAATTGTTCATAGAGGTCAACTAAGACTTTTTTAGCTTCTAAATCATCAGACTTAGCTAATTCATCAGCCAAATCATAGAGTGCCGCAACACTTGAAGGCTTTCCATCTTTAGCATGGTATTCCCTTGTCCGGGTGATATATTCTTGTAAATATGAATTCATCTGACTACCTTTTCTTACATGGATAAATTCTGATTAACAAATGGTGACGAGGACAATACCATTTAAGCCTAACATTGCTTTATATAAATCTTTCATTTCATCACCTGATTTTAACCTCTTATTGTCAGACAGTTAGTAAATTTCATACACAAGCTCTCTATCAACTTGAAAATATTTGTCGAATTTCACTAAAAGATAAAGGGATCCAGCTGGAGAGACACCGGCATCATAACCTAGAGCAAATTCGCCATAAGAACTACTTTTATCCAAGATTAACTCCCTTAATTCCAGTTCTGTAACTGCTTTATCAGGCCAATTATCATGGATAACCTTTTGAGCTTTTTTATCAAGGTGTTCCAAGTTTCTATATAAACTAGTCATCAAATCATCTGATAATAAGACCAAATCCTGTTCACAGTAACCTGTAAAATAAATATTTATGTCTTTATTTAGATATCGCCCTAGAAAATAGATCCCCGAATCATGTTTTTCCCAGCTTATTCCCTTCCATAATGCCAATAAATCTTCTTTGTTCATTTATTACCTCAAGCAGTTTTATTCTTTTAGGAATGTTTAATAAACTTTCTAACAAATAGTGACCAGGACATTTCCATTGAGCTCCAGAATCTTTTTGTAAAACTCTTTCATATTTACAAAACTGATTCGAATTTCATCCTTGATTTCTTCCTCTTCCTCAAGATAATCCCAAATATCAGGATACAAGTCGGCTTTCTTGCAGGCTTCCATACTAAAGTCTTCCAAGGCTCTGTGCATGTCAAAACTTTCTAGAGCTTCTATGATTTCGGCTATCTTATTTTTTTCAGTATAGGCTATGTACTCAGACACTTCTTCTAAAGGAGTCACTCCTAAAACCGCTTCTCTCAAGGGATTGTCATCCAAAAATTCTGAACTACTAAATCCTGTCAAGACAAAGACCAAGGCATCCCACATTTTGTCAATATCTAGTAAGATATCATGACTATCAGCGGAATCCTCTGCAAAATCTAACAAGTCATCTTCTTGATTGGAAAGACCTTTTATTTGATCTAATTCATCGTCTGGTAAATTTTGATAATTGGCAATCATTCCCATGATTTTACTCCTTTGAATCAGTTAGTATTATACGGATCTTTCTAGCTCTATTTCCCTAGAAAATGCTATAATGGAGCTAAGAAATTGTTTTGTTGAATGTTAAATAGGGGGAAATAGTAATGTTCACTAGTATTGTTTTGGGTTTTTATGCTCTTTTCTTTCTATCCTTGTCCTTTACTATCTATCTCTATATCAGACTTGTAGTTGCGGTCAGACAAGGGAAAGATGTCCCAAAATGGATCTATAAACTCGGCCATGCCATTCAAGGTAGAATTCACGTTGACTATGAAGAAATCACAGATGCTAATGCCCTTAAAGAGATTCATTGGTTCTTGCTGATCTATTTAATCGTAAATCTACTGGTATTGGCTGGCTTCTACTATCATAGCAATAGCTTTCCGCAAGCAATTTATGAATGTTTGAAAAAACAATTTTTTATCGTACTTGTTAGTATGGTTTTAAAAAGTATTGGTAAATTTATTGTACTAGCTATAAGAAAAAACTTTCATAACAGTCATGCTTATGCATCAACCAACGCTTTTGTCGGGACAACCTTTTTAACGAGTTATGTTTTTATGTTTTGCATGATGATGAGTGGTCTTCCAGCTCAACCTGTTCCAGTAACCATTCAAGATACCACTGTCATTATCGGGGAGAGCAAGGCTTCCGAGCTTTTAGAGCAAGGCTTTACCTTCGAAGATAAAGGTGCAAATAGTCCTATCACCAATCCAAAAAACGACCATTTCTACTACGGTCAGCTTCTCGAAATCAAGCGTGAAGATCAGTCCTATGGTTTTATGATCCTTACTCCTACTGGCAAAGATACTGATCAACTCAAAAACTGTGTCATTACCTACTATAGAACGCCTAAGGATGCCCATCAATTGCAGGGAATTTCTATCAATCATGTCAGTTTAGCAAATCTCAAGCTCCAAGATTTTCAAACAAGAAAATTAATCGATATCTTTGAAGTCAATCCTGCTGATTACAATGTCGCTGAGACTGACTCAAACTACATCCTAACCATTCAAACGGCAGATTACGACCTCTGGAAAAGATACAGGATTGAAGCCAAGTTCAATTCAGATGGTTCCATAGATAGTTATGGTGTTAGAGCTCAACACAGTATGTGGGAATGATTGACCATTTTCCCCTTTATCACATAAGCATTAAACTGAAAAAACATCATCGACAAGTTTATAGGTTTCGATGCGAAGGCCAGAAGAGCCCATATCTCTAGTGATTTCTTCATAAATATCTTCTAAATTTTGGGCTGGTGCTAGCATCCAAAGACTAAAAGGTCTAAGTTTCACCTGTCCAATTTTTTCAATATTTTCTAATAATTGCCCTAAATCTTTGTGATTGAACCAGCAATCTGTAACCAGAGCAAACTTTGTATTGTCCATCTTACAGGAGATATGACTGGTCAAAAAATCAGCGATTGTGGGCTTTTTTGTCTGTAAGAGGCGCGTGCAAGCCAGATGGTACTCAAGCTTTCTAGGACTCTGATCAACCATAGATACAAAGACAAGACCATACTCATCTTGGAACTTAACAGCAAGGATATCCCCTTCTTCAAAGTAAGGTTTGCGTTTAGCTTTGGCTTTAGGAACCTTTAGAGGTCTAGGATTTTCAGTTTGCAACTGAAGTGCAAGTTTTTCCAAGACCTTTTGCCTTTGCTTCAAAGCCTTTGGATCTATTTCCAACCAAAATGGATCAGTCCCTTTTTTGATAAGCTCTAAGGTTTTATCTCTGATATCGTCTGTCAAGTGACCAATCTTCCACAACGAGTAGGCAAGAGCAGTCCAATAAATTTCTGTAAAAAAGTCTGTTTGACAGTAATCTTTTTCCGCATCGAGAATATCCTTGATGATATTTGCTACATGTTCACCATCTCTATAGCGACCAACTACCTCATTGTAAATGTCATAACCTTGATCACTGTCAATGATTTTAACGCCATCAATAGCCATACTCAACTCCTAATGCTCAATCAACATCTTATTGATAAATCTCAAAACTTATTTAATCTTATGCTTGTTCATTTTCTCTTGGAAAATATCTGTAAGAATTTGTCGCAATTCTTGAGCTTCCTTTTCAGGAAGTTGGCCTTCTTGTTCAGCTACAGCATACAACTCTGGATACTCAAGCGAGATTCTCTTAACAGTACGTGTAATGGCATGTTTTCTAACAAAAAATGGAATCCGTTTAATCATATCTTGAGGAATTAATGCGATAATCTTATCGGCAGTTTCCTTATCGTTAAGCTTAGAGAAAGTGAGTCCCTTTTTAATCATCTCTTGTTCTTTTTCTGTAAAATCTTTAATATCCATTGTGTCTCCTTATAACTATATTATTTACTACTATTATACTATTTTTTTAATTGGTCGAATGAAAAATCTCTATAAATCCTCTCTTGCCCAAGAACAGAATCTGTTGTAACAGGTAGTTTTTCCAGCAAATCTTGGATATCAATATCATTGGGAAGAGGATTAAATTCTCCCAGACTATTTTCCTGAAGATGTGCTGCAAAGATAAACTCTCCCTTTTCCCAATCCATAGCACAATCATTGATAACATCCACCGGCGACAGATCCAGTAGTTCTTGCTCTTGCGATATAAAAGTTTCGTAGATAAACTCAAAAATAGCTTCCTTATCAATTTTTACAACTCTTAATGTATATTCATCCATGCTTGCTGTCCTCTAATCATATCAATTTAACTATCATTCGGTTGGTAACTTCTTATCCCACTCTTTAGGCAAAACATCCCCAAAATACTATTTTTAGAGTTGAACCCACTTATCATTATCCATAATAAAGGACTTCGCTAGATCTTCACCTGTATAGTTTTCGTATTTTGTATCTAGATATTTGTAGCAATCTTCCTTGGTTGCAAATTTGATAGCTTGATAAGGCTCCTCAAAGGTTAACTTTTCGACAAAGAGATAACCGTCCTCGCTTGGCACAAGTATGCCGACATGACCGATAAAGAGAGATTGACCATCCAAGTCATCATGAACTACAACAGACAGCATTCGAGCATTTTCATTAAACTTGAATTGAGAAAGGAATTGTTCCATCTTTGCAGCATGCACCTTAACATCTGTCGTTGCTTCGGTCTTGACTCTTGAGAATAAAATATCAAAAGCATCCTTGTCTTCTGCATCAAAGACCTTACCTTTGTCAATGGCATCATTATCGACAAACAAGAGAGAATCATCTTTCTCTAATCTAGGAATTTCGATAGAATTTTTTAATAAACAATAACTGTTAATACGACAGTTGGTACCGACAAAATCACCCTTTTTAGGCGTCCAAAGATTGCTTATCTTTTCAACATCATAGTCTGTTTTGGTAAATGTAGAAAAATCTCCAGTTAAGCCTACTGAACCGACAGTCGCGTTGTAATCATTGACAAGGTTGAAAAATGCATCGACACTATCTTTATCCAAATGTGCAGCCAAGGCTTTTCGAACTTCTTCTGAACTTTCCTTGCTATTGAGGTTGCTATAGGTTCCTTAACCACCTTAGTAGTTGAACTATTCTGTTTTTCCGTAGATTGGTTTTGGTTTGTACCACAGGCAGCTAAAGTAAAGAAAGCTAAACCACAGCAGCTCATTAATCTGATTTTTTTAGATACTTTCATAAAATATTTCCTTATTTACTAAGATTTTTCAGGTCGATTAGCTTCTCTTAAATTATAGTTCAAATTTATTTTAAGTCCAAGCATTTTGCTGAATAAAGTAGATTTTAAATCATTAAAAAGGAAGCTGGCACACAGCACGCTCCCTAATAAGTGAAATATCTATGAAATCTTTAATTTTAGTCACCTTTTAGCTGTACCTGTGTATGTGCTATAAGGTCACCTAGATGTCGCTTATCCTTCCTGAAAACCATCATTACAAGTAGGGCAACTGCGAGGAGAGTAGCTAAAAACGAGAGAATAATAGATAAGGAATCAAACTCACTATAGAAACCATGTATCGTGCCCATATGACCTATTTGCCATGGAAAAAATTTAATGGTGTTTCTAAGCAAGCTAGCTTGCACTGTTTTTTTCTTGTAAACCAATTGAAGTCCTGCTTTCGCCTTCCCGAAACTCCCATTTTTTGTATAATCTAAGAATGTAAAAAGTAGAATGATTGGCAAAACAGAGGTAAAAAATACAAGACACTGCGACTGAATTTCTGTAAACTCTGGAATACCATTAAAAAAAATAGTGTAAAAAAGCATAGAACCCAAAAACAGAAGTGCTAAATAAGCTAGAATGAAAAGATAATCAAATAGTAATTCAATCATTCTTTTTTTAAACGAAATAGAATAAATTGCTAAAATCTTCCTCATCATCTCCTCCTTTGTTATCTACTATTCTTTTCAAAAGTTTTATTCTTTCGGTTGAGAATAGACCTCGATATGCTGACCTAGCACCTTGATTTCTACTGGTAGGTCATCAGATTTGTCACCATCAACATCCGTTTCCAACTCAACATCTGAAGAAATTTTAATATGACGGGCTTTCATATACTCGATATTATCATTTACGACAACATCCCCTTTTAATAAATCAGGGATAACTGACAATTTTGTAAGGATTGAGGCATCTTTTAGTATCAAAATATTGGCATAGCCATCCTTGTCTTCATCAAAGATTTTTTTGTCAGCGAAATAATTTGTGAGGAGAACTAAAACATGACTGGCTGGGCCAATGTAATTACCATTATCAGTCTCAACTGTAATGTTAAATGCTTGATCTGTAACCACAGACTTCATGGTATTAATCGCATAGGCGAGCATACCAAACTTTGTTTTATCTTCTATCCCAACGTTGTGGATAGCTTCTGGCAAAGAGCCAATACTAAAGATATAACCAAAATAATTTCCATTTGATTTTCCAATATCAATCTTGTTTGTAGAACTGAAATCAAGCTCGTTAATAGCACTATCAATATCCTGAGAGATTTCTAATAGTTTCGTAATGAGATTTCCAGTTCCCCCTGGGATAATCGCCAGTTTAGGAATATAGTCTTTTTCAGCGATACCGGAAATTACTTCATTGACGGTTCCATCTCCACCAAAAACAAGAACAGCATCATAGTGCTCCTGAGAAGCTTCTTCTGCAAAGTTTGTAGCGTCTTGTGCTTTCTCCGTAATTTTAATTTCCACATCTTCAAAATAGTCTCTAGCTTTATTCTCCAGTTTCACCTTATAATCCAAGGCTTTTTCACCTCCAGATGTTGGATTGATGATTACCATAATTTTTTTCATTTATTGTTCTCCTGTCATTAGATTTTCTTACTTTAACTAACCATCTCAAGTTTGGTCCATATAAATTTTGATCGCTTGGTATTCCTGCTCTTTAGCATAGGCAAACACCTCTGAAGCTCTAATGTAATCAAAGATATTTTCCTCTAAATCTTCATCCCAGATCGATTCATGAAATATTTCATTCTCTTGACATGATTCATAGAAAATATCGAGGTGAACCTGATAAAACTCTTCATCTTCATTTGGAGCTTGCCTTACTAAAGATAGTTGAAACATTGGCTTATCAGATATAGCTGTAAATGTCCCTGTTTCAAATAAAATCATCTCATCCTCAATAGGCTCACGACACAAGTCTTCAAAGATTGCTACCATTTCCTCTAAGGGCATCTTATCGGTGATTCTTTCTCTTAAAAATTCAAGTGATTGCTTCATATTTTTTCTCTTTCTAGATGTTTTCGTTCTTAGAATAATCCTATTAAAAAATTGAATCCCTACACCTTTTATTATACTACATAAACAGAAAAAAAGACCTAACCAGCGGGCCCTTACCTTTGTCTCAGTCTAGATCTTTTTGATAATCGGAAAAACCTCTGTAAGGACGTCTATCCCAAAATTAATTCCCTGTACTTGGTAGTGATAGATTGGGGCTAAGCAAAATTTAAAACTCACAGATACAACTTTCTTCTCACATTCTTTAGAAATTTTCACGATTAACTTCTTCAAAATAGTCATCCAGATGATGGTAGATTTGCATATCTTCTTCTGAACCATCTTTCAAAACTGCAAATACCCTTACTTTATCATCATTGACAAATACGAAATTATGTTCACCAAAATAAGCCTGATAACCCTTGTCAACTAAGGTCCAAAGTTCATCTTTTTTTAAACCAAAAATATCTTTTATTACAAGATAGGTTTTCCCGATTTCCATTTTCATGATAGATATTTCTCCTTAAGAAGCTAGATAGTGCTAGATGTTTCTCTTTACTGCTCAATCCGTCTACTCAAGCAGTGGCATACACTCACAAAAAACTTTGGTTGACTATTGAATATCTTCCATCGCTTCTTTCACATATTCTTCGACATCTTCAATCTCTACAAAAAGCGGGTCTAAGTGGCATAAGAAGTGCCAATCTTCGGCGCCTCGTTTTCCGTAGAGAATCGCTTCGCCGTCTTCACTTCCGAAAAAGCTTCTGTCAACTTCATACCCTTTGTTTTCTAGGAATGCTTTTGCCTTGCGGAAGTTTGCTTCTCGTGCTTCGACATAAGCTTTCACTTCATCGTTATTCACGACATACTCGTCTACTTTTGTAGCCCCTTCGATCACTTTATCGTTTTTAACGGATAGATTCGAAATTTCTTTCCAAATAATGTCCACGTTTTCTTCAGAATTAAACGAAAACCTAGATAAAGGGACATTGTTGCCGTTGAAGACAATTTCCATATAATCCGGCAATTGTTTGGGTTTCACATACTCCGCTTCAAACCCATCTTCGTTTTCTAAAGTATATCCCGGGGATTTGAGTTACAAATTCCCGTCCTTCTTCTAAAGTCTCAAATAAGACTAAATCCTTTGAATAATTGTTTTGGTACAATTCCAATATAACCATCGATAACCCTCCGTCATTCAGTATCGGTCCGCATAACGCCTATCTATTATTTTATTACAACCGTTTCTTCCCATCGTCTAAGCAACTCTTTCAAAGGTTCAGCGAGATAGCTATAGGCCTTGTCCTTGATCCACTCAGGAATTCCATAAGCTGCTTCTGCTATACTACCTGTAATTGCAGCGAGAGTATCACTATCCCCACCAAGAGAAATCGCATTTCGAATCGCATCTTCAAAATCTGTACTTTCAAGAAATGCAATGATGGCCTGAGGTACTGTATCCTGACAGGTTTCATTGAAACGATACGTAGGACGGATGTCATCTAGAGATTGAGAAAGGTTATACCCATACTCTTTCTCGATGTATTCCTTTATTCGTCTTTTACACTCTGTAGGATTGCTGTTGATTGGTTGCTCATAATCCCCACAATAACCTCCAAAGTAATAACGACACAGAAAGATCGCATCAGTTGTCGCCATGGCTCCCTTGATACCTTCAGGATGATTATGGGTGACTTCTGCAGAAAGTCGTGCAAGCTCTCTAGTTGATGGCGTCATACCAGTTCTCGCACAAAAACCGCAGTCCATGACCCAAGCACATGGAGAAACACGCATAGCAGATCCATTGCCAAAGCTATTATAAGGCTCACGATTGTCACTATTGATCCAACTACTAAACCGAGCACCGTAGTCCGCATCGGGATACAACTTGCCGTATTTCTTCATAGCATCAATAAAGTCATCCTGGTGACCACCATTCATAATAGCCTCAGTAACAGCGCAGGTCATGACAGTATCATCTGTGAAAAAACAATCCTCACGAAATAAAGGAAAATCCTTCGTTTTGATATTGTTCCATTTGTAAACAGATCCTACAATGTCTCCGATAATTGCTCCAAGCATAAGATTCCTCCTTGTAAACTATTGGTTTAGACTGATTTTTCTACTTCCTATACTTGTTTATTCTATCAGCATATTCAGTCAAAAGATTTTTTGAATAAATTTTTTCATTACTTGAATTTCTAACTTCTTTCCAAAGGATGGAAGCTACTTTTAGTTTATTCGAGTAATTGTGACTATTTTCGTCTGCACAGAAATCCTTTAGAAATTGGTTCCATTGACAAACCGAATGATCATACTTGGCATAATCTGAATTTCCATGATAAACTTTTAGCATATCCTGTATTGTGAAACTCAAATCATTGTCGCTTTTTACTTTTCTCCAAGCAGTCGCCATATCGGCAGTAAATTTAAAGGGCGAAACATCTGTTAAAGTTGAGAAATATTCTCTAAAGTGTGCGTTAAAGGAGAATCCACATTCAAGTAAGGGCGTATCTAAGGTAACGACTTCTACTCGTTTCTTTTTCCTTTTTACTGTTGATTTTTTAATCAATTTCCCCTTAAAGTACTGCTTAATAATATCATTGAGTTCCTGTTTTGTACCTCTATATTCAAGCCCTAATGACTTGCATATCTGTGAAAGTTCATCCCGATACCAATAGTATTTGCTAAACTCATCAAACGATGCGATTTTATCAAACTCAGGTCTGCTCTCTATCAATATAATGCCTCCTTAAAAACAGTTTAGGTTTTCATTTCTAAATAATGGAGTTTTAGTTTCTTTATTCTGAGGATTAGCTACATTTCGCTAACAAACTCACACACTCAGCGGTTCGGACTTACCGTATCATCTGTGAAAAAACAATCATCACGAAATAGAAATAATGTAAAGTCTTTCGTTTTAATGTTGTCCAATTCATAAACAGAACCAACAATATCTCCAACTATTGCTCCTAGCATCAGTTTCCTCCTTATGGCATATCAGATTCGTTACACATTTCTAATGAATCACTCTTTAAAAATGGCACCACCAAATCAATCCACTCATAAGGCAGGTAAGCTGATAAATAGCCGTGGTTATAGCCCTTAGCTTCATACAAAATCGTATTTGGACGAAGCTGCTGAAACAATCTAGCTGACTCTTTCACATAGT
>ERZ773035.1763-NODE-1763-length-15026-cov-15.583929_pt1 | contig 15026 bp, 12 predicted proteins | sample MGYA00511487_ERZ773035 | MGnify/ENA primary metagenome ERZ773035 (study PRJEB29015, sample SAMEA2737985) | human oral metagenome | biome: human oral; feature: human-associated habitat; material: dental | place: China | collected 2024 ...
TTTCGTTGGTATGACGCCACTCGCCACCGACGGCCCCGGGAGCGGATCCGGCGCCAGCTTTGGACGAGACCATGCGGAAAAGTGGCAGTCAGACAGGGTGTCCCGCACCACATCGATGGTGATCAAGGCCACAAGTCCGGCTGACCTCAGCCCCTTGAGCACCCGCACCGCGCCCCCTCCCCTCACTAGGTCCACTCCGGCACGGGTCCATTGTCGAGCGCGGGCGCCGTGCCACACACCCCCACCTGTCCCGCACAGGACACACGCAACAGACAGAGGCAGACCGCGCCATTGGGCTCCATTATAGCGCGAACGGAACGGGATCTAATCGTGGACCGATTTGTCTGGGGCAGGTCGTGTGGCAGAGGAAGACTCTCTTCTTCTGCCGTCTGCGTACGGGCGCTGGGCGGGTCCGCGCTGTGGGCCTGGGCCTCGTGGCCGTTTGTCACCTGCGTACGGGCGCTGTGGCTGGGATGCCAACTTGTCCCCGGGCCTGGGAAGAGGGGGGCTGGCGAGGCTGACGGCTGTCCCCGGCGCTGGCGATGACGGCTCCCTGAGCGGGGCCGCCGTACTACCGCGGACGGTAGGCGGTAATCTTTCCCGACTCCTCGTAGGCAATGAGTAGGTTGTCCTTTACCACGTACTGCGTCTTGCGCCCGCCCAGGGTGAGGGGCTTTGACGACTCTCCCGTGGTCATGTCGATGAGGAGGAGGAACTTCTTGTCGCCCTCGTAGTTGAGGTAGCTTGAGATCTGCCCTTTTTCTGAGAGCTGGAAGGCGTGGGTGGCAAACTCTGCGGAGCACTTCCCGTCAGCCTTCTTTGTTATCTTGTTGTCCTTGCCGAGGTTGATGTCCTTGCCGGCTACCGTGATGGACTGGCAGGTGGGGTCGGTTGTGGAAACGGAGTACGTGCCCGGGGCCCAGGAGGTGTCTCCGTTCTTGAGCCACGCCAGGGTCTGGTCGATGGTGAAGCGGTTGGGTGACCAGGGGTAGGTGGTGAAGTTCCTGGAGGTGTCCGTCGTGAACTTCTCCCTGGTCGTGCCGTCGGATTTGTAGATGCTGATGTTTCCGTTCTTGTCATAAATGACCCAGCCGTCTACCAGGGCGTGTGGGGAGTTCTGGGACTGGCTCCCTTCCATCTTCTTGACCTCGCCGGTGTCGATGTTCACGCTGAAGTTCGGATCCTTATCTGCGCGCCCGCCGGCCAGGACGTACCTCCCCACCCTGGAGCCGGTGTTGATGTAGGCCTGCTTGGACACGGGGATGGTGGCCTCCCACTTCTTCTCGGTCAGTGACGTCCACAGGGCGCACGACGTCCCTGAGCATGCCGTGACGCCGACGCCGGTCGCCGCGTAGGTGTCCGCCTCCGCGCCCCACAATGCTGTGCTGCGTTCGCGGGAATTGATGTCTATGACATTGTTCCCGATGATGATCTTCCCGTTCCAGATGGTCGTGCCGGGAGCGGTGGACGTGATCTTCTCCTCCCAGAGCTGCTCGGGCTTGCCCTGACCCAGCCTGAAGACGGTGACCAGAACTGAGCCCTTCTCCTTCTGCCTCGTGGTGCGGATGAGTTTGTCGTCCGTGAGCCTCACGATCGTGCTCGTGGTGCCGGTGCCCGGAGGCTCCAGGGTCCAAGCCTGTTCGGTGCCTTTTAGCCAGGCCTGCGACCACTGCTGCCTGTTCCCCGTGGGTGTGGGTGAGGGCTGGTCGGGAGTGGGTGAGCTGGCGGAGGTGGCGGTCGTGCCGCCGCCCAGGAGCATGGCGGTGACGGCGGCGGTCCCGGCCACCAGGACGAGCGCGGCCACGAGCAGGCTTACCACCAGGGTCATCCGTCCCCTGCGCGTGGGGACGGCAGTCCCGTCGAGGGGGCTGGCGGTCCCGGAGCGGGCGGTCCTAGAGCCAGTGGTTCCCGAGCCAGTGGTCCCGGAGCTGGCCCGCCGTCTCCTGCGCGTGGGGGCGGCTGTGACCACGGGGAGGATCTGGGTGGTGGCGGCTGGCTCCCTGCCGCCCGGCAGGGCGGGGCGTACCGGGCCGCTGGCGACGACGGGGAGGATCTGGGTGGTAGCGACTGGTTCCAGGTGCCGCCCGGTGGTCGTGGTGGGTTCGTGGCTGACGGTGTCACCGCTCGGGTGGCTCCCGCTGTCAGGCGATCCCTGGGAGGGGGGTGCATCCGGAGAGGAGGCTGCGCCTGGAGAAGGGGGTGCATCCGGAGAAGGTGGCGTGCCTGGAGAGGCTGCGCCCGGAGAAGGGGGTGCGCCCGGACTGGCCAGCTCGTGCGGGGGCGGGTTCTCCTGCTCCTCAGCAGGGGCCGCGCCGGGTCCGGGAGAAGGCTGGCGAGCCGCCGGGATCCCTTGTTCCTCGGTGGGGACGGCTCGCGCGTACTGCCGGGGCAATGGCGCTGGTGGTGGCTGGTCCGGGTGAGGAGCCGCTGGTAGCTGGTCCGGCTGAGGAGCTGGCGGTGGCTGAGCCGCTGGTAGCTGGTCCGGCTGAGGGGTCTGCACGTGCCTGCCCTGGGGTCCGGGCTCTGACTGAAGAGGATTGGTCATGCCGTTGAGTATGACATGCATCACGCATTATGTGCTCGTCATGCCGCTCACACGTGCCCGGGTGCGGCCCCGAGCCCTTGTCCTCACTGCGAGGTGGGTCGTGGCAGGGGTGGCCCGCCACGGCCTCGGCCACTGTGAAGACCTTTTCAAGGCTCGGCGTCGTCCCGAGGTAGACGAGCCGGTACAGGCCCGTGCCGATCATCATGTCCGCGCTCGTGACGGCGTCGGGCCCCACCAGACCCCGGTGCCGATTCTCAGCCACCTTCTCAGGCTCATAGGGCGCTTGTCGGTCCCCTGCCAGACCCCGGTGCCGGCCCGGGAGACGGCGTCGATTTCCCCGTTCCGCAGGGGCGCCACGACCTTCTCGCGGTAGACGCGCTCGGACTGGGGGCGGGCGAGGAGCTCCAGAGCCGGGTAGGGGACGGCGGAGCCCAGGGCCGGGTTAGCCAGGAGGTGTGCATACGCACGACGAGCGCGCTCAGGTCGACCAGGGGGTCCGGGCTGGGCGGCAGGTCCTGCGGCCTCAGGATCGCGGACGGGGTCCCGACTTGGGCGGACGATCCAGGCACTTACCCACCAAGGCCGCGGACGGGCTGTGGATGTGGCGGCGAGTTTTGGGACGGCCACCAGGGCCCTGTGGCCGTGGCGGACGGGTCCTCCTGGGCTGTCCGCAACCAGCTGGAGACCGGGACAGTTCCTTAAACGTGGACAGAAGGTCACGATGAGGTGGCTAGACGCCGGTGACATTGCTTGGAGCCGGTGCCTGGGTCTAGCTGTAGGCGGCCTTGGTGTGACTGAGGTCATGTCGTGTCGGGTTCGAGGGGTGCGGGTCCGGCTTGAGAGGCGGCTGTCCACAGCATGAGGACGACGGCGGAGGCGGGGCTGTGGATTGTGTGGATTCAGTGCCGGGGAGAGGGATCCACAGCAGCCTGGCCCTTTTCTCCCCACCTGGGGACAGACCTGTGGAAAATTACACGGATGTGTTTCCACAGCCCTGTCCACAGGTGTGGGGGATGTGCGAGGGCGTGGGATGCCAAGGGGACGGGTCAGCGCGCCCCACTGAGCGGTCAGGGCCTTCCCGTGCTCCTGACACCTGTCCTATGAGGCCTGTGGGTACCCCCTGAAACCGTGGGGCCACAGGGGGTGGACAACTGCGGAGGGGAGGGTGTGGAGTCCCGGGGCAGCCGCCTCGGTGGGGGGAAAGACCGTTCTCCCGCCGTTTCTCCCCACCTGGGGACAAGCCTGTGGATAACTTTTCCCCAGCCTGTCCCCAGCTTCTGTCCACAGCTGTGGACAGAGGGGAGAGGGTGGCCCCTCGGTCTGCGAGGGAGCAGCGACGTGAAGGAGGTGTCGGGGTCTCGGCGCACAAGCAGAAAGTGACTGAAGTCACTCTCAAGGACGGCGACAAAGGTTGACCATGCAGAATGCTGAGTAAATGGTAATGACATTGTAGAGTTAGCTTTAACTATCAAAAACTATTGAAACACCACTACTTATATGTGAGAATGGTGACGACTTGGCTAGAGGATGGTGGGCATGGGTGAAGGCCGTCAATCTCATAGCCATGGGGACCACGGGTGAGGGGGCGAGGGGCCCCACATCGGGGCATCCCCGCTCACGCGGCTCGTAGCCATGGGGACACGGGCGGGGGCCTGGAGGGAGGGCCAGCAGCGGCCCGACCTGCTCGTAGCCACGGGGACACGGGTGCCGACTGCGCCGGGCCGGACCTGGGCCGCTGATCTCATACCCTGGGGACACGGGCCTCACAGGCTCCCCATAGACCTCCTGCGTTGACTTACGGCCAACCCCGACGACGCGACGGCGTCGCCCACAGACCCGGAGCAGGAGGAGCTCATGACCGTGACGTCACTCACCTACATCCTTGCCGACCTGACCGCCCTGGCCGTCCTGGTCGGCGCCCTCTACGCCCGACGCCATGGACGCAAGGACCTCATAGCCGCCTACCTGGGCATTAACGTGGGCGTCCTGGCCGTCACCCTCCTCATGTCCACCGCCTCCATTGCGGCGGGCCTGGGACTGGGCCTGTTCGGCGTGCTGTCAATCATCCGCCTGCGCTCTGCCGAGATATCCCAGGGCGAGATCGCCTACTTCTTCGCCGCCCTCGCCCTGGGCCTCATGGGCGGCATCCAGACCGCCCCCCTGAGCCTCATCGCCCCGCTCATGGCCCTGGTGGTGGCCGCGCTGTGGGTCGGGGACCACCCCCGGCTGGCCCGGCGCAACCGTCGCCAGGTCATTGTGCTCGACCGCGCCGTCACCGACGAGACCGCGCTGACCGCCCACCTGGAGTCCCTCCTGGGCGGCCGGGTGCGCTCCGTCGAGGTCCAGCGCCTCGACCTGGTCAACGACACCACCCTCGTGGACGTCAGCTACCTGGTGCCGCGTACGCCTGCCGCCCGCACCGCCCGCACCGCCGGGGGACAGCGGCTCGACGGGAGCGGAACGGGCCCCGCCGCCCGTGCCACCGCCCTCACCGGCGCCACCCGCTGACCCAGGTTTTGCTCTGCCGGCCCAGGGCCGCCCCACTGGCTCCTACCAACCCAGGGTCACCCCACCAGCCCAGGGTCGCCCCGCTAGCCCCGGGCTAGCCCCCTGGCCCAGGGCCGCCCCACCGGCCCCCACCAGCCCCATAGGAGGCAGGACGCACATGACCACCATAAGCACTGACAGCCTGGCCGCCGTCACCCTGGCCGAGCTCAACGCCGCCGCCAGCCTCCTGACCCGGGTGGACCGCAAGTACCTCCTGCCTGTCCACGCGGCCCAGGACCTGGTCCACGCCCTGGGGGACGCCCAGGTCCTCCAGATCGGCCGGCGTCGTTCCTTCGCCTACGCCTCGACCTACTTCGACACCCCCGACCTGGACTCCTACTACCTCGCAGCCCGCGGGCGACGGCGTCGGTTCAAGGTACGCACCCGCTCCTACCCGGACTCCGACCTCACCTTCCTGGAGGTCAAGACCCGGGGCGGGCGACACACCACCTTGAAGTCGCGTACCGAGTACGACCGTACGGACCTCCTCACCGAGCCGGGGCGGCGCTTTGTCGCCGAGTGCCTGGCCACCTCGGGCGCCTGCCCGCAGGCCCGGGCCGACGAGGTCGCCGACACCCTCATGCCCGCGCTGTCCACCACCTACGAGCGCACCACCCTCCACCTGCCCGCCGACGGCGCCCGCGTCACCATTGACACCACCCTGACCTGGTCGCACCCCAGCGCCGCCACCGGTGAGGCGAGGGAGACCTACCAGGCGTGCGGCTACGCCGTCGTCGAGACGAAGAACCCCGCCACGCCCTCCCCCGCCGACCGGCTCCTGTGGGCGGCGGGGTACCGGCCGACCCGGGTCTCCAAGTACGCCACCGGTATGGCCCTGCTCCACCCCGGCCTGCCCGCCAACAAGTGGCACCGGGTCATGCACCGGGAGCTGGCAGGAGGAGGGCACCGGGAGCTGGCCCAGGCCGGGGCCCGCCCGCCTACGTCCGCCCCCGCGGTAGGGCTGCTGGAGCTGGTCGGGGCCCGCCGCCGGGCCGAGGCACCGGGTCGCCCACCGGGGGCACTGACGCGCCCCAAGTTCTCACGTGGACACAGCACCTGCATGAGAACTGCACCGGGCGCTCCCACAGACTCACTCCACCCGCATCCAGCCTAATGCGCACTCAATAAATACCAAACAGCTCATGAAGGGGCCAGCCATGATCTCACCCACCCCCACGCGCCGCCTGATCAGAGCCGTGACCGCGAGCCTGGCGGCCGCCGCCCTCCTGGCAGGCTGCTCCGCGACAGCCAGCAGCACCTCTACCGGCTCCGGCGCCGCGTCCAAGGACGCCTGGACCACTATCTCGACCTCGGTGCGCACGGCCTCCACCGGGGCCAGCGTGACTGACGTCCTGGCCGCCAACGACGCCGTCGCCGCCGTCACCACACCGGCTGACGAGGCCGGCACCTACGACTCGGGGGCCACGACCATTGCGCTCTCGGGGGACTCCGCCACGGTCTCCGGCTCCGGCGCCACCGTGGACGGCAGTACCGTCACCATTACCTCCTCGGGCACCTACGTGGTCTCCGGCAGCCTGTCCGACGGCCAGATCGTGGTCAACGCGGACGACGCCGACGTCCGCCTCGTCCTGGACGGGGCCACCATTACCAACGCCGACGGCCCCGCCGTCAACGTGGTGGACGCCGGATCCGTGGTCGTGGTCCTGGCCGCGGGGTCAGCCAACTCCCTGTCCGACGGTGCCAGCTACGCCGACACCTCCGATAACGCCCCTACCGCCACCCTGTACTCCAGTGACGACCTCACCATTACCGGTACCGGCTCCCTGAGCGTGACCGGCCTGGCCAGGGACGGCATCTCCTCCAAGAACGGCGTGGTCATCTCCGGCAGCCCCACCGTCACCGTCAACGCCTTTGACGACGGCATCCGCGGCAAGGACTACGTGGCCGTCACCGGCGGCACCCTGAGCGTGACCGCGGGCGGGGACGGCATTAAGTCCTCCGAGGACTCCGACCAGACCCAGGGCTTCGTGGCCCTGGGCGCGGCGGCGGTCACCGTGACCGCGGGCGACGACGGCGTCTCAGCCACCACCGACGTGACCGTCAGCGGCACCACCCTGAGCGTGACCGCGGGCGGTGGTCAGGCCGCCGCGACCCCCGCCTCCGGCGGTCCCGGCCAGGAGGCCCAGCCTCCCTCCGGTGCCCGGGCCCAGCAGTCCGCTGCCGACCAGGGCACCGAGAAGCCCAAGGGGGTGAACGCCGGGGTGAGCTACACCCAGGACTCCGGCACCGTGGTGCTCGACGCCGCTGACGAGGGCCTTCAGTCCGCCTTTATCAATATCAGCGGCGGCGAGCTGACCGTCACCTCGGGTGACGACGGCGTGAACGCCACCAACGGCGACCATGTGATCGAGGGCTACGAGGACGCCGACTCCGAGTCCGACGACGGCGCGGTCCTGACGATCACCGGTGGCACCACCCAGATCTCCTACGCGGGGTCGGACGGGATCGACTCCAACGGCTCGGCCTTTATTACCGGCGGCACCGTCCTCATCTCCGGGACGGCCGGGTCCATGGACGGCTCCGTGGACGTCAACGGCGAGTCCACGACCGTCGGGGTCACCGACGCCCCGGGTGTGGCTGTCGGGGACACCGTCACCGTGACCGGGGGCTCCGGCTCCCAGACGCTGACCAGCACGATCTCCGCCTCCACCACCACCGTCCTGGGACTGGTCGAGGGTGAGAGCTACACCGTGTCCACGAGCTCGGGTGGCTCCCGCACGCTGACCGCCTCGGCGCTGGCCGCGGGTGCCGGTGGGCCTGGTGGGTCCGGTGGGCCTGGTGGGCCCGGTCAGGGGGGAGCGGGCCAGGGCGCGCCTGGTGGGCCCGGTCAGGGGCAGGGCCAGCCTCCGACACCCGGGCAGAACGGGGCCGGCGGCCCCGGCGGTGGTCAGTCCGGCCAGGAAGGAACTCAGACCCGGTAGAAGGCGATAGCAGACGGTGGGGTACCTCGGTGTGGGGTACCCCACCGTTTCCTGTCGACATCATTCCGTGACTCAGGCACAATCGAGGCCATGGTCACATCTGGAGACGCAGACGATGCACAGCCCGCTGACGATGCCCGGCCCGGCACCACCTCTGACGTCACCCTCGACCCTGAGACTCCCGACCCTGAGACCACCCCCGAGGCGGCGTCCCCAGACAGCGCCCGGGGCCCGGACTCAGAGGTCCGGGCGTACCGCCGGGATCCTCAGGACCGGGAGCCGGAGCGGGTAGGACGTGCTGGCCTGGTCCTGCGCATGCTGCGGCTCGGGGCCGTCCTGACCCTGCCCGTTCTGTGGTGCGCCCCCTGGATGTCCATGCTCCCGTTCGGTCAGAAGACCTCTGCGTCCCTGATCGTCTGGCCCCTGCTCTTCCTGGGTGGGGCGTGGCTCTTCTTCCCCCTGTCGCGTGAGGGACCCATATCCCGGGTGCTGTCCGTCATCGTCCTGGTCATGGCTGACGAGGTCACCCTGCACAGTGTTGTCCGAGCGGTCTGGGACTGGTGGAGCACCTACCGACAATGGGGTGTCACGTCAAACCGTTCCCTGTACATTGCGGCGTCGCTGCTCGCTCTCGGCCTGTTTCTCACCAGCCACTACCTGGTACGAACCCGCTACCCGGCGGCGCCTCTGAACCTTCAGGGGGCAGGACTGCGCTCCGGTACGTACGCGGTGGTCAGGAGGATTACTATCGGGACGGCGCCGCTACCGCCTTGGCACCGTCTCACCATCCTCCCCTCGTCCTCCTGCCGCCGCTGCTCCTGGTGGGTTCCGTCCTCGTCCTGCCCGGCGTGCCCCAGCCCGTCACCCAGCAGCTCGCCTCTCGTGTGCCTGAGGACGCCCGGCCTGCCATGCCCACGACGGTGGGCAAGGCTGTGGCGTGGACGCGGGAGACCGGGCCCGCGGTGCTCGACGTCGCCGCCGGGGCACGCGGTCCGCTCGTTCTCACCAAGGACGGCCTGGAGGCCCTGAGGCCTGAGGACGGTACCACCCTGTGGCGCTACCACCGGGACCGTGCCAGGTACTCCCATCTCGAGGGCTCTCGCAGGGCCTACCTGGCGGTGAGCCCTGACCGACACTATGTGGCGTTCCGTATCGAGGCGCCTGCCCTGGGAGGTCATGGGCCTGACGCGCTCACTACCGTCCTGGACACGGTGACCGGGGAGACGGTGGGCGAGTGGCCCTCGGACAACTCCGACCGTGTCCAGCTGACCGACTCCGCCATTCTCGTGGGTAACGACGCCATTCTCCTGAGGGACGGCTCCGTGCTGGGGCAGGTACCTGACGGAGAGGGAGACTGCAGTGGGACTGCCGGGCACTCCACCTTTATCGTTGACGCGGGAACGACGCCGCTCTCTCTCGCGGGGGGTATTCTGCCGATATTTGTCTCTTCCCGCAGGACGGCCTCGGTGGCGCCTCCTCCGGTACGGTCCTCAGTAATGTCGCCTACGACCTCTGGAATGATCACAACGACAACTATTGCACCATAGTGGACGGGTGGATGGTCGTGCGCACCGAGCTCGTTACCCCTGATAGTACTGCCGGTAAGGGCGGGAATCGGCGTTACATCTACCCGTGGGAGACCCGGGCCATTAACATTGACGAGGTGGCGGCGTCTGGATCCGTGGAGGGTGCCCGTAGCGTCCCCCTGGGGGCGTCTGTCGGGGTGAACCAGTACGCCTCACTGGCCACGGGTACGCTCGTGACCTACCCTCCCTACCCAGAGATGGTGAGCCGTAATGACATTGATCGTAAGGACGGTCCGTGGGTCGGGGCCGTATTCAATCCGGCTACTAGGACGGTCAGCACGGGGGAGTCGGACGCCCTGGCTGCCGCCAGGATGGGGTGCACCCTTAAGCCCAACGAGTCAGGGGAAGGCGTCCTCTCGATTGAGATGACTCCTGGTGACGGCTCCCCGGGGCTGGTCGCCCGCGCGGCGGAGCCGACGTCGGTCTTTAGCAGCCTGACGCATCTTGATAGCGCCTGTGCTCCCCGGCAGCTGCGTCGCAGCGCACTAGAATTCTCTGATATTGTCAAATTCGTCGTTACGCCAGGAGCCACTGTGGTGGTCCTCGACACTGACTACAGTATCAGCAGATACGTGCCGCACACTATTCGAGTCTATGGCGTGAGGTAGGAATAGCATGGATATTAGGAAGAAGGCCTCCTGGGTGGCCAGGACAGTGGTGCTTGTCGTCACCGTCACCCTGGTTCTGGAGGGGGTCCTGGTATGGGACCTCGTGAGTGCCTACGTAAACAGGCCTGCTATTGACCTCGGTACCTCCGGCAACGCCTACGACGCCTACAGCGCGGGCGTAGTAGAGCGGCCTGAGTCCGGGGGGTCAAAGGCAGTGTGGAAGGTTGACACACACGGGGGAGCGTGCGGCCTCGAGCCCCCGCTCCCCACCGCCTCGGGGGCTGTGGTCATTGTCAGTGACAATGACGTGGAGAACGGCCCCCGGGGTCCCTACGTCACCAGTTACGCCACTGCGGTGGTCAGCCTGGACCCGGCAGACGGGTCGGTGCGCTGGTACCACTCAATCAAGGGGGTGGACGTCTGTGGGTTCTACTCGTCCTGGCGTGCTCACGAGGCCAATCTGAGTAGCTTTTATACCACGTACGCTTTGACCAGTCCTGACGGACGCTATCTGGCTATTCGTCTGGTACCGGTCTACACGCAGGGGGAGCCTGATCGCAGACCACTGTGGGACAGGGAGGATGACGCCCCGCCCCAGCAGTCCCAGACTATTGTGGTGCTCTCGGCGGAGAGCGGTGAGGTGGTCCGCAGCATGAGCGCCAGCCAGAATGTGCTGGGGCAGGTGCTCACCAATGAGGAGCTCGTGGTAGAGACCTCGCCGACCTTTCACGCCGACCCCGCCACCATTACCTCCTACCCCCTGTCCGACCCCCAGGCCTCTCCCTCCTCCTGGAAGGCCACCGGCTGGCTCATGGGGGCTATAGCTGACAGTGTCATGATCTCCCCGTACTCGGACACAGATCTTTGCCACAATTATACGACGTGCTTGACGACGACTGTCACTCTCGCTGATCCTGCCAGTGGCGAGACCCGTAGCAGCCTTGACCACGTCTACAGGATCTACCCCAACGGCTGGGTGGAACGGGTCACCGGGGACGGGGCTGCCGACCTGAGACCATACAGCCAGCAGTGGTACGCCTCCTCCCGTGAGCTGGTGGACATGGCCTCAGGGGCGCGTGCTGATATCACGGGGTTTTCGCTCCAGGAGCAGGTGACACCCTCGGGTACCGCCTGGATACTCTGCGACGACACCTGGGTCGAGACCGAGGACCGAGGCGTCAAGAAACTTGACAGAAAACTGACGCACACGTCCTGGCTGCCCGCATCGTCAGGCTATTTAGCGGGACAGCAAGTCAGCCTCCACAATGAGCCCCTGGATACTCTCTCCGTTGATTTTGACGACTATGTTCTCCGCGAGATCCTGCCGATGGGAGGTACTGCCGATTAGTCCTGCTCCAGTCTTCTCCGGGTGTCGTCCCGGTGACCCCCAACCCATTGCCTCACGTCGGGCGGCACCGGCGCGGTCAGGTCGGTGCCCCATACGTCGTAGAACCGTTCCACGGTCTCGTCAACCACGTGGAGGACGTCCTCGGGACCGACCTGTAGAGCCTGCTGGAGACGGGTAAAGTGAGCACGACCGACCTCGGCCAGGGTCCTGGCCCCGAAGAATGGCAGCCCGAGCTCGGCATGACCCGGGTAGACGGCGGTGCACACGAGGTCGTATGCGGGTGAGAGACGGGCGGTGCGCCGGTCGGGGTAGATGAGGGACCAGTTCTTCAGGTGGGCGTCCCCATTGCCGACCAGGAGGTTGAACACGGTACGCCGCACCATCTCGCGTAGGGAGTCAAGGTCTTGCCCGCGGTATGCGGTGGCAGCCACCTCCTCCACGGAGGAGTTGTACTTTCCGTCCCCAGCACCAAAGCGTCCCAGCGCCTGGGCAAAGTCCTCACTGTGAATACGTCCCCGGTCAGAGCGGTCAAATCGGCGAACGGCGTAGGCCTGGGTCTCCTCCGAGGGCCAGGCACCGGGGCCGAGATCGTCAATAGAGGCGCGGTCCCACAGAGCCACCTCAGGCACGTCAATGCCGACCTGCCCGGCAAGCCTCATAACAGCGAGCTCATTGACCTGCAGCCCGGGAAAAGCGCGGTCCGGCGTCTTGAGGATCCAGTCACCGTCCTCCCCGTGGGCAGGGACGACGAGCCGGTCTCCGTGACGGCTCATAGAGAACTTCAGCGTCATGCCGGCCAGTGACGCACGCCAGAGTCCGGTGTCAACAGGACGCGGGTCTCGGGGGTGTACGTGGGGAGGAGTTCCTGGGGCCGTGTCCCCGGGGCCCTCAGCACCACCCTCCTTCCCTGCCCGGGTGACGGTGACGGCACCAGGTAGGTCGTCGCCAATCCGGGCGAGCAGGTCGATCTCGGCAAAGGTGCTCACGCCCTGCTCGCGGGCGATAAGCTCTCTCAGGCGTCCCTCAGGCAGCAGGTTGGAGAACCAGGCGGGAACGCGGTTGACGGCATGCGGTCGTTCGCGCCTGTGGTTCTCAAACCACAGGCCGAGGACGCTCCGTCTGGGACGCTGCCAGTAGCCGCGGTCCAGGACGAACTTCGTGAAGTCGTCCCTTCTCTGTATGGATCCGACGTGCTCCCCATGAAGGGCGACGTCGTAGGTCTCCTCTCTCACGGTGCGCTCTTCTCTCCGGGGCTGGTGCTAACGGCGCGGAGAAGGTCCTCCAGCGGCGGGCTGTCCTCGAACTGGTAGGCGGTACGCACGGTGACGAAGTCGCGCAGGTAGGCGCCCAGGAGCTGCGCCCGGAGCGCAATGACCCGTTCGTGCTCATTGTTCTGCAGGCAGGTGACAATCTCCTCCGTAAGGAGCAGGGATCCTAGGTCCCTGACGCCGCTTGTCAGGTACTCCATCACCGTCCTGCGGTCCAGTCCGGAGACTATACGGTTGGCGGCCGCGGGGGCACCCTCGCCCAGTGCCGTGACGGGTACGAGATCAGAGAGGACCGCACTCGGCGTGCTCTCACCTTCAAGAATATCCGCCAGCGTCTCCACGGTCATGGACTCACCAGTCTGCAGGTCAACAGGCTCTCGGTTCCACATGGCTATGAGCACCACCTTGCTATCCGAGCGGGTCGCCCGGAACGTGCTGAGGTCCGGTGGCGTCGGGTCGCCGCTCAGCCTGGCGGAGACGAGGAGACGCTGCACGGAGGAGGACTCCTCCCCCACGACGACGCACTTGGCCATATCCCGTAGGTCGGTCTGCGAGCCGCTGATCCCGAGCTCATCGGCCGCCACGCTCGTCCGCCAGAACCATCGGGCCAGCAGGTCGAGATTACGGTCGTAAGGACTAGGGAAGAGCGCAAAGAACCGGGTGAGGACAAGGAGCTGAAAACGGAAAGGGAGAAATGTCCAGTGCGGGACGCCGACCTCTTCCTGAAGGAACCGCACCGCCTCCAGGAGCGCACGCTCCGTGGCCAGGTAGGCCTCCTCCCTGCTCTCGGACAGGAAGTCACTCACCCGGCGTCGAGAATCCGAGAACTCGCCGTGGATGTCCCGGGTAATATCCGTGTGCCGACGCACCAGGAGCGCCTGGACGACGACGACGTCGGGCAGCAGGCCGAAGCTCGTCTGAGAGGCGATAGAGGCTCGGATACCCTCGATTGTCAGTCCCTTACCGGGACCACCGTGGAGCGCGTCAAAGACCTCGGCGGCATTGAGTCTCCTGCCGCGGTTGTTAATGCGGTCAAAGATCTCACGCAGCACGGGCTCGTCGGCGTCCTCCATGGTGGTGGCGGGGATCTCCGCATTACTCAGCCGGGCGACGGCCTCCTGAAGCCGCGCCGCCTCCTTTCCTGCCTCCGGGTGCTCGTTCAGCCAGGCGAGCGCCTTCCCGAGGTCGAAGAGGCTCGGCAGCGGGACCACCAGGTCCTCTGGGTCCCGCAGCGGGACCACCGCGCCCTCCGTGAGCGAGTACCCCAGCGCAAAACGCCGGTCCTTCACGCCCTTTGGGTCCACGGCGTTCACCAGGCTCGTAATACGTTGCTGGCCGTCCACCACCCACAGGGCGTCGGGAACCTCCGGGGCCTCGACGTCGAGCACCCCGATCCGTAGGCGCCCGGCCGGTGCGGGCCGTTTCCACAGCAGGAGGCTGCCCACGGGGAAGCCCCGCAGGAGGGAGTCAAAGAGAGCGCGGACGTCCTTGGCCTCCCAGCGGAAGGAGCGCTGGAACTCCGGTAGCCGGATGCGCCCGGAGACCACCAGGGCGTGCAGCTCACGGATGGTGTAGTGCTCCGCCTTCGAGATCGCCTGCGCCTTGTCCATAGGCCGATTATGCCAGGCAGACTAGGCCCTTTCGGGCGCAGGTGACCCGGTAGTGCGTGGGGCGGTGCGAGCCGACCCCGCGCGTCCTTTCGGGTGCGGGTTGCCCGCTACCCGGTCCTGACCCGGTCCTGCCGCCCGGGGCCGTCCTGCCGCCTGGGGCTCCGGGCGGGCGGGGCCGTCCGGCAGGGCGGGACCCCGGTCGGGCCCGTCTCAGCACTCCACCACATTGACGGCCAGGCCTCCCAGGGAGGTCTCCTTGTACTTGGCGAGCATGTCCTCACCGGTCTGGCGCATGGTCTCAATGACGGTGTCCAGGGACACCGCGTGCCGCCCCTCCCCCCACAGGGCCATGCGCGCCGCGTTAATGGCCTTGACGGCCGCCACCGCATTGCGCTCAATACAGGGGATCTGCACCAGGCCGTCCACTGGGTCGCAGGTCAGCCCCAGGTTGTGCTCCATTGCGATCTCGGCGGCGTTCTCCACCTGGGCGGGGGTTCCTCCCAGCGCCTCAGCCAGTCCGGCCGCCGCCATGGACGACGCCGACCCCACCTCCCCCTGGCAGCCCACCTCCG
>ERZ773035.1765-NODE-1765-length-15021-cov-10.071495_pt1 | contig 15021 bp, 8 predicted proteins | sample MGYA00511487_ERZ773035 | MGnify/ENA primary metagenome ERZ773035 (study PRJEB29015, sample SAMEA2737985) | human oral metagenome | biome: human oral; feature: human-associated habitat; material: dental | place: China | collected 2024 ...
TGGGGCGCGACACACAGCTGCTCTGGGGACGACCGACGATTATCGATTCTTTGGGGCGGCTGAACTTCCACATCTCCCCGCGCTCCTTCTTTCAGGTCAATACAAGACAGGCAGAACGCCTTTACGAGCAGGCACTCGCCTATGCCGACCTGCATGGGACAGAGACTGTCATCGACGCCTATTGCGGCACAGGAACAATTACGCTGTTTCTTGCTCAAAAAGCGCGAAAGGTCTACGGAATCGAAATCGTACAGCCCGCCATCCTCGACGCACGGAAAAATGCACGCGACAACCATGTAAAGAATGCCGAGTTCATCGTGGGCGACACGACCGCTGTCATGCCTGCGCTCTACAAGCAGGGGATTCGCCCCGATGTCGTCGTCGTCGACCCGCCGCGTGCCGGCTGCACCGAAACCGTCCTTCGCACCTTCGCAAATATGAAACCGCATCGCATCGTCTATGTCTCCTGCAATCCTGCCACACTCGCGCGCGACCTCTCCATCCTGAAAGAACTCGGCTATATAACGAAGGAAGTCCAGCCCGTTGACCTCTTTCCGCAAACCTCGCATGTCGAGATGGTTGTTCTACTGTCGTGTACAAGTAAATAACACAGGCAAAAGTGCCTAAAACAAGAGATTTCCAGTCATTCTCCCAGAACTACCGAATAGCTTGGGAATCTTTTTTGGGCGCTGACAGTAGTTTCATACACTGTAATTATACAAGGCGAGACTATAGTGCTACTTTTTGATGGTATAGTCGTCGAGGCGAGTGATGCCTTTGTGCAGATTGTGCTGAAGAGAAGATTCCGTAGCTCGTTTCCGGGCTTCTCAGTGGGCATCTACAATTCAGCGGAAGTGACATGACTGGTGCTCTGGAGGATACGGTTGTGGGGGCTGGCAATATTGCGGCGACACAGGCAGCGGCGACATGAGAGGAATACTGACATAGTTCGTTCGTAATTATGTGATAAGCCGTAGCCCCGTGCGGAGCTATCGTGATGTGATTGCAGAATTCCAACGCACGAAGGATAATTCCGGATCGCGTATTTTGCAGGAACTTCGCATAGGTTTAGATAGCCGGAATCGGAATACGCGCAATCCTTTGCAGCTGGGTAATAAGCCACAAGAATCAAAACCAGCAGTTGAACTGGTGGTTTGCACAGGCCCTATAAGGGCCAAATGCTTGTGGTAGCACCTTAAAAGGTGTATTGAATGGCTTCTGACAACCAAACTATTATCACGGGTACCCCCCTTACTGGGGGACATTTTTATTTGGCTTTCTCACCTCTGCTACCCGTAAACTGGTCAACAAACTCCTTTAGGCTTAGTCGGTCTGCCATAATATCCTCCTGTAACTGATTCTTGATATAATCTTTATTTCCAAACAGTATCGATATAATATCCTCGACACCAAAAATGTCGATTCCCGTATTTATACTTCAGGTTTGCGTGTCGATCAAATACCATCAGACTGCTTTTACTTTTCAAGTAGACCATAAACCCAGATACACTCATATGCGGAGGTATAGTAATCAACGCAACACTCTTCCTCCAAGATTTCTACACCTTTGCGTTCACACAGATCTCGTAGAATCTTTCCGATGTCGACCTTAATTTGGTTGTAGATTACTTGCCGTCGATATTTCGGGGAAAACACGATATTGTAATCCTGCAACTATTGACATAGAGGAAACAAGCAAGTGATTGACGTTCAACCATACATTCATGTATAATATAAAACTATTAAGTTAGATTCTTGAACAAATGAGGAAAGAACATCTTTGATATGTTTATATTTAGTTCTGGGAGGAGCAGGAGTATAGTGGAGAGATATTGCCCACAGGAGATTGAGGAAAAATGGCAGAATGTATGGCATACGGCGCATACTTGCCACACGGAGATGGATCAGACGAAGCCGAAATACTACGTGCTAGAGATGTTCCCCTATCCGTCGGGAAAACTCCATATGGGGCATGTCCGTAACTATTCAATTGGAGATGTGGTTGCACGTTTTCGCACGATGGAAGGTTATAATGTCCTGCATCCGATGGGATTTGATTCCTTCGGCATGCCCGCAGAGAATGCGGCGATTCAGAACAATGTTCATCCCGCCCAGTGGACCTATGCGAATATTGATAACATGGAACGGCAGCAGCGTGCATTGGGGCTATCCTATGATTGGAGTCGTGAGGTCATCACTTGTCGTGAGGACTACTATCGTTGGACACAGTGGCTCTTTGCACTTTTCTATAAAAAGGGGCTTGCCTATAAGAAGAAAGCATCCGTCAATTGGTGCGATACTTGTGGTACAGTTCTTGCAAATGAACAGGTTGAGGATGGAAAGTGTTGGCGTTGTAAATCAGAGGTGCATAAAAAGGATCTTGCACAGTGGTTTTTACGGATTACGGATTATGCGGACGAACTGCTTGCCGATCTCGAAAAGTTGCCTGGTTGGCCTGAGCGGGTTAAGACGATGCAGAAGAACTGGATTGGTCGCAGTGAGGGACTCGAGTTTTGTCTGCCTTCTCCTGTACTTGCGACGGAGATTTCTGTCTATACGACACGCCCAGATACGGCGTTCGGAATTACGTTCCTGGCAATCGCACCTGAGCATCCATTGGTGGAGAAGATCTGTGCGGTCAGTGATCGGGCAGATGAGATTCGTGCATTCTGCATGCGCGTGCGCAAACAGTCCGATATCGAGCGTACATCGAGCGAATCGGAAAAAGAAGGAATCTTCACCGGTGTCCACTGCATAAACCCATTCAATGGAGAGCAAGTCGAAATCTGGATTACGAACTATGTGCTCTTTGAGTACGGTACGGGTGCGGTTATGGGTGTACCATCCGAGGATCAGCGTGATTGGATGTTTGCAACAAAGTATGGCATCCGAAAGATCCTCACAATACAGCCAAAAGATCGGGAACTTCGACTTGAAGATATGACAGAGGCATACATCGAAAAGGATGGTGTGCTCATCAACTCTGGAAAGTTCACAGGAATGGAAATGCACGCAGCAATGCACGCGATCATTAAAGAGGCTGAGACTGAGGGGTTCGGCAAGAGACGCGTGAACTATCGTCTGCGCGACTGGCTGATTTCGCGTCAACGTTACTGGGGGGCACCGATTCCGATCATCAATTGTCCCAGATGTGGCGAGATACTCGTTCCAGAGGAGGATCTTCCCATACGTCTGCCGGAGGACGTCTCCTTTGAACAAGGTGCGGTTTCTCCGCTTTCAAGCAGTGAACATTTTGTTCACTGCAAATGTCCAAAATGTGGCGGCGATGCAACACGTGAAACTGATACGATGGATACGTTCATATGCTCCTCGTGGTACTATTATAGATATACTGATCCACACAATACAGAGCGTCCTTTTGATCGAGACAAGGTAAACTACTGGGCACCCGTTGATCAGTATATTGGTGGTATTGAACATGCAATTCTGCATCTACTTTATGCGCGTTTCTTCACAAAAGTGCTGCGCGATGCGGGGATGCTTGACTTTGACGAGCCGTTCACGAACCTCCTCACGCAGGGCATGGTCATCAAGGATGGCGCAAAGATGTCGAAATCGCTCGGTAATGTCATATCTCCTGAAGAGATTATCGACCGCTATGGTGCGGATACTGCACGTCTGTTCATTCTCTTCGCTGCGCCCGTGGAACGTGATCTTGACTGGAGTGACCAAGGTGTCGAGGGGGCATTCCGTTTCCTAGGCCGCGTGTGGCGCATTCTCCTTCAGTTTGAGGATGCTATTAAGCATGCGTCGGAATCCTATGATACAGCGATACTCAGTGCGGAAGAGATGGAGCTGCGCCGAGTTTTGCACACGACCATTAAGAAGGTCACGGAGGACGTACGTGACCGATTCATGTTCAACACAGCGATCTCCTCTATTATGGAGTTAGTCAATGCGTTTTATGCCTTTCAGGAAAAAGAGCTCAACTTGGGTCTTGCACGTGAGCTCACGAGTGCTCTTTTGCGCATGCTTGCGCCATTTGCACCGCATATTACAGAAGAACTCTGGTCGAGGCTTTTTACCGGCAGTGTGCATGAGCAGCCGTGGATGAAATATGATGCCCATGCACTCGTACAGGATGAGATCGAGATTGTTCTTCAGATCAACGGAAAAGTACGTGATCGGGTAAAGATCTCTGCAACACTTGGAAAGGAAGATATGGAGAAAATTGTTATGGAGCTTCCACGTGCCAAGGAGTTGACAGATGGAAAAATAATTGTAAAGGTTATCTGTGTGCCGCACAAGCTCGTCAATATAGTTGTGAAGTAAAAACAGAGCAAATATAAAGCGCCCTGCGGGGCGCTTTATATTTGACAAGCTATTTTCATCATGTAGCGAATACGCTATAATACAGGAATAGTTTTTTGAAGATAATAAGGAGGGCGAATGATGGCGATGGTTCCAAAACTCAATACAACACGATTCGAGGGAGAGATTCCATTCAAAGTTGTTGCGCCCTTTATGCCGATGGGGGATCAGCCCCAGGCGATTGCAGATCTCGCAGGCGGTATCGAAAATGGGATGGCGGCACAGGTGCTGCTCGGTGCAACGGGTACAGGAAAGACCTATACGATGGCAAAGGTCATTGAACGCGTGCAGCGTCCGACGCTCGTCATTGCGCACAACAAAACGCTCGCTGCGCAGCTTGCGAGCGAGTTCAAGTCCTTCTTTCCGGACAATTATGTTGGCTACTTTGTCAGTTACTACGATTACTACCAACCAGAGGCGTACATTGCACAGACAGATACCTATATTGAGAAGGATGCTTCCATCAATGACGAAATCGACGAGCTGCGGCATTCCGCGACCTGCTCGCTTTTTGAGCGGCGCGACGTTATCATCGTTGCGAGTGTGTCCTGCATATATGGACTTGGCTCGCCTGAGAGCTATCACGAGATGGTGCTCTCCGTTCACAAAGGGCAGACAATCTCACGAGAGGAGATTTTGAGAAAACTCATCTCTATTCGTTATGAACGCAATGACATTGCGTTTGAGCGCGGACGCTTTCGTGTACGTGGTGATGTCATAGAGATTTTCCCTGCAGGCTACAACAACCGAGGAGTGCGCATAGAGATGTTTGGGGACGAGATAGAGCGCATCATCGAGTTTGATGTGACCTCTGGAGAGATCTACGGTGAGCGTCTGCATTCGATGGTATTTCCTGCCTCCCATTATGTTACCGAGGATGAGGATATGAAGATTGCTATGACAGGCATACGCACCGAGTTGGACGAGCAACTTGCCATCCTCAAGGGCGCAGGAAAGCTCCTCGAAGCGCAGCGCCTTGAACAACGTACAAACTATGATCTTGAGATGATGCAAGAGATGGGGTACTGTTCTGGTATTGAGAACTACTCACGTCACCTCACCCACCGTAAAGAGGGAGATACCCCCTATACACTCCTCGACTACTTTCCCGAGGATTTCCTTATTATGATTGATGAGTCACATGTGACGCTTCCACAGATTCATGCTATGTATGGCGGTGACCGCAGCCGCAAGATCTCGCTCGTGGACAACGGCTTTCGGTTGCCGTCCGCATTCGACAATCGCCCGCTCACATTTGAGGAATTTGCTGCGCGCATCAATCAGATTGTTTACGTATCTGCTACTCCGGGGAAATACGAAATGCAGCAGGCACAGCAGGTTGCCCAGCAGATCATCCGTCCAACGGGACTCTTAGACCCCGTAGTGGAGGTACGGCCTCTGGATGGGCAGATTGACGATCTCCTCTCGGAGATTCGCGTGCGCATTGAGCGGAATGAACGTGTCCTTGTCACGACGCTCACCAAGCGCATGGCAGAAAATTTGACTGAATATCTGCGTGAGGCTGGCGTCAAGGTGCGCTACTTGCACTCGGACATTGCGACCATCGAGCGTGCAGAAATCATTCACGACCTGCGTGCAGGCGAGTTTGACGTGCTTGTTGGTATCAATCTTCTGCGCGAGGGACTGGATATGCCTGAGGTTTCGCTCATTGCCATCCTCGATGCTGACAAGGAGGGGTTTCTGCGCTCAGATACAGCACTCATTCAGACCATCGGACGTGCTGCACGCAACGCGGGTGGACATGTCATCATGTACGGCGATGTTATCACGGGCTCCATGCAGCGCGCCATCGACGAAACGGAGCGCCGCCGCACGATTCAGAACGAATACAACCAGGTGCATGACATCGTGCCTAAGACCATTGAAAAGCCTATCGTACCGCTTATCGAGATGACACTAATGGCGGCCGAAGACAGAGCTCCCTATGGAAAAAAGGATGCAAAGTCCAAGAAAAAACTCGGTAAGAAGGAGCGCGAGAACCTCATCAAGAGTCTCCTGCGTGAAATGCAGCAGGCATCGCGCGCGCTCGAATTCGAGCGCGCGGCAGAACTGCGTGATATGATAGTGGAACTCGAAGGCGAATTGCCGAAGAAGATAAAGGAAAAAAGATGAACGAAAGTATTAAAATAGAAGGTGCGCGGGCTCATAATTTAAAGAATATCACTGTGGAGATTCCACGTAATAAACTCGTTGTTGTGACAGGACTATCCGGCTCAGGCAAGTCCTCACTTGCATTTGACACAATCTATGCCGAGGGTCAGCGGCGCTATGTGGAGTCGCTGTCCGCGTATGCGCGGCAGTTCCTCGGGCAGATGGATAAGCCAGATGTTGATAATATAGAGGGGCTTTCTCCCGCGATCTCGATTGACCAAAAAACGACGAGCCACAATCCGCGCTCGACAGTGGGCACGGTAACAGAGATTTATGACTATTTGCGACTGCTCTATGCACGTGCGGGACATCCGCACTGTCCGAAGTGTGGTCAGCCCATCACTCAGCAGAGCGTCGATCAGATGGTTGATGCGATTATGACGCAGCCAGAGGGGACAAAGCTGCTCATTATGGCGCAGCTTGTGCGCGGAAAAAAAGGGGAACATAAGAAAATCCTCGACCAGATTCGCCGTGACGGCTATGTGCGCGTACGCATCGATGGGGAACTGCGTGACCTTGTCGAGGAAATCATGCTCGAAAAACAAAAGAAGCATACAATAGAGATTGTTGTTGACAGACTTATCGTACGTGAAGGCGTAGAGAGCCGTCTCACAGACTCGCTTGAGACGGCTCTGCGTGCAGGCAGTGGTGTGGTCTATATACAAGTGGTGGATGGAGAACAACTCATGTTCAGCGAGAATTTCGCCTGCGTGGACTGTGGCATATCACTCCCAGAGATTGCACCACGCATGTTCTCGTTTAATAGTCCTTTCGGCGCGTGTCCCATTTGTACGGGACTTGGCAGTCATAAGGAGTTTGATGAGGATCTTGTCCTGCCGGATAAGACATTGAGTGTTGCGGATGGCGTCTTTGCTCCACTTTCGAAAAATCCAAATTCCTATGGGATGCGCGCGATTACAGCACTTCTGCGTGCGCATGACTACGATGAGCATACGCAGTGGAACCGTATGGACAAGAAGACGCAGCAGATGCTTCTCTATGGTTCAGAGGAGTATGTTTCCTTTCAGTATACCAATATGTTTGGTGAGGAAAAGGAGTACAATGTTCCTTACGAGGGGGTCCTGCCTGCACTTACGCGTCGCTATCGTGAGACAGACTCAGAAGAGATGCGCGAGAGCTACGAAGATTATATGACAGATACACCATGTACGGAGTGCCACGGGGCTAGGCTGAAACCTGAGACGCTTGCCGTCACCGTTGGTGGAAAGAACATCGCTGAACTCACGGCATTTACCATACGTGAAGCGGATGCATTTCTCACGGAGGCAGAAAAAGACTTTAGCCCGCGTGAAAAGAAGATTGCTGTGGAAATCCTGAAGGAGATTCATGCACGCCTGCATTTCCTCCTCGATGTGGGACTTGACTATCTAACACTCTCGCGTGCCGCAGCGACGCTCTCTGGCGGTGAGGCACAGCGCATTCGGCTTGCAACGCAAATCGGCTCTGGCCTGATGGGGGTACTTTATATCCTCGATGAGCCAAGTATTGGTCTGCATCAGCGTGACAACAATCGCCTGCTAGCAACTCTGCGTCACCTGCGCGACCTTGGCAATACACTGATTGTCGTTGAACATGACGAAGATACAATGTATGCTGCTGACCACATCATCGACATCGGTCCCGGTGCAGGAGAGCATGGCGGCGAAGTAGTTGCCGAGGGGACGGCAAAGGAAATTATGAAAAACTCTGCCTCCATTACAGGGCAATATCTCTCACGGAAAAAGTACATTCCTGTGCCAGAGATGCGCCGTAAGGGAAACGGAAATTTCCTTGAAATCGTAGGTGCAGCAGAGAACAATCTGAAGAATATCAATGTGAAATTTCCTCTTGGAACATTGACGCTCGTCACGGGTGTATCAGGGTCTGGAAAATCTACTCTCGTCAATGAGATTCTTTATCGTGGTATTGCCTCGCGGTTCTACCGTGCAAAAGGAAAACCTGGCAGGTACAAAAAGCTCAAGGGCCTCGAGCACATCGATAAGGTCATCAATATCGACCAACAGCCGATTGGGCGCACGCCGCGTTCGAACCCTGCGACCTATACAGGGGTATTCGATGCCATCCGCGATCTGTTCAGCCAGGTGAGCGAGTCTAGGATGAGAGGGTATAAGGCAGGGAGGTTCAGCTTCAATGTGAAGGGGGGGCGCTGTGAGGCGTGCCGCGGCGATGGCATTCTCAAAATTGAGATGCAGTTTCTTCCAGATGTCTACGTTCCCTGTGAAGTTTGTAAAGGAGCACGTTATAATCGTGAGACCCTCGAGGTACACTATAAGGGAAAAACCATCGCCGATGTGCTCGACATGACCATCGAGGAGGCGGTGATATTTTTCAAGAATGTGCCGCGCATTGCGCGCAAGCTAGAGATCATTTGCGATGTTGGGCTGGGCTACATCCGCCTCGGGCAGCCAGCAACGACGCTTTCAGGAGGGGAGGCACAGCGTGTCAAACTCGCAACAGAGCTCTCTAAGCGAAGCACGGGAAAGACGCTCTACATTTTAGATGAGCCAACAACAGGACTGCATGCAGCAGATATTCACAAGCTGCTCGTTATCCTGCAGCGACTCGTGGACGGCGGTGATACAGTGGTGGTTATCGAGCATAACCTCGATGTGATTAAGGCGGCTGACTATGTGATTGACCTCGGCCCTGAGGGTGGAGTACATGGTGGGACAATCATCGCGAAGGGGACACCAGAGCAAATTGCAGAGATACCAGCGTCCTATACAGGACAATTTCTAAAGCCGCTACTTGAAGAGAAACACACATAATCCGGAGCTCCCGTCAGTGCAAGAAAAGACAATATTCCTCTATCCAGTCGGGTGCTCACGCGAAGCGTTGGCAGAACATAAATAAACTTATGAACTGAAATGAAGAAGGTAATGCTGATATGCTGATTTTAGGGCAGATGGTCGTATTTTTCTTGATGATCTTTGCTGGAGCACTTGCGCGCCGGTACAATATCATCATTCCGAACAATCAGGAACAGTTTTCCTCACTGATTGTCAATATCGCATGTCCAGCGCTCATCATCTCTGCTGCTATGCATGCCGAAGAGCATATGGGGCTTCCACAAGTCATCGAGACATATACTGCATATGCAGTACTGCTCGCAATGATGTGTACGATTGGCTTTGTTTTGCCACTCATCCTGCGTTTCCGAGGACGTTTGCGCGGGGCGGTCAATCTGTCCTTTTGGTTCAACAACTCTCTCTTTATGGGACTTCCGCTTGTACAAGGGGTGTATGGAGATCAGGCAGTTGTTTATATGACATTGTTTTTTATTCCGGTCAACTTACTCTTTTTTGTTTATGGAGTTTCCTCTATCAGTATTCACAAGAGGCGCGGACGAGAGATGATACGTATGTTGATGAATCCAGGAATCATTGCCTCACTCATAGCTTGTGTGATTTATTTTGGTGAAATTCCAACGAATCCTTTGCTTTTACAGGCGTTTACGATGATTGGGGCACTTACAGCGCCCCTCGCAATGATGATGATTGGTGCATCGCTTAAGGATATTCATGTGCGTCATATGTTGACGGATCGCAAACTTCTCTTGTATACTTTTCTGAAAGCAGTGGTTCTTCCTGTACCAATCTTGCTTGTAATGAAACTCTTTGTCACAAATCCATATATTCTTGGATGCAGTCTCGTTATTGTTGCGGCACCAACAGGCGGAATGGTTGCAATGGTTGCACTGCTTTACAATAAAGTTGCCTATCCGCTGATGACTGAGATCATCGCATTATCGACAATCATATCAGTGGCCACAATTCCACTTGTTTCTGTACTGACAGGGCTTTAAGAAAAACAATGACAGAAGGGAGGCTCCTCTTGTCCACCTTCATATTCATCGTGTGTACCGTAGTTGGAGTGATTCTCGGACTATCGCTGTATTTTTTACGTTTTCTTGCTAGAGATGGGCAACTACGTTCGGCACGTATTGGTGTATTACTCTTCGATGTACTTGGTGTCAGCAGCCTGTTCCTGCTCTTTCGCGTGCATGCAACAGATGGTTGGGGCGGATGGATTGTCCTATTAGTCATCCTGTTCTTTGTTGGACAGTGTCTTACTCTCGTATTTACGATGTTGGGGTGGGGACTGCGTTATCTATGGCATATAATGATTACTACACCGCACAATCCCGCACGGAGGAAAATGCTCGTTGGTGCTGCTGCCTATCCTGTGGCAGGCATTTTGTTGAGTATCTATGGTACACTGTTTGAACGTATGCATACCGTACGGCGCGACTATGTGATTCCAATTGTACATTTGCCGCATGAGGCAGAGGGAATGGTGATCGCCCAGATTAGCGATATTCATCTCGGTGCATATTTTTCTGCAGAAGATCTTGATGCACTTCTCGTACAGATTGCAGAGACAAAACCCGATCTTCTTGCTGTGACAGGGGATATCTTTGATGATGAACAGATTAATAGCAGGGCGGCAGAAATATTAGCATCTCATGTAAAGGATTATCCCGATGGAATATGGTACTGCATTGGCAATCATGAATACTATCGTAATGCACGCCCGATTGTGGAGCGCCTCAAGCGAGAGAGCCATATCCATATTCTTTTGAATGGTGCAGAACGAGTTGTGGGGCGGGGAGATTTCTATATTGCAGGGGTCGATTATCCGTTTGCGCGTGGTGCTGCATTTTATAAGCAAAAGGCAGAATATTTCGCTGCTGCAATGAAGTCGGTTCCTGCTGGTGCTCTTACTGTCCTACTCGCACATCATCCGGAGTTTATTGATGATGCGGCAGAGTACGGCACGGTACCTCTGACGCTGACAGGGCATACACACGGCAGCCAGTTTGGTATCATTGGTCATCCTATGTTTCCCGTATTTAAGTATACACGCGGAATAGTACGAAAGAATGAGAATTATGGCTATGTACACTGTGGAAATGGCAGCTGGTTTCCTGTACGGATCGGTTGTCCGCCAGAGGTGGCATATTTTAGATTGGAGAGAGTAAAGCAATGAGCTGGATGGATGACTACACGGCGATCTGCGAGGATATTCACACAGGATATATCTATGAGGCGATTGAGGCGATTCTCTACATGCGTGCGCATGAGGAGATTCCGGTGGACGAGCAATGGCGTTTTTCCGAGATGATGGGTGCGTGCTGCCGTGCTCTTGCGGATACAGAAGGCGCGATTGCTGCGTATTTTGAGGCAGCGACCGAAGATAAATACCTGCGCAGCCAGCGTACCCATTTCTCAAACTATCTCTATCTCTGCCACGCCGTTCCGAATCTGACACCAAAGGAGCTGAAAACGCAGTTTGATATGTATGCGACACTCTATAGACATGAGGAGCCCATGCCCCTACGTCCAGATGTGCGGCATGAACGCCTGCGGATCGGTTTTCTTGCGGAGCATTTCCTCAACTCCTCATCTGCACTCTTCTATGATGGGATTATGCGTGGGCTGACTAAGCAATATGATGTCTATGCGTATTCTCTCAGTGACCGCGCGGATACCTTTACTAACAACATACGCAGCTTAGTCAACTACCATGTTCTCGCGAATCTATCCATCGAGGAACAAGCAGATCGGATTCGCGCGGATGAGATTGACGTACTCTTTGACCTCGGCGGGCATACGGACGGCGGCATGACACTCATGGTACTCGCGCGTCGACCTGCACCTGTGCAGATTTCTGGTATCGGTTGGTTCGCGACGACGGGAGTGCCGTTTGTAGATGGCTTCTTGACAGACGAAGTGCTATCACCTGTGGGAACGGAGGCTTTCTATAGCGAACAACTGCTGCGTTTGCCACATGCGTTTTGTTTTACACCAGATGGCGCTATGCGTACAAGCACGGTAGCAGAACGACCCTCAGATGCACCCGTGACATTTGGCGTGCTCCAAAATTTTATAAAGATCAATGAGGAGAGCCTAAAACTCTGGGGACGAATTCTAAAAAAACTGCCGAAGGCGCAACTCATTTTACAGGATGCCGCCGTGGACAGCCCACTGCGTGTGACAACCGTTCTCGAGATGATCGAGTACCTGAAATTACCTGCGAAGCGCATCTTTGTGAGGACCGGCAAGCGTGACTATCTTGCGGATTATGGAGATATTGACATTGCACTCGACACCTTCCCATATACAGGCGGGGCATCGACAGCGACGGCGCTTTACATGGGAGTTCCTGTTATTACTCTTCGTGGGGAAACACACCATGCATCGCGCCTTGGTGCTACTATGCTTACGACTGCGGGACATGCAGATTGGATTGTGGAGGATGCACATTCATATGAGCGACTTGCCGTGCAGATGGCGGAAGAAATCGCCACTGTTCGTGCGAACCGCGCGGCATTGCGCGCATATGTAGAGGCGTCCGCGCTGATGGACGGGGCATCTTACCTAGGAGCGTTTACAGACATGATTGAGTGTCTGTGGGCTGGGGATTTTGTACGGTGAAGACATTACTACTTGATCTTTTGACACAGAGCCCGGAGCGTTTGACGATTCTTGTGGTTGATGGATCGGAGTACCTTGCTCAGCTGCGTACTCTGTACCCAAATGCAGAGATTCACGCTGTTACGCCTTATGAGGATATTACTGCGCACTCCTCAGTAGCGCATCTTAGTATCCATTGGTATGTTCTCGATTGGCGGTGTGATCCACTACCGTTTGGTGAGGAGATGTTTGATCGAATCATTGCGGAGTTTGCCATTGAATCAGCTTATGAGCCGTATGATACGCTCATGGCGCTGAACCGTCAGCTCAAGGAAACAGGAACGCTCTACACAAGTTATACAAATGTACGCTATCATACTATACTCGATGCGCTACGTATGGGACATTTTCCTGTATGCAGTGAACAGCATCTCTATGCGAAACCAGAGATTGTACGCCTGTTGAATGACAGTCTCTATAAAGAAATTCACTTTATCCCTGGGGAACAGGATGATGATCCAACAGCAGCATTCGCATGGGAGCAGGAAGGTTTTGAGAATTTCAGTGCGGATCTTTTAACGCGTGTATGGCTTATCCGTGCAGAAAGGAGTTCAGCAGCCGCGTCAAACCTAAAATATTTCTTTACACGAGAAATACGTCATAGGATTGCGCTTTTATTGCATCGTATAGAGTATGGTATTTCTCCTGTGGAAAATATAGCAGAACTACATATAATCTGCATAAAGGAAGGGGTATTCCGTACTTATTTGGAAGATTTTATCACACAAATCTGCATACATCCAGAAAATGTATATTCAGCTTTGTACGAGATATTCGAAGAAATTTAATAGTAAACCATAATTATAATATTAGGTTGACAAAAAAATCTTCTATTTTATAATAGATGATATAAAAAATATCTATAATTTAAGGCAGGGATTTTTTATGGGCAATGAACGTATCACGGAACTCACTCAAAAAATCATCGCAGGTTATCGTGTCAAACGTAAAGATGACTGCTCGATTTTTTTTGACACTGAACTTAGTGTGTTGCAGGAAGGAGCGCATCGTCTGCAGAAACAGTTCTGTGGAAATCATATCGACCTGTGTACGATTGTCAACGGCCGCAGCGGACGTTGCGGAGAAAACTGCAAATACTGTGCACAAGCAGCGTGCCATAAGACCGGTGTTGATACATATGAGTTTCTCCCACAAGAGGAGATCATAGCACATGCAAAAGCGAATCAAGACGCCGGTGCAAATCGTTTTTCTATCGTCACTTCAGGTGGTGCACTATGTGGACAAGAGTTTGAAAAAGCAATTGATGTATATAAGGAGATGCGCAGAACATTATCCATCGATCTATGTGCATCTCATGGGCTCCTCACACGGAGCCAATTCCGCCGCCTTCGTGAGGTTGGTGTAACAAGTTATCATCATAACATCGAAACATCAGAGCGCTACTTCTCAGAGATCTGTACAACACATACCTATGCCGATCGTATTCGTACGATTAAAATGGCGCAATCAGAGGGACTTTGTGTGTGCTCTGGTGGTATCATTGGTATGGGCGAGACATGGGAGGATCGGCTCGATATGGCTTTTGCGCTCCAGGAGCTTGGCATTGAGTCGATTCCCCTGAACTCACTTATGGCGATTCAAGGGACGCCACTCGAACATCTTGCACCGATCTCTGGTGATGATATTCTGCGTACGATTGCAATTTTCCGATTTATCAATCCGACAGCTAACATCCGCCTCGGTGCGGGGCGTAAACTTCTGCCAGAGAATGGTGCAACGGCATTTCTTTCGGGTGCATCAGCGTCCATTACAGGAAATATGCTCACGACCTCAGGAACAACCATTGCAGAGGATATGAAGCTTATCAAGGTGCTTGGCTTGACCAATAAAAACGAAGATTGCAGTGTGTCGACAGGTACCTGTGGTGCAAGATAGTTTCCAAAATTTTCCAGATAAATATGTCTCGGTGGTAACAATCACTGTTTCTAGCCAAAGCGTATTCTTATTAGTCGCCGAATAGGCACGATACCCCCCAGTTCAACTGGGGGGTATCGTGCCT